>Ga0131853_10015172_pt1 | contig 14098 bp, 15 predicted proteins | sample TergutLab28metaG_FD_92764 | JGI IMG/M metagenome (GOLD analysis project Ga0131853, IMG submission 92764) | Labiotermes labralis P1 segment gut microbial communities from Petit-Saut dam, French Guiana - Lab288 P1 (version 2) (version 2) | ecosystem: Host-associated > Arthropoda: Insects >... | reverse complement strand
CCATTTTTTTAATGCCAATTAAGTAAGCCCATAATCTTACCATTTTTCAAAAAATTTTAAGAAAGTGTTGCCCCCCCCCCCCCCGAATTTTTGTATAATACCTTCAGGCAAATTAATTTTAGAGGGAGGTTCACAGAAAATGAAATACTTTAACTTTATTGCTGTAGTATTAATTATACTATTTGTATTGTCTGCATGTGGAGAAGGGGGTGGAAGTATCAATGAGCAATCACTTGTAGGCAGATGGCAAATCAGCAATTTTGGCCCTATGTTTGCACAACCCGGTAGTGAAAGCCATTTTGAATTCACATCTGATGAAATCACGTTACAGTTCTTTGAGGATGGCCGGGTACATTTGAGTGGTACAGGAATAGTGGTAAACCCAAATATCAATGAGCAGTACGTTTGGGCGCCCAATACCTCTGGTATCTGGAGCGCAGGTGACGGCAGGCTCATTATTGACGGCGAAGTTCATCCATTCTCAGGACACTGGGGATTTTCTATATCTGGTAATACCTTAAACTTGGACAATGACCGAAACCCCAGTCTCTCACTAACAAGAATCCAGTAAGTATTAGGATAATCAACAACAAAAGTACAAAAGACCCAGATAAAGGGTCTTTTGTACTTTCATACTATAATAAATCTTAGTTAAGGCAGACTGCGTTTACATTAATAACATAACATTGCCTCTCACATATGTAACTTATCCTCACTAAAAATAATCGCCGCATCCCCCTCTGTATACATCATCCCTTTCCTTTCAGGTATGCGTTTGAAAGGCACAGCTTGCGCCACATTGGCATTTTTGGCTACTTCTATAAACCTCTTAAACCAGTCTTTTTTCTCATAGGGCTTATGATCATGCCCGATAAAAAATATGTCAAAGTCTAGATTGATATTGCGCTCCAGCATGGTAATATAGGTGCTTATAGATGTTGATTCCTCTAAAAACAGCCATAGCTGCGGATTTGCAGCATCGCTGGTAATCAACACTCGCTCCTCCCGCACCAAAAGGCCAACAGAGCCACGGGTGTGCCCCTCCATCTTCACTACCTCAAGGGTTTTGCCGCCTATTTCAAACACCTGACCTATGTCCATTTTTTTCAGCTCGCATATGCCGCTGTTTATATATGTTTCCTCATCAAAGCCCTTGGGTAATTCTGCCCCCTTTTCTTTAACCATATCTATAGCTATTCTCTTTGCTGTTCTGCTGGTATGGCGGCGGCACAGCTCCATATCTTCTTCATAAATCCAGGCTTCATTAAATTGATATGCCCCATTTGCATGGTCTACATGCCCATGCCCCAGCACACATGTTAAGGGCAGGTCTGTAATTTCCCGTATCACGGGCATTATAGGTGCCATACCATAGCCGGTATCATATGCCACAGCCGCATCGTCACCCAAAATAACATAAACATACACATCTCCGGGGTCATATATTGCATATAACCATGAATAAATCTTTTTTGTAGTATAATATCCCATATTGTTCGCCTCCTAATTTACAATCAAGTATTCCTGCGCCAGCCGCGCAACCACAACATATCTGGTATTTCGCTGTACATTTGTGCAGGTGGAAAGCACCAGTATCCTATCATATCCGCTGGCTGTGACGCCAGTATAGTAGATACTTCTGCGCGCCATTTCATCCACTAGATTACCAAAGTCTTCGTCTTCTGCAAATTGCACTTGTATATAATCAAAATCCATTCTATACGCGCGATCTGCCCTTGTAGAAAATGCAGAAAAAATCTCATATACAAACAATCTTTCATCCGTGAAAACCTTAATTAGCGGGTGCTCCAAGAAAAACTCCTGCTGCATATAAAATCTCACATTATGAAACATCGTGCCATTGTTCATGTTATGGCCGTATAGTATGGTGTTTGGATCTATGAAGTCAGTTGCATTACGAAAATCCATAAATACCGAGCCGTTAACATTATGATTGCCATACATATCCCGATGCAGATAATAATAATTGTCTTCGCCCTGCAAAATCACATTGGTTATATTGGTACCCTCTACAAATAAAAAACCCACAATATCGGAGTTTCCTGTCATTTCTCTAGCCTCGTCCAGTGGCGATGTGTCAAAAGAAATAGTTGGAATTGCAGGTTCCGTAGTGCCTGTGCCTGTGTCCCAGCCGCCGCTTGCTCGCAATGCCTCCTGAATCAGCTGATTTATATCATACATCTGTCCTTGAAACATGTCGCGTACAGTATTCGTTTGCCGCTGTGCCACTCGCCCATCCTGCCAATACAGAAAATAGTCATAGCCAAAATATACAAAAGCCCCGCCAAACACCAGCATCATTACAATAGCCACATACACCAGCTTGCTTCTTTTCTTTTTTTTCTTTCCTTCCTGCTTCATAACTTTCCCTCCTTAGAGTTTATCCTCTTCCATATCGAATTTCCTCATATCGTTGCGTCAGCTCATCAATATCCTCTTTGGGGCGGATTTTGTCAGCTATCACCTCGGGTGTATAGTTTCGCCGCACCTCCAACCCCTGTTTTACGTGATTATTAACCTTTTTGATATATGCGCGGCGTATAGGATGTTTTGCGCCTAACCTGAAGCGCGGCAGGAGCTCTTTAAAATCAGTCATCACAAATTTTAGCTTGGTAATAACATCCTCCGGCATAAGTGATTGCTTTTCCGGACGGTGTTTTCTAAGAAAAGCCATGTAAAGCCTGTAAAAAAGCGTTCCCAAAACTGCGGCAACCACAACAACCAACACGACTATAGCTAAGAACCGGCCAATGGCGACAATTATACTATAGTCACCCACCTGGCCCAACTCTTCAAAATCTAATTCTATTTCCTCTAGGGGCATCAAGCTCATCGTTGCTTCTTCAAGCATCATCCCTTCCCCTGTTATGCCTTGCAAAACAAACACCAGGAACCGAAGGGGCAAGAGAACTATTTCAATCAGCAACTGCCCTATAATCAATATAGCGGCCTCGCTGGGGAAAAATACGGAGAGAGCGCCAAAGATCACAATTATTATCAAAAAAACCGTTATGAGAACATTGCTAACGGATGATGTGTGCATGGTATTGCCGTGATGCGCAATGCCCACTAAATCCAGGCTAAATTGCATATTATCCAAATGTATATACAGCACCACCGATGCCAACGTAATTAGGCTACTGATGTTTAAAAAAACACCAATACCACCTATATCCGGCAAATATGACGCATATAGAAATGACAGTGCCGTCAGCAAAATAAGCACCAGTACCGCAGAGGAGCCCTGCATATTCCATTCGCCTTTGCTTTTTCTGTGTATAGAATATAGCGACACAGCAATGGCAAAGGCCATGTGTATCACAAAAATGCGGATATCGCTTAAAGCTACAAAAGGCAAGGCAAGTATAGAAAAATGAATAGTGAGAAAATACCGCATTTTCTTAACTTTTTTTCGCAGAAAAAACATAAAGACAAAAGGTACGACCAGCAGAAGATAGGACCAGTTTATGTAGCCATTATCCAACGCAAAAACAAAGGCAAAAATATTGAAAAACACAACGAAAGCCACCAGGTTTGATAGCAACTCCATTAGCAGAAGTCTGTGTTTTCCTGTCTTGCGTTTTTCCATCCTATAGAGCCTCCCAAATCCGCATATGCCCCGTCTCTACAATACTGATGTCATCATCAACATCCTTTTGCACAGGCACTATCACAAATACCGAGAGGCCGCGCTGTCTCATACCTTCTATCGCATCCAGAAAATCCTGCTCGCAATAGGGTGAAATCACCAGATATACAGGGCTTTCTCCATTATCCAACAAATTATCAAGATATAAAGACATATGCTTCAGGTTAAAATTGAGGTCAATACGCGCTAGGGCTTGAAAGACATTATACATATGGCTTGTGCCTTCGCCCGCTTTAACGGTAATATTTCTGCCTGTTGCAATATCTTTGCCATTGGTATGAAGTCCCAACTTAACACCCTCGTTTACATATTTTTCGGCCATTGTTGCTGTCAAGCGTATGGCTTGTTCATAAAGTTCAAAATCGGGATATGGGCGGTTATACTCAAGATTAAGCACAATTTCCAAGCGTTTAGCAGATGTCGGCGCATGTATATTAACCATCAACTGCTGTGCTACGGCTGATGCCCTGAAGTTTATATCGCGCATGGGGTCTGTTGGTTGATACTCACGTATGCCCCTAAACTCAAAGGGGTCAGGGTTTATCAGGCTATTGGAAAGTATTGTGGCGTCAAGGTTTTTGTAAATCAAATTGATGTCATCATCACCATCAATCAGTTTAGGAAACACCGTCAATTCTGAAAAATTATCAAGGCTTTTATTAAAGCGCCGATTGTAAAGCAAATTGCTACAAGCCATAGTGATATTGCGCAGGCGATAATAGCCGCGTCTGGAGCACACAAAAGACATCTTGCGCCTTATGCTTTGATACATCATTATGCTAAACAAATCGCTTTGATAGTGAGCATCAGATGAGTTTTTATACTGATCGCTCTCAAAAATAAGATTTCGTGACACACTAAACTTAACAAAAACCCAAGGCAGGGGAAGAAATTTGTTGTTTGATAGCTCCTCATGCAAAGAAAGAGGGTCACCTTCAAAGGCCTCCTTGGAAGAAAACCTGATATCAAGCGACAATCCCTTGTCCCAAAGCCTGTTATATACATGGTTTTGCAGAGCTACCAGACCCAGCACCACTAGGCCCATAAACACAATAATCATTCGGATTTTCCTCTAGTGTGATGCGGTCTGTATTTCGCCTGTCCAATCTATAATGCCGCCAAAATCAAATACATTGCGATATCCCATTTCGGTCAGAATCACGGCGGCATCAGCACTGCGCGCTCCGCTTCGGCAATACACCAGGATAATTTCACCTTTGTACGGTATCATATGGGCCACAGCATCTTCTATTTCTTCTATTGGCAGGGATACGGCATCGGGTATATGACCTGTGTTAAACTCCTCTAAGGTCCTGACATCCAAAATCACCACATATTGATCACTCGCCATAATCTCCATGGCTTGCTCCTGACCAATCCTTGCATTATAGCCTGCAGGACCGGCCACTTCACACCCTGTTAGTATCACAGCCGCAAATATCAAAATTATAGCAATTATAATCCTGTTTTTTCTCATTTTTGTCTCCATTCTTCCACGGGAGCCGTGGTGTCTTCTATAATCTCCTGTAGTATAGACTTTGTAGCCTCACGACGGCTACGTATGCCGCCTCTAAGCACCATTCTGTGTGGAAAAATATAAGGTATGAGATACAGCATGTCCTTGGGCGTTACAAAATCTTGGCCATTTATAGCACAATAGGAGCGCGCCATTTTTGCCAATGCCAATATACCGCGGGTGGATATGCCCAGCTCTACAGCTTCGTGACTGCGGGTTTTTTGAGCAATTTCGGCGATATAGGCGTATATGTCATTATGTATGTAAACTGTGTTTACAGCTTGCTGTAAATCAAGCATCAATTGCTTGTCGCATACAGGTACAACCTCATTTAATGGCTGTTTTTCAGCAAATCTCTGCAAAATTTGTACGGTTTCTTCTTTGGTGGGATAGCCTAGATTCAATTGTAACAAAAACCTGTCCAATTGGGCCTCCGGCAAGGGAAAGGTACCCTGTATTTCTATAGGATTCTGGGTGGCTATAACAAAATATGGGGCGGGCAACATATATGTGGTGCCATCAACCGTAATTTGCTTTTCTTCCATAGATTCCAACAGGCCCGACTGCGTGCGGGGTGTAGCACGGTTTATTTCGTCCGCCAGCACAATGTTGCTAAACAGGCTACCTTCACGAAAAGTGAAATCGCTACTTTTCGGGTTATAGAAATTGATGCCCGTTAGCTCAGATGGTAGCAAATCCGGCGTAAATTGCACACGAGAAAAGTCACATTCAAAGGATTTCGCCAGTGCCTTTGCCAGTACGGTTTTGCCTGTACCGGGTACATCCTCCAAAAGCACATGTCCACCGGACAAAAAGGCAGAAAGAATCAGCTTTATTTCTTCTGTTTTTCCAAGTATCACTGTTTCGATATTTTTTATAACCATATTCATGGTTTCTTTTGTTTTTAAAATATCCAAAGCATCACCTCTTGGTCTATTGTGAATCAACTTTAATTATAAGACAATTTCCATATGAACGCAACTTAATTCTTGTTTTTACTTATCATCTTATCCGACACCTTGTTGTTTCTCATAAATTCTACCAGCGATATAGGATCAATGAAGCCTTCATTTTTCTTTATGATAAACCTAAGTTGCATCACCTTTCCACCACGTCCCTTTTTACCGTAGGGTTCGTATGTAAATGTTATGTCGGTGTTTTCGGTTAAGGCAGCTTGGCAGGCATCCAGCACCCACCGTCTAAAGTCACCATACCTTGGATATTCTCCAGGCTCTATGCCCAGGAGATTTTTAAGTTCAACAACGGGTATGATCCTTTCGCCTACTCTTTCGTATTGTTTTAAAATTTCATACATGCGTAACTGGTTAGCACTTTTTAGGCGTAGGGCATTCCACAATTTGTATGAAAAATAGCGATCTTTAAACTCAAACATCAAAGGCAAAGCTTTGTCATGTGCATCAATTTCTACATACCAGCCGTCATCATCGTCATGATCTACAATACATTGTTTAAAGAGCTGGAATCCTGTGTATCCCCCGGAATCATTGGGTACATTCACAACTTTGCTAAGCAGGCTGTTGGTTATGGATTTCATGTGATCAATGTTAACCCTGCCTATCTCCATGATAGTTTTAAAATCCTCAATGGGAAAGCGTACAGCCCTGGTTTTCTTGTCTGCCGGATTAATCTTACTTAGATAAATACTAAAAAAACGTAGTTCTTGCAACGACATGGTGTTTGCCCTTATTTCATTCAATACATTGCGTTTTGTTACAACATAGTTGTCCTTTATCACCAGCATAATTTCAACCTTCTTTCTAGTTTTCCACAAAGTTAATAACAAGATATCAACAATTATATTCGAACTTAACGAGAAAGTCAAGGCTTCTCGGTACAGTGCAAATGAATCTCGTTAAGTTTGCAAATGAATCTCGTTAAGTTTACAAATGAATCTCGTTAAGTAGCAATTTTTACATTGAGTTTTCACCTAAAAATCAACTAAAAAAGTTATCAACATATTTATCAACATGTTATAAACATATCCACATTAAATTAACGAGATATTTGTATATATCTCATAGTTTTGCAAATGAATCTCGTTAAGTTTGCAAATGAATCTCGTTAAGTTTGCAAATGAATCTCGTTAAGTTTGTTCTACAGCCCGCTCTACAAGCGGTGTTAAGGCTTCCGAAAACAAGTATAAAACAAGTATAAAACAAGATAAAGAATGTATGTATGTGCAAGTCGTAATATATACACCCATCCGCACGCAAAAAATATTTGCAAAAAGTGTTGACAGAAGGATTATGTTATGATAATATATGAGCATATGTTCATATATTATCATAACTAAGACAAAAGGAGATTTATTGCTATGAACAATAAAAGCTGTCCTAAAGATTGTCCTAATGACTGCTGTGCTATTCCTGAAAAAATAGTACAGATAAGAAAAAATCTTCCCAGTGAGGAAATTTTATATGATATAGCTGACTTTTTTAAGGTTCTTGGGGAGTCTACACGCCTAAAGATACTATATGCATTGTTGAAAAGCGAGGTGTGCGTTGGTGAACTATCGGAATCTCTAGAGATTAGCCAATCTTCAGTATCTCATCAGCTAAGAATATTGCGACAAAACGACTTGGTAAAATTCCGTAAACAAGGCAAAACGGTATATTACTCGCTGGATGATGCACATGTAGAGAGTTTATTAAATCAAAGCCTGGAGCACTTACTGCATATAAAAATTTATGAATAGGTGATTGATATGTCAAATATTATTTTGAAGGTTGAAGGTCTAGACTGCGCTCATTGCGCGCAAAATCTTGGGGATAAAATATGCAAAATAAAAAATGTTAAAAATGCCGATATCAGTATAATCACAAATAAACTTAATATTCAGTACGAAAACATAGGAGAGATTGAGTTGGTATGTCAGGTAAGAGAAAAAGCCGAAGCCATGGGTGTTGATATTGTCGATAATATAAATCCGCCCCAAAGGGCTTTTGGTGGGCTGGATAAAGATTTAAAAATACGCCTTACACGCTATTTTATCGGCGGTGTGATATATATTGCCGCTTTACTAGCTACGAATTTTGGTTTGATTGATTTGAGTAATGTGTTTGCTCATGATATGTTTGGTCGCAATTGGTCTTTGGCTAATTGGTTGTTTATTGTTAGTTATGCTATATTTGGCGCAGATATTCTAATAAGAGCTGTGCAAGGTATAATAAAACGTGATGTTTTCAACGAAAATTTTCATATGTCCATTGCTACCATTGGGGCGATAGCTATCGGTCTGTACTACGAGGCTGTACTGGTTATGATCTTCTTTCAGGTTGGGGAGTTTTTTCAGGACATGGCTGTAAACCGATCCAGAAAATCTATCAGTGACTTAATGAATATCAAGGCTGAATTTGCGAATGTAGTGGTTGATGGCGAAATTGTGCAAATGGATCCTCAAGAAGTGAAAATTGGTGATATAATTCTTGTGAAGCCCGGAGAAAAGGTTCCGCTTGATGGTGTGGTCATTGAGGGCTCAAGTCAAGTTGATGCCTCATCGCTTATAGGCGAATCTGTGCCAAGGTCTGCCCGCGTGAATGATGAAGTTCTCAGTGGTGTGATAAACCTTACATCCCTGTTAAAAATACAGGTGACAAAGGACTATAGCAACTCAACGGTAGCAAAAATAATGGATATGGTGGAAAATGCCGCCGCTAAAAAATCGCAAACGGAGCGTTTCATCACACAATTTGCCAGAATTTATACGCCGATAGTCACGATAGCGGCTGTGTTACTTATGTTTGTGCCTAGATTCCTGTTTCCGGGCACCGAGCCTAACGAATGGATATTGCGCGGTATTATATTTCTGATGGTATCCTGCCCATGCGCACTGCATCTTTCTGTGCCCCTTAGTTTTTTTAGCAGTATAGGATCCTCATCCAAGAAAGGTGTCTTGATGAAAGGCAGTACCTTTGTTCAGAATTTGAGCGAGATAGGCATTGTGGTGTTTGATAAAACAGGCACCATCACAAAGGGCGTCTTTAACGTCGTTGAAGTTATTACTGAGGAAAAAGTTACAGGAGATCAGTTGTTATCTACTGCCGCATCTATAGAGGTTTTTTCCAACCACCCCATAGCTAAGTCCATAATTGCTGAATGCGAGAAAAAAGAAATTGATATACCTAAAGCCAACTCTGAAGATTTTGAAGAAATTCATGGAAAAGGCTTGAAAGGTATCATAGGCGGACAAATGGTTCTGGCGGGAAACTCAAAACTCATGGAGCGCTATGGCATCATGCATAACGAATATACAGGTATCGGAAGTGTGGTGCATGTCGCTCAAGGCGGCAGTTATATGGGTCATATTGTAATATCTGATGTCATTAAAAGTGATTCCGCAATTGGCATAAAACAGCTTAAAGAAGCGGGAATTAAGAGAACGGTTATGCTGAGTGGGGATAGGGAGCAGACTGCCAAGGCGGTTGCTGTAGAGGTTGGTATAGATGAGGTATACGCTCAATTGCTACCCGATGAAAAGGTTGAAATGGTGGAGAAGTTATATAAAAAATACCCCGGTGAGAAAATTGCATTTGTGGGCGATGGTATTAATGACGCTCCGGTGTTAAGTCGTGTGGATGTAGGTATTGCCATGGGCGGTGTGGGTTCTGATGCGGCCGTGGAGGCTGCGGATGTGGTTATCATGACCGATGAAATCTCCAAATTGTCAACTGCGGTAAATATTTCTAAAAGCACAATGAGAATAGTGCGCCAAAATATTGTGCTTGTTATGATTTTAAAGTTTGGTGTACTTGGGCTTGCTGTCTTTGGCATGGCAGACATACTTTTGGCTGTTTTTGCCGACAGCGGAGTGGCTCTTTTAGCTGTATTGAACTCTATGCGAATTGCTGTTATAAATTTCAATCGAAAAAAGAAAGGAAATATGAGCCACATAGAAACATAATTTTAAAATATGTTTAAACGCATTTTAAGCATAGTTTTTTCGAAATTATGATACAAATTGATATAATTGTACCCCTATGAACACACATGCCCTTAAATTGCTTCTAAATGCAATTTAAGGGCATGTGTGTTTTTACATTATTTACCATCAAGCCCCATATAACTTTCGATAATTGTGTTGATGAGATCGTTTACACTTGTGCCCTTATATTCTGCTGTTTTCTTCAGTTGTGCATATAAAGAGGGTCGCATAAGCATATTAAAACGCTTGCTTTTGGCCTCAAAAGGCGGCATGGGAATAGCCAGAAAATTATCAATAGTTTCCCGAACTTCTCTGACGTCTCTTGTCTCCCGAACCTCCTCCCTTCTTTCCTCCTGAACTTCCCTACTTACATCCTTATCCGTCCTGCTCATAAACTGCAAAGCCGGATTATCCCTAAAACTCTTTTTGCTCATGCGCTAACACCACCTTCCAACACCTCTGTTAGAAAGCTTTCATAGTCTTCAGCGGCATTGCTTTTTGGCGCGTAGTTAAAAATGCTGGTTCTACTAACTTGAGCTTCTTTTACGGATATATTTTCGCGTATGGGGTTGGAGTAGAATGTTGCCCCCAATTCTCTGGCCTTATACTGTATAATCTCGGTTATATCCCGGGTTAGCACCGTGCGTGGGTTATAGCGGGTTATCAATATACCCTTTATTGTCAATTCAGGGTTACAATATTTTTTCACGGTATCAACTGTTCCCATCAATTGGTCAATACCTTGCAAGCTGTAAATATCTGCTTGTGCGGGAATGATAACACTGGTTGAAGCCGTCAATGCATTGACGGTAAGTATACCCAGCGCAGGGGGTGTATCTAAAACTATGTAGTCATATTCATTATACAGTGGTTCCAGTGCTTCTTTCAGGCGAAACTCTTTGCCTACTTCCACAATCAGTGTATCAGCACCGGCAAGTGATGGGCTGGATGCCAAAACATGCTTGTCATCAACGACACAGATGGCATCTCTGGCAGAGATTCTTCCAACCAGCACATCTAAGATAGAGTATTCGGTTTCGTCCGCGTTTAAAGTTTGGCTTAAATTGCCTTGGCCGTCTAGATCCACAAAAAGCACACGATGCCCATGCATAATCATGCCGCAACCCAAAGCGTGAGCTGTAGTGGACTTACCAACGCCGCCTTTTTGGTTGATGATAGAAATTATCTCCTTCATGATATATCCTCCCATGTGTATGTGTATATCTGTATACACATATATGTATGTGTATAAACACGTCTGCATACACATACATACATTATATAGCAATTTGCAGAAAAAGCAAGCTTTTTTTGGAAAAGTTTGTATTGAAATAGTGCATATTTATGGTATAATTGTCAATAATTCACATGAAGTAAATTTACGAAGGATGATAGAATATGAAAACTATTAGAACATTGGCGGATGAAATTGGTGTAACAAAGCAAGCCATCTTTCAAAAGATGAAAAAAGAGCCTCTGGCAAGCGGCTTAAACGAGCTAACAACAAAAGTTGGTGGTATTGTGTATGTATATCCTGAGGGCGAAGGTATGATAAAAGAGCAGTTTCATAAAATGCAACGGGTTTTTACTATACCACATGTTGATGATACTATTTGCGTCAATATTTTACAGCAACAACTGGACAGAAAAGACCGACAGATGGAGGCGATGAATCTGCATATATCTATAAAGGACAAGCAGATTGAGAGCCTATGTAAACAAGTTGAAGAACTGAGTAAGGCGTTGGCTATTGCTCAAGAACAGACCAAAACAGCACAAGATTTACACGCAAATAATATTCGCAGAGAAACGATAGAAAAGTTGATAGAAGGCCACAAAGATACAGGCAAAAAAGGTTTTTGGAGAGGCAAACCTAAATTAGATATACCGCCAGCAGAATAATTGCAAAAACACCACCAACAGATACGCAAATACTTCTAAAGCTAAGGTCAAAACCTTTGATTTTTTTGAACAGCTTGCTTCTGGACACATAGTATTTATAAATAAAGTAGCCTGCGGCCAAGCTGGCAACAAAGATGCCTGCTTTTTCAAAATATCCTGCCAAGCTAACATCTGTCTGAACTCTAAAGAGGAAATACACAAAATGGCCGCTAAAGATACCACCAATTAAGCACATAAAACCTAGGGCCAATACAGCTATTTGTTTATGCATGTCTATTTTGATATCATTAACCTCTGCCGGTGGTTGGCCTCCCAACATGGTAGAATATTTCACAAAGGAAATTATCGTGCCTAATGACATAAATATAAGCACGCCATTCATTATGGGGTCAGCACCATATGTGATGAGGTATTTTGATATCATGCCATTAAATAGCGGCGCACCTGTGATGCCCAAAATGGCCATTGCTGTAGCCACGCCAAGCAGAGGATACCGTTTTAATACCCCGCGTATTTTGTAAACATCTCGTGTGCCATAAGCTTTGATTAGCAAACCGGCACCAAGGAACAAGCCGCCTTTGAAGAAAGCATGGTTAAATACATGATACAATGCTCCTGTTTGCGAGATATAATCCGGCATATTAAGGCCTGTCATGATCAGCCCCACTTGTGACACAGTGTGATATGCAAGTATCAGCTTAATATCAGACTGGGACATGGCCAGTATGAAACCGCCGATACCGGTTACTATACCAAGCACCATAAAGAACTCTGTTGCGGCTATAGGCTCAAAGACCTCTTGAAAGCGTATAAATAGATACACGCCGCTTTTAATATGCACGCCTGAAAGTAATGCTGAGACCGCCGGAGGCGCCCCCGGCGTGCCATGGGCCTTTGGCAACCAGCTAAACAGCGGCAGCAAAGCGCATTTTAGTGCGATTGTAACCATTATGAAGGCATAGGGCAGTATTTGTGCGGACGCGGGGTGGCTTTCGCGCAGCACCTGACCTGCCAAATTCATGTCCAACACACCTGTAAGCATATATACATAACCCACGCCAAAGAGATAGAACTTGATAGCAACAATATTTACCATAACGTATATAATGCCGTCATACATAGCACGGTTGCCGCGATTAAACATGATAAGGATGGCGACAACTAAAGTGACAACCTCTATCAACACAAATATATTGAAAAAGTCTCGCGTAAGGAAAATACCTATCAACGAAGACTGCCAAAGAAACATCAACAGCCAGAAAAACTTGCCGTTTTCTTGGTTAAAGCTGTAGACAGATGCGACAAAGAACATAAAAGTCGTCAACAGGATAAAAACGGCACTCATGGTATCCGCGCGTAGCACAACACCCATAACACCTTGATAGCCGCCAACCATGGTGACAACATCCCCATCATGACTAAGCATAAACAGATAATACGAAAAAATCACCAAGCCAAGCTGCGCGATTATGGCTATTATTCTGCCAACATTCGCGCTGGAAAAGAGATATAGGAAAATTGCCAGCAAAACCGGTATTATTACGAAATAGGTAAGCATGATTACTCCTCTGTGCTCTTTGCTTTAAGTGTATCCCAGTCTGTAGATTTTACTTTACGAACCAATGTGATGAGCATCACTATATTTGCGGCGGTTACAGACATGCCTATGATTATTGCTGTTATCATCAGTGCCTGTGGCAAGGGGTCTGCGATATATGCCATGTCTGCCTCCAGAAAGTGGCGCACAGGTGGCACCATACCAACCCTAAAACCAAGGCCCACCCAAAAGATGATTACAGCCATCTCCAAGATGCTAACAAAAACAATGGATTTTATAACGTTTTTGCTTGTTATTATCCCATAAAAGCCGATGAAGAACATAATAAGGGCAAAAATTTCTATTGCGGAGATATCGGATAAATTCATTGCTTATCATCTCCTTTTGCTTCTTTATTTGTGCGCCAGTCTTCCAATCTTTCGATGCCAACATATCTGTAGAACAGCAATGTGAAGCCGCAGGCTACTTTCACGCCTATCAATGCGTTCATTATGACTAGATATGTGTTTT
>Ga0131853_10015171_pt1 | contig 14099 bp, 10 predicted proteins | sample TergutLab28metaG_FD_92764 | JGI IMG/M metagenome (GOLD analysis project Ga0131853, IMG submission 92764) | Labiotermes labralis P1 segment gut microbial communities from Petit-Saut dam, French Guiana - Lab288 P1 (version 2) (version 2) | ecosystem: Host-associated > Arthropoda: Insects >... | reverse complement strand
TTGTACCTGTTTTTATATCCAATAATATTTTAACCGCTAACATAAGCTTTTAAATGCCCTTAAAGTTCCAGTGTAAACAATGGGATCCCATTGGTAGAGCCAACGAATGTACCTTAATTGACAATATTATTCTGTAGGCCTGATGATGTCCGGATAAAACGGCCGAAACATGTAGCCTGATTAACCAGTTGTAAAACTACAACTGATATTCAGTTTGGTGTGTATAGACGGTACTTTGCAATGAAACTTCCTACATGTTAGGGTTATAACTTTCAGTTCTCAGACATTATTGTTTCCAAGCGAACTTAGCCCTCTTCTAAATTTCCTACGACATCTTTTGTGCGATTTCTTGCTTGCGTAGGTTTCCAAAATGAAAATTCTCTGCACCAAACTTTATTGCATGTTCACAAATAATATTAATTTACGTTAAACTGCCATTCGCGTATTTGTCACACGGCACATTAGAAAGAATGGCGTGAGAAACTTGATTCAGTATAACTGTAGGCGCTGCGATAGTGCTGGTGGAGTGTGAGTCATGTAGTTTCTGTCTCATCAGGCTTTCAGTGTCGGCAATTTCGTAAAAAATATATCCCAACTCTATGTAACAATCTGTTCACCACATGTCAAGCACGTGTGAGAGCTTAAGAACGTAATTTCCAACACGTGCGTTAACATGGTGTATATTATAAGGTTCATTTGCGACAAGAGTGTCAAAACTCAAAATTTGGCATTTTTGAGTTATTGGTATAGAAAGAAACGTTTACAGATGCACTTTTAACAGGTAGAGTGTCATAACGCAGTTTGCAAAACTCGCCGCTGGAGAGCAGTTGTGTCGTCGTTGCACTCATAGAAAATTATAGCACTTCAAAACCTTTAAAAACTTATCCTAAAAAATCACACACACACACACACGTATATATATATATATATGTATAAGCAAATATGAGGTTTAAACCAGCCGAAGTCTGGTTGCGGTTTTCAAATATGTAAATATGATTACTTCCATAAATCAGAGATCCGGAGAAACTAATATTCATTCAAATAGTCAAGCCATCCAAATCAGTTGATGGAAACCGAATTTTCGAAACCTTGCAAAGTTTTAGTTCCACATGACAGTATGATCAATAGTTGTTGCCAAGGTACGATCCCATGACGGCTGGTAAAAATTTAAAAACATTTCGAAAGGCTGTATTATGTCTAGCTTTCCTGTAGCTGGAATAAACATGTTCTTCCGAAGTTAGTAAATTTTTACTGACTACACGACGTCGTGACCCACAAGACTAATATTTGTTTAGATGCCATATTCCCAAGCGCAAGCAGATGGGCCCTTTCCTGAGCCCGAGTAGCCAGTTCTCGTCTTCGTATCTATTTTTCAAATCCGTTTCATTCCTCTCTTCCCATCTAGTTACAGCTGTTCTAAGTGGTTGGTTTCCATCATACTTAGACACTAACTGTAACAAAAACGTTAAAAAGGATAGTCCCATCTTATACAAATGGACTAATATGGAAGCATAAAGCGTGGACCAGAGAGTAAATCAAAATTAATTTTCGAAAGACATAATTTTTTAGTATGATGGAAATAAGCTGACATAAAACATTGTTTGGTAACAAGTTCCAGGTATAAAAATGATAAACTTTAGATGTCTTACTTACTTACCTACTTACTTACTTACTTTCTTATTTACGTACTTACCTACTTACCTACTTACTTACCTACTTACATACTTACCTACTTACGTACTTACTCACTTACTTACCTACTTACTTATTAGCTACTTACCTACTTACCGACTTACCTACTCACTTACTTACCTACCTACTTATTTAATTACTTACTTACTGACTTACTTACTTACTTACTCCATGGAACAGAGTCCTTCTTGAGAAGCTTACTGTTTCTCAGATAGTCAAGAAACTCCCCGCATTTTATGGAACCCGAAGATTCATAACCGCACTCACAAGTGTCCGCCACCTGTCCACATCCTGAGCCAGCTCGATCCAATTCGTGACCAACATTTCACTTCCAGCAGATCCACCTTAATATTTTCCTCCTATTTATGCATGGGCCTTCCAAGCGGTCCATACAGATGTCATTATAACAAGAAATTTTCCTACAGTTTTAGCAACCAGTGCACACAATATTCATCAATTTCACAATAATATTTAAGACCATTATTTTACTTGGTTAGGACCTTCCTGGTCCATTAGCAGGGAGTATGTTAATGTACAGTAGTGTACGACCTTTTGATGGACCAGTTAAGTTCGAACCCAATGACACCTGTGTCTTTGTTGGTTAAAACTGTAAATATTGAACGCTAATGAACGGAATAGAAAATATAAAAGGAACCGACATTTAGTCTTTCACGACGTGGAATGTTAGGACACGAATTTTGTAGCCGAGCTGAAATTCTTGTGATTTAGAAACCCCACTAGAAATCCATCAGTTTTACTTAATTTCCATATTGTAATTAATAAAACAGAACTATAAATCTGATCTGGATAAAACACAAAGTAACGAAATCCGCACAACTTATCCACTTTAACCAAAATCCGCACAACTGATCCACTTTAACCAAAATCCGCACAACTTATCCACTTTAACCAAAATCCGCACAACTTATTCACTTTAACCAAAATCCGCACAAATGATCCACTTTAACCAAAATCAGACACATAAAACCCAAAATATTTAAATCCTTCACTTTTGAAATTTAAAAAAAACCTGTCCTTTTTTACTTTTATCACTTTGAAGGATCATGAAAGTTATTTTTACTTTCACATAAGGTACAGATTCTTATATACGTGTTACAATTTGCGAGTATAATTGATGTAGGCGAAACGACCGTATTATCTTATCTTCCTTCAATCAACGGCCTTTAAAAATGAGAACAAATTACATAATTTCCAAACAGAAAAAATTCCTCGAGATTTCAAAATTCCTTTCCGAAAATAATTATTTAAGTAGTAGTTTTAAAGTGCGTTCATAAAACGTTGTTCACATGGCTTAAATTCTTTCTAATTTTCTGCGTTAATATCTTATTTGTTCCTGAAGAGACGAACTTATACTCTCTGATTAGAACAAAAGTAAATAATAACATACACGAAGTACGTACAGCTATCCCTGTTTGGATAACCTACATTCTGAAGAACTTATTCTGGACCTTCAGACTATCCTAAAAACAAAGCTGAGTTTACTATGAGTAAAGAAAACATGTTTGCACGTAGCAAAATTTGGTGAATTTTGACTGAAAATATTTGACCAGAGCAGTGTAAGTGTGGGACTTACATTAAAAGACAAACGTTGCAAAAGACGTGAATTTAACATAAGCCACATATTTTTATCTCATGACACGCCTATGGAAATCTAGCAAAGCACTGCATTCTATATTAATCCGTCAGAACATGCTCCAACAAACCGTGATCTAAAGACCACATGTGACAAGCGAAAATTATTTGGTAATCGATACGGTTATGTATGTTACGTAATTTCTTGGCCCGCGTGTTTTGTAATTTTAACCAGCACTCTTTCTAATCGGTACGGTGTCACAATACCGCGTCACAGAATGGCGACATGGCATCGTGATAAGGTTTAGCGTCAAGACATCGCGTCACAGTTAGTTGCTCAGTCACGCGGTTCTGCAAAATATAATAAATTCTTCAATTGCAGAGATGTAACGCCAAAGAGGTTGACTTCTTATTCTGGTTGTCCAGAATGAGACAGGACTGGGCCGTCCGACGTTCACATCCCCGTGGCTGCGAGACATTTCGCGCCGGTCCGGATCCCCCTGTAGTCCATTTCAGGCTCCTGTACGGAGGTACCGGCTAATTCTCAAGGCTAAAATGGCCAGAGAATGGTGCTGACAACCCATCCTTTCTAGGGCTGACGTTGTGAATCGGTTGGAGCTGCTTCCCCACTGCGTGACCTTTACCATTCATGTGATGGGTTTTAGCGTGATAAACCAAAACGCGCCGACACTAGAAGGTTCTGAGCTTAGAGTTGGCAACCATCAAAATTTAAATTCTTACACAGATGTCCATTTAAGCTTCAAATATATTAATCTACATGACATAAAGCTTTTTGGGGAAAAAATTACTACTTGTTTTTGAATACATAAGTAAGAGTAAGTAGTTGATTCTGTTGAAAGTGTGTAACTGATATTTGTTGCGTAATAAACGTTCCACATGAACTGAAAGGGATCCCCAAGTTGTTCACGGACTTCAAAAACTTGTAAAAACTATATTATGAAGCAGTTTAAAGTATTTCTAGTGAAGTGATGATAATAAAGGAAGTATCTTTATCATCCCGACTACTCGCCGTGGAGCGGACGACAACATTGCTGCAAAGATACCGATGACAGCGACCACTTTACAACTCCTACATGAGTCTGTCATCTCGTATAATACTGATAACTAATTTATTATGCAGGCTGTGCCTTGTGTATAGTTTTCAAGACCGGCTTTATAGTATAATTTGAGCGTATGAGTGCAATGTACGGCGCAGCATGTCGGAGTTCAAAATTGGACGCGACTAACTCCGAATTCTTAGATCATTCGTAGGTGAAAACTGGTCTAATGTAAGTAATGGACACGTGAGAGTCACGTTACATACTCCTGGTACAGTTGTGTTCACACGTCTGACGTAATGATTTAAGCCATCTGACACAAGGATTCTACGCCTCAAACTGAGCACAACAGTTAAGCTTCCACCAGCCTGCCGCACTAGTACGTGGTAAGACGTTTAGAACTGCTTGTAGCAACTCACTTTACTGTTAAAGAGGGCTCTTGAGTACGCGGGGGTAAGTTCAATTAGTAACTGAGCGACTATCAGCTTCTCTATAAGAACCGTCTCCATAGAAGAGGCCCAAAACATACCTGATACCCTGCAATTCTGTTTTCTGGACGAAAGTTGGGACGTTATGCACAGGAAGTAACAGGAGACTGGGGAATATTTTATAGTTGGGACATCTCAAATTACGCTCTTACCCATGTACTAGAACCACAAAATGGAAGTGAGTAAAATGGGCGGGGAAATTACAAAGAAATAACAGAATTACAATGGTTAGAATAATGTCGGCCCAATATCGCTACGGAGGCAAATGCGGGAGAGGGGGTATACCTCCGTTCATTTTTAATTCCAACCGTAGACGAACTGCATAGCTTTACGTCCTTCTATTTTATCACCGTAGAAAAGCGCTCGCCATATGACAGAAGAGAGAAATGAGCATGGAAAACGCACAGAACTAATTCGAGGAACCTGCAGAGAGGAGAAAACTTTGGAGATACAAGTGCAGATGATCGTATTGAAACCAAACTTACGAAAACGACTAGAAAACAGACTTGATTCATTTGGCATAGAGAACCGTTTGGCGATTTACTGTGAACGTGCTAGCAGGAATTCAGGATATATTGTCTAATTGAATAGCTTCAAGCTTCTCAATGGAATTCGCCGGTTATGTGGTTGGTTGGTTTGTCAGCTGTTTACGTAGTTTTAAAATACTAACCTGAAATTATATCAGTGACCTTAATCAAACACTTTGCTTACCTCTGAAATAAATTCCCACCTGTATATGGCTATGCTCTTTAGCCAGAAACAAATCGCTGTTACTAACAGTTCAATCAACAGGGTACTCAAAATATTTTGTGGAATTCAGCATTTGAACTATTATTTTTAACTGATTATGTATAATCTCATAAACACAAATCTATATTGTCATTAGCCTTGGTTCGTTGCTTTGAATGTATAAAAGATTAACAAGTTAGTATCAAACCAATGTGTTTATTTGCACAGTAGCAGTTTGTCACAATATATAGCACACACTTATCCATAAAAATTTCCCCCACAGCCCTTCGTCAATCTGCACGTATGTCTGTAATTACGTTTGTGATTGAGGGCATGTGTACATCAGTGGGCTACTTGGTATTGCTGAATATATTAAACTTTTGGCGCCGGAATTATTTTTTTAATTTTAGCACACCTGTATATAAAATGTGAATAATACAGGAACTAAACATGTTAGAATTATGAAACAAACTGCATTTTGAAGAGAAAAAAACCGAGAGTATATTGCGTGTTTAAAATATTCAGTACATATATTTGTTGAATAAATATATAAAATGCAACTTTAGAGGTTAGCGGTGCGGTATGACCACTATAATTGACATTAGGCGTCTAAAGGTTAATACGATAGAGCTTTGGAATCATTCCACTTCAGTATTTACTGGTCGAAACTTCATTCACAGTTTTGAGAGCCAGCTTATTTCCTAAAAGAAGCCAGGAAACCTGTCGGTATCCCATAAAGGAAAGGAAAGTTAACTAAGGGCACAAACGTTTATTTAAACATAAACAAACCACCATGATTATATTAGTATTCCAGATTAAACTTCCTTTCACACACACAGAAAAGCGCAACGACCACCAACACATCAAATGCAAACTCACATATTGTCATTATTCTTGTTTCCGTCCTTTGATACTATGAGAAATTAACAGCTTTGCAACAAGCTACTGTGTTTACACTGCAAGGGTTTAAAGCAGAAGTTGGATCATTTTATGTAGCACATATTTATATAAAATAGGGTACGTATTGTATATACAATAGGGTACGTATTCACTACAAAGCCGGAAGGAGAGAGATGGAAAGGGCCTAGCATAATCCTAATACTACTGATTTGAAGACGAAGGCCACCCGGGCCTGGGTTTGTCAAGTTATAAATTAGATCGTAATATGCCATAATAACGTAATGTATTTTATACTGACTGTTACCAAAAAGCGCAGAAGTGTCCAAATATTTTGTATATTTATCAAATACACCGTTGTTGCATTGAGGCGAATTCAATAAATATAGAGTTTGGTTTTAAAAAAGGGAATGTGTTACGTAAAATTTATTTAAAAATTAAAAATTCGTAATTTCAATATGATATTTGGGACTTTTCGCGGTAATGTGGATATTTTCTGTACCCTCAAGTATGAGGCCATGTACTCAGAAAACAGATACCACATTTCTGAAGTATGTGCATCTTTAGGACTTAAAAGGCTAAGCAGGGAGAGTAAGAAAATTATTCTTCTACTCCGGAGATGTAGTTAGAATGTCAGTCCACCAAGTTCGTGCCTATTTACAAAACTACACGGTGTCACAGCCTGTAACTATGACATTCTCTGGGTTTCATCAAAGCGTAGTGAAAAATAAATCAAGAAACGTAAGACATAGGCCTAATACATTTCCACACATCTCGTTATCTCAATTCATTTCTGTTATTATTGCACAAAACGCATGGTCCAAAGTGAATTAACATAAGTACTCTCAGTGAGTACTCAAATTAGTGACCCATCTCACAGGTCATCAACAACCTTCGCGCTCCAGACCATCGTGCTTGTAGGAATTACATAGGCCTATATTGATTATACACAATGGAAATTAGTTTCATTACAATAAGGTTTTAATGAGCTACAACGAAGTAAACAATTTTAATATGATTCATTGCAATAATTAAATATCTTAATGTTATTCATGCCCTGCGTTAACAAACAATTTACACAATACAACTAACGAATGCACTAATTTAAAGTTATATTCTGACACACAATTTGTCATAATTCCGACTTGTTTCGATCTATCTTTATCACCTTCAGGGAGTTATTAAACAGCAATAAAGAATATACATAGAAACAAAGGTGTATTACAAAATACATGAAAATTTGTCCATAAACCATCCGCAGATATTACAAAATTTGTCCATAAACCATCCGCAGATATTACAAAATTTTTCCATAAACCGTCCGCAGATATTACAAAATTTGTTCATAAACCATCCGCAGATATTACAAAATTTGTCCATAAACCGTCCGCAGATATTACAAAATTTGTCCATAAACCGTCCGCAGATATTACAAAATTCTTTGTAGCAGTGTTAAAATGGTCCATAAGATGCCGAAGATGCAGTTTCATAGATTTGTACAGTGGTTTATATCAGGGGGATGTAAAGTTTTTGTTTTCATATACGATATTGTAAGCTACTAAAATGTTATACAACCCCCCTGAAGGTGATCAAGATATATCGAAACAAGTCGGAGTTATAAAAAATCGTGTGTAAAAGTATAATTTTAAAAAGAGTGCAGTTGTTGGTTTTATTGTAAGAAAAATTAAATACTTTATAGAACTACCTACTTTAATTATAAAATGCAACAATCATGCACAAACGCTACCGTTCATTCATACATCCAATTAACCTTCCCAACGCGTCCTACGCATTAAGCGTTCTGAAATAAAAGACATATTATATAATAAGGCAATACATTCCAATAGTAATCCATAGTTCTGATAAAATGAATGATTAACTAGCAGCAAAAATCGCAGAACCCAAACATCAAGTAACAAATGTGCCACACTTATCACAGTCATTTAGATATTTATTTATTGGTGGTGGTAAAGAAAGTGAGGATTACTGGAACGAATATCTAAATATTGGGACTATTCTGAGCCAGGATTTTTACGTCATATACCACACGTGTCTTACTGCAGACAGGCCTTTACTGCGGTAATTAACAGCAAATATTTTCGAGAACAAGCATTCTTTAACAAACACTTCTCACTGAATGTCTTTCCCTCTTATTAATTTGCCTAAAGGCTGGTGGCAGTGCACGACGTGCCGAGGGTGCTGGTCGGTCGATTAGTCCTTCATCTTTCTTCTACGTTATGTTCTGTTTCGATTCCAGGCAAAAAGTCTGCTCTAGTAACCATTATCTTTGTTTGTTTGTTTTCATAACAAATTTTGGAACATTAATCCTGTTACAATAAGCGTCGCCTACGTTCTTCGAATTTATCATTCAGCGTCAATAAAACCCTCTAGATTATAAGACACGTATTAACAATGATGTCAAGCTATCTAATAATTAATCTGTACGATACTTTTAGTACGAATAGCACAGAAAATTTATCTCTTGGAGCCTCATGATTTGTGAACATCGTCAAATATTTTTCGGACGATAAATCAATAAGAATGAGAGGACTGGGACATGGGAACGTGTGGAGGAGAGAAGGGGAACATGCTGGGTGCTAGTCAGTAAACCTGAATGTTAGAGACCGCTGGAAGGTCAGGGTGGGGACGGAAGGATAATATTAAAATAAATCTTCAAGATATAGTTCGGCGGGTTGTGGACGGAATAGTGTAACTTAAGACACACACATTTGTCTGGTTGTTGTAAACACGGATATGCACTTTTGGGTTTCATAAAACGCGGGAAAATTTATACACTAGCTGAGAAGCTATAAATTTTTCAAGAACAACTTCGTTCCCTGGTGTCAGTACTTACCATGAATACCGAATGAACTTTCTATGGCAAATCTGCTGCGACAAATGATGTTCATCTCTATACCAGTCAACAACATCTATTTCAAAGGACAGGTAAGGTTTTAACGTCCTAGGTATATTACAACCGACACAGAATCTACAAACAAAAGTGTTTATACAGGATGTTTCAGGAGGAATCCGCCGTTCTTCGAAGAGAACATTCTTAGGATTAATTTATATCGATATAACCAAACATACCCATATCTAAGGGTATCGCGCTAGCACAGTGGTTAAGTTGCTGTGCTACAAATCGGAAGGTCGATGTTTCGATTTTTTTTTTTTATTGACATAAAATCCTTCCGATCGCACTATGGCCCTAGGGTCGACTCAGCCTCTAACAGAAATGAGTACCAGGAGTATTTCCTGGGGGCAAAGGCGGCCGTTTCGTAAGGCTGACAACCTACCACCATCCTGTGCCATTGTCACGAAATCTGAGAACCTTAACTTCCTAGAAACCTCTGGGCCACTCCGGGTCTGTAACGGGACCGCTTTACCCTTAACCGTATCCAAATTTGAACGTTTACAGAGCCAGAAAAATGTTGTCTTCTTCCGGTTCGACTTACTGTGCCTCTTCAAGATAATGCGTCACCGTTCACTATGTAAGTCCAGCCTTGAGCCAAGGTCCAAGACAAGCCATGCGGATGTGAGTCTGATATGTGAAGTACTTGGAAACTTTAGGAAGATTTTTAAGAAACTTGTGCGAGTTTTAATTGCTTAATTTCTGTATGTCACTCAGACATTAAACAGATTTTAAGCACAGATCTTAACTACAAATTTCTCATCGTTCCAATAAGTATTTGGTAATCAATAAAAGTGTAAAAATTCTCATTCGTTAAAAGAATTTAATTGCCATTATCTCTGTAACCGTCCAACTAATCCTCCTTAAAATATTGTGCCACCAAATATTCATCCATCTGCTTACATATCCTGCATTTTTTAATTATCTTATTGTTAGGAGTCGCAATAGTGTAGTCTATAGTGACTATTCTACAGGCTAAATAATCGAGAAGGCGTGAGATCGATTCCAGCCTAACATGGGTATGTTTGGTTACAACAATGTAATGCAAATTAAGCAAATTTCTCTAGTATTATGGCAAATTCTTCTTCAAACACCGTGTACACATACAAAAATACATATTGTGACGCGGTAGCTCAGCATTAGAGGTTAAAAGGTAGGCACTGGACGTCTGGGAATTTGAAGTAAAATACCCGGAAGACATACGGCGTCCAGCTGGAGAATAAAGTCCTTCCTTCTTCCGACACATCGGACACAAGCAGCTCGTTTGTCGACGGTAATGTGAAAAGGCACGTGAGTTTGTCCACTGACACCCAACAAGTGTCAAAGTAGAGCTGTAACTCATCTAAATGCCTTAATGGCGCCCCCAGCATCCAGATCAAATGCTAGTATATGCAATAGTATATGTGTGTGTGTGTGTGTGTGTACGCGCGTTTACAGACGCGCCAACGAGAGTGTCTGCCAAAATCCATGTGTATAATGGATGGCACATATTCCATATTACGCACTCAGACACACACGTAAGCACATAGACTACATATATTACATTTACGCATGCATGAAGCACATACATATACATTCATTACACAAAACACATTTGTTCATTCTAACATAGCACAAGTTTATTTTAACCAATCAATTGTCCTCACATGTATGCTACATATTTCGGCCTATACTTAGTCGATCCTCAGCCATCTCAACAAAAAGAACAAATACAGGAAACCTTTAGTAATTTCCTGTATACGTTGCTGTGCTGCCATGCCTGAGAAAGGCCTACGTACAGGTTGAAACGTGTAGCATGCATGTAAGGCAAATAATGGACTAAAATATGCTTGCGTTGAACTGAACAAATGTGGTTTGTTCAATGGTTAAAAACGGGATGGCTTCCATAAAGACACGTTCATTAGTGCGGGGAAATCGAAAGTATATTTTCCCTCGAGCCTAACTAAGCACCACGACACTGAGGCCTATGGCGGAATAATAAGCTTTGGCATCAAACACAGGTAACTGGTCAGCTCCAGTATCCAGCCTCTTTGGTTCCGGTGAAATATTCACCGGTTCTTGTTCAGATAAGGGCTGGGTAATCTGGAGTCCGGACTTTTCTTGACGGAATATTGTCGCTTTTTAAAAAAGAGAGAGACAGAGAAGAGAAAACAGAAACGGAAACACAAAGAAAGAGAGAAACATAAGCTAAAAACGTATTTCTGTACAGGATACAAAACATTAGCTTTAGCATTAAAATCCTCCTTAAAACATCGTACCACAAAATATCGTACCACAAAATATTGACGCATCTGCTTACACATCGTGTACATTTTCTTTCATTTTTAGGAGTCGTAATAGGGTAGTCTACAGCGACTTAGTCTACAGGCTAAGGCATCGAGGAAGCGTGAAATCGATTCCCGGCAGGGACAACAGATTTTTTTCTTTTCCAAAACATCCACACCGACTGGAACCGAACTGCCTCGTATTCTCTGGGTTCAGAAGGACATTCTCCTCGTGTAAACCGATTGGGGTCTTGCCTGACAACCCGGTCCGACTAGTAGCGAGATTAGAGATGAACTAACTTATACCTTCACTCCCCCAGGCACCAATATGACATTCACAGGGAAAATTTCACTCTAATTTTGCTATCTGTGTGATCATTAAGCTCATCGTCAACTTCAGCGCCATACCTCCACGACGTCTTCTCTGCCACGAATATTAAGCTTACAGTTTATGCATCAGTCTTTGATCCATTCGGAACTGTAGCTTCCGTATACATTCGGTGCAACGGAAAGTGTTTGTATCTTTAGGTATCAAGCATGCAAAGCGCATGCGCCATATTTCCATCTGTTGCCTGCCCGGCTGTATGATATCTTTCCACATTATCTCATAAACGGCATGAATTTGGAATAAAAAGTTTCTGAAAATAAGTGTTTTGATTTTTTCTACAAAATTTCTCCGAAATATTTCTCATTCTAGGAAGAGTTCAATTGTATATCATCATAAATTTATGCATATCTTCTTGCAAAGCATCCGTTATTCTCGTCAGATTTTAATGAAATTTTTATTTTTGAGAGATTTTCGAAAAGTACTCAAATATAAAATTTCATAAAAATCCGTCCAATGGCAGCCGAGTTGTTCCATGCGGACGGACAGGCACACAGACAGACAGATATAAAGACAGACGGACGGACAAGCATGACGAAGCTAACAGTTGCTTTACGCGATTTTGCGAACGCACCTAAAAATGACATTTTTTAACAAACTCTCTGGGTCAAACTCAATAACCTCTCGACCCTAATCCCGAACGCAACTTCTATTTCCAAACCAGCGGTTTAATTTAATGCATTCCTACATTTGTTGACACTGCTTTAATAAAACTGTTTTAAAAACCCGTGGGGCAATTTTTCAGAAAGTACGGACAGGCAATTCCGTGAACAGATGAGATATAACCCATGACTTACGCTTCATTAATTAAGCCACTTAAAACAGTCCCATGATTCCGCTCATCGGGAATACGACGTTGCTACACTAAGTAAGCATTTCCAGAAATTTCTAAATAAGATGGTGCCTCTGTTTTCAGAGTTCAAGCAGCTGGTCTTGAACTACTCGAATCCGCAAGATGAATGCAGTACGTTCCTCCGAAAAGGAGGAAAGGATCTTCCATTAATACACCTTCATTTCTTCAACTACACTCTGCATAAACTCGAGGTCTCCTATCAAAGAGTCGTAACTTACAAAATGCCAATTATAGTCATTGTTCTGTTCGTATTTGGTTTCAATTTCGGCCAGCACTGGCTATTCTGGTTGCATTTCTAAATCACATATTCGAACAGATGTGAGTTGTGAGATTTTCAATTCTCAGAGTGGAGTCGCTACAGATTCGAGTCTTCTGGAATATGATGCTGTCTCCTTGAGAGAGTAAGCTCCGACCTTTCGAAGGGTATTCCTGAACTGCCTCACCTGAAAATAAAGGCATCAGTTCCTCCCAAACGTTTGAAGCCTTACGCTCAATCAGTCAGCCTCGTAGCTCAAAAGATTTGAGTCAAAATTATGGTGACCTTAAATACGAAAATAAGGCTACCTTCGCTATTCCCCTCTGTTACTACATTCCGCAACCATGCATCAAACTAATTCGACAATTGACTGCATAACTCCCACGGCGCGGATAGCGTAGTGAAATGATGTCACTCAATCCCAAAAATTCTTTTAAAAAACTGCACAGTTCATTTTTATCAAAATATCAAGTGTTCTTGGGCAGCTGTAAGGACCAGTTAAGTCAGTAAGTTATGCCCCACTGATTTTTTGTAATTTCGTATTTTCTGTGATAATTGCATAAACAGTTCATATTGTAGACTCTCTTACGTCCTGACAAATCGACCGACTAGTTTACAGAATTTAAAGGAATTCAGGACGAAACTTCAGAAACCGCTCCACAAGGCTCTAAGTTTTGGGAAAGTTATTAGGTGAATGTTAATACAAATCCAACCAGATGCAACAGTATGCAGATATTTATTCACTGCGAAGTCACTCTACATGTTTCGGGTGTCACAGCACCCATCACCAGGAGTACTAAACACTGTAACCGCAACCTCCGGTACAGGTCATACTGTAAAACAGAAGAACTAACTGGAATGAACTAACAGTGTGTGTTGGTTTGTTAACTGCAGATAGTAATGGGTGGCGGTACATTAACATATTTACAAAAGTCTGGGTATACAATATCGTGGAAGTTTATAAGTTAAAAAC
>Ga0131853_10015170_pt1 | contig 14100 bp, 12 predicted proteins | sample TergutLab28metaG_FD_92764 | JGI IMG/M metagenome (GOLD analysis project Ga0131853, IMG submission 92764) | Labiotermes labralis P1 segment gut microbial communities from Petit-Saut dam, French Guiana - Lab288 P1 (version 2) (version 2) | ecosystem: Host-associated > Arthropoda: Insects >... | reverse complement strand
GAAAGCCAAGGTCGATGCGGGCAACAACAAGCGCATGTCGGTTGCGCTGAACGCGCTGACGCCCGGAAAGTATTCGGTGGTGTGGGTCGCGGTTGCCGCCGATGGGCATCGCACGACCGGACATTACTCGTTCGACGTGAAGTGAACGTGTAACGACAAGATGAGGCCATGCTGCGACTTCTTGCGGTTTCGCAGCGTGGCTCGTTCGTGGTTATCTGGCTGGGCGCCGGCTTACTGCGGCGTGGTTGAGGTAAAGGCTTCAGGCGAGCCGTTCAAGGCGTCGTACAACTCCCCAACAGGCAAGTCGCCGATTTCGTTGTGGATATAGGCATTAAACGTACGATCGTAGAGCGCCCGCCCGGCGTCGGTTTCCATCGTCATGTCGAAGCCGTTGAGAACCAGGCCGGCGATTTCGTCGGCTTCGAGCAGGATGTGTTCAGCTTTCTTTCGTTCCATGGTAGTGCTCCGGTACAGCAGGATCATGCAATTTTAAGGGGAACGGCGCAGAAATGCTGGTGAAATAAACGGGGGCGATTCGGTTTGGTTCCCGCGATGCGGTGTACGGCTTTACACCTTAATAGTTAGTTATCCGATTAATTTCCGAGGCGCCCGCATCATGACGCTTCGGACGTCCCCGGCGTAAGCACACCCAGGAGCTTGCGAAAAGACCAAATAATGGGCCAGCGGGGACGCTCGACGTGGCCTGCGGGAAAACGCTAATGCCCCGCCTGCCTCCCCCCATCGAGCTTCAAAAAGTGCCATCGAATCTCCCTTTTGTATAGGGACGCGCGTACCCAGGTCAAATATTCTCTCTCCATCGAAGTGTTCCGTCCGGCGTCGGCCCCTATCCAGGCCCCCGGCGGCAAATTTCAGGGAGAAGGATGTTGGCTCAGAAAGTGCGGCTCAAACTTGCGGTCGGTGAACACCCGCATACCTCGGCAATTCGCAACGGATCGATCCCCATCGAAGGCGTGGATGCCGAATTCGTCACAGTCCAGCCGCAGATCGGCGCATTCCGCCGCATGGTGCGCGACGTCGAGTTCGACGTCTGCGAACTGGCCCCGACCACCTATATCATCGCTCGCGCCTACGGCGCGCCCTTCGTCGGCCTGCCGATCTTCGTCACGCGCCGGTTCCACCACGGCGGCCTGCTCGTGCGCCCCGAAGCCGGCATCAAGCACCCGAAGGACCTCGAAGGCCGCAAGGTCGGCGTGCGCGCCTACTCCGTTACTACGGGCGTCTGGACGCGCCAGGTCCTGATCGACGAGTTCGGGCTCGATTCGTCCAAAGTCACGTGGGTCGTGGACGACGAGGAGCACGTCACGCAACTCGAGCTGCCTTCGAATGTCGTGCACGCGCCGGCTGGCAGCTCACTTGCCGACATGATGGCAAGCGGCGAACTCGCGGCGGGCTTCGCGGCAGCGGCAGGCATCGGCCGCACGGGCGCGCCCACGGGCGGCTGGAAGGAGGTCGAGGCCGATTACCCCGACCTGCTGCCGCACGCCGCCGACCTCGAGAAAGAGTATTACGCGCGCACCGGCATCTACCCGATGCACGGCACCATCGTCGTGAAGGACTCGGTGCTCGCCGAGCATCCGTGGATCGCGAAGTCGCTCCACGACGCCTTCGCGCAAGCCAAGCAGGAATGGCTTGCGCGCCTCGACGCAGGCGAGGCCGTAAGCGCCGGGGACAAAAAGTATCTGGAACTGCGCAAGATCGTCGGCCACGACCCGCTGCCCTACGGCATCGAGGAAAACCGCAAGACCATCGAAGCGCTCGAAGCGACCGCGTTCAAGCAGGGGCTCACGCCGCGCCGCATGTCCATGAGCGAGCTGTTCGTCGACCCCTTGGCCCGCTGATCCGCAGGAAGACACCATGATCATCGATTGCCACGGCCACTTCACGACGGTTCCCGCCTCGTTCAGGAACTGGCGCGCCACCCAGGTCGAGTTTGCCAACGACCCGGCGAACGCGCCTTCGCGCGCCGGCGCGTGGGTCAGCGACGACCAGATCCGCGAAGCGATCGGCAACGGCCAGCTCAAGCTCCAGCGCGAACGCGGCAGCGATCTCACGCTGTTCTCGCCGATCGCCGGTCTCATGAGCCACCACCTCGGCAATGAGCGCACGAGCCGCGAGTGGGCCGAAATCTCCAACGATCTCGTGTACCGCGTGACCGAGATGTTTCCGGACAACTTCGCGCCGGTCTGCCAGTTGCCCCAGTCGCCGGGCGTGGCGCCCGCCAACAGCGTGGCCGAGCTGCGCCGTTGCGTCGAGCAAATGGGCTTTGTCGGCTGCAACCTGAACCCGGACCCGAGCGGCGGCTACTGGACCGGCAAGCCGGTGACGGACCGCGAGTGGTATCCGCTCTACGAGGCGCTCTGCGAACTCGACGTGCCCGCCATGATCCACGTGGCCGCTTCGTGCAACCCATGCTTTCACGGCACCGGGGCGCACTATCTGAATGCGGACACCTCGGTGTTCATGCAGATTCTGCAGTCGGATCTTTTCCGGGACTTCCCCACGCTGCGCCTCGTGATTCCGCACGGCGGCGGCGCGGTGCCCTACCACTGGGGCCGCTACCGCGGCATGTCGCTCGAAATGCGCGACCGCCCGCTCGAAGGACTGCTGAACAATATCTTCTTCGATTCGTGCGTGTATCACCAGCCGGGCGTAGAACTGCTCACGAAGGTGATTCCGTCGAGCAATGTGCTGTTCGGCTCGGAGATGATCGGCGCCGTGCGCGGCAAGGACCCCTGCACGGGCCACTACTTCGACGACACGAAGCGCTATCTCGACGCCTGCCCGGCGCTCACCGACGAGGACCGCTTCAAGATCTTCGAAGGGAACGCCCGGTGCGTCTATCCGCGACTCGACGCACGGCTGAAGGCGCGCGGCAAATGATTTTCGCTCCCCCTGCAGGTAATCGAAAAACAATCGGGACACCCATGCCATCCTCAATCGTTGACATTCACCCGCACATCATTTCCGACAACGAAGACCGCTATCCGCCCGCGCCCCTCTTCGGCAAGCGCTCGGACTGGTCGCAGGAGCGCCCCACTACCGTCGAAACGTTGATCGCCGCGATGGACGAAGCCGGCGTCGGCAAGGCCGCTGTGGTGCATTCGTCGACCACCTACGGGTTCGACAACAGCTACGTGGCCGACAGTTGCGCGCGCTATGCGGATCGTCTCGTGGCCGTGGGCTCAGTCGACGTGCTGCAGCCCGACGCGCCGCAGCGCATTCGTGAATGGGTCGAGCGCGGCCTCGAAGGGCTGCGCCTCTTTACCGGTGGCAGTACGAAGGAATTCGACCCGAGCGAGCTGGACGATCCACGCGCGTTTCCCGCGTGGGAACTGTGCGCGGACCTCGGGCTGCCGATGTGCATTCAGACGGGTCCGGTTGGACTGCCGCAGGTGACCGCGCTCGCAAAGCGCTTCCCGGGCGTGCCCATCATCCTCGACCATCTCGGCCGCCCCGATGTGACCGACGGCGCACCGTACGCGAAGGCGCGAAGCCTCTTCGACCTCGCGCAGTACGAGAACATTTTCCTGAAGCTCACGCCGCGCATTTTCGGCGACGTGAAGAAAGAACGCGCGAGCGCCGAGACGTTTTTCCCGCGCGTGGTCGATGCCTTCGGCGCGCAGCGTATGGCGTGGGGGTCGAATTTCCCCACTTCGCCGGGTACGCTACAGGACATTCTCGCGACGGCGCAGGCAGGGCTGCAATGCCTGAACGCTGCGGACCGCGCGTGGATTTTCGGCAAGACGGCACACAAGCTGTATCCGGCTCTGCTCTGAGCCGGCGCCTTCAACCGGCGGCCATTGCGGCCGGGCGGCACGCATCCTGCATGCTGCCCGGCCATGAAACAGAATCGATTGAGGTATGAGAAAAGCAGATGGAGACGAGCAAAACAGAACGATCGAGCGTCGTGAGCAACTGGGGCGTGCTTGCCCTGCTCGCGATCGGCGTGTTGACGTCCTTTATCGACCGCACCAGCATTTCCAGCGTTCTCGCGGATAGCCACTTCATTCGGCACTTTTCGCTGACCAACGTCGACCGCGGCTGGATCAACTCCGCATTCTTCTGGTCGTATGGGCTCTTTCAGGTCCCGATGGGCTGGGTCTCCGACCGCTACGGCGTGAAATGGCCCTATGCGATCTGCTTTGCACTGTGGTGTGCGGCCACTGCGCTGATGGGCGCCGTCACGACGCTTGCCGCCCTCGTCGTCATGCGACTGCTCGTCGGTATTGCCGAAGCGATCGTGATCCCGGCCAGCTACCGCTGGATTCGCAACAACTTTCACGAAAGCCAGAGCGGCCTCGCCGTGGGCATTCTCGCCATGGGCAACAAGTTCGGCCCGGCAATCGGCGCGCCGGTCGCCGCATGGTTCATCGTCAACTATTCGTGGAAGGCGATGTTCATCGCCACCGGCCTCGTCGGGCTGCTCTGGCTCGTGCCCTGGCTGCTCCTCGTGCGCAACGACCTGCCCTCTCGCGACTCCGTGCGCGAGGCCAATCGCAGCGCCCGCACGGTCAGCTTCGGCAGCATCCTGTCGAGCCCGGTGGTGTGGGGCGGCATGATCACGAACTTCTGCTACGGCTACTTCACGTTTTACTGCATGACGTGGATGCCCGCCTACCTTGTCGAGCAACGCGGCCTGTCGATCGGCAAATCGGGCATCTTCACGTTCTTCAGCTTCGCCGGCATCGCGATCGTCGCGGCCATTGCGGGCTGGGCGGCGGACCGCATCATCGCGCGCGGCGGCAATGCGATCCTCGTGCGCAAGGCGTTCATCATCGCGGGTTTCTTTGGCGGCTGCACGGTTCTGCTGGGCGCCTATGCGAACACGCTCGAAACCGCCCTCTTCTGGAACGTACTTTCGCTTTCGCTGCTCGGCCTGACCACCGCGAACAATCTCGTGCTGTCGCGGCTCACCCTGATCCCCAAGCAGACCGTGGGCCTCGTGACCGGCGTGCAGCAGGTCGCGACCAGCCTCGCAGGCGGTGTTGCCGCAAGCCTCTCGGGGTGGCTGCTGCATGTGGGCGGAAGCTACGACCTGCCGATGATGGTGATTTTCGTGTTCCTGCTCGTGGGCGCGGCAGCTACGGCGATCCTCTATCGCCCTGACTGGGCGCCGAAGGTCAGCGAGCCGCAGCGCGAACTGCGCGAGGCGTGATCCCCACGGCAATCGAATCATCGTAGTCCAAAGCAAAGCAATGGCGGCGCCCGCCTGCGAGCGCCTGCCACCTAAATAATGCCAACGGCCTTTTCCGTGGCGACCGACTGAAAAACTGGAAACAACATACATGGCGAAAATCGTATTCGGGATGGCGGTGCCGCACAGCGGCATGCTCGGCCAGGCGCCGGAAGACTGGTTGAAGAACGGCGAGCGCGACCGCAACAATCCGGAATTGTGGTTCCGCAACCGGACGTGGACCTACCCCGAACTTGAAGCCCACCGAGAGGCCGCGTTCGCGCCGTTCCTCACGCTCGAAGAACGCACGGCACGCGCCGCGCGCTGCCGCGCCGCGCTCGACAAGATGGCGGCCGCGTATCGCGACGCAAAGATCGACGTGGCGATCATTCTCGGCAAGGACCAGAAGGAGATCTTTACGGACTTCTCACCTTCCATTGCGATCTTCAGCGGCGAGGAAGTCCATAACGGTCCGCCGCAGCGATCCGTCTACGCGCCCGACCACCATGTCACGCACGATTGCCACCCGGAACTGGCCGCGTACCTGATCAACCACTTCCAGGCGAACGGCTTCGATCTCGCCGATCTGTTCGCATGGCCCGATAACGTGTGGATGAAGCCGCTCCCCGAGTACCCGGTCGTGCCGCACGCGTATAGCTTCGTCTATCACCAGATCATGGACGACAATCCGCCGCCGCACGTGCCGATCATCATGAACTGCTTCTACCCGCCTACGCAGCCCTCGATGTCGCGCTGCATCGAGTTCGGCCGCGTGCTGCGCGATGCGATCACGGCCTGGCCCGAAGACGTGCGCGTCGGCATTTTCGCCTCGGGCGGACTCTCGCACTTCGTGAACGACGAGGAGTTCGACCACCGCATCATGAAGATGCTCGCGACCTACGACTACGACGGCCTGGCCGCCGTGGACGACCGCTCGTATCAGTCCGGCACTTCCGAAATCAAGCTCTACGTGAGCGTGATGAAAGCGGTGCAGGAAACCGGCGCCGAGATGACGCTGGTCGATTACGTCCCCTGCTGGCGCACGCCTGCCGGCACCGGCGAAGGCATGGGCTTCATGTACTGGAAAGCGGACGAGTGAGCCAAACGCACCGCCCTTTTCACTTCCGTGGATGAGAGACAGACCGATGAGCAACACCCGCCTGAACGGCATCATTCGTGCGTTCGAATCCGGCAAGCCCGCGTTCGCTGCATTCTCCAAGCTCGACAAGCAGACCGCCATCGAGATGAGCGACGCGCCCTACGACGGCATCGTGTTCGAAATGGAGCACAACCCGTATGACGTCGCTGCGCTCGGCGACGCCATGCAGTACATGCTCAACCGCAAGCAGATCGCCGAGTCGGGCTCGGTGGCACCGCGCGTCACGCCCATCGCCCGTATTCCCGCCAACGGCGCGGAGATGAATCAGGCCTACGCGAAGCAGGTGCTCGATCGCGGCGCGTACGGCGTCGTGTGGCCCCATATCGCCACCGTCGAGCAGGCTTATAACGCGGTCGCCTCGTGCCGCTACGCGCGCCCGAAACATGCACCGCTCTACGAGCCCAAGGGCGTGCGCGGCGACGGCCCGGCCAATGCAGCGCGCTACTGGGGGCTGTCGATGCAGGAATACTACGAGAAGGCCGACGTGTGGCCGCTCGCCCCGCAAGGCGAGATTCTCGTTGGCCTCATGTGCGAAAGCACGCAGGCAATCGAGAATCTCGACGACATCCTCGCCAACGTGCCTGGCATCGGCTTCATCCTGATTGGCGAAGGCGACCTCAGCCAGGAACTAGGCTTTCCGCGACAGTACGAACACCCGGAAGTGCTCGACGCCATGCGCCGGATCGTCGAGACCTGCCACAAGCACAACGTCGTGGTCGGCAATCCGCACGTCACGGCGAAGAACCACCAGCGGCTCATTCAGGAAGGGTATCGCTTCCTCATGTCGGCGCCCACGCGCAGCTACGGCGTGGTTGGCGCGGCGCGCGAAATGGCGGGGTACTGAAGCGCCTGTGGGTTGACGACCCACGGGCAGGTTAGAAGCGGCAGCCTTCTAATCGATTATTTAGGTTTACGAATTACCCAGAAGAATGGAGATGAATGCCCCCCGCACCCACGGGTAAATGATTGCAATAACTATAAGTAACGTTGGAGACAAGAATGAAGAAAGTGTTGGTCATGGCATCCGGCATTGCGTCGGCCTGCCTTTTTAATTTCGCTCATGCGCAGTCGTCCGTCACGCTCTACGGCGTGATCGACAACGCCGTCGAATATCAGAACGGCGGCAACGGCGCCGTCGTGCGCGCCACCTCGGGCGGACTGTTTGCGAGCCGTTATGGTTTGAAAGGCAGCGAGGATATCGGCGGCGGGCTGCACGTCAATTTCCAGCTGGAGCAGGGTTTTTCCGCGATGACCGGCGCCGCCGCCAATTCCGCGGAAGCCTTCAACCGGCAGGCGTGGGTGGGACTCTCGGGCGGCTTCGGTGAAGTGCGCTTTGGCCTGCAAAATACGCCGCAGTATATTTTCCTGAACCGGGAGCTCGATCCGGTCGCTGTGATGAGCATGGGCTCGCCGATGCTCAACTTCAACTCGCTGACCATCCGCGTCAACAACGCGATCTCGTACTTCACGCCGACGGTCTATGGGCTGAGTGCGCAGTTCATGGTCGCGATGCGCGATGCCACGACCAAGCCGAGCAACGGCCTGCAGTTCTACAACGCGGCCGCGCGCTACGAGAATGGACCGTTCAGAATCGCGGCGGGTTACGAGCAGGCGGACAACGCCACCGGCACGTCCACGCTGAAGGTGTTCAACGCAGGGGCATCGGTCGGCGTCGGCCCGGCGCGCTTCTATCTCGCGTATCACACGGAGCATCAGACCGACAACAGCATCAAGCGTGATGTGTATGAAGCTTCCGGTTCCTGGAACTTCAGCCCGGCGGACCAGCTCGCGCTGATGTACGGCTACGCGCACGACCGCACCGGCAAAGGCAACAATGCCCAGCAGATCGGCATGACCTACGAGCACTATCTGTCGAAGCGCACGACACTGTACGCGTCGGCCGGGTTCATCAACAACCGCAATCAGGCGAGTTTCACGCTCAACGGCACCGCATACGGCGGGGTCACGGTGGCGCCGGGTTCGAATACGCGCGGCGTCATTCTTGGCATGGTGCATACATTCTGACGAAATGGTGGGACCGGCCCCAAAAAGTTCCGGCGCCGGTCTCGGGGTATATCGCAATTCGCCTTGCCGCCGATCCATGAAAAAATATGACGATATTCGCCGCCCCTCTTTCAGAGGCGCACGCGTGCCCGGCCTGAAGGTACAGCGTTCAGGCGAAAGTCCAATCGCAATGGCGGCCCCGCATGAGCGGCCGTCCAGGAGACCGCATGGCACACGGTGCAATGATCAGCAAGCCCCCGCGCAAAACGGCAGGTGGGAGCCGTCTTACCGCGGTTCCCAAAGTTCGGCTTTACGTCGAGCAGCCCGAAGAGGAAAACTGGTTTGTGCACGTCGGCCACGTGACCGAGCGCGGGCGCTGGCGCACCGAGCCCCACGCACATCCGGCATACGGGCAACTGATCTTCGTGCGCAACGGCCGCGGCGTCATGAATCTGGAAGGCCGCAGCGTGCCGTTCGAAGGACCCTGCGCACTGCTGGTGCCCACCGAATGTATCCACGGTCTCGACTATGAAATCGATGTCGACCGGTGGGTCGTCACGATCGAAGTGTCCTATCTCACGCAGGTCAACGCGAAGCTTCACGAGTTCATCGGGCTCTGGTCGTCGCCGCGCATGATTCCGTTCGCGCATAGCGCCGACGCCGCCGGCGAGTTCTACACCCTGATTCAGCGCCTGAAGCAGGAAGTGGAGTCCGATGCGGTGGGCCAGGTCACCGGAACCGAAGCCCTGTTGACGATGCTGCTATTGACGCTGATTCGCGAAACGCGCCTCGAGCAGACGGTCAACGACAGCGTGCCGCGCCACGATGTGCGCCTTGTCGAGCGGTTCCGCAAGCTGATTGACGAGCACTACCGCAGCAATCTGCCGCTCCAGGAATACGCTTCGATGCTTGCGGTATCGCTCGTCCAGTTGCGCGCCGCATGCGCCTCCGCCGCGGAAAAAAGCCCGACTAAAATGATTCACGCGCGCATTATCACCGAAGCGAAACGCGAGCTCATTTTCGGCGACATGTCGGTGGAGCAAATCGCGTTCTGGCTGGGTTTCGCGGACGCCGCGTATTTCACGCGCTTCTTTCGCAGGGAAGTCGGGCAGGCGCCAAGCCAGTTTCGCAGCGACGCCCGGCGATAGCGTCAACGTCGCCGCCGAAAGCGTGCCGGCGCCAGGCGCCTGGCCTCGCGCGGCGCGCGCATCGATTCCTTTCCGTTCCTTCCACGCACACTTCGCGCCGCGCATTCCTCACCAGTATCTTCCCTGGTTCAACGGAAAAGTGCCAGCGAATCCGGATTTTGTGCAGGGACCTGCCCAGGTGCTGGGAATACCCTTTTCTCGTTTTCCGGTTTGCTGCCCTTCTGTTGCATTGAGGCGGCAATGGTTCATTTTCACTCGTAGTCCGGTCAAATCGAATATGGCGAAACTCGTGAAACCGGCGCGCATGGCGCGCTACGCAACCCTGGTTGGCCTTGTCGCATGCGCACTCTCGGCGCAAGCGATGGCCGCAACCTTGCCGGCGAACGCTGACACCGAATATGTCTACGTGGGCACGCTGCATCAGCAAATCAGTGCCTTGCGCTTTGACGTCGCGACCGGCGAACTGAGCGCCATCGGCCCTGTCGCCCAGGGGCTCAAATCCACGTGGGTCGCCGCGCATCCCGTGTTGCCGATCCTGTACGCAGTCGACGACGACCGCGACAAGGAAGGCAGCATCACGGCATACAAGGTCGATCGCAGCACCGGCTCGCTCGACCCCATCAACGACGTACGCACGGGCGGCCGCGGCACCACGTTCTTGCGCTTCGATACCCCGTCCTCCACGTTGCTCGGCGCGAACTACAACAGCGGTTCCGTATCGAGCGTTGCGGTCAATCGCGACGGCAGCCTCGGGACGCTCGAATCGACGATCGAAGAGACCGGCTCCGGCCCGAGCCCGCGTCAGACCAGTGCGCACGCACACGGCGTGACGCTCGACCCGTCGGGCCGCTACGCCTTCGTGCCGGACCTCGGTTCCGATCGTGTGTTCATCTACGGCTTCGACCGCAAGACCCGCGCCTTGACGCAACTGGACAGCGCCTCACCGCGTGCGTTCGTCGTGCCCCCGGGCAGCGGCCCGCGACGCCTTGCATTCGGTGCCACAGGGAAATATGCGTACGTCCTCAACGAGATCAGCGCGGAACTCATGGTGTTGCGCTGGGACGCGTCAAATGCCCAACTCTCGCTCGTCCAATCGCTGCCGCTGAGCAGCGAAGGGTTCGCAGGCGCAAAGAGCGGGGCCGAGATGGCGCTCAGCAAGGACGGGCGATTTATTTATGTCGAAGACCGCGGCGAAAATGAACTGGTCGTTTATCGCGTGAGTGCCTCCACAGGGAAGCTCGTCGAAGTGCAGCGCACGCCCTCGGGCGGCGAGAAACCGTGGGGCTTTTCGATCGACCCCTCGGGCAAGTGGCTGTTCGTTGCCAACCAGCGCAGCGGCAATGTGAGCGTATTTCGCATCGATCACGTGACGGGTAAGGTTTCCGCCAGCGGCCAGTCGTCCAATGTCCCCGATCCCACCAGCATTGCGTTCGTGAAATAACGCAACATGTCGCAAATGGCGCCGCAACGTTGCGTCGCCATTCGTCGACGCCTCCTCCTCATCAAATCCCGCAGGCAGAGATTCTTCAGATAAAAATACCAGAGAATCATCATTTATTACAGGGACGCGATTCCTCCGATTTTCTATCATTTATCTCGCAGCAACACTATTCGGCGTACTAACTTCATTAAATGGAGATCGATCGTCGAAATAATAGATATAGAAAATCCGGAGATAAATGAACAAGACTCTTCTCGCAGCGGCAGCAGTCGTTTCGTCGTGCGCTTTTCAGGCAGTGCATGCGCAATCCTCAGTCACGCTTTACGGTATTGTCGACAACGGCATCGAATATCAGAACGGTGGTGCGAATCACGTGATCCGCGCGTCGTCAGGCGGCATGTTCGCGACCGTCTACGGCTTGATCGGCCACGAGGACATTGGCGGCGGCATTCACGTCAATTTCCAGCTCGAACAAGGATTCTCGGCGGTCAATGGCGCCGCACAGAACTCCGCCGACGCGTTCAATCGCCTTGCGTGGGTCGGCATGTCGGGGAACTTTGGCGAATTGCGCTTTGGGCGGCAAAAGAAACCGCAATATCTGTATCTCGACGGCGAACTCGACCCGCTGGCCGCGAAGTCGATTGCCTCGCCGCTCAACGATTTCGACGACGTATCCGTGCGCGCCAGCAACGCCATCACCTACTTCACGCCGAGCTGGCACGGTCTCACCGCGCAGTTCCTCGTGTCCATGCGCGACTCGACGACCAAACCGACCAACGGCATCCAGGCGTATAACGCCGTGGTCAAATACATCAATGGTCCCTGGCATCTCGCAGCAGGCTACGACCAGCAGGACAACGCGGCAGGAACCTCAGTGCAGAAGGTCTTTACAGCGGCCACGTCACTGAGGGTGGACGCGGCTCGCTTCTATCTCGTCTATCACACGGAAACCCAATCCGATCATAGCCAGAATGAGGCGACGTACTCGGCTGCGGCGTCGTATCTGTTCAATCCCGCCAACGAGATCGCCGTGATGTACGGATATCTGCATGACCGCACGGGCAAAGGCAACAACGCCCAGCAATTCGGCCTCTCCTACGAATATTTCCTGTCGAAGTCTTCGCTGATCTACGCGGCGGCGGGCCTCATCGATAACCGCAACCAGGCGGCTTATACACTCAACGGCACGGAGTATTCCGGTATCGAGGTGACGCCGGGTGCCACCGCGCGCGGCATCATCATTGGCCTCACGCACAAGTTCTGAACCTGCGCGCAGTGCGCTCAAAGCCTGAATTGCGCGACGCAGTCGACAAGATTTGCAGCCTGTTGTTTGAGGCTCTCGGCTGCGGCCGCGCTCTCTTCGACAAGCGCCGCATTTTGCTGGGTCGTTTGATCCATCTGGGTGACGGCTTCGCCGACTTGCCCGACGCCGGTACTCTGCTCCGCACTCGCGTTGCTGATCTCGGCGACCAGCACGCTCAGGCGCTGAATTGCTCCGACGACCTGCGTCATCGTCGTGCCCGCCTCGTCAACGAGTGCGCTGCCTTGATCGACACGCTCCACGCTCGACGTGATCAATCCGCGAATTTCGTGGGCGGCCTGCGCGCTGCGTTTCGCAAGCGAACGCACCTCGGTTGCGACGACGGCAAAGCCCCGGCCCTGCTCGCCCGCGCGCGCGGCTTCCACTGCCGCGTTCAAAGCGAGAATATTGGTCTGCGCCGCGATGTCGTTGATGATGCCGATAATCTCGCCGATCTTGCGCGAGCCCTCGTTGATGCCCTTCATCGTTTCGATCACGGAGCCAACAACGTTCCCGCCCTCGACCGCAATCGACGTTGCGCCGGTCGCAAGCTCACTGGCCTCGAGCGCATTCGCGGCGTTCTGCTTTACGGTGGCACTCAGCTGCTCCATCGACGCCGCGGTTTCCTGCAGCGCGCTCGCCTGTTCCTCGGTACGCTGGCTCAAATACGCGTTGCCTGACGCGATTTGCGCCGATCCGGTCGCAATGGCGTCGCTGCTCGTGCGCACCTGCTCGACGATACCCGCGAGCGCCACCGTCATCGCGTGCATGGCGGCCATGAGGCTGTCGGTATCGCCGTCGCGCAGATGCAAGTCGACGTTGAGGTTGCCCCTCGCGATCTGGCGGGCGGCCTCGCGCGCGTCGTCGGGCTCGCCACCCAGCTTGCGCGTGATCGCGCGCGAGAATTTCAACGCAGCCACGACACCCGCAAGCACGATGACGGCCATGACGCTCACGCTCGCAATCACGGCGCGCCGCTGCCTCGCTTTTGCAAGCGCTACGGCAACGGTAGTCTGCGCGACGATTGCCTCACCCGATTCGCGCAACGTAATGGCGGAATCGCGGTCGATTCCGTCAATCGCCCGATCGCCGACGGCGATATCGAAGCCTGAAGCTTCGAACTTTCCGAGCGCCGCGCGAAACGCCGCCCCCATCTGCTTATGCAACACGTTGAAGCGCTCGATCTTCTCGCGCGCGTCGCCGGGCGGCAGTTCTTGCGCCAGCTTTTCCGTTATGGTCTGCGCCGTGTCCTCGTATTTCTGGAATGCCCCCCAGTATTTTTTAAATTGCTGGGGATCCTTGCCTCGCACCAAAATATCCTTGCCGTTTTGCACCTGGTTCTTGAATGCGACCAGCGCGTCGCCGACCTCGCGAGCTTGTGCATCGTCGACCGAAACGAGCCGCTCATAGGTGTGTGCGGCACGGTTCATCTGCAACACGCCGAATAGCCCCGCCCCCGAAGCGACCAGCAACGCGGCGCCCAGCGCCAGCGGAAGTTGATGGACAAGTTTCATGTATCACCTTGTAAAAACCCCTTTTTCTAAGGGGATTGTCTCCACTGCCGAGAGTAACGGACAATTGCGGTCATGCCTTTGGACGAAAGCGCGAATCGCCGGGACATTCATTCGCAAACCGCCTCGCGCCTCATTTCATTTTTCAGTACAACGAGTCAAGCATTCATGAGCCAGTCATCTTCGCAGTCACCCCTTCCGTTCCTGCCATTCGTGCGTTCCGAAATCGACGAGGAAACCATCCAGGGCGTCGTCGACGTGCTGCGCTCGGGCTGGATCACGACCGGCCCGCAGAACCAGGCGTTCGAAGCGGCGCTCTCCGAATACTGCGGCGGCCGTCCCG
>Ga0131853_10015169_pt1 | contig 14100 bp, 14 predicted proteins | sample TergutLab28metaG_FD_92764 | JGI IMG/M metagenome (GOLD analysis project Ga0131853, IMG submission 92764) | Labiotermes labralis P1 segment gut microbial communities from Petit-Saut dam, French Guiana - Lab288 P1 (version 2) (version 2) | ecosystem: Host-associated > Arthropoda: Insects >... | reverse complement strand
TGCCCGTTTAAATTACGAGCCAAAATCACACCGGCATTTTTCAAATCGAGGCCGCCCCCTTCATAACCGTAAGAAGGCATAATCCGCCCAAGCGGGTTTCGCGACACGAGCACAACCGAAATCCCAGCCGCAAGTGCCCCTCGAACCCCCGGCATCACAGTTGGCGGTACATTGCCACGTCCCATGCCTTCGATCACAATGCCTTTCACCCTTTCTGCCACTAAAAAATCAAGTACACGGTCGTCCATTCCCGATGCGATTTTGACTAAGGCAACATCCGGTTCAATGCGATCGGTTAAAATATGAGAAGTGGTGAACGTCTGATTGCGATAATAAATCACGTGATTAGAATCAACAATGCCAAGTGGACCGAATTCCAGCGATTTAAAGGTGTCCAAGCTCATCGTGTGCGTCTTCGTCACTTCACGGGCATCGTTGATTTCATCGTTTAAAACAACCAAGACACCACGGTTAAGCGAATCATCGTCAATGGCTGTTAAAATCGCGGAAGCTAAGTTACTCGGACCATCATAACCAAGTTCGGAAGCGTTGCGCATGGAACCTGTGACGACAATGGGCTTCGGTGTGTTTAGGGTTAAGTCGAGTAAGTAGGCTGTTTCTTCTAAATTGTCCGTTCCGTGTGTCAGCACCACCCCGGAAATATCGGCACGTTCGCACTGTTCTTCCACGCATTTTTTCAGCTCCATCATTTTCAAAGGGGTCATGTGCGGGCCGGGAATCGCCGAAAAATCAATCAATTCAATCTCAGCAAAATCCTGAATGTGACGAACCAAAGACATAATGTCCGTGCTTGAAAGAGAAGGGGTCGCCGCGTTTGTGTCGCGGTTCATCGTCATCGAAATGGTTCCCCCGGTAAAAATTACGGCAATTTTCTTTTTTATCTGCATGCTTCTAACTCCAATCAACTGTTTTTATTAAGTATACACAAAAACAGTTGTTTTTTCCACCGTTTTCGTCTATAATAATAACATTGAATGAATGCGAGGTGCTTTTAAAATGAGTCATGAAGAAACCGTTGTAAAAATCAAAGAAGTGATTGAAAAGCTACGTCCGTATTTGCAACGTGACGGTGGCGATATGGCATTTGTTCGTTTTGAAGATGGCATTGTCTATGTCCGCATGTTAGGCGCTTGTTCTGGCTGTGCTTTTGTTGAAGACACTCTTTCAGGTGGTGTCGAAGAAGCATTGCTTGAGGAGGTACCAGGCGTGATTGGTGTTGAAGAGGTTATTTAATTTTGTAACCCTATAGACGAGGAAACCATCCTAGCGCGGACGTTGCGCAAGTGATGGTTTTTCTTTATCGTCAGAAGGAGAAACCCTATAAAAATTAGAAAGAGAGTGTTACTGGACCATGAGTGCAAAAGGAATCGATTTAACACAAGGAAGTATCTTAAAAAAACTAATTGCCATTGCCGCTCCGATCATGGCGATGCAAATTTTTCAAATGGCGTATAACTTAATTGACATGGCCTTTCTCGGGCGAATTTCCGTTGATGCGGTTGCGGCTGCTGGTTCAGCAGGGATGTTTTTATGGCTATCCGTGGCGTTCTTTTTAATCGGAGCCATGGGGGCAGAGATTGGGGTTTCGCAGGAAACAGGAAAAGGCAACGCAGAAGGTGCGCGTAAATTTGCGCGTAATTCGATGTTCCTCGCGCTTGTTTTAGGGATTGTTATCGGCATCATTACCATTATTTTCAGTGATCAGTTAATGCGTGTTTTACGCATTAGAGAAGCTCACGTGGCGCGTGATGCTAGTCACTATTTACGCATCGTTGGGTTCTCGTTTCCGTTCATTTTTGTTAACAACGCTGTCAGTGGCATTTATAACGGGGTCGGAAATTCGAAACTGCCGTTTTATTTAAAATCAATTGGACTCGTGTTCAACGTGGTGATCACACCGATCTTTATTTTTGTATTAGGATGGGGCATCACCGGAGCTGCCATCGCCACTGCGTTAGGCCATGCGATAACGGGAACGCTCATGATCGTAGCGATGAAGCATCCAAAGCTGTGCCCATTCGATGAGTTTAAGTTTAAAGAAACCTTTGCAATTGATAAGAAAACGATCAAGCAAATTTTTAAATGGAGCTTGCCCATCACCGCAGACAGTGCGTTGTTCACTTCACTTTCGATGATCATTGCTGGTTTCGTTGCTGAGTTTGGTTACGGTGCCATTGCGGCGCAACGGGTAGGGACGCAAATTGAATCGTTGACTTGGTTAGTCGGTGGTGGTTATGCGGCAGCCTTCCGTGCGTTTGTCGGTCAGAATTACGGTGCAAAGCAATTTGATCGCTTAAAGAAGGGTTACGGGGTATCTGTCATTGTGATGACGTTATGGGGGCTTGGCGTTGGATTGCTCATGTTTTTTGTGGGCGGCCCGATTTTCAGGCTCTTTATTCGAGACCCTGAAATTGTTGCGATTGGGGTGTCTTACATGCGAATCCTGGCGATTGTCCAAATTGCCCAATGCATAGACGGTGTCTCTGCAAGTGCGTTTGACGGCCTTGGAAAAACCTTACCACCCACGATTGTCTCGATTAGCTTTAACACGTTACGGGTAGGCGTTGCCTTTTTCTTATCGCAAACCGCCCTTGGCATCGACGGCATCTGGATCGGGATTGCGTTTGGTAACTTCATGCGCGGCGTTGTCCTTACCGGCTGGTATTTGTTGCATGCAAAGAAGACTTATCAAACCGAAGCTGCTTAGGCGGCTTTTTGTTTTGCACAAAAAATTGTATTAATTTCAATAATACAGTTGACACTGATCGGAAAGTTGTGTATAATAACTGTACTAAAACAAATAATACAGTTAAAGCGAGGTGGCAAGCAAATGCGATTTGATGCGATGGTCATACTAGCAACGCTTTTCTTAGGTGTTGTGATGATTTTATATCTACCGGTCTTTTTCATCTTGAGGAAGAGGGGAGTAGGATTAGCAAGACAATTGAGTTACCTGTTGCTCGCATGGTCGTTTTTCCTTATTCTTCTCGTGACCCTAACGCCGATGAACTTCTCACCCGAACACCGTCATTTAAACTTGCAACCTTTTACGTGGCTAGCAACGGGAAGATTTTCTCAGCTTGAACTGATGGAAAGTATCGGCAATATACTAATGTTCATCCCGTTGGGTATTCTCATACCAGCCGTGTTCAAAAAAGCTAGAAAATTCTACCTGCTCATTACAATGATTTTTGTTGTAACCCTAAGTATCGAGTTTATCCAATATTTCACAGGCCGGGTTGCAGATATTGACGATGTGATTGAGAACACATTAGGTGGCGCTATAGGCTACGGTATTTTTATGGGGATGAACAAATTGTTTATCTCTCAAACATGGTGGCAAAAATTGATAGGGATAAACGATAAAAAGTGAAAGGAGTATAGAGCTATGTTTAGAATAGATAATCAATCGCGGCAGGCGGTGTATGAGCAAATTGTGCAGCAGGCTGAGAAGTATATTTTAAGTGGGATTTTAGCTGGTGGCGATAAGATGCCGTCGGTGCGGAAGTTGTCGATTGAGTTAAATGTGAATCCGAATACGGTGCAACGTGCGTATACAGAATTAGAGCGCAGTGGGGTGATTATTACGGCACCTGGCAGAGGGGCATTTGTTTCAGAATCAGGGACGAATGTGCTTAGAGAGGCGCGTCGGAAGCAGTATATCGAAGAACTAGAAAAATTAGTTTATGAACTAAAGGTCTCAAACGTTGAGAAGCAAAAAATTCTCGATATTGTGGACAAGATTTACGAAGGTGGTGGCGCAAATGATTAAAATTTCAAACGTGACGAAAAAGCTTGATGATTATGTCGCTTTGTCAAATTTAAACTGTGAAATTCCGAAAGGCAGTGTGTTTGGGTTAATCGGATCAAACGGGGCTGGGAAATCGACTTTACTGCGAGCGATCACCGGTGTTTACCAAACGAATGCTGGGACAATTACGATTGATGACGTGCCGGTTTATGAACACCCAGAAACTAAAAATCGCATGATTTATGTACCGGACGAATTATATTTTTTATCGGGTGCTGATATGAATCGCATGGCGAGTATGTACCGTTCAATTTATAAACATTTTGACGATAATCGTTTTAAAGAGCTGACGCAAATGTTTAAGCTCGATCCAAAGATGAACATTAACAAATTTTCAAAAGGGATGAAACGTCAAGCGGCGATTATTTTGGCATTATCGACAAAAGCTGATTATTTGTTTTTCGATGAAACGTTTGATGGGCTTGACCCGGTGAAACGAAATCTAGTTCGAAACCTCATTGCAGACGATGCGATCGAGCGTGGATCAACGGTGATCATTACGTCTCACAGTTTACGTGAATTAGAGGATACGTGTGATCAACTCGCATTATTACACGATGGCGGGATTGTATTTGAATCGGACGTACAGAATTTGAAGACGTCGCTGTTTAAGGTTCAAATTGCTTTCCTGGCTGAATACGACCAATCAAAATTTGCTGAGCTTGAGACTTTGGGTTATAGCAAAAGTGGTTCTGTTTCTAATTTTATTGTGCGTGGCGATCGTGAGGAAACGAGAGCATTGCTTGCGAAGTACAACCCTGTTTTGTTAGAAATTTTACCGTTGTCGCTTGAGGAAGTGTTTATTCATGAGATGCAGAGCGCGGGTTATGTGTTTGACGATGTGTTAGGAGGTGGCGACGATGTTTAACTTTGGATTGTATAAAGAGGGGCTTCGTAAGACTAGGACGCTGGCTGTTTTATTTTTGGCGATGATGATTCTGGGTGCTGTTTTTCAGCCGATAGCGGAGATTTCGAATCACATGCGGGCCGTGAGATACGGGTGGCAATGGGAAATTCAACGAGGGATTCGGATTGCTGGGATTAATGCATCGTTTGTGATGCCGTTTGCTGTCTTTTTAGGTGCACCGCTCTTGACGTTTAGCATCTTCTCGTTTTTAAATAAAAGAGATAGCAGTGATTTCTTCCATGCCATTCCACATAAGAGAGAAACGGTGTTTGGTTCGTTTATTGCGGCTGTTGTGACATGGGTAATTGGTGGGATGTGGCTGGGGGCGGCGATTTCGGTTGTGATTTACGCGCTTTATCCGCCTTCTGTTATTTATTTTGGTTCGATTGTCCGTGTTTTGATTGGCTTATCCGCTGCTTGTTTGTTGATGATCAGTGCGATTGTACTCGCGATGAGTGTGACAGGGAAAAGGCTGTCAAACTTGATTGCTGCTTTGTTAATTCTGTTTTTTCCACGCGGCATCGTAAGTATGTTTATCATGTTGATTACAGACACAACGAGGATTGTTAGTTTTGCTGATTTTGGGATTTTTGGTGATGTGAATCAAAACATCATTATTGGGATGTTTAGTGGGATGGGTTATGACATTAACCAAGTCATTATGCGAGGAACGTTATACACGTTTGTGCTTGCCGTGTTTTATTTCATTGTCGCTGGGGTTCTCTTTAAAAAACGTCACAGTGAGGTGGCAAGTCATCCGAGTTCTCGCTTAACGCAACAGATCATTCGAATTATTTTTACGTTTATTATTACATTGCCAGCGATTGGGATTTTATTGAGCGGTGGCGGTCAAGCTTTTGAGGCGGTAATGGGTGCAATTACGTTTTATCTGATTGCGGCGATTGGTTATTTCGCTTATGAGTTTGTGACATCGAAAAAAATTCCGGCACTTTCGAACATGTTACCGGGCATTATTGTGGTCGCCGTCTTGAACGTGGCATTTATTTTCGGTGTTAACACGACAAGAAATGCGATTTTACAAGAGATTAACCTGGCAGATATTTCGTCCATTGAAATTGTCCACTTAGGTGCGTATGACTGGGGTCGGGGAACGCCGACTTATGGTGAGTTGCGAGCAGAAGGGATTGTGTTGACTGAGGATCAAGTTTTGCAAATTTTTGGTGAATCGCTAAACACTGAAATTGAACGTGCACGGATGAGATTAAGGGGGGAATTCGCTTCTATTGATTGGAGCGCAGAGCCGCAAAGAGAGGTGCGTGTCACTTTCCATTTAGAAAGTAGTCGTGATGTGACAAGTCGTGTTCGTATTTTTGCTGATACTTTACTGGATAATGAAGAGTATCGCGCGCTTTATCTGCTCGTGCCAGAAGTGCCTTTTGAGGTTAGTTCGTGGCATGGCTTAACTAGAGATGAAGCGCTTCATGTGTTAGATGTGTTACGTGAGGAATTGCAAGAAGTTGATTTTATGGATTGGTATCAGTACGTTGGTCCTGCGCGTTGGGACAATGAATCGTTACGCTACGGTGCTGTTACTGTCTCAGGTAGTTTAAATGGGTATTTATATCGCAGTGAATTTCCGATGACAGCGGTAACGCCTAGAGCGCTTGCGTTATACCTCTCTTATGCCGAGAACCACTATGTGTGGGAGGATGTTTATCAGCCTAATATTTTCGAACATTACGACGGGATTTATTTAGGTGCAGCGCATGAGGTTTGGAATCTGATGTATGATCTGAATACTATATGGACTTGGGAACACATGACCATCCATCCTGATGGTATTACCTTAATCAGTCTTCCTGCAACACCAGCTGAGATTGTGACGACGTCTGCCTTTGTCTTTACGTTGGTACAGAATGCGGAGTGGATGACGTTCGTCTTAGAAACAGGTCCTATTACCATTACGCAAGAACAGATCGCTGAATTTTTAGGGGAGGGCGACTTTGCAGATGAAGCTGAATTAAGGGAATTGCTTGAGGAACGCTTTGAAGACGCCGATTGGTACGACTTCTTTGAAATGGACTAGGTAGCAAAACTAGCAAAAAACAACTTACCGATGATTATTCGTCGGGTAAGTTGTTTTTTAGTTGATTTTTATAGGCAGTTGGCGTCATGCCGGTTAGCTTTTTGAACGTCGCACTGAAATGGTTGTGGTTATTATAGCCTACAGCAAGTGAGATGTCGATGATGGAATTCGTTGTTGTTTCTAGTAATTTTTTGCTTTCATTAATTCGGATTTTATTGAGGTATTGACTAAAGGTCATGTTTGTTTGATTTTTAAAGAGGACGCAGAAATAACACGTATTGAGATTTAAATAGTCACACAAGGCATGCAGGTTAATCGATTGGTTGTAATTTTCATGAATGTATGTGATGCCTTTAGCAATGTGTGGGTTTGATTCGACCGTGTTGGCAATGCTTCTTTTGATAATGGAGATGAATAACTCTTCAAAATAGGACGTTAAGTGGCTGGGCTTATAAGGGATTTTTGTGTTTTCAATTTCGGTGGATTGATAAGGACCAATTAAGAAGTAACCCGTTTGATGGGACGTTTCGTTAAAAGATAGGACGATGTAGTGATGCTGATCGTCGGTTGTGATGAGGGTCGTGGCGTTTGGGTTCAAGCCTTCTGTTTTGAAAGAGGGAATTTCTGTCACCGTTTGCCCCCTATGATCCATTTGGTTTAAGGTTTCGTCTAGGAATTGAATGGGGAGGTTTGTGCAATAATAGAAATCAGCTAGAATTTGTTTAATGATACTCATGGGCTTGGTCTCCTCCTGAAAATAGCTACCTTTAAGTATAGTCTTCCCATGCTGTTTTGTCAAATGACATTTTTTACTTTTTAATTTGAAGGAAATGTGATAGAATCATTTTTTAAGAAGAAAGTAGGCATGCATAGTGAAAGTTCAAAATAGTGTTAGAGCGTTACTCGCGGAATTTATCGGATCGCTGTTTTTATTGACGGTTGTTAATGGGGTGGCGATCATGTTTTCATCCGCTTTAGGGGGAGGCGACATAGAGGTTGTCATCACTAGTGCCCTTGCAGTTCCGGCTCTTTTGTTTGTTATTATCGAGATTTTTGGTCCCGTTTCTGGTGCGCATTTTAATCCACTTGTCACACTGGTTATGTTTTTTGAAAAGAAGATCACGATGATGAAGTCATTCCAATACGTTGTGTCACAAGTTGTTGGAGGGGTTGTTGGGATTATGATTAGTCATTTAATGTTTGCTGAGCAATCGGGCGGTTTGTTATCCGTTTCGGAAATTGGGCGTTCGGGTTCACACTATTTCTCTGAATTTATTGGCACGTTTATGCTCGTCTTTGTTGTGTTAGCCTTAACGACGTTTAAATCTGATAAAGCCACGTTTATGATTCCGTTTTTAGTCGGAGCGAATATTTTGGCAACATCATCCACGATGTTTGCGAACCCGCAAGTGACGTTTGCGCGCATTTTCACGGACTCAGTAGCGGGTATTCGACCCTTTGATGGGTTGATGTTTATTTTAATGCAAGTGATGGGCACGCTTTTCGCGTACTTGCTGTATCAGGTGATTTTTCAGAAAGAGGAAGAATAGTCAATTGCGAAACATTCATTGACTGCACCTTTTTTCTGGTATAAGAGCCATTAAGGTGCAGTGTTGCACCCTTTTCTTGTATAAGGATACATGAAGGTGCACAGCTGCACCCTTTTGACAGCATTTGAAGCTTTAAGGTGCACATTGATACAGCTGAATCATAGCGTTTCGCCATTGTCGTAAATGATAAAAACGCCTTTCGGCGCTTTTTTAATGGGTATATAACATATCAATATGAGGGATGTCGTCTTCCAGATAGACGTCTGAAACTTTGATGAAGCCGGCTGTGTTATAGTACTTTTCAAGATGAGCTTGTGCACCGATTTTAATGGACTGATTGTACGTTTCAAGCGACCGCTTGATCGCTTGCTCAAGCAGTTGGTGACCAAGACCAGTTCCACGATGACTTTCAGCGACAATGATGCGTCCGATTGAAGCTTCGTCGTAGCTGACGCCAGGCGGTAGGAGTCTGGCATAGGCAACCAGTTCATCGTTTTCTTTGTGCATTAGGTGTAGTGATTTTGGGTCTTTCCCATCAATTTCGGGATAAGGGCACTGTTGTTCGACAATGAAAATATCAACACGCAAACGGAAAATATCGTGCAATTCTTTATTGGTTAAATCATCAAATGTTTTTAATTCCCAGTTCATAAGCATCGCTCCAAGGTTTTTGCTTATTTTATCATACTTTGCTTGAAAATAAAAGTTTATCTTAAGAATCATTGCTCGCGTAGTTTTAAAATGTTTAAATGATGAAGCGTGTAGTTTTTGCACGTCTAGGAAGCTTCGCGTGCTTTTTTAATGTAAAAAAATCAAATGAGAAAGTATTTACAAATAAAATGAAGCATTTTCAATTTTTTTGCGAAAATGCTTGACAATTTTCGTGGAAAGAGCTAGACTAAAGTAAGTGGTAACTTACATTCAATTTGGAGGAGAAATCAGATGAAAATAGACGTAGGTGTTGTAGGACTTGGTGTTTATATCCCTGAGGGGAGAATGACTGCTGCAGAAATTTCGGATGCAACGCAAGGTGTATGGTCGGAAGAGGCCATTGTCAATAAATTGGGGATCATCAAAAAATCAATCCCTGATGTGGCTGATGGGACACAAGAGATGGGGGTTAAAGCAGCCTTAGAAGCGTTAAAAGACGCAAAAATGGCTGCCAAAGAAATTGATGTGATTTTATGCATGGGTGAAGAGTGGAAAGAGTACCCTCTAACCACTTCAGCGCTTTATATTCAAAATAAAATTGGTGCGGTGAATGCATGGGGGATTGACGTGCAAAATCGTTGTTGCTCAACGGTATCTGCCTTGAAAATGGCAAAAGATATGTTGATTGCTGATGACGATATGAACGTTGTGATGGTTGTTGGGGGATATCGCAACGGTGACTTTATCGATTTCACGGATGCTAATGTTTCGATGATGTTTAATTTATCCGCAGGTGGGGGAGCGATAATTCTTAAGAAGAACACGGGTGAAAATTTATTGCTTGGCTCGCACATTAAAGCAGATGGCTCATTTGCTAGAGACGCGGGGGTTGAGATTGGCGGGATTAATCAGCCGTTCACACCTGATAACGTTGCTGAAGGGTATCGGTCATTACGTTTGATGAATGCTGAGCACATGAAAAATGGGTTGAACGCGATTTCGATGCCGAACTGGTATGAATGTATTGACCAAGCGTTGAAAAAATCGAACCTGACACGTGAGGATGTTGATTACTTAGCGATTTTACATTTTAAAAAATCAATGCACGATCAGATGCTTGCTGATCTAGGTTTGACACAAGCGCAATCGATCTATTTATCTGACTACGGGCATATGGGACAGATTGATCAAATTCTTTCGTTGAAACTTGCACTTGATGCTGGAAAAGTTAAAGCAGGGTCGAATGTCTTGCTTGTGGCAGCAGGCATTGGTTATGTTTGGTCTGCGAGTGTGATTAAATGGGGGTAAGCCAATGCTTTTGACACTAATCTCAAAAGGAGGAGACGATGCATGTCAACATTTTTTCAACTTATTTTTAGCGGGTTAGAAATGGGGAGTATTTTTGCTTTAGCAACCCTTGGCATTATTATTATTTTTAGAACATCACGGGCAACCAATTTTGCGCAGGGAGCCATTGGCATGTTTAATGCTTTTGTGGCTACGACGTTGTTGATTAACCATAATTTATCGGTTTGGGTGGCTGCGATTATCGGTATGTTAACCGCGTTTGTCACCGGTATTATCATTGATTTGGTTATCATTAGACGTGCCAAAAGGGCCAATATTATCGGAAAGCAAATCATTACGTTTGGTCTTATTCTCATCTTGCTCGGTGTTGCACCGATGATGTTTGGTTCAGTACCACTCTCTTTTCCTCGGTTTATTCCATCGGGAGAATTTCAGATTGCTGGTGCGTTTTTAACGCATAACGGTCTATTTAATATTTTAGTTGGCCTTGGCTTGATGGGCGGTTTGTTCTATTTTTTACAACACACAAAATGGGGACTTGCCGTTCGTGTTACAGCCTCTAATGAGCAAACAGCGAAATTGATGGGGGTACCGACTTCATTGGTTACAATGGGGGCTTGGGCAGTGGCTGCAGCACTTGGCACTTTATCAGCGTTAATGTTAGCACCGATGAGAAACGTTGACGTTACCATGATGGAAATGGTACAGGTGAATGCGCTGATTGCCGGTGTTCTTGGTGGTTTCCAAACTTTTCATGGACCCGTTTTTGCCGCTTATATCATTGCACTGGCTCGCAATTTGATCATGTTTTATATTTCTGATTCGTGGGGAGAACCACTGTTGTATTTGCTAATTCTATTATTTATCGTTGTTAGGCCAAACGGTTTAATCGGTAAGAAAACTGTGAAGAAAGTGTAGGTGGCGAGTAAAATGAAATTTTTGAAATCAAGGCATTTGACTTACGTTTTAATCGGTATTGGACTTGCGTCACTGCCACTATTAAACCAGATAGGGTTAATCCGAAGTGCAACGGTGACGACGTTTGGGTTTATTGTGTTTTATGCGATTGCTGCACTCGGATTGAATGTGCTACTTGGTTATTCAGGGCTTGTTTCGCTTGGAACGGCAGGATTCATGGGATTAAGTGCTTATTTGACGACACATTTGACGGGTGAGATGGGGTTGTCGTTTTGGATTTCTTTGCCGATTGTTGTGGTGATCCCTAGAATCATTGGTATCTTAGTTGGGCTCGTGTCCCTACGATTAGCTGGGATGTATTTAGCCATTGCAACCCTTGCAGTCGCAGAAGTAGCACGTCAAGTGTTTATCGAAATCTGGGGATTTGCTAGTTATCAACCGCCACATCCGGATATCTTTGTGATGTTTCTTGATCGCAATGGCACGTATTGGTTGCTTGTTATTTTGTTGATTCTATTGATGATCATAACGGATAATTTCATTCATTCCTCAGTTGGACGCGCCTTTTTGACAATGAGAGCGAGTGAGTCAGCTGCACAAGCGATGGGGATCAATTTATTTAAGTATAAGTTGATGGCATTTGGAATTGCAACCGCGTATGCATCGCTTGCTGGTATGTTGTATGCGCATTTTATTCGTGCGGTAGATCCCACGCCATGGTCACTTTTGCTATCGCTTCAAATTCTAGCAGTGATTGTTATCGGTGGGTTTAAAACCATTACAGGTCCAATTATTGGTTCTTTTGTTGTGTTTGGTGTGCCACCTCTTATTTTGAATCGATTACCCATCATTGGTGATATTGCTGGTCTTCCGTTTATTTTTAACGGTGTTCTTATTATTTTAGTGATCCTTTTCTATCCGCGTGGGCTGGTTTATATTGGTCACGATTTGAAACGATTGTTTAAGAAAAAAGAGGTGACGACATCATGAGCGAAATGAAACAAATCTTACGTGTAGAAGGGCTATCCATTGCTTTTGGTGGGTTGAAGGCTGTTGATGATTTAAGTTTTCATGTGAATGCCGGTGAAATATATGGGTTAATTGGCCCGAATGGTGCTGGAAAAACAACCGCTTTTAATTGTATTACTCAGTTTTATAAACCAAATGATGGTAAAGTGATCTTTCAGGCATCATCGGAAGAAACCATTGATTTAGTCGGGAAGAAAACACACAATATCATTAAATTGGGCTTGGTTAGAACATTTCAAAATGTCGAGCTTATCGGTGATTTAACGTTACTTGATAATTTACTTGTCGGGGCACACATTGCTTATCAAACAGGTTTATTCGCCAATGCGTTTAAATTGCCTAAAGCACGCCAAGAAGAGCAAGCAATGACTGAGAAAGCATTAAGGATTTTAAAATTTTTGAAAATTGAAGAAAAAGCCTCTGAATTAGTAGGCGGACAGCCTTATGGGGTGTTGAAGAAGGTAGAACTGGGTAGGACGTTAATGTCAAACCCTAAATTAATCATTTTAGATGAGCCAGCTGCGGGACTTAACGACACGGAGACAACTGAATTATCTAAGCTCATTAAGCAAATAAGAGAAGAATATCAATGCACGGTGTTGTTAGTTGAACATGACATGCGCCTTGTAATGAGCATTTGTGATCGTATTTGTGCGATCTCATTTGGTAAAAAGCTAGCAGAAGGCACGCCAAAGGAAATTCAAGAAAACAAAGACGTTCAAGAGGCATATTTAGGAAAGGAGGATTAGTTGACATGGCAGAAGTGGTTTTAAAACTAGATAACCTGCAAGTGTCTTATGGGAGCATTAGGGCTTTAAAGGGCATTAATCTTGAGGTAGCAAAGGGTAAAATTGTAGCGCTTCTCGGTGCAAACGGAGCTGGAAAAACAACGACTTTAAAAGCTTTATCGGGGATGGCCCCTATACAATCGGGAACCATTTCATTGTTTGGTCGTGATATCACTGCTTTTACACCTGAGAAAATTACGAATTTAAAAATGATTCAATCTCCCGAAGGTCGACAGATTTTCTCTGATCTTACGGTTGAAGAAAATTTACTTATTGGTGCATTTACGCTGAAAGACAAGAAGGAAATCAATGCGAATTTTAAACAGGTTTACACTTATTTTCCGGTTTTAAAAGAGAGGAAACGTCAGCAAGCCGGGACACTTTCGGGTGGTGAACAACAAATGCTTGCGATTGGTCGTGCTTTGATGGCAAGTCCAAAAATTTTGTTATTAGACGAACCTTCATTAGGGCTGGCGCCGTTAATCGTGAAAAGCATTTTTGAGATTGTCAAAGAGATTAATGCATCCGGGACAACGGTGTTAATTATTGAGCAAAATGCCCTTCAAACATTGAAAATAGCTGACTATGCTTATGTTTTGGAAGTCGGAGAGATTGCGATGCAAGGCCCAGCTTCTGAATTAGTGCAAGATAAACGCTTGATTGAAGCCTATTTGGGTGGCTAGTTCTTCGTTAACTATTTGGAGGTGATGCAAAGGAAAGGGGTGCATGGATGAGTTGAAAGATGATATTAATTTTAAAAAAACGGAGGAATGAAAATGAAAACGAAAAAACTGCTTTGTCTGCTTCTTGTTATATGCTTGACAGCCGTAATGATCGCTGGCTGTGCGGACAACAATCAGACCACTAACGGATCGTCGGGACAACCGACTCAAACATCGCCTACACCGGGAACGACATCTCCAGGAGCAACAACGCCGACTTTGGACTTGCCACCTTTTAAAATTGGATTATTGGCGCATACGAACTCCGGCGGATGGTGGGATAGAGTCTTCGATACTGTCAGCAATCTGGCAGCTGAGTTTAACATTGAGATAGTAACAGCAATCGGA
>Ga0131853_10015166_pt1 | contig 14101 bp, 11 predicted proteins | sample TergutLab28metaG_FD_92764 | JGI IMG/M metagenome (GOLD analysis project Ga0131853, IMG submission 92764) | Labiotermes labralis P1 segment gut microbial communities from Petit-Saut dam, French Guiana - Lab288 P1 (version 2) (version 2) | ecosystem: Host-associated > Arthropoda: Insects >... | reverse complement strand
TCTCGCTAATTCCCTCACTGCTGCCTTAAGGGAACCTGCCCTATAAAAACTCCTAACGTTCCACGTGCCTAATTTCATTTCCCTGTGTATTTTGCGCGATGCTTCCCCTAGAAACACTCCCCCTCCAGAGATCCAAGTGGGGGAGTAGTTTACCTCCGGATTGTTTTGTCTCCAGAGGAAGCATAATGCCTGCAAGTATTTCTTAACATGAATGTTTTACAGGGAGGGGTTGTTAGCACCTCGCCCAACCCCCAAACTGGAGGACCTTAATAAACTTCCTACTTTTCTAAAAATAGAGTCTCATAATCCTAATAAATTTAAATTGGTTTTACAGAAATTTTTATATGAAAATTCGTTTTACTCTCTGGATGAATGTTTTGAACTTCAAAAAAGTTAAATATATTTAAACATGATTTGGATTAGTATTTGAAAGTTTAGCACATGAAGTTGATATGCATGTATATTCCATATTTCATTATCTACTAATCTTTATCTTAGATGTTTGTGTATGTAACACAACTACATGAATGTACCAATCTTTGTCTGTATGAAGTGATGTGGTAAATTATTTTCTTTATTTACTTTTATATTAAAATAATTTATGTTATGTTCCAACCTCAAATGTTGTACTAGACTTAGTACCTAAAATTAATGAACACTTTTTATGTTGACTTCACTTCTAGACTTCTTAAGCAAATATGACTATTTCCATATCCATATGGATTTTGTAATACTGTACAGATCCATGGAATGAAAATAAATGATATGATACATGTAAACTACCTTCGAGATCTTTGTTGTTCTTGGTTTTCCAATTCAACGCAAAACACCAACCTTTGACAGGCAAACCATAAGGGAGCACAGCTTCTAGCACCGATTCGGTCATGTTTATTGTTTCCAACACTTCCGAGCGACAAGGAATTGCATTTTCTTTTCACTTTCTTCCATATGAATAATTATATTAAATCAGTGTTTCAATCTATAGCACGATCGATGCTGAGCAACATCAAATATTCATGAATAACTGCTTTCCTTCACCTACACACCCACCGAAAGTATTTTGATGAGGATGTAAATGTTTATTATGTGATGTTATATGAATTACTACAAAGCCCTATCTGCACTGTAGGTGGCTTTAGTATGTTCCACTATCTGTTAATCTCATCATTCTCATGTAATAATTTCAGTGATGGGTACAGATTATTCAGTTCCATCACAACATACACAAGATGAGGGAGTGCACAATGAAGGTATTTTATGCACAGATTTCCTAAAAATAATTTCAAAGTATAAGAGGTAATTTTATGCAGAAAATTTTCCAAAAACTGTTCAAGGTTTCCTCAAATCACAGCGTATGAATGAAATGGTTGGTGACATTGTGCACTGCCATGCTGTTCTGTGCTCAGAAATAGAGATGGGCACCATGGGCAAACAATTTACATTTGATGTGACAGGGTATGTCTATCGAAACAGAGCTGGGTTAGCCCACTAAGTAATGACAGGTTACTGCCGTGAAGCCCAGGGCTTGGTTATGTGAGGTACTCTTCATTAGGCTTTTTCGCAAAATTGCAAAAAGTGACTATTTGCTGTGTCATGTCTGTCCGCATGGAAAGACTCCGCTCCCACACCACGGATTTTCATGAAATTTGATATTTGAGTATTTTTTGAAAATCTGTTGAGAAAATCCAAGTTTGATTAAAATCTGACAAGAATAATGGGTACTTGCATGAAGATGCTTGTACATTTATGACAATATATCACTGAATTATTGTGGGCCAGGTAGCTCAGTCGGTATAGTGATTGACTATGGACTGGACAGTCCGGGATCGAATCCCGGTGGGGACAAGATTTTCCGCCCATCCAGACCGGCCCTGAGGCCCACCCAGCTTCCTGTAAAATGGGTTCCGGGTCTTTCCCGGGGGTAATGTGCGGCCGGGGCGTGCTGCTGACCACTCACCCCCTTCTAGTGCTGTGGTCATGGAAGAGTAGAGCTATAACTTTACCCACCCTCTGGGCCACACTGGGCCTGTAACGGAATCATTTTACCTTTTCATATCACTGAATTATTCTTAGACCAAAGAACATTTCAGATAAAAGTTGCAGAGAAAATCAAAACACCCACTTGATGCTCAACATTTCACCGAAAATCGTGCCATTTATGATATAATGTGAAAACACACAGTAGAGCTGGAAGGCCACAGGTGACAATATGGCACATGGGCATTGCATACTGGATAAATAAGCCTACAGACACAGACTCAGAATATGTAATATTTATTGCTTTTCCACGGTAACAATGGTTACATGAACGCGCCTCAATGTCAAGTTTATATGTAATTGCCCTTCTTGTTGATCATCAAAAATAAGTTGGGTAGCTCAGTCAGTGTAGTGACTGTCTACATATGACCGGAAGAACTGGGATTTGATGATAAGAGGCAAGGTGGTCATAGTTTAGCCAGTGTAGTGATTAAATACGGGCTGGATGACAGAGCTGGAATACGGTATGAAGACAGGTAGCTCAGTCAGAATAGTGAGTGGCTTCTGGCTTGCAAATGTTGTTTGATCATTAGGTAAATTTGGGTAGTGCAGTCTGTATAGAGACTGGATACTGCCTGGGTTTTGATTCCTGACAAGGACAGTGAATTACCTCTTTAGCACTGTTTCCATACTGGTTCTGGTGCCCATCCAACCTCCAAATTGGTGGAACTTTTGCCTTGATTAAAAAATCTCACATAGTACATAAGTCGTTTACACATCCTTATAAAACACGTGTGCTGGAAATTTATAAGTCAGTCATCTGGACTATATGTGGAGAGGGGTCATCCCAATTACCTGGGAAGCCAAATACTGAACCGAAACTCCAAGTTGCAGGTAACATACAAAAAATCATAACTTAGTGTAAAAGTAATACTTTTTCAGAGCAGAAATATTGTACATAACAGTACATAAATAATAATAATAATTATGTACTGGAATAATAATTTCAATTGAAATAGTGGGCTAGAGTTGGCCCAAAACTATCCAGACCAACTGGGAATCTGGATTCCAGAAGGACCACTGTATAAATAGCCAGGTGTGTGCTGGATGTGGTGTCAGTGCAGTTACTGTAATCTGTGGACTAGGCTATGGGCTCAACAGTCTAGGAATCATGGCTTAATACCTACAGCAGTGGCTGAAGTTTTCTCCAAAGCATCTGGACTGACTTTGCAAGCCACCCAGCCACCTTAATCAATCGGTACTAGATACTCCTCCCTGCAGATAAAATGGCGGTGGCGTAAGGCCAACCACTCAATACGTCCATTGCCAAGGTGACAAATGAGTGGAACTACTATACTTCACCTCCACCATGCACCTGCTTGGTGTGGAGAGGGGCTTTGTTTTACTATTGAGCCAGGGTAGTGCTAAGAGCCACTGACTTGGCTCTATGCTTCTTCTTCTTTAGCACTACAGTCCTTTCAGTTTTGCCTTGGCTTCCCTCACAAGAGATGTTCATTCTGTTCTGATATATCCATATTTGTACCGAAGAATTCAAAAGACTGAAAGAGTATCATGGAAGCTAACTTGGGCCAGTAGATTTTACAGATGCTTTTTTATCCTGTGAAGTAGGCCAATAAAAAGTTGGCAATCAACAACTTAAAGTGTGAACTGGTAGTTAAAATTCTTGAACTACATCTCTATATACACAGTGTGGTCCAAAAGTTTCAGGACTGATTATTTTTTTTAATTGAAGACACATACTTCCTTTTTTAATTCAAAATAAGCTCCAACTGGCTTATATAAAGGGCTTTTGCATGGGTGTACAGTTTCTGAAAAGCTGCCAAAAATTCCTCTTTCTGGACCCGCTTTAATTCATAAGTTACGGCTTCTTGGATCTCAGCAACATCTGTAGAGTGGAGTCCTTTTAACTTCATTTTCCACTTGGGGAACAGAAAGTAGTCTGGCGGAGATAAATCTGGAGAGTACGGGGTGGGGTGGGGGGGGGGGGGATAAAGGGTTGTAACATTTTTTTGACTTTACAAGACAAGTTATAACTTGTACACTGTCATAGATAAACAAACGAAACTCGGTGTGTGAACTGAATGTTGGTTGATAGTACTTAGTGGGTTGGCCAATATTGCTCTAGTTCTGTTATTTAAAAAAAAATCAGTCCTAAAACTTATGGATTGCACTGTGTATAACATTGCAATGAAGGAGAGTTCTAACAGAATTCATATACACAAACTGTGATCTGATGCATTTCTAATTCACAACGGACCAAAGCAAGGCGGCATTAAATTCCCACTGCGCTTTAACTGTGTCAGGAAGATCTGAAATTAGACTAAATCAGATAGATATATGCAGACATAGTCATTAAATGGCAGGATAAGAATACAAATACCAATAAAATAATAAACAATACTTTATAGGTTAGCAAAGAAATTCCTCTTGACATAAGTAAATCTCAAACAAAAACAAAAGGTAAGTATCTCAAAAAAAGACATAATTTTATCTAAGCAATTATTTGAAAATATTTCAGACTTTTACACATCTGGGAACAGCAATAACATACAGAAATGGGATTCAGGAACAAATTAGAATAACACACACAAACTGCAAGTTATTCTGTATCGCAGAAGCAGAAAATCTATGGGAACACTGTACTAATGAACTACAGGGTGGGGCAAAATAACCTCCGTAAATTTTAAGGTGAATAACAAAAAAAATATTCGAGATACAAAAATTTTATTTTTGGATTCTGAAACTACAACATGGGTAGTTTTAAATCACATAGTCTTAAAAAGAATATCTTGCAAGTGGTGGCCGTTGTTTGTGTTGTGTTTGCGTGCAGAGCGACTGGGAGACTACAAAACGGACCGTCTGACAGCCTCGATGTTCTCTGGTGTTTGAGAGGTCCGTGGTCGTCCTCATCTTTTTTCAGACACACTTCCCGTTTCCCTGAAGTTCTCAACCCACAACAGAATGGATTTTCAGTCTGGTACTCGGTCCCGAGGGGGGATTTGGTAGCGAGTAAGGAACGCACGCTGCACCGCTACGATAGAGTGACTTTGCGAAAAGTAGGTTTCGACGGCAAATGCGCCCTGCTCGTTGGACCACACCATCTTTACGACTGCGGAGTGTTGAAACGGGAACTTCCCAACTACCTGCACATTTCGAGCCCAACCCCACCCTTCTACGGCCTCCCCTCCCTTCACAATGCCCTACTGAAAGTAGGGAGGGTATTTTGCCCCACCCTGTACTATACACATCTTGTGTGAAGTAAATAAATGAATTATACCTGTGTGCAAGGAAGGCTTCAAGTGTGACCAGTTGTATGGAGATGGAATTTGTATCTAAAGTTTATGACACTCTCTCTTTTTTACGTCAGGCAGTGTGATGAGTAATGAGGCTGCATGGTGCACTTACAAGCAAAGTATGCTCTTGGAAATCAGTGTCCAGCCCAGACATGGATACTGCAGTAATGGTAGGCACAGTGACGTGGATTAGTCATTTTTCTAGTTCAATCCTGAGCACAGCAACTTATCCTATTTGGCCAAACACGGCTTTAATATTATCACACATGCACAGCAGTTACATATTCACAGCCATTTGCTCTCTGGAAAATTTGCAAACAATGTATAGCATTTCTCTTTTTCTTCATGTTTACTGCATTTCGTGCTCATCTTTGAATTCTTCATTTAACCTCAGCTATCAATAGGTAAAAAGAACAAATCATGACATTTCAAAATTTCTCAATTTCTTTGCTGTATCATCTCAAAGTACAAATTCCTTTTGTAGCACTATCTTCAATGATATCCTTAATCCTCAGAATTTGGGAACAGGGATTTCAAATCTCATGCTACTGTGTAGGTGGAGGGAACATTATAATTTTGGGTGAGGGTGGCAGGTATCATTAAAAAAAAAAAATGCAATGTAATGCCAGCTGAACCATGCACATGTGCTGTCCCAATAATAGGACATGTTCAATTTGTCCATGTAGCCACAGCACATTATCATTATTTGAGATATGAGGCTAGTGGAAATAGAATGTATTTATGACAGTCATTTTGCCAGGCAGCGACACATCACATAGGTTAAAATGACAACTAGAAGCATTAGAAAAGATCAGTAAAATGTACATTTTGAAATGAATAACAATGTCATACAGCTACCTGAAGAATAAATAAAAGAAACAAGTTGTTTCTATGAGCAGTCTGTATTGATGAATTATACTGTTGAGCAAGTACAATAATTACTTGCTCAAAATTTTAACTGAATGCCATATGAAAAACGAAGAAAAATCAAAGTTTCGTAAAAATTATTTTACTAACATGGACACATTTCTTTTATTACAAGTCTGATCTCACACCAAATCCAGGTCCTGGTGGTTCCCCCTTTAGACTAGTCAGTCCACCTACTGGTTCAGATGCAAAACGGCCATTTCTGCAACAAAAAGACATTACAGAATATTGGTCATCTATCTAATGGATTACATGGTGTACCATGTCACAAGACCTCAATCATTCATTGCTAAAACACCTTGAACCAAAATGACATAGATTTTGTTGGCATTTAACTGCAACAAATTTCTTACCCTTTATAAGAGTAAAATTCTGCACAAGGTACAGACTCTATAGACCAGAATGGTACCAACATTTTGTGTCCCTGATCTTCAGTGCATTTTGAGTATCTACTGTGATAGGAAGTATGTGTATTTTGTACTACAAATAACAGCACTACCAATATGAAACAGCAGTTAATACCATATGCCCTTACTTTGTTCATTACCTCACACGTATACATCAAGAATTACTATATGTTCATATGTGAAGTTAGACAAGAAATAAAACATAATTTAAAATCTGATATTCATATTTTACCACCATTTATTCCACAAAAATTGCACTGTAATACACACACCATCATGTGCATGGATATCCGACATGTGGAGGATACTGAAGCATTTCAGTAACATATGTGAACACAGGTGATACTGAGGACAAACAATGAAGTGCAATAGGTGGTGAGGATAAAAATGCTTATTATGCACCTACTGTTGTGTTCCCTTCCAGCCCCATATGGACTATGTTAACCAGTCCTAGAGCTTGTCTCTAGTGAAGTTATAATATGGCTATGACTACAAACATTGCTGTGGATAGAATAACCAGACTAATGGAGAATGTATGGAAATATGGCAGAGAAGGACGTGCAACACACAGAAGTGGAAAACAGGTTAATCCTAGGAACTTTTTTAACTTCTTTATTTTGACCTTGGAACAGTAAATGAGAAAGGAATAGCATACCTGGGCCCTGCTCTGGGTACTCTGTCATTCTTCAAATCTTCTAGAATTTCTTCAGTGTCCTTTACCGTCAAATCCTCCTGCATGAAAATTAGTCATTAACAAAAGAAATTGTCTTTTTCAGAAAGATATAGAAGAACTTCTACATTAATACATGTATTATGGCACAGGTGCTTATCCTGTGGGGAAATTGGCAGGTGATTTGAGCTTATCATTCCCTTCCACCTACTTCTGAGGTTAAGAAGAGAGGAGCTATATCTCCACTCCACCATATGTCCTCAAGTCATGTAAACGAAGAGCTTTAACTTTTAAACTTAGTAATTCATTTAAAGGTAAAATGATCCCGTTACAGGCCTGGTGTGCCCAGAGGGTGGGTAGAGGTATAGCTCTACTCTTCCATGACCGCGGCACTAGAAGGGGGTGAGTGGTCAGCAGCACTCCCTGGCCGCACTTTACCCCCGGGAAAGACCTGGTACCCATTTTACAGGAGGCTGCGTGGGCCCCAGAGCCGGTCTGGATGGGCGGAAAATCTCGTCCCCACCGGGATTCGATCCCGGACCATCCACCCCGTAGTCAGTCGCTATACCGACTGAGCTACCCAGCCCACTAGTAATTCATTTCTGCATATAATTTCCTCTGTATGCAGTTTAATTATTATAGACATAGTGAGATACAACCTCAACCCCTTACACCGTAGAATGTTTATACCTTATATGTAATGTTTCATACATATTTGCAGATAATAAATATACTGTTCCTACCAGTAGTTTAAAATGTATACCAGCATGTTTTCACATTCTGTACAGCCATGAACACAAAAAATAATTAACTACACAGTTTCAAATAACATAAACAACAGCCTATCAGTGACAGATGAATCATAATGAGTGATAACAACCAATAGGTACAAAGATAAGCTTGTATTTTAGACCAATATTTACAAATTAATGCTGAAACCTGGACCCTAAAAAGAGAAACATAAGTGCAATTCAAGCAACAACTGTATTTTTTTTAAATCCAAATTTTACAGCTGAAATGGGAATCAAAATTTGTTAATAGAGTTAGAAGACAAATTAATACAATGGTTTAACCATGTGAGGGGAATTGATACAACAAGACTACTGAGTGGGAAGTCAGAATTAAAATTTAAAGGAAAGAAGCCTGTGGGATGACTAAGAACAATATGTTTCAGCCAAGTGCTGTCAGACATCAAGAAGAATGTGCTGACAACAAATTGAAAATAAAAGATTATGAGAGAATCATACAGAATTTACATATGTTGACCTGTATAAGACAGAAGTGATGCTCACAGAATCATAAACTTACAAAGTAGTCATCATTCACTTGAATCATTGGAGCATTGACACAGGCTCCAAGACATTCAACTTCAGATAGAGAGAACAGTCCATCTGCACTCATCTCTCCTGGCTTAATATTCAGCTTCTTCTTGATACAGTTCATGATGTTGTCTGATCCTTGGAGCCAACATGGAGTGGTGGTACATACCTGTACATGGTACTTCCCTGTTGGGTTTCTGTAACAGCACAAATGTAACTTAGTTATGGTGATAATCTTTCCTCATTTTCAGAGAGACTTGGACATGACATCTGTGTTATTCCATGTCAAATCATCCAGGAAGGTATCCTATTATCTCAGATTTTAGTGAAACATATTATCTACATTGGGATGATAAAAGTAAGGATGCACGATCTGTGGCTCTTACAGTGGAGTTACTGCAAATTCAGGTCTTCTGGGACATAATGCGGTTTCATCGGATGAGTAAGAATGATTGCGAACTCTTATATGTCATACACAGTAAAGCAATCTGTATTTATAATTAGGATATAGGAGTTCAATTAGATACACTCCATCACACAATGACAGTCACAGTGACACACTTCAGCTGAAATGGAGAATTAAGTATTCATGGGATAAATATTCACATAAAGAATATGGGTCATTTGTGACGTTATGTTATAACATTTGGCTTTTGTTTCTCCATGTTTAAAAACTGTTTCAAAATGAAATTCAAATTCTTAATTTTATATTTTGAATGGTTTTTCAGGTCTTCAACATATAATGTACGCTAATCCGTCTTACTACAGTCTTCTGGGATGTGAACCCACATCCTTAAGTAAAACAAGTACCAATGTTTCACAAAAACCTCTGTACCAAATTACACTGCACCAAACCTCAGAACATTTTGAGATTAATATTTACTGCAGTGAGAATTTCAGATTTTGTATCTCACTCTTTGATCACAGGCATAAATTATAAAGTTCCTGATGTCCCCATTCTTCTGGGATTTTACGCAGTGTAGAATGGTATTTTGTAACTGACGTTTCAGGACAACCTATTGGTTGACCCTTGAAGATGAGACTAATAGGCTGTGCCCTGCTGTCACTAACAAACTACGATTCTGTGTTGTGTAAAACCTCACAACAGTGCTGTTCTGATTTACACCATGGCAGAAGCCTGAGATCATGTACAAAGTTCCTCTTTAAGCAGTTCTCTCAGCCTTCCTCTCACTTCTTCCTTATGTCCAAACATTCTCCTAAGCACCCTGTTCCCATATCCCCTATATTTTTCCCGTGTAATAAGATACTAAATTTCATATCCATACATGACAACAGACAAACTTATAGCTCATGTACAGCTAGGAAGAAGCATTTCCTAAATATATTCTGCTCTTACATTCTTTGGAAATGTAATTTTGATTGTTAGTGTCATTCAAAATCACAGAGTGTCTCTCTTATCAAATCCCTGGGCATGGTACCATTATCATGCATAAAACCTGCATCCACCGGGCATCCTGTAATGGCCGTCATTCTCAGGACATGATAAGAGAGACTTCGTATATGAATTTGCTGGCATTTTTTATGATCTGTTGTGTATACACCAATACATTATAATTTTGTCTTGTATTCTTGTGATAAGACTTAAACATATACTTTGCTATCTTTGTATTACTCCTACACCAAGTTAATTCCCACAGTGTAAAAAAGTTTGTTTTATTTTATATATTGTGAATATGTTAATTAATTTTCATGTAGATGTACTCTGGACACATTCAAAGACTATGACTATAGCTGCACCTGTTGAACATGGTGTAGAAAGTTGCAACTTCATACACTCGCATCTTAGGCATATCCAGAATCTCAGCCACTTTGTGCATGGCAGTAATTGGAAGCCATCCATGTTGCCGCTGTGCCAAGTCTAGTAGAGGAATAACTGCCGCCTGTTTGTGGCCTTCAGGATATATAGCCATGATGGCTTCTGCACGCTAAAACATGGGGTCACAAAACACAGTCTTCATTATAGTATAATTATTTTCATAAAGTCACTGGCATTTGACCAGCATGTGTGATCTAGCATCAGAGACTTGTAAAATTGTATGCATGTAGATCATTGCATTTCTGCAACAAGAGAAAGAGTGCTAGACAGGAGACCACTTTTTTTTTTTGGCATAGCTACAATCAGAACTGTGACTAACGGTGAAGGTCATTATGCAAAATGACAGGGACTTAGTGCAGCAATCTATTTATACATCACTGAAGACCTTTAATATTAGCAATTACAAACATATGAAACACGTATTAAGAAGAAGAAGGAGGAGGAGGAGGGGGAGGAAAAGGAGGAGGAGGAGGAGGAGAAGGAGGAGGAAAAGGAGAAGAGGAAGAAGGAGAAGAAGAAGAAGATGAAGGAGAAGAAAGAGAAGAAGATGGAGGAGGAGAGGAAGAAGGAGGAGGAGGAGGAGAAGGAGAAGAAGGAGGAGGAGAAGAAGTAGGAGGAGGAGAAGAAGAAGAAGTAGGAGGCGGAGGAGAAGAAGAAGAAGAAGAAGAAGAAGAAGAAGAAGAAGAAGAAGAAGAAGAAGGAGGAGGAGGAGGAGGAGGAGAAGAAGAAGGAGATAAAAACAACAACAAACAAACAAATGCAATTATGGAAGAGAACACAATGCTTTGATGCTATATAGACTGCATTAGTGACAGCATCTTTACATACACTAACACCAGTCAAGTGGTTCTTTTAATAGCAAAATATGTCTTTACAATATCACGATAAGGCCCTGAATATGTTCACATGTCTGAAACAGCAGAGGAAAAACATGTCTGTGCAGAACATTCTCCTAGCCACCACTGCAGTGACTGTAGTCCACCCTCCTATGCCTAAGATATATTTTTGTGTCACCACCAAATATGCAATCTATAGGGTGTTTTATTTCCTGCTTGACCAACAAGCACCAGCCCAATGCTCTGCCAGTGTTGTGTTCTACACCGGGTGTTGGGGAAGTTTAATAGCTGATGACAGGAGCTAGACAAACAATCATACTGACAATAACCTTCAGAAAGTCTAATAAAAACTCACTAGATAGTTGGAGGGGCACTTATCAAGTTGCAAAGAAACACACTATGTAAGGTGGTGTGACTCTTATGGCTTGCATGTACTACAGTGCTCATCAGTGTTTATGATGCTACAGTCCATCAGCATCTGTGATGATTCACAAAGATACAAACATGACAAAGAATATAAATAATGGCTGTTCGGTGAATATGCCAGTAACACCACTAAACCTCATTTTTTATTTTATGTTAAATACACTGGTATCATATGTGACTGTATAATGTAAGAATAAAAATTTTGATTATAAATCTACAATATACAACCCCTATGGATCAAATGAACGCAAAATAAATTGAAAATTGAAATAATACATTCATATAAATTCACTTTGTACATAAATGTATGGTGATATCAGTTTACAGATCTTTTGCTTTTCTACCTGGTGACTACAAATGCTGCAGAACCTAAGCATTTTTTCTGTTCTTGATATCAATAAATAACACACAAATGTACATATCTTTCCTGATGTACAAGGGTTACAGTTACGAACACATAAAATGACAAAACTGCTACGTCTGTCAACCAGAGTGTGCCTTTCATAATGTTGATGCTTTTCAAGAGTTGGTGACTTGCTAGCACTTTTAAAAACAACTTAACTTTACTCATTACAATGCATTACATGACAATGTACTTTCTTACCTTCAGATTCTCTGGAGTGAACTCAAAGTGCACATCAAGATTGTTCTCTTTTGTCTCTCTGTGCTGCAAAGAATGCAAATGCACTATTAAAGATTAATTCATTGTCTTTTACACTGCAAACATATGAGTTAAATATATGCACTTACCACAAATAAACTATCACTCAAGATGCAGCATGTCGTATTCAAATTTCTTGTCTTTGCATTTCTTAGCTATCCAAAGGAAACAGTTAGATTAGTTCAACATAATGCTTAAATGGTAAAATTGTATTCGGATGATCCCGATACCAAGAAATTCCAATCCATCCATACAATAAGTACATACGCTGACCATAGTAAATAGAGTAGGTCCAAATACAAACCAATGGATAAGTACAATTCCCAGTACTAGTAGGTTAAATGTTCCACTAAATTCTCATACGCATAACAGACAAGTTAATAATTTGGATTTATACTACAGCAATAAACATGCCTTTATAAGTGTTCTGAGACATTTTTAAGCATTACGAACTCATTAACCGAATCAAGGTACTATATTTAGGTACCGCTACTTCCGTAAAGAATGTTTATGAAATAAATCATAAATACATGTTTCATGTACTTTTAAATTAATAAAATGGAAATCTAACAACCACAAACAATTATAAGTAGGTTGACAAAGTTGCTAGACAGATGTGTTTCTACATTTGCGAGCACAACTTAAAATAAATGCAAAATATATTTACTAATTAGAGCCCTAAAACAAACTTATGACATTGGTTAACATGTTTATTGGTATATGCAATGCCTTCTTCAAGCACTTACTAATATCTGACCCACATTTCTAACGCCACTGAACATTTTCATTTGTTCTTCGTATAAAATACCGACTAATGTCTTCTGCTACTCCATCCGCAGCCTTCCAATTCGACCCGGGTTCACGCTCAACCCACAGCCTTCCAATTCGTACTGGGTGGCGAACACAGATGATCAACGCGGACGGAATGCATGTATTTTCTTCAACGAAATATCTTTCAAGTTTCGCGTAACCATAAAAAAATAAATTTTATATGATACTATTGATCATAACGCTACAAGGCTCCACTTTCTAGAGGGTAAAGAAGAATAAATGGGCGCAAGAAACGCTCCAAGATATAAGTTACCCATTTTGGCTCCTTGAAACACATCATCCGTGAAACTATAGGTGGCGCGACTGTTACTAGTGGCGTGTTTCTGCGTGTGGAAAGTTTCGAATTCCTTCGTGACCTGTAGAATACGGTATGCAAGTTCCATGGCAATTATAAAAGTTATTGCATTTTATACATTTTTCTTGCAATGTGTTGGGAATTAATTTGGATGTAATTTCTTACAGAATATCAAGATGTCCGCTGGAATGCCAATTAACCCCAAACCCTTTCTCAACAGTCTTGTTGGGAAGCCGGTTATGGTGAAACTTAAATGGGGCCACGAATACAAAGGATTTTTGATTTCGGTAGATGGCTATATGAATCTTCAGTTAGCTAATACAGAAGAGTATATTGACTCATCGCCGACAGGAAATTTAGGAGAAGTGTTAATCAGGTGTAATAATGTTCTGTACATTCGTGGAGTAGAAGAGGAGGATGAAGAAGGCGAAATGAAAGATTGAGAGTTAGTGTAAGGCTGTGAACATTTGAGGCCCAGTGTTGTGAATGGTGGTTTAATAGTGTGTGATTTAAAACCATTCCAGGATGACTGTTCACTAACGAGAATACACGGCCGTCACAATACAGTTTTGAGAGTTTTGTCAGTCAGATGCACGACCTC
>Ga0131853_10015165_pt1 | contig 14101 bp, 7 predicted proteins | sample TergutLab28metaG_FD_92764 | JGI IMG/M metagenome (GOLD analysis project Ga0131853, IMG submission 92764) | Labiotermes labralis P1 segment gut microbial communities from Petit-Saut dam, French Guiana - Lab288 P1 (version 2) (version 2) | ecosystem: Host-associated > Arthropoda: Insects >... | reverse complement strand
ATACAAGATGCTGTATAATACAATTTTGACCTCTTGATAATGAGCAGAACAGTGCTCGAAACATGTAGAGGAATAAAATAGACTTATTATAAAAAATCAATTTATGCATTAAGTTGGTCAGTTGCTAAGATTAACCCGAAATATATAAAATAATTTCTCGTTATGTAATTTTATAAATATTGTGTGAATATCTCTTTTTTTTCAATACGGTAATGACAGAAATGCCTTGCCACATATATTCAGTATTTTCGGAAACACTTGTACCAAATCGAACTATCTGCTTGTGCCTCAACTATCTACACAGGACGGTGCGGAGTCACACTGACTATTTCAGCACGAGACTGATGAAGTCCCACTTCGATTTCAAGGCTCTATTAGCCAGGTCTCAGTTACAAAAGCTAAAATGAAAGACGGATTAACTAACTTGACAATCACACTTACATTTACCCGCGACTTCAACATACTGAATCATTTTTCAATCCGTACAGCTAATGGGGTTTTTAAAATTACTAATTCCAAAAAGCACACGGAATTCTGCACTAACAAAATCGGTGCATAAAAATGGTAACATTTTGGAAATTAGAAACGTGACCGCCAGAGCACATGTCCGGCCATCTCACTTACGTGACCTGGAATTTACGTAATGTAAAGCACTTTCCCCAGTGTAAACGAAGTTAATTACAAACCAACCGGACCAATAGACCACAGACACACAACCCGGCCGCACTGACCACCAGCAGTGCACTTCACGCTGTTATTTTTTACTCAGGTCAGTTCGCGGATAATAAGACTCCCTGAAGATGACGCAGATGCATCGAGACATGTAGGAATACATACGATATATATATATATAGTGCATTTGTTGGTCTGGATAATACACTGCACAAGATGCAAGGTACATACACAAAAATAATGAATTTACACTTATATCAGTTTTATTGCTTGCTACTTATTTCGGCTTTGGGGGGGGGGGGACTATCATTAGGCAAATAATTTAATTGCCTAATGATGGCTTTTCTAAAAGCCGAAAACTGTAGCCAGCAATTAAACAGACTGACATACAGTGCTTCCTTTCTGCTGTGTCACTTATTTGCCTTTGCATAACAAACGGCTGCTCTTTCGTTCACCTGCCTAATTAATCCTTAACGCGGTGAACTTGCCCTGCCTTTGCGCTGCCACGGGTAGTCTATAGAGGACGTGGCTCTTTTAAACGTCGGTAAATTTGTACCGGACTTCACAGAGGCATCCAAACGACTATCCGTCAACTGTATTTTTAAACTCCCAGTTATAGCGAAGTCCCGTGCTTAATGACAATTGCTGCTGAAAGAAAAAAACACATGTGGACGAAGGGTGTGTCGTTGCTATCGATACGATATTCTCCGGTTTATTCAAGCCACATCTGTTCTTTCCTCCATGTCCAATAAAGCAATCTAAGGGATGTAAGTAACCCATGTTGATGATCCCTACAGACTCCCTCCCGTGACACTGATGAAGTTAATTTGCTAGTGAGGGGGCGTCATCACAAAGAGCTGAAGGCAGTAATGAAAGAAGGACCTTGTTCTCAGGAAATGTGACGTAACAAATACAAAATGCGACACAAACAAGTAGGCCTAATTAGCAGAAACATCACATGTGTAAGGACAAACCAATCGTGTCTGGCCAACGTTGAGAAGCCACAGAGTAGCGGCTTCAAAATTTTACATAATCATGACCCTTCACTGATGGGGAAAAGCATGCTGAGGGTAATCTGAGGGTACTTTACTCTCAAAGTTTCCGAAAAGGACCTCGTAAGAGATGCAGACGTAGAAGGGAGAATAAGCTGCAATGTGTGTTGCAGAAACAGGAAGGACTGGGTAGTGAAGGAAAAATTTCAGGACAGCGCCAAATTTTAAACTTTACAGAACACGTCATTTTTAATTGCCAACAGTTAATGTATGCTATTTGTATGCTAATCACTTTTTTGCCTGTAACTCCGACGCGTTTCGGCGTTTGTCTACGCCATCCTCGGGGAGTTCTTGACCGTTTTTTGTAACACATCAAAATGACACAAGTACTAATTGATTCTAAGACCACAATTTTTACACAATTCCACAATTTATAATAATACGTGATGCCTCTGCACTGGTGTGTATATTAAAATATGTTCCGAGTATATCTGTGATGAGGTTTTATTCTCGTGTACAATTTTGTGACTGTGTAATTATCTCCTTGATGCAAAAGCAGCCTTACATCCCTCTAAGGGTTTCAAGGTCAGTACAGAGAAATTATGTCATTGTTAATGGCCTGACTCATTGCGATACAAAATTACATCTGAAAGAGATACATCACAGTACCTACTGCCACTGTGAAGGACCTTTGCCTAAAGATTCTGTGCCAAAGTTACGTAAGGGAGACGGCCACCTATAGGTGTGATGGTACCAGAGGCTGTGTAATGCAATTTTGACCTCCTGATGACGAGCACATGTGCTCGAAACATGTAGAGGCATGAAATAAACTTATTGTAAAACAAACATTTTGTGCATCAAGTTGGTTAATTACTGAGATAAATATTATTAAGATTCTTCGAGGGGAATGAATACACAAAGAGCAGAGGGAAATAAAAGGGTGCATTTCCTTCAATATCGTATAAACTTGCAGTTCTTACTTAGGCCTACAAAGGCTACACATCTTTCCTTATATTCTTTACTGCTCTTTGTATTTACATCGATCGCAAATCGGATACGCACACAATTATACACAGGCTTCAACCTCTTCTCGTTTATACACACATATGAATCCTATAATCACTTTTATCTTGTAATAGAACCTTTTAAAGAATTTGCAGTAATGCGTATCATACAACTTCTATACAGAAGTGAAATTCTTTAGCAACCTGCTAAGATCTGATTCTTTATCGCTCCTGGCAGAGATATTTCGCATAAAAATTAAATAGTCTGATGTTTATTGGACCGTGCATCACTGTGATAACTGAAGCACAAAAAACCAACTAGATGCCACTTATTATTTTATTGTACTTCTTATAGGCTCAACATGTTTCGAGCATTACTATGCCCATCATCAGGAGCTCGCGACTATGTTGTTGATTACCACATTGGTCGTCTCGTTCTTGGTTTGCTGTATGTTGGAGGTTAGGTGCGGTTAGGCTGGAGTAGTGTCCGGGCCGCAGGCTTTAGTCTGCAGCCCGGACACCACTCCCTTTTATTCTTCAACTAACTAAAGTATTTATTTCGATTAGAATTAACCGGTTAAATTTCTTCCGTATCTCTCCGTAACGCGACTCACATTTTATACCAGGAAACATAAGGTGTACATTCGAAATACTTATTAGCGGGAAAATTATAGCTTACGCTACATACAGTTTCACTGACACACTTATTTTAACCTGTCGCTAAGTAAGTATAAACGCTATGTTACTGCGTTATTGTGGGATATGAGACAACGTCATGGGGCAATGACACTCCGACCTTTCGAACGAAAGTACTAACTTCATTTTCAGGGGTCAGTAATTCCAGGATGTACCGACAGTTGAAGATTTTAAGTGCCTTTTCTGAATGCGGACTGCGGATAACAGCACCTTAGCTGAGAGTGCCTTGTATTCTATTATCAAGGTATGAAGGCAAAACGTTGTACCTTCAATGCTTTTCAGAAGATCATTTATGACTGTAGAGTCAACTGGTAACAAACAGTACCTTTTTTAATTCGCCTAACTCTTCAAAGGAATCCTACAAAATATAAGGTTTAAAAGCACTCGACGTACTTAAAATGTCTATTACAATAGCATTCAACGCTATCAACACTAACAAAAAGCCCACAAGTTTTATTTTTCTTTCTTGTGCTCGAACACCCACAAATCCAATGGCTCTAATACTGTAACAAATGTGACTTAGGTACTTTAAACGTCCTGACAGATCTCATTTCAGATAAAGAAAGGACAAGTTTTCTAAATCCTAACTTATCACAATCTTTTTTCCCTCATCAGTCCCTTTTCTTCCTCTTCCTGTCCGTCTTTACTCTAGGCATCAGGAGATAAAAAGAACTGTCTTTGGATTGACATTTACTCGTCGCTTCTCAATCTGAAGCTACTTTAGGAAGATAAAAATGATGGGCAAGGGTAAGAAATTAATGATACTCGAGTGAGAGCTGAAGCAAAGATTTCTGTTTTTATTTAGAAACTTCTATTATTACTGACACTGAGGGTTCTCTTCAGATTAGAAAAGACGATGTTACACGTCCTGACAGATCAACTTGAAAGCAAGAAATGACAGTTCTCGGTTGTAATAGTCTAGTACGTGTATTTAAATGTAACCTTACAGAAAAGCCACAGATTCGGACAGTTCAATTACTGTAAATAAACGAACAAAAGCAATATTTAAAGTTTTACTATTTCCAGCTCAGCACTTCAATTTTTATCATATGCAATAAATAACGCTTTCGAAAGAAGGAAGATCCAAATCATTTAGGATATTTCGTTCCACCCGTCCCTTCTTCTGTTGTGCTCGACTCGAACAAAGTTGTCCTCTTTCCGGCCCAGGTGACGTTTAACAGACTTAACGGTACATACGTAGTTGGGATTTGGGACTCGCTCCGATACGTTTGTGCTCAGATAACACGTGAATTTCCTCCAGATAATACTGGATAATCTGCGCCATCTGCTACCTTCAACTTATATCCTGAAGATCAATAATCTACCGAAATGTCGATACCATTCTACTAACCTACATGGAGAAATATAGGCTGCCATAATAAAACACAATTCAAAGTCACTGCCGTATGAACTCCAAATCTCACGAATCTAGTGTCTTGCAAAAGAACCCCCCCAAGGCTAAAATTAGAAACAAAATCTTCGCTGCCAGACCGAGCTCCGTGCCGATGCAGTCAAATTCACGTCGCCACGTCCTGTTGTCGTACCTCAACACAGTCGTAAGGAACCACATGCCCGTAGGGCCGCTACAGCAATCATCCACTACGCTCAGTCATCCTCCAGCCCGGTCGGTGTGCTGAGAAATGTTGCTGGCAATACCTTCCCCCTCCAGCCATGTGAACGAGGTCCTCCTGTAAAATAAGCTGCCAAGATTTACGTAGGCTTCCTAATCAATCACATAAGTGTGGGCATTCTGAAACACTGATAAGGAGGTTGGGCGACGTTAAAATCTATAAATAAATTATCGGTCGATGGAAAATTATAAGAAGAATATCTGCCTGTTTTTGTGGCCGCTGCATTAGTTTGGCCTTTGCTGTTGAAAGGTTACAATTCCATGTATCTCCTCACACAGTGGAAAGAAGAATGGATCGCACTTCGCTGATTTATGTGGAAGCGGTAAGGAAAAGAGACAGAAACAGGGGGTTGGTTAGGATACAGAAAATAGAAGAAGGAACAAGAAGGATTAAAATAGAAAAGGCAGAAGAGAGTAATAAATTATGCTCCTTTCACAACAGAAATTAGAGAATGAATTACATCTACCACCTCTCCTTTGCTACCACAAGTTCTGGCTTGTGAATGGTGGAGTACTTGGAGTGTTATTAATGGCATTAAGAAAGTGAGAGTTCACGAGGGTGAATAATTACATTTACTAACTCGAAGGTGCCAGAAATGGCGTTTCCAATATACAGACGTAACGTAATACTTTCTTTATTCTCACATTATACCTTCGACCCTCAACACATCCATGAATCAAGAGTACTTGTGTCACAATTTCTCTGCATTCTTTCATTGTCTTTCTCTCTCCCTTTCTCTCTTTTAGATCTTCTTTGCGTCTGCTAATTCAAACTGAGGACATGTGAAGTTTCATGTGAATCAGTGACTTTAAAACGAATTACAGAATCAAATTTACATCTGCAGTGTTACTACGTGTAGCACTTCAATATTTCCTTCAAAAAGGAAACATCCCATTTTGCCCACACAACGCACTTACGATTTTTGTACGATTATCAGAAAGCACAGCAATTTTTACCGTACACATAATTAACCTGCAACCGGAATAGCGACGTCAGTATAATTACTAGGCTCTGGGACGGAAAAACGAGGAATCATGTTTCGATTCTCAACAGGAGCAAGAGATTTTTTCCTTCTATGATGATTTCAGACCGGCTGTGTTGCCCATTGTGACTCTATACAATATGATGACCACAAACTTAAATCAAGTACCACGGTTAAGGATGAGTGCAGCAACGCTTTCGCGTCCGTAAAATTACAAACCTGCCATTACTCTGACGACATTAACCGGTTGGTTTTTCGTCACTTCCACGCGACATCGACAGATATATTTTTCGACACCCAGTCCTAGATTAATAGACTTTCAGCAGGATGGAGGAACGAGGGTTTTTTTGAGGGATGTTCTTCAGCAGCTGTGTTGACGTGGGGTACAGCTTCACACCAGAACAGGGCTGGAAACGAGACCAAGTGTCATGAAGGGGGAAGCGACAAGGAAGTCACTTCTAAGGAGAAAGGCCTGAACGTTAGGGCACTAACGAGTGGCTGGACATTCAACCCCTCTCCGTACTGTCACAAATATTTCCATTTCTATGTCATTTATTTATTCTTTCACGCTCCTAGACACTTTCGGACCACCTTCTTTTCCCCTTTCCTTCTGTCTTCGCTTATGGTGTTTACCTATAAGTACAAACACGTATCTTTATCGTTGCACCGTGCATTTTGTAGTTTATTTCAGTAACACACCAACAAATGCACATATATAGTCCTTAATAATCTAAAATTCACATTAAAACACTTAAAACGCTCCTACATGTTTCGATCATACGATCATCCTCAGGGAGCATACTTTGCTCCTTGCTAAAGTTACAGTCAGTGATTTGACTTCGTTATATTAATTTGGTGCTGTGGCAGCGTGTCGTGTGTTATGTGTGAGTCGTACGCTGTTCAATTGAACAACGTACGACTCACACACAACACACGACATGCTGTCACAGCACCAAATTAATATAACGAAGTAAATCACTGTTTGTTTTAAACTATAACTTTAGTAAGGAACAAAGTATGCTCCCTGAGGATGATCGTATGATCGAAACATATAGGAGCGTTTTAAGTGTTTTAATGTGAATTTTAGATTATTAAAGACTATATATGTGCATTTGTTGGTGTGTTATTTAAATATACAAACACGTACTTTTGCACCAACTGTAACACAAAATTCGTTGCGCAGATGCAACCAACAAATGCATACAAATATTCTTACACAGTTGTTATTTCCAAGTTCAAACCGAATCAGCTTAATGCACGGTCTAACGAATTATTTGAAATCCGTAACACAAAACAGCTGTTTCCAAACTGCGAACTGAAGAAGTATACAACCGTCACGTATAGCATCACATCTGTGAATTCTTGCAGACACAAACCATGGTAAGCCAAATGAGAGCAGAATTATGCAGCTTTTAATTCCCCTAAACCATACCTTATTAATATCCAACTTACTGCACAGACTGAAAGTGTTTTTGTTTTATGTCCTACAAATATTGCCACTGTTCCAACCGATCATGTATGTACAAATCAGCACGCACATTAAGCCATTAGACACAACTGGTTCACCTATAATTTACTCTCATAAATATATAATCAGGATTCAGATTTTCTTGGTTGTGACGCTGCGTCACAAGGTAGGTGGTTCCCTGCGACGCCGCGTCACTGGTAAGTGGTTCCTTGTAAAGCCGTATCCCTGGTAAGCGGTTCCTTGCGACACCTTATCGCTGGTAAATAGTTCCTCGTTACGCCGTGTCATGAGGCAAGTGGTTCCCTTTGAAACTATAGCTGGGTGTTGCCCTGTGACGCTGCATCACTCGGTGAGCCGTTCCTTGTGACACATTTTGCTTGGCCATTCTCCATTATCTAAATAAGAAGCACATATTACATTTCGGCAGCTGCCTCCCTCTGTCCTCAGGGAACATTAGTACTCCTTTTAGGGGCGCTTTCTTTAGTAGCGAAAAGCAGCTCTTAGCTTCATTATGTACGTCCACCTGTCCCTTTTCTTATGTCTTGTCTGTCTGTCTGTCTGTCGGTTTGTCTGTCAGTCAGTCAGACAACAGTAACGGACACGTCAGATGAAGACCGACGGAAGTACATACTGCTGACAGCACGAAATATTATGTAGTTCGACAACAGCGCAAAGGAAACCCATTCTTGCGTTTCCACGGCAAAACCCAGCGGTTTAATATTGTTGACAACTACATGCAAGTCAACAATAAAAAGGGAAGGCGCTGTTGCATTTCGATGGCAACCATGGCTGCGTGAACGTGCCACAATACTACGTTATACGTAAATCGTCTTTTTAAAATCTGAACGCGACAACAAATCCGGTCTCCAAAACACCTTATGTACTTTTACAAGTTTTCGATTTTTCATGATGGGGATCACTCATATTTTGGTTTTCTGCATTTTAACAATGCACAGTTAAGTAGTATTACACAAATGTACGTCAGCACAATCTATTTATTCTATAGTATGGCTACATGTTTCGACTAGATGTTAGTCATCTTCAGGCCCCTACAATTACTTTACCAGATGCTTCGTCCACTTTGGGATCCCATAGTGTTTACATGAGGATTACTTATTTGCTAGAGCTTTTAGAAATCACAGGGGTATTGTTATTTTGCAGGCTGTGTTTAAGCAATGAAACCACTACAGCATAAAACTCCTTCCTATTTAGTGCGTCAATGTTCATTGGACGCTCAACCGTGGGATTCCGTTGTCACATTACAGTTTGGAGTGTTTGCGCGGTGATGTTGGGTGGGGTCTTCCTGGAGGTTTTTTTGTGTCGAAATTCTATAATAGAACGGGTGCGTTTCTAATATCTGGGATTTATCTTATTGGGCGACCTGAGTTTGTAATTCTATTAGTTGATTTGTTGGTAAGACTTACTGTATTTCGTTGTAGAATTACAAGCTCACGGTCGTATCCAATAAGATAAATCCCAGATACTAGAAACGCACCCGTTCTCTTATAGAATATCGACACAAAAAAAAACCTCCAGGAAGACCCCACCCAACATCACCGCGCAAACACTCCAAACTGTAATGTGACAACGGCATCCCATGGTTGAGCGTCCAATGAACATCGACGAACTAAATAGGAAGGAGTTTTATGCTGTAGTGGTTTCATTGCTTAAACACAGCCTGCAAAATAACAATAACCCTGTAATTTCTAAAAGTTCCAGCAAATAAGTAATCCACATGTAAACACTATGGGATCCCAAAGTGGACAAAGCATCTGGTAAAGTAAGTGAAGGGGCCTGAAGGTGACTAACATCTAGTCGAAACATGTAGCCATACTATAGAATAAATAGATTGTGCTGACGTACATTTGTGTAATACTTATTGATTTTCAAGCACATCATGATGCCTTCATTCAGAACAGTTAAGTAGGTTGACACTTAACGACTTTACGAAGGACCAACTTGACGTCCCATTTGACAACTGCCCGTTCATGTGAAGACGGCAACAGTACGTTACTCCGAAACGGCACGTCAGTCTATGGCAGTATTTCTCAACCGCCGGGCCGCGAGAGGTTCTCCTGGGATTTATCATTTTAGTTTTCTAAGAATTTTTCATAAATAAATATTTTATAGTGGAAATATTCTGAGGAGACTAATATTCGTGAATGTGTCGAAAAGCTCAGACCCGGAAACTAAAATATGTTACAAGATTTCACTAGTCCAGTGAATGATAACTAATTTAAATATAATTTTATATTTGTCAACATGCCACACCGTACACATAATTGTACTAATACTCTTTATGATTATGTTATAATTAATTATTAATACTTTTGTTAGTTTAATGTATGAACTTCAAAAAATGGAAAGGTATTTATGAGTAAATATGTTGGGACCGGGCCCTCGTCTAATGAAAAAAGAATTTACCGGGTCGCGGTCTCACAAAAGTTGAGAAACACTGGTCAATGTCAACACCTACTGCCTTAACCCAGAAGACTACTGACTGATAAAACGTATTTTTTTCTTATCCACGGCACTTGAAAATGAAATAAACCTTTACGTTTCTTTGAAATAAATCTTCCCAAGCAGCTCCATCTACCGGTGAACCTGGTATGCCTGTACCGAAACTATTCAATGCTTCACTAAATTCCTATCCGATTGCAACATTTCAATTGTAGACGCCGCGAACCATAGGAAAACTACGGGGACGGAAAACTGGACCCGCTCTATCGAGCCCATCAGACAGAAACGGACAAGAGCCTGGAGACTAGGAAAAAACACCCATGTTGAAGAAAGTTGGGACAAACCTAGCCCAGTGGCTTGCTCAAGTGAGGAGAAAAAAAGAGTTACATAGAAATGTTGGGGGGGGGGGCGCTCGCTCAGATCTCCTTTTCTTTCCATTCCAGCAGCAGCAGCAGCCGGTGAGCAGTTATCAGGCCCTAACACCCCGGCCATCAATCACAGTCTGCCACAGAAAACTAGGTAGCAGAGCCATCCCCAGACTAAGTTTGCAATCTACAGAACCGGGCAAATTCCCTTCCACAATCTTTCGTTCTCTTGTTACCTTAATCATTCAATCTTCATTACTCAAGAGAAAGGTACTAAGAAATTTCATGGATTTCCTTAGCCACTTCCAGATTAAACAACATGTCACTATGTGTAACAGAACACTGATTAATTCGCACGTTGCACTCAGCAAATACTGAGGTCAGGCGGCACGGAGCACACAGCTACTAAATATTCAAGGACTCTATTTCGTTTAGAAACACAGATTCGATAATGTATTTTTTTTAATTCATAATATCTGACTGTAAATCAGTTTGGGCAGTTATTTCTTGAAAATTAATAATTCTTTAGCCACTTAATGAAGTATCTTGGGCTCCTTATAAATTGCAATTTTTCATTCCACCTGCAAGTCTACTTCCACATTCATACAACTGTTTAAACAGATATAAACCGAACCGCTTTAATCCAGTCCACATTATCACATCTTGTACCTCTAAAAATAATATTATGTCATCTTTCCACCTAGTTTGAGATTTTTGGGCTAAAATACACGCATTTTTCATTTCACCCATGCATAACTCATTGCTGCCATGCCAGTTTTATCTCCTTTAACGTAGCCATTTTGAACAAAGCTGCAGCAATGCACATACTCTAAAGGTTCCCGTACGATTTTTCCATTTTCATATTGCGCCTGCCTTTCCTAGGTTAAATATTTCCCTCATCACTTCTTCATCAAAAAACTTTAATTAATGTTCTTACCGCAGAGTGACCAAGTTTCACAATGATGTGTGTATGTATGTATGTATGTATGTATCTATGTATGTATGTATGTATATATATATATATATATGTGTGTGTGTGTGTGTGTGTGTGGAGTGGAATTGCAGCCCCCTGCTTTCTTAACCTCAGCGCTAGATGATGATGATGATGAATGATCAGCTCAGAGCCCGCTGATTTAACCCGCGGAAAAATCCGCGAATTTTATTAAACAGGGGGCTGGGTGAGCCCCAGAGTCGGTGTAGACGCTTTGGAAGTTCCGCATTCTTGCCGGAAATCGAACCATGATTCCTCGGACGCCCAAGGCGTAAGGTAATTGTTTTGTGAATTTTAATATGCAATAAACAGCATAAGCTGTGGGCGACACTGGACAGATACCGCGCGATCCTTCTGCAAAATAGCCCCTTTCACTCAAGAACAGAAATATTTTCACGTGTTACGTGAAATCGTAAAAACCATCTTTACGTGAAACCAAAGTAATACGATTCGCATAAACTGACTGGACAGACAAAAGGAATGCGTATAATATGAACCAACAAGATGCAATATTTTCTATTAGTTTATCAAGGAAGTTTTTCATCCCCGTTTTGTGTGTGAAACTAGGAAAAGTTATATAGTCAAACACAACTTAATAACTGAGGTGTATTTAATGACTATGTGATGGAAACAACTGCATGTTTCGGCCTGTATTGGCCATCATCAGGTTGTCTAGGGAAATTAAGGGCTAGCTATATGCATGCGCGCGCGCGTGGTGTAGAGATCTCTACATACGCATAGCTTGACAAATCGAATAAAAAACAGGGGTCAGATAAAACACTATTAAACCCCTGTTTTTGATTCGATTAGTCAAGCTATGCTTATGTAGAGATCTCTACACCACCCGCGCGCGCATTCATATAGCTAGCCCTTAAGTTCCCTAGATAACATGATGATGGCCAATACTGGCCTAAACATGTAGTTGTTTCCATCACATAATCACTAAATACACCTCAGTGATTAAGTTGTGTTTGACTACATACCTTTTCCTAGTTTCTATTAGTTTATTTCAATAATAAGCCTCTACATGTTTCGAGCAGGCTTGTTGCTCATCATCAAGAGGATCAACTCTGTATAAAGAGCAATTGGTATTGTTGACTGACTGCTACCAGCAGCCAATCAACATAATGCATGACTATACCAATTGCTGTTTATACAGAGTTGATCCTCCTGAAGATGAGCAACAAGCCTGCTCGAAATATGTGGAGGCTTATTATTGAAATTAATTAATAGAAAATATTGCATCTTATTGGTTCATATAGTAAGGATATATCATGATGCTTAGACAAAAGGAATCTAACCTAGTCCCGATTGTTTCCTGACCTGGTCTTGAAATGTGTGTCACCAGAGTGAAATAGAGGCGTTAGCTACAGTTTGTGTCCGTTTTTCTGAACTCTGGGAAGAGTATTTTGTTAGCAACAGCTAAACACACTGCGCCATATTCCATTTTATTTATTCTAACAGTAACCCTAAAATATACCCAATGTTCAATATCAATTTTTCTTTCATCAATAACACGATAAGGTATTACAGATTCAAAGGTACAAATTTTCAAACCCTGTTTTGCAATAAAACTAGTAGAATAATTTCCCCACTTATTTACACTTAATCTATATTCAGAATCAGATGACAAAATGTAGGAATTTCGATAACCGATATCTGTCGTTCGATATTTTAATGTAGTTTTACATAATGCGAAACAAGTGCTAGTCGGTGTTGAGGACAAGCAGAACGAATTTTAAGTCATTGTCGTTAGAACTATTTTTTTCTGAGAGACTAATTAACCCATAAGTCGAACTTTTCTTATTCCAACAGTTCGTATAAAGTTTCTGTGCCAGCTATACACGAATATCCACCAAAGAGAAAGTTTTCCATGCAGGACTGAAATAATTCACCGTCAACTCTTTGCCTCATAATGAAAATTATGTAAATTATTGAATATTCGATTCTTCACCTACTTTTCTTTTACACACGTGGTTAGTCAGTCATACGCCTTCCGAAGTTTTGGAAATCTGAGGATTACTGCAGTTCCAACATATCATCATCGTCATCATCATCATCATGTTCCCGAAGGGTTAGGCGTGTTTCCTGTTCCTTGATCCTCAAGATGAAGTTGGTCCCTCCATCTCTTCTTCGGTCGTCCTATGTTCCTTCGTCCTTTCGGTTTATATTGTAGTGCTTGTATTGGTAGTCTGTTTGTGTCCATCCTCTGTACATGTTGTAGCCACTTTTTCTGGTACTCTTTTATTTCTTTTACTATGCTCTGTTCTCCCATTTTTTGCCTAATACTTTGATTCTTTTCTTTACCTAGTTTTATTATTCCAAGTAAGTGTCTCAAAAATGTCATCTGTGCTGCTTCTAAACGTTGTTCCTCTCTTTTCTTCAGTACCAAAGCTTCACTTCCAAATTTCAATGCTGCTTTAGGTGTAATGTTGAGTTCCAACATATCATTTGCTTTATGAATAACTAAGTTAAGCCAATGCACGCACAGTCCATATTCTGGAACACCAAGACCTTCATTTTTTAAGTGGACTTATTCTAGTTCCTACCTACTTTGCCCGCGTCTATGGAGAAGTTTTCGGAACTAAGCCTAATACAGCACAGGACGCGGCAATACAATATAAAGACTTTCTGTTTGCTGTTTTAATGATGGGGGTTGAATATAAGAAACACAAACAACTGTCGTGTGTCAGTAGTAAAATGCCATTAATGTATTCTTTACTTACTCCATGGTGCAGAGTCCTTCTTGAGAAGCTAACTGGTTTGCAGCTAGTCAAGAAATTCCCCGCATTTCATGGAACCCGAAGGTTCATTACCGCACTCACAAGCGTCCGCCACCT
>Ga0131853_10015163_pt1 | contig 14102 bp, 8 predicted proteins | sample TergutLab28metaG_FD_92764 | JGI IMG/M metagenome (GOLD analysis project Ga0131853, IMG submission 92764) | Labiotermes labralis P1 segment gut microbial communities from Petit-Saut dam, French Guiana - Lab288 P1 (version 2) (version 2) | ecosystem: Host-associated > Arthropoda: Insects >... | reverse complement strand
TCATATGGTGACCTCAAAGCAGACCTTTCGCCTTCGCGAACTCCGCATTGAGGATGGAGCCTCCGGCGCCGCCTCTCAGCGTGTTGTGCGAAAGCACGAACAGTTTGTGGTATTCATCGTTCTTCCTTATCCTTCCGACCGTCACGGACATCCCCTTCGCCCTCTCGGGTGTTCCCGCCAGGGCGTCGAGCGCCGGCTGCGGACGGTTCATCTCGGAACGGACCATTATCGGGTCGTCCGGGGCACCGGGCAGTTTCAGCGTCTGCGGTTCCCCTCTGAACTTTCTTAACGTCTCCGCAAGTTCGTCAACGGACGGTGCCGTCTTCGTCTTGATGACCAACGATTCCAGATGACCGTCTATGACGGGTACCCTGGCACAGTTAGCGAGCACTCTGAATTTTGCGAAGTTGAACTCCTTGTTCTCATAGGTGCCGAGCATCTTCGCGATCTCGGTCTCCATCTTCTCCTCTTCATTGTTTATGAATGGTATCACGTTGCCGACGGCATCGAGCGACGGAACTCCCGGATACCCGGCACCGGATAACGCCTGATACGTGGACACGGACACAAATTCGAGTCCATAGGCATCACGTATGGCCGCCAGCGGTATGGCTATTCCGGTCGACGAACAGTTGGCGTTGGTGACTATGAACCCTCCGTCCTTGAACGTCGCCTGATCCCTGACCGACTCGATGTGCGTCGGGTTGACCTCAGGTATGAGTATCGAGACGTTCCTGTCCATCCTGTGCGCACCGGCGTTGGTGAAGACGGCGACACCGCCCTCGGCCAGCTCAGTCTCCGTTTTTCCGGCGAGGTCCGACGGTATCCCGGAGAGGGCGACCCTGGCGTTCTTCGATATCCTCTTGAGGTCCATTGCCTCTATCTTGAGGTCGAGTGTCTCCTCCTTGTACGGGTAGTCTCTCACCTTCAGGACGTCTCTCAGTCTCTTTCCGTCCGACCTCTCGGATGCGTACAACCCCTCTATCTCGAAATAGGGATGTCCCTCCAACATCTGCACGAACCTCTGTCCGATCATACCTGTGGCGCCGAGAACGGCAACGCGTGTCTTGTTCATTTAATACACTCCGCTACGAATATCGTAACGCTGTAGTTTTTCAATGATTAAAACCTCTATTGTCAATATTATTCATTAAAGAATATTTCGGCGTTAAAAAATTCACTGTCGTTCCTTTTCGCACAGCCATCATAGGTCAGTGAAGTGATTTTCCAACAGCTTGCGCGTATATGGCGGAGTTCCGGCCGTCTTGTACCGTTCTGCAACTCTCAGGCAAGGGCATTTTATCACATCACCGTTATACCGTGACCTGCAGATGACAGATGTTATGGATAAGGTCGCGGCGCTGTTATGCGGATACGCATCCAAGAAGATCGACGGATCGTACATCTCTGCATTCGGCAGGAGGATCAAGAGGTCGCAGGAATGGACATCGGATGACGACGTTCGTTCATCGTTGTCCGATCTGAGGATAAGTGATGACGCATTGAAGGCGTTCTCCAGCGAAAAGAACCGAAGGCTGATATGCGCATGCATATTCGCCAAGGACATCGGTCCGTCGAAACATGTCGATCCCGCATACATGGAATCGGCCGATGACAAGGAGAAAGTAAGGAACGAGATAAGAGAGTTCATTCTCACTGTACATGGGAGGATATGGTCAGATTCGACGGTCGCCGCGATCATGGGTCGCCGCGAGGTGCAGAACACTGTACGAAAGGATCTGGAAAAAGTGATGGCCGAACTCAAAGCTGTGAGAGATTCTCAATACGGGCAAGGAGATGACACCGACATCATAGTGACGTCGTATCCTTCTGCATCCCCTGCGTTCACTGGAAGAGATATGGACCTTTTCGAACTTTCGTTACTGGTCGAAAAGAATGACACTGTGTTCGTATACGGTCCCGACGGCATCGGAAAGACAGAGATGTGCAGGAAGTTCGCCGAGGCATGGGCATGCAAAGGACCGGTCGCATGGCTCGGATACGACGGCGATCTGAGATCGACGATCGTCTGGCATCTGAAAGTGAATGGAATGAATGAGAACGAGATACTCGACGAGGAAATGCTCTTCTGGTCCAAGTTATCGATACTGGCCAACGATCCTGGGGCACTTCTGATCATCGATGATGTTGCCGTCGACGATAAGCATTTGAAGACGGTTTCGAAGTACGGGTTCCGGAAAATATTCATATCCAGTGACAAAGGGCGCATGAACGGATATGCGAACATCGAATTAGGACCGCTCTCGGAGAACGATTCGTATGAGATGCTTATGCGTTCGTTGAATGAAGATAAGAAAGAATGGGCAGCGGCGAGGGAGCGCGATATACGAAATTTGTTAAGATCGGTCAGACATCATGCGCTCACGATATCTATGATGGCACGCAGCATCAATGCTGGTGGAAGGTCGGAAGAATTGACGGAGGTGCTGCCGGCGGATGCTGATGGCCGTATCCGTGAACTCTTGGAGATGTCGCCGCTCAGCGATAGGGAAAAGGAAGTTCTGACGATATTGTCCATGCTGCCCGGGTCCGGTATGCCGCTCAGGAGGTTCACATCATTCTCCGGAACGGATGATAAGGAGACCGACACAATCATAAGATCATTGGAGGTCAAAGGCTGGATAGACGTGACCAGAACGGAAGGGAGCGGCGACGAAGTGATATCGGCGCACCGGATGGTACTTAGGATAATGAAAGAGAGGTTCGGTCCGAAGGAGAATGACTGCGGAATGTTCCTCGCATCGTTGGAGAGATTCTTCGACCTCGGCCGTGTGTTCAATAACTGGACGGAGAAGATGGACCTTCTGCCCGTTCTCATATCCGCAACGGATACGGCGTCCGAAAGTCCCTATGCGCCGGTACTCTATTCCCTTTCGGGGAGATATCTATGCGGTTCCGGCAACTATGATGCGGCACTTGAACACTACTTCAAAGCGCTGGAACTCAAAGAGAGGATATTTGGTGCGGACCACCCCGGCCTCGCACCCACCTATACGGGACTGGGGAACGTGTACTCGGACAAAGGGGAATACGATAAGGCGGTGGAATGCTACGTCAAGGCGCTGAGGCTCAGCGGGAGGATGGTCGGTATAGACGACCCGAACATCGCGGCAACGTATAATAACGTCGGCATATCATATTCAGAGAGGAGAGAGTACGATAAGGCGCTGATATATTACGAGAAGGCGCTGAACATACGGGAGCGGTTGCTCGGAGAGGATCACGAGGATACCGCAACAACGTGCAACAACATCGGGAATGCCTATTCGGACAAAGGGGAACAGGATAGGTCGCTTGAGTATTATTTCAGAGCACTGGCTATTAGGGAAAAGGTGTTTGGTGAGGACCATTATTATACGGCCGTGACCCATAGTAATGTGGGTGTGGCGTACCTGCGCATGAAGGAGTACGATAAGGCACTTGAGAACACGGTCAAGGCGATGGACATAATGAGAAGGGCGGCGGGTCAGGATCATCCGGACACTGTCGCGATGTATGAGGTCATAGCGTACATACAGGAGATGACCGGAGTGGAGGACACGTACGCCGAGTACCGCCCGAAGGCGAACGACGACTGGAACTTCATGTACATGTGACATCGGTTGTGCGAAGGTTTTAAAATCGCCATCGCCGATGATGGCGCATGGAACGTCTGTCCGAACTTTTTTCCGATCTTCCGTCACAGGAGAAGGTCGCCAACCTGTTGCTTCGCATGGGCGCGTCGGTCAGGGACGGGAAGGCATACTGCGGTGATGTTGAATTATCGGATGCCGCCGTCGGAAGGGCGGCGGGTACGGATAGACGTGTTGCGAGGGCAGCTATCAACAGGATAGCCGGCGATCCGAAGATGAGCATGTTCTTTGCGAAGCTGCGGCCGATCGCGCTGTTGGCCGATGTTGCGGATCAGATAGGCTGCTCCACGCTGGTCGTGATACCGACGAACGCGATGATGCCCGGCATACTGGCCGACGTTTCCGCCGTGACGCTGGCGGCCGGTGTGAGCATAAGGCAGGCGGTCATAGACGACCCCGACGGAAAGGATGCGCGCCTGCTGATAGTGATGGACGGTACGCTGCCACATGAGTTCATCCCGTCGGTCCGACAGTGCCGTGGCGTTGCCAGTATAATTTTGAAATAAGGTTAATGGAACTCTCTCATGCTCCTTACCTTGATCTCACGTCCGCCGGCGTTCTTTATCGCGCCGACGGCGGCGTTCGCGCCGTTCACACTGGTGGTGAAAGGTATCTCCAGTTCCACCGCCAGGCGTCTCATCATGTAACCATCCCTTCTCGCGCCGGAGCTCATCGACGGGGTGTTCACTATGAGGTTGATCTTACCTTCGCGCATCAATCCGATGGCATTCGGTTTCTGGTTGTCGCTGACCCTGAACACGGTCGTCACCGGTATGCCGTTCTCCCTGAGATACGTGGACGTTCCCTTGGTCGCGTATATCGTGAAACCCACCTTGTGAAGATCCCTGACAGCATCGATGATCCTCGGTTTGTCCGTATCGTTCACAGTAACGTAAACGCCGCCGCTCTTCGGAAGCTTGTTCCCCGCAGCGATGAGCGCCTTGTAGTACGCAACATCAAAATCCTCGTCTATTCCCATGACCTCGCCGGTGCTCTTCATCTCCGGCGTCAGTATCGAATCCACGCCGGGAAGCTTGAGGAACGGGAAGACAGATGCCTTCACAGCGTAATGTTTCAACTCCTTGTATCCGACGCATCCCTGCTCCTTCAGGCTCTTTCCTAACATTATTCTGGTCCCGACCTTCGCCAGCGGGACACCGATCGCCTTAGATATGAACGGTATCGTCCTGGACGAACGGGGGTTGGCCTCTATCATCCAGACCTCATCATCCTTCACGGCCAGCTGGATGTTCAGCATCCCCTTCACCTGAAGCGCGATCGCGACCCGTTTGGAGACGTCCTTGACCTTCTCTATGACCTCATCGCTCAGTGAGAACGGAGGCAGCACCATCGTTGCGTCGCCTGAATGCACACCGGCGTACTCGATGTGCTCCATGATGCCGCCTATGAACACATCCTTCCCGTCGGCCACCAGGTCCACGTCCAGTTCTATCGCTTCCGCGAGATACTTGTCCACAAGTATCGGATGGTTCTGCGACACCTTCACGGCGGTCTCGACGTAAGTGCTCAGTTCTTCCTCGGAATATATGATCTCCATCGCCCTTCCGCCCAGAACGTACGACGGCCTCACGAGTACGGGATAACCTATGCGGTCGGCTATCTTCTTTGCCTCTTCGAATGAGTAACCGGTCCCGGATGCGGGTTGTCTCACACCAAGGTCATCCATGAGCTTTGAGAATCTTTTCCTGTCCTCGGCTACGTCCATCATATCCGGGCTCGTTCCGAGTATCTTTGTTTTCGTACCTTTCAGCGCATCCTCGAGCGCGACCGCAAGGTTCACGCTGGTCTGCCCACCGTACTGGACGATGATGCCGTCCGCATCCTCCAATTCGACGATGTTCAGCACATCCTCGAGTGTCAGCGGCTCAAAGTACAGGCGATCCGATATGTCGTAGTCGGTGGATATCGTCTCCGGGTTGTTGTTTATGACGACCGTTTCGACACCCTCCTCCCGTAATGTCATGACGCCGTGCACGCATGAGTAGTCGAACTCGATGCCCTGACCGATCCTTATCGGCCCTCCGCCTATCGTGACCACCGTCTTTCCCTTCTTCTTCTTTGTGGCGGCGGCCTCACACGTCCTTTCGTAAGTGGAGTAGAAGTACGGCGTCTTTGCTTCATACTCGCCGGCGCATGTGTCCACCATCTTGTACGTCGGGAATATCTTCTCCTTCTTCCTCATCTCGCGGACCTTCTTCTCATCAATGCCGCGGAGCGACGCGATCGTCGCGTCGGCGAATCCCATCTCCTTCGCTTTGCGGAGGGTCGCGGGTGTAAGTTCCTTCTTGATCTCCTCCTCCATAAGGACTATGTTCCTGACCTTCAGGACGAACGAGTGGTCCCATTGGGTCATCTCGGCTATCTTTTTTGTATCTACATTTCTACGGATGGCCTCGGCGATAACGAAGAGGCGCCTGTCCGTAGCTCTGCGCATCTCATCCTCCAGATCCTCGTCGCTCATCGTCACACGATCTAGTCCGACCACACCTATCTCAAGTGAGCGCACACCTTTCAGTAAGGCTTCCTCGAACGTGCGACCGATCGCCATGGTCTCGCCGGTGCTCTTCATCTGCGTTCCCAGATGACGGTCCACCATCCTGAACTTGTCGAACGGCCAGCGCGGTATCTTGATTATTATATAATCCAGCGAGGGTTCGAACGCAGCGGATGTAGTTCCCGTTATACTGTTCTTTATCTCGTCCAGGGAGTACCCGACCGCTATCTTGGCGGAGACGCGAGCTATCGGATATCCGGTGGCCTTCGACGCCAGTGCGGACGATCTCGAGACGCGCGGGTTGACCTCTATTACCCTGTATTCTCCATTGGCGGGGTTCAGTGCGAACTGGACGTTACAGCCGCCCTCGATGTGCAGAGCACGTATGATCTTTATCGATGCGGCCTTCAGGCGCATGTGGTCATCCGCTGAAAGAGTGAGACACGGTGCGCATACGATGCTCTCACCGGTGTGTATACCCATCGCATCTATGTTCTCCATGTTGCAGATCACGATGCAGTTGTCGTACTTGTCCCTCATCACTTCGTACTCATATTCCTTCCATCCGAGGACGCTCTCCTCGACGAGCACCTGGTGGATACGCGAGTATGCGATCCCTCTGGCACATATTTCCTTCAGCTCGTCCTCGCTGTATGCGATGCCTCCGCCGGTACCTCCGAGGGTGTATGCGGGCCTTATCAGAACGGGATATGCACCTATCTCCTTGACGGCGACGAGCGCATCGTCTATGTTGTTGACCGTCCTGCTCTTGGGTATCGGTTCACCGATCCTTATCATGGTCTTCTTGAACAGTTCGCGATCCTCGGACATCGCAATCGCGTCCGGCTGAGTGCCAAGCAGTGCTACACCCAAGCGGTCCAGTGTCCCGTTATCGGCAAGTTCCGAGCATATGTTGAGCGCGGTCTGCCCCCCCATTCCGGACAGTATCCCGTCCACACCCTCTTTTTCTATTATCTTCGCGATGATCTCCGCTTGCAGCGGTTCTATGTACACGCTGTCAGCGGTGTCCAGATCCGTTTGTATGGTGGCGGGGTTAGAGTTCACGAGAACTGTCTTGTAACCTTCTTCCTTCATCGATTTGCATGCCTGCGACCCGGAGAAATCGAACTCGGCCGCCTGGCCTATGACTATGGGGCCGGAACCGACTATCATGAGTTTACGGTAATCTTTCTTCATTTTCCGGCCTCCGTTACCTTTTTCAGGGCGTTATAAAGGAACGAATCCCTCTCATACCTGGGCGGTGCCGGGTAATACTGTATGCCGTATACAGGAAGCTCCTTGTGGGAGAAACCTTCCAGCGTGCCGTCGTTCACGTTCATCTGGTCCGCGACCAGACCTGTGCCGTCCATGGATTTGATATTAATTGTGTACAAGTGGTTCTGCGTCGTTATGTGGACACGGCTGCCGTGCTTCACCGGCTGGTTGCAGCCGTGGTGCCCGAATTTCATTCTCTCAGTCACGCATCCGAACGCCAGGGCGACGATCTGTGCTCCCAATGAAAGACCGATGACCGGCAGGGATGAGGAAAGTTCCTTTACCGTCTTTACGGTCGAGGCCATCCCGGGATGAGAAGGATCACCCGGGCCGTTGGAGACGATGACCGCCCTGGCCCCGGACGCCTTTATGTCCGCGGCCTTCGTATCGTGCGGGAATATAACAACATCATACAATTCAGAGAGATCACCGATCAGTCCGCGATCGACCCCGCAGTCAATGATACCTATCGCGGTGCCCTTGCCGCTGCTAATTTTTTTCACATCCTTGGAGGATACGAGACTCACCAAGTTATCGTCCTTCGCCTTCTCCTTCAGTTTCTTCTTCATCGCGTCGACCCCGGCCTCGTCACGGACGATGGCCACCCGTATAGTGCCGGCGGAGCGTATCATCGCGACGAGGTCCCTTGTGTCTATCCCGGATATCCCGGGCACTTTGTTCGACCTCAGATAGTCGTCCAGCGTTACGCCGCCGTACATGTCCGACGGCTCTCTGCTGTGCTCGCGCACGATGAATCCCGCTGCATGCACGGCACCGGAACGATCGTAACGGTCGCTCACGCCGTAATCACCAGCGAGCGGAAAAGCGGAAACCAATATCTGACCTTTATAAGCGGGATCGGTGAGACTCTCTTGGTATCCCGACATACATGTCGTGAACACCATATCCCCCAGAACAGCACTATCGTGTCCAAAGGACACGCCCTCAAGTACTGTCCCGTTCTCAAGAACTAGGAAAGCTTGTACCATCAGGGATATACATTACTGAGGGACCATATTTAATGACTATCCTTCCACCAATACAGCCGTGCTACACAGTTGTCTATTCGGGGACAAAACGCCCAATGTAGAACGAAACATAGAAACATCAGTATACCATCGGCGAAGCATGCGTTTGCTGGACCAGGACCCGATCAACGGAAGCATGAGGGTCCAAATAGAGACGGAGGATGACATTTGGCATCTGTTCAACGTGCTGGAGACGAATGATGTGCTCACAGCGTCCACGACGCGCCGTGACGAGAAGGCATCCGATAAGCTGAGGGCGGAGCGTGCGGAGAAGAAACGCATGACGCTCAGCGTCAGGGCAGAGAAGATAGAGTTCTCGGACTCCGATCTGAGGCTGAGGGTACTGGGAGTCATAACCGACGGACCCCAAGATATAGGACAGCATCATACGCTGATGTTCGAGCCGGGTGAGACGCTGACCGTTACCAAAGAGAGATGGAGGGAGACGCAGACGGAGCGTCTGAGGAAAGCGGTCTTCGAATCGAAGAGGCCGATGGTCGTATTCGTCTCACTGGATCAGGACGATGCGTCCGTAGCGGTGCTCAGACAGTTCGGGCTGAAGGAGATAGCATCGATAAGGTCCATGCGCTCCGGGAAGCAGTATGCGGAGAAGGAGACGGCTTCCGGCTATCACGACGAAATAATATCAAAACTCTCGTCCGTGACGGAGGAAGGTATGCCGCTGGTACTGCTGGGCCCTGGTTTTGAGAAGGAGCTTCTCGCTGAATCCGGGAAGAGGGTAAGGCCGGACATATTCGCGAAGGCGCACGTGCACCACACCGGACAGTCAGGGATGGCAGGTATAAACGAACTTATGAAGAAGGGCATGGGCGCCAACATACTCAGGGAATCGCGCGTGGCGTCAGAGATGGAAGCGGTCGAAAGGCTGATGGAGGAGATAGGGAAGGACGGTCCCGGGACATACGGTCCGGACCACGTCGCAAAAGCGGCAGCAGCCGGCGCGGTCGAGACGCTGTTGATCCTGGACTCACTGGTCCGGGAGAAGGATCATGACATTGTCGTGAGGGATACAGAGGATCAAAAGGGGAACGTGATCATCGTATCCGAAAGGCACGACGCAGGCCGTCAGTTGGCGGCCCTGGGGGGCATAGCGGCGATACTTAGATACAAGATATGATCGGAACGAAGGACATGTAAATGGATCCCCTCGGGCATTTTTAAGTGCTTTCTATGTGATTTTTACGTGTTAACTGCCGTCAGACCGCATAAGGATTCTTAACAGCTACAAATGATTCGGGACATTCGACGGGAGGGTACCAAATCTTTTTTTATAGCAGAACAGATACCATCGGGAACCGCCTATGCCGTTATGAGCATGAGGTCATTCTATTGAGGAATGGGAAATGAGAACCAAAGAAGAAGTCCTTAAGATACTGGACCGCCGCGTCGTGGTATGCGACACCACCCTAAGGGACGGTGAGCAGACGGCAGGTATCGTATTTGCAAACATCGAGAAGTACAAGATAGCACAGATGCTCGATGACGCCGGTGTGTCACAGATAGAGTCCGGAATACCCGCCATGGGCGGCGACGAGAAGAAAGCCGTGAAATATATAGCCCACATGGGGCTGAGCGCCTCCGTCCTCGGATGGAACAGAGCGGACATCCAGGATATCAACGACAGCATCGACTGCGATGTCGATTCGGTCGCCATATCATTGTCGTCGTCCGACATACACATCCAGAACAAGATCAAGAAGTCGAGGGAGTGGGTTCTTGAGAAGATAACCGAATCCGTTCAGCATGCGGCCGACCACGGGTTGTACATTTCGTGCAACGCGGAGGACGCATCCCGTGCGGACCTCGGATTCCTGGTGGAGTTCGCAAGGACCGCGAAGGCGGCCGGCGCACATCGTCTCAGATACTGCGACACTATCGGAAGGGAGGACCCGTTCACGACGTTCGAGAGGGTCAAGACGATAATAAACCTCGTTGGCATTGAGATCGAGATGCACACGCACAATGACTTCGGCATGGCCAACGCCAACACGTTCGCAGGCATCAAGGCCGGAGCGAAGTTCCTCAGCACCACCGTCATGGGAATAGGCGAGAGGAGCGGTAACACCGCACTCGAGGAGATCGTTATGACGTGCAAGCACCTCCTTGACATCGATACGGGCATCGACCCGCTGAAGATGAAGCCCCTGGCGGAGTTCGTCTCCGTCGCGTCGGGCCGTCCGATATACGTCTCGAAACCGTTCCTCGGCTCGAACTGCTTCGCGCACGAGGCAGGGATACACACCGACGGGATAATCAAGGACCACAAGAACTACGAGCCCTACGACCCGGACGAGGTCGGTCTGACCAGGTCCATCGTGATCGGTAAGCACTCGGGACGCAGCACATTGGTGTCCGATCTCGCAAGGAGAGGTGTGGAACTCGATGACGATACGGCAGCGGTGCTCCTTGAGAATGTAAGGATAATGTCTATAGCCGTCAAGCGTCCCCTGACGTCCGATGAGCTGTTCTATCTCTACGACTGTCAGATCAAAGGCATAAACCTGTTCGGCGAGTGATCCCATCGGGACACCGCCGCGGGGCGGTGTCCCTGTGGTTCACATATGAAACCTGAGTTCGACAGCAGCGGCGACTTGATACGGACGATCTGTGCGGCATTCACTCCTCTTCGTCCACGTTCACTTTCTTTCTCTGCCGTCCGCCGGTCCTTTTCAGTTTTCCCTGTTCGAGCGCCCATTCGTAACTTTTCGCCTCCGCCGGCGAGATCAGGACGCGGTCACCTTTCACGAACTTGCGGTTCAGCGCCCAATTGGTGAACGGTAACACCACACGGTACTCGTCCGCGTCCATCACTATCTCCTTGGTGTCCGGCGTCCCGCGCATCTGGGAGTACGTACCGCTGAACACGTTCACACGTTTGTTCTTCACTTCACACATCTTCGTGCATACGGAGTCCAACAGATATCGATCGTGGGTGACCACTATTATCGTACCGTCATAGTCGTTCAGTGCCTCCTCGACCGCGTGCCTGGACGGGATGTCCAGATAGTTCGTCGGTTCGTCCAGGACCAGCAGGTTCGTCTCGCTCAGAAGCAGCAGCGCCAGTGCGACCCTCGCTCTTTCACCGCCGGAGAGCGTACCCATAGGTCTTTCGACCTGATCTCCGGTGAGCAGCATCCTCGCCAGCATCCCTCTCGCCTCCGCCCTCTTATCCTTTCCTATGACGGTCAATATCTGCTCCTCTGCCGTCAGGTTCAGGTCTAATCTGTCATGATGCTGCGAAAAATATCCTATCTTGGCTCCCGGTGCCACCCAAAGTTCGCCCTCACTCGGTATCTTGCCGAGCAGCGCTCTTATCAATGTTGTCTTTCCGGAACCGTTCGCCCCGAACATTCCTATCTTGTCGCCTTTCATCACATCGAGGTCTGTGTCCGTGATTATCACATTGCCGTTCAGCGATACCTTCAGACCTTTGGAAATGATGACGTTCTTTCCGGATTTCTGTGCAGCCTGTATCTTCACGGTTATTTCCTTACTTTCCTCAGGTGCCTCCTTCTCCTCGAGACGCTCTATCATCTTCCGCCTGGTCTTATGGGTGGTGAAGAACCACTGGTCCCTGTGCATGGTCTCGGCGATCTCCTCCTGTCTTCTCTTGTTGGCCGAGTATTTCTTGAACTCGGCCTCCATTCTTTCCAGTTCTATCATCTTCTTCATGACGAAGGCGGAATAGTTCCCCTTGTACTCCCTGGTCTTTCCGAAGGATATCTCAGTCATCTTCGTTGCTATCCTATCTAAGAAATAACGGTCATGGCTTATCACGACCAGTGTCTGTTTTGAATCCAGGAGGTGGTCCTCCAGCCATTCCACCGTCTCGATGTCCAGATGACTGGTCGGTTCGTCCAGGAAGAGGACGTCGCAGCCCTCGGCCTGTACCAGTGTCCTCGCAAGCATGACCTTGGTCCTCTCTCCTCCGCTGAGTGTGTCCATCGTCCTTTCCATTAAACTTGCGGGCAACCCGACCTTCTCCAGCGATGCCGACAGCAATCCCTCGTCCTCAGCGCCCGATCGTGCCAGCTCCGACTCCAAGGACGCATATTCCTCTGTGACAGAGTTCCAATCGATGTTCGCCCCGGATGCCATGAGATCATCTATCTCCAGCATTCTTCTCTTTACGTTCTCGACGTGACCGTAAGGCCTTCCGAGGACGTCGCGCACAGTATACGCGGAGGATGATTCGGCGAACTGCGGCAGGTATCCGATCTTATTCGTATTCCTGGTAAGTTCGCCGGTATCGCATTTTACCTCGTTCAGGAATATCTTCATGAACGTGCTTTTCCCGGCCCCGTTGACGCCGATAAGTCCAACGCTATCGCCGCGGTTTATCTGCAGATCGGCTTTTGTGAGCACTTTGACGGGACCGAACGATTTCGTTACAGATTCCGCCTTTAATAGCATGTGATCACGATTCTGTGACCTTGAACTGCCTGGGCTTCCCGACGGCGGTGACGGTTATTATCGTCTCGATGAGCACTCTGCCGTCGTAACCCTCGCCGAGGCCGACCTTTTTCTCAAGCTTCTCCGAACGTATCTCGACGTGCTCCGCGCCCGCCTTCATGGCGCGTTCCGTCACATGTATTCCGCCCTCGTTCACCGCGAACAGTTCCGCCTCGCTCAGTTTATCGAACTCCATACGGCCGAACGATGCGAACAATATGCACGACGGGTCGTCCAGCGCGTTCTCGCCCACGGACGGTTTCAGCAGTATCTCTATGCTTTCGATTATGCTTCCCGTCACGGCGCCCACGGCGTTCCCTATCTCGGAGTATTTGGGCAGCAACAGTTCTGTGTCGAACTTCTTCGCCACCTGCGGGAACCACGCCTGGACGGGCGCGCCTATGCCTATGAGCGGCTTGTTCAGTTTGACGGAGCACGAATAGTCCAACCCTTCTTCCCGAGATATGGCTTTTCTCATAAGGTCCAGGCCGACCGTGTCTATATGGAATGTGTTCGTTTCCTCGAAGAATAGTTTTCTGAGCAGTTCCTCCGCCAGTTTGTCTATGACCTTGGTCTTGGCGAAATCGATGAACTCGCTCTCGGACATGTTCATCTTCCTTGATTGGTGCATCACTGCGTATTCTGATGCAGCCTTGTCGTACTCAACGTAACTGCCTTCCGCATGCAGGAGGTCAGTGGGCGTGAGACCTATCCTCTGTATCATACCCAGTTCCTCCATTTTCGAGGCGTTGAACGAGAATGGATGAACATTCAGTTTCGCCCCGGCCTCCTTCAGAGAGAACGGTTCTTTCGATATCAGATCGAGCAGCGCTATATCATCATCGCTGAGCAGCACGTTGCTCAATTCTTTCAGTTTCACGAAGAATTCCGTGTCCTGTACGATGTTCTTCACATCCATGCTCTCAGGCGAGAATCTGGATTTGATCTCAGACATCTCTTTCAGGCGAGGCAGGAGCTGGGGCCATTTGGATGCCGCTATGCACAGCGGTACCACTCTCAACGGTTCCAGCATGAACTTGCTGCCGTTCACGATCATACGCGAATCCCCGCCTATCCCCGATGTCGATATCTCGGCGGCCATTACTCTCGTTCTGCGTCCGCCGATCATCGCGCCCTCTTTCTCGAGGCGCGGGTATC
>Ga0131853_10015162_pt1 | contig 14102 bp, 12 predicted proteins | sample TergutLab28metaG_FD_92764 | JGI IMG/M metagenome (GOLD analysis project Ga0131853, IMG submission 92764) | Labiotermes labralis P1 segment gut microbial communities from Petit-Saut dam, French Guiana - Lab288 P1 (version 2) (version 2) | ecosystem: Host-associated > Arthropoda: Insects >... | reverse complement strand
TCGATGCGGTCGAGCCCGAGATGCCGCAGGTTGAGCAGCGTCTGCTGCCGCAGATACTCGGGCCGGCCGATCGGCGCCCACTTGCCCGGACCCTGGTTCGACGACCCCACCTTGGATCCGATGACCAGGTCCTCCGGGTACGGGTGCAGCGCGGTCCGGATCAGCTCGTCGGTGACGAACGGGCCGTACACGTCGGCAGTGTCGATGAACGTCACCCCCAGCTCGACCGCGCGGCGCAGCACGCGCAGTGCCTCGTCGCGGTCGCGGCCCGGACCCCACGCGCCGGGACCAGCCAGGTGCATGCTGCCGTAGCCCAGGCGGTTCACCGGCAGGTCCCCACCGATCGCGAGGGTGCCCGATGCCGCCGTGGGGGTGATTGCTGAGGAAGTCGTCATCGGGAGATGTCCTTTCGTGGGTCCGCTCGAATGTTCGGGTGTGAAGTTATCGGCTCGAAAGGCGAGGTCCGGATTCGTCTCGGTCACCGGGAGCGCGGGGGTCGAGTCTCGATCAGCAGGACAGTTCCGAAGTGGACTCGATCGCCCCATAAGTTCGTCGTCGACGGCCCGGACAGGCAGAACTGCAACGGGATCCGATCACCCTTCTCCGTGACGTTCTTCGTCCGCTGACGAAAGGAAGACGATGAGAAGCTCGACCTCCCTGCAGGTGACTCGGTTGACCGACGCCATCGGCGCCGAGATCTCGGGCATCGACCTCACCGAACCGCTCGACGCGGCGACGGTGGACGACATCACGACCGCTCTGCACGAGAATCTCGTGCTGTTCTTCCGTGATCAACCGATCACTGACCGTCAGCACCGCGACTTCGGCGCGCACTTCGGTACGTTGCAGCACTTTCCGTATGCGCCCGCCGTCTCCGACGACTTGCCCGAGGTGCATCGGTTGGACAACGACGGTGGCAAGGACCGCGAACCAGGCAAGTCCGCCGACAACTGGCACAGCGACGCCACGTACATGGAGTTCCCGCCGCTCGGCAGCATCCTGCGGGCGGTACAGCTCCCGTCGGTCGGTGGTGACACGCTGTGGGCCAACATGTATGCGGCCTACGAGAGCCTGTCGTCCCGGATGCAGCGACTGCTCGACGGCATGACGGCCCTGCACGACGCCGCGAAGATCTCTGAGGGCAGCCGCGAGGCGGTTCACAAGCGGTTCCCGCCCCGCGAGCACCCGGTCGTCCGGACGCATCCCACCACGGGCCGCAAACTGTTGTTCGTCAACAGGTTGTACACCACGCGTCTCGTCGGACTGTCGGTGCGCGAGAACGAACAACTTCTGGCACTGCTCACCGATCACGTCCAACAACCGGAGTTTCAGGTCCGCTTCCACTGGGAACCGAACTCGATCGCGTTCTGGGACAACCGCTGTACCCAGCACTACGCCGTCCCGGACTACACCGAGCCGCGCCTGATGCGGCGCGTCGTCATCGAGGGCACCAAGCCCGAATAGCTACGCGGAGAGAACGAAGATGAACATTGCCGATGCCGCGTCGGTCGGAACCCCGGACATCGACGACGCGGTCTCCGCGCCACCGACCGGCCACGTGATCGAGGACGCGACCGCGGCCGCACGCCGGGTGATGGAATCCCTCCTGCGCACGAGCCGCGACAACCCGAACCTGGCGTCCCTTCGCGACCGGTTGCACGAGATCGCCGACCTGCTCGACGCGCATGCCCCGGACCTCGGGGAACGCCTGGTCGAGATGTGGGCCGGGGGCGGGTCCAATCGGCACGACCCGGTCTCGGGCGCCGAGAATCCGATCGCCGCACCGTTCTACCTGCGTGGTCGGGAGGACGGGTCCATCTCGGCCACAGCGATACTCGGCCTGCCCTATCAGGGTCCGCCGAGCATGGTGCACGGCGGCATCTCGGCCCTCGTACTCGATCACGCTCTGGGCTGTGCGAACGGATACGCCGGTCCGAGCGGGATGACGGCCGAGTTGACGGTTCGGTACCACCGCGTGACGCCGCTGTTCGAGCCGCTGACGGTCACCGCTCGTCAGGTGTCGGTCGACGGCCGCAAGATCCGCACCACCGGCGAGCTCACGACGTCGGACGGAACGGTCTGCGTGTCCGCCGAGGGCTTGTTCATCGCCGGTCACCTCGATCGACCACGAGCAGATTGAGCTGCACCGCTTCGATTTTCCACCCCAACCGAGGAGAAACAACATGGCTTCACCCGAACAGATCCGCGCCGCCGTCGAGAGCTACGTCCGACTGCTCGAGAAGGGCACCGGTGCCGACATCGCCGCCCTCTACGCCGAGAACGGCAGCGCCGAGGATCCCGTCGGCACCGCGCCCAAGGTGGGCCGCGTGGCACTCGAGGAGTTCTACAACCGCGCGGCATCGATGGACAACACGACCGAACTGCTCGTGATCCGCGTGGCCGGAAACGAGGCCGCCGCGCACTTCAGCGTGATCTCCAAAGCGGGCGACAAGACGTACAAGTCGGCGCCGATCGACACGTTCACCTTCAACGACGCCGGCGAGATCGTCGAGATGCGTGCGTATTGGGGACCTGAGGACTTCGAGATCTCCTGATCTACAGACGACAAACGGTCCGGGAGAAATTCTCCCGGACCGTTTCTCCTCTTCCGCGGTCAGCCGGCGGCAGCGATGTGCCGTGCCGCGCGGTAGCCGAACAGCATCGACAGCCCGATCGGGAAGCCCGGCCCGGGGTAGGTGTGCCCGGTCATCGATGCCGTGTTGTTCCCGGACGCGTAGAGGCCCTCCAGGACCGTTCCGTCGGTCCGCAGCACCCGACCGTCGGTGTCGATCCGCAGGCCACCCTTGGTGCCCAGGTCGGAGATGAGCATGCGAGCCGCGAAGTACGGGGCCTGCTGCAGCGGCACCAGGGCCGGGTTGGGGCCGGTGCCGACCGTGAAGGCGAGGTCGTATGCGTCCTCGCCACGACGAAACTCGGCGTCGACCCCGATCTCCGCATCGCGATTGAACGTCGCGACGGTGCGCTCGAGCGCGTCGACCGGAACCCCGATCCTCTCCGCGAGCTCGGCAACGGAGTCGGCCCGCACCCACACCCCGGCATCGAGGCACGCATCGGGATCTGCGGGAGGAAGCGAGATCGCGGGCAGGTTTCCGGCATCGCGGGAATCGAACACGAACCATGCCGGGTCGTAGGGCGTCCCGCCCGACGCGCTGCCGTCCGCAGGATTGCCGGCCATCCGGCGTCCGGCCTGGTCGTAGGGGAGGGACTCGTTGCAGAAGCGGGTCCCGCTGCCGTCGACCATGACGCCGCCACTGATGCACACCAGCGCGGCGGGACGGCCGTCCGCGAGCGCGATGCCCGGGTTCCACCAGGCGTCGCCCATCAGATCGGTCGCAGCGCCGGCGCGCACACCCGCGCTGATGAGGTCACCGGTGTTGGCCCCAGCCGGTGCCATCGTCCACGTCGCCCGTCCGGGTGTGGCGTGCCGCGAACGCAGTTCGGCACTCGACTCGTAGCCGCCGGCCGCGGCAACCACTCCGCGCCGGGCGCGGATCTGCAGCCGTCGGCCGTCGTGCTCGGCGAGCACACCCACCACGCGCCCGTCCTCGACGACGAGATCCATAACCGGAGACTTCACCCGCACGGTGACGTTGCCGGTGCTACGCCCCGCGAGCAGCAGGCCGGCGATCAGCGCACGCCCTTGCGTCACCAGCCCCTCGGGGTGCGGAAGTCCCTCGCGGTCGAGGGCGAGGGCAGGCCGCAGGAAGGGCAGGAAGTCGCCGACCCGGGCGGAGTCGAGCGGGGCCGGCCAGATCGACCGGCCGCCCGTGCGACGTCCCGGACGCTCGAAGTAGTCGGGAAACTTGTTCCACGTGAACTGGACGTCTGGGTGGGCGGTGAGGAACTCGACCAGTTCCGGACCGGTCTGCAGATACGTCTCGTAGTGCGCCTTGGCAGAATCGTCGAGCAGGTGCGACAAGTACTCGCGAGCGAGATCGATCGAATCGCCCGGGTCGCCCTCCATCTCGATCGTGTTGCCGGAGAACCACACCGCCGCGCCGGCATACGACGTGACGCCGCCGAACAGCCCGGTCTTCTCGAGCACCAGCGTGGAGAGCCCCTCGGTTCCGGTGGTGTACGCCGCGGTGAGTGCGCCGCCGCCCGAGCCGACTACGACGACGTCGTACTCCTCGTCCCAGATGTGCTCCGTGCTCGTCGGTTCGGTTCGCGTCACAATTGTCTCCTATCGGTACCGGATCGGTTGGTGGCGTGCAGGTTCAGTGCGCACGCAGCACGCAGTGCGTGCCGCCGTGGAACGCGACCATGCACTTGTTGCAGTGGATGCACAGGGACTCGTCGGATTCGTCTTCGCGAATTCGGTTGACCAGGTTAGGCTCCCGCAGCAGAGCGCGCGCAGCGGCGACGAACTCGAACCCCTCGGCCATGGCGGTGTCCATGATCGCCTTGTTTGCGATGCCCCCGAGCAGCACGAGTGGCAGCTTCAGTTGGGCCCGGAACTGCCGGGCGTCGTCGAGGAGGTAGCCGTCCCGGTACGGGTACTCCTTGAGGAAGTGCTTGCCCACCAGCTGGATTCCCAGTTTGGTGGGCTGCGGCATCACCGCGGCGAACTCCTTCAGCGGCGCATCGCCCTTGAACAGGTACATCGGATTGAGCAGGGACGACCCGGCGGTGAGCTCGAGCGCATCCACCGATCCGTCGGCCTCGAGCCACTTGGCGACCTGGATCGACTCGTCGAGCCAGAACCCGCCGGGCACACCGTCGTCCATGTTCAGTTTCGCGAGGATCGCGATGCGGTCGCCGACCGCGTCGCGGACCGCGCGCGCGGTCTCCCGGGCGAATCGGGCCCGATTCTCGAGCGACCCGCCGTACTCGTCTCTGCGCTTGTTGACCTTCGGCGACAGGAACGACGAGATCAGGTAGTTGTGCCCGAAGTGGATCTCGACGGCGTCGAACCCGGCCTCGACGGCGCGGCGCGCCGCATTCGCGTGCCCCTCGGTGATTCGGGCGATATCGGCCTTCGTCGCCGGCGTCGAGAAGTTCTGGGTGGTCACCCGGAAGGCACGTGACGGCCCCAGTGCGGGGTAGCCGATGTGCTTGGCCGCCGCGACCGGTCCGGCGTGCCCGATCTGGGCGGAGATCGCCGCGCCCTCGGCATGGATCGCGTCGGTGAGTTTGCGCATGCCGGGCAGCGTCTCGTCGGTCCACTGCAACTGCCCGGGGGACGTCCGCCCGTCCGGGGCGACCGCGCAGTACGCCACGGTGGTCATGCCGACGCCGCCGGCGGCCGGTCGTCGGTGGAATTCGATGAGCTCGTCCGTCACGAGCCCGTCCGGGGTCAATCCCTCGAATGTCGCCGCCTTGATCACCCTGTTGCGCAATGTGATCGGGCCGAGTTTTCCGGGGGAGAGGGGGTCGACGGTCGTGTGTTCGGCGGCGCGGGTCATGGGGAACCTCCCGAGGGTGCTGACTCTGGACCGCAGGACGGTAACCGCTCGGTGGGCCCGATTTCGGGTGGTCTCGATTATCGAGACTGGATCCGGATCCCGTTCCCCTGCAACTACGGTGGCCGCATCCGTTCGGAGAACCATCCGTATTCGCTCGTTGGAGAGGACAGAGGCCCATGACTTCGACCGAAGTGGACGAGATCGAATTTCGCATCATCGACGCGGGACCGCCGCCGACGCGGTTCGCCCGCGGTTGGCACTGCTTCGGCCTCGCGGAGGCGTTCCGTCGGGAAGGGCCGCATCCGGTCGAGGCGTTCGGCACCAAGCTGGTCGTGTTCGCCGACAGCAAGGGCGAGCTCAACATCCTCGACGCCTACTGTCGGCACATGGGTGGCGACCTGAGCCAGGGCATGATCAAGGGCGACACCGTGGCGTGTCCGTTCCACGACTGGCGCTGGAACGGCAAGGGCCGCTGCACCGACATCCCCTACGCACGGCGCGTTCCCCCGGTCGCGAAGACGCGGGCGTGGACCACGATGGAGCAGGACGACCTGTTGTTCGTGTGGAACGACCCGGAGGGCAACCCGCCACCTCCCGGGGTGACGATTCCGGTGATCAAGACGGCGGACGCGGAGTGGACCGAATGGGTCTGGAAGTCCTTCGTCATCGACACCAACAGTCGCGAGATCATCGACAATGTGGTCGACATGGCGCACTTCTTCTACGTTCACAAGTCGTTCCCGACCTACTTCAAGAACGTGTTCGAGGACCATGTGGCCGTGCAGTACTTCCGCGGTGAGTCGCGGGAGGACGTCCGGCCCAAGATCACCGACGGCAGCGCGCCGAATCTGGTCGCGACCCATTCCGACGCCGCCTACTACGGTCCCTCGTTCATGATCGACGTCCTCGACTACGAGTACGAGACGGGCACGGTCAACTCGGTACTCGCGACCTGTCACTATCCGGTCAGTGCCAACCGATTCGTGCTGATGTCCGGCATCACGGTGAAGAGAACCGGCTACACCCCCGATGGCAGCGATGCCGCGGACTTTGCGCGCAAGCACTCGGAGTTCATCGCGTACGGCTTCGAGGAGGACGTGAAGATCTGGAAGAACAAGTCGCGCATCAACAATCCGCTGCTGTGCGAGGAGGACGGCCCCGTCTACCAGCTGCGCCGATGGTACGACCAGTTCTATGTCGACATCGCCGACGTCACCCCGGACATGGTGGCGCGCTTCGAGTTCGAGATGGACACGTCCAAGGCCGTCGAGGCATGGCGGAAGGAAGTGAACGAGAACATCGCCCGCCGGAAGGTGGCGGGTAGTTCCGTGTGAGTCGAGCGGCGGGGAGGTAGGTCGCCTCCCCGCCGGCACCGGTCCGTCAGCGGCTGCGGGACCGGTCCCGCGTCGCGAGGAGAGCCTCGGACTGGAACAGTTCACCGGCGACCCGGGCGGCGGCGCCGGCGAGAAGTGGCGCCGCGCGCTGCAACGCGGCCTCGGGCTGTTCGCCGCACAGGCAGATCGCCGCGACCGGACCCTTCGGTCCGCGGATCGCGACGGCCACGCTCGGCAGCGGGTGCCCTGTCATTCTCTCGGCACGGTCACCGGTGTCGAACGACAGGCCGTTGCGCTGCCGAATTCGGTTGAGCTCCTGGTGCAGCGATCGGAGATCCCAACCCGAGTTGTCGGTGCGCCCGGCGAAGCCGCGGCGGGCGTGGCGGTCCACCTCTTCTGGAGTGAGCCACGCCAGCATCGCCCGCCCGCCCGTCGTACGGTGCGCGGGTACCCGGCTGCCGATCCTGATCTGGAGGATGCTCGCGAAATGGCCGCCGATCTTGTCGAGGAAGAGTTCGCTGCCGTCGTCCCACGCCGCGAGGTGCGCGACCATCCCGGTCCGCAGGTAGAGCTCCCGCAACGGTTCCGCTGCCGCCCGTCGAACACGGTTGTGGAACAGTGCCTTCCGCTCGTGCTTGTCCGATGTCCGTAGCCCCAGGCTGCGCCGGCCGAGGCTGTAGCCGTCCGGTCCGTGATCGATCCACTCCGCAGTGACCATCTGATCGAGGATGCGGTGCGTGCTCGACCGCGGCAGGTTGGTGCGCGACGAGACGTCCTCGAGGCTGAGCGTCGCGGGTGGGGGATCGAAGACGCCGAGGATCAGTGTCATGCGGGCGATCATCGACGGCGGGGTCGGTCGCGAGAGCGAGTCGGCCGGCGCATTCTCCAATCGGGGGCCGACGGGCATGTTGCCTCCTCTGAATCCTCTTGTCCGACTTCCGCAGTCAGCGATCAGCCGGGTTGAGCCTGTGCCTCAAATCGAGTTCGGTGTTTCCATCATGTAGTTGGATGGTTTTCTCGACGATCCCACTGTGGCGGAGTGGTGCCGGTCACGACAGGCTCAGTCTCGATGGCCGGGACGATTCTTCCGCTGCCACGATCCCGGCCGACACTTCTCCCGTCGCCGACCGGTCGGATCCCCAGAGCGTGGGTCTCGGTATCGGCACCTCTCGCAGTCCGTCGAATCTTCGGAGGTTTCGAATGGCTCGTTCTTTCAGGCTCCCTGTCCGGCAGGGCGTCGGACGATCTCTCGTCAGTGCGCTCGTCGGCGTAGCGCTGTTGGCGTCGTGCGCGTACAACGACGGCGCCACCGAGCAGGACAATACCGGTGGCGTCGCGGTGCGAAACGGGATCATCGGCGTCCAGGACGCTGGAGGCGATCCCGTCTCCGGCGGAACACTGACCTTCGCCGGGTATGCGTTCATCACCGGCTTCGATCCCGCGAAGACCCAGGCGTCGGGTGCCACGGGCGGGACCGAGATGGCCGCGATCTACGACCTTCTGATGGGCTGGGACGCGGCGTCGGGAACGTTTGAACCACAACTGGCGCAGTCCCTCCGGCCCAGCGACGACCTGCGGACCTGGACGCTGTCGCTGCGCGACGGTGTGACGTTCAGCGACGGCAGCCAGGTCACGTCCGAAGCGGTAGTGGCAAGCATCGATCGCTACAACGCGAACAAGGGTGCCAACGCACAGGTGTGGACGTCGAGCGTCGCCGAGATGCAGACGCCGGATCCCCGGACCGTCGTGTTCGTGCTGAACCAACCCTGGTCGGAGTTCCCGGCGATGCTCGCGGGCGGGCACGGGATGATCCTGGCGCCGGCGTCGTACGCCGGTGAGAAGTTCACCCCGATCGGTGCGGGACCGTTCACGGTGAAACGCTTCATGCCCAACGAGGAATTGCTGCTGAATCGTCGGGCGGACTACTGGAACGGTATGCCGTACCTCGACACGCTCCGCTTCGTGCCGATCGTCGGCGACCAGGCAAAGGTCGAGGCGCTCGACTCGGGCGGCGTCCAGGCTGTCTACCTGCGCAGCGCCGAGGTCGTCGCCCGGGCGATGGCCGCGAATCGGCCCGGCTACGTCGACACCTCCAGCCTGGGCAGCATCGTCCTCGTCAACAACCGCCCGGGGCGCCCCGGGGCGGACGTCCGGGTGCGGCAGGCAATGGCCTACGCCACCAACGTCGACACCTTCGATCAGCGGGTCCTGGCCGGCGAAGGCCTGCCCGGCGCCGAGATCTTCCAGCCGTGGTCGAAGTGGCACGGTGACGTCGCACCCGTCGGCTTCGATCCGGCGAAGGCGAAGGAACTGCTCGACGCCGCCAAGCACGACGGTTTCGACGGCAAGGTCACTTATGTGGGTCTGGCCGATCCCGCCGCGCAGCAGTCCGCACTCACGATCCAGGCAATGCTGCAGGCAGTGGGGTTCACGGTGACGATCGACTATCAGAACAACACCGCAGACCTGGTCAAGAAGATGTACGCCGAGCACGACTTCGATCTCGCCTACGGCGCGTTCAGCCTGTTCGACTCGGCGCCGTACATCCGACTGTTCAGCGCGATGCAGTCGACGTCGACCAACAACGCCCTCGGCTACGCGGATCCCCGCATGGACGCGGCGCTCGCCGCGGTACAGGCCGCACCCGGCGACGACGCGAAGCGGACCGCGCTCGACGACGTGCAGTCCCTCGTGAACGAGACGACACCGTTCCTGACGCTCGGCGCGCTCGCCACCTTTATCCCGTGGCAGCAGAACGTGCACGGGGTGCGGCCGAGCTTCGACGCGATCCTGCTGTTCGACAAGGCGTGGATCGGGATCTGACACGAAGATGGTGGATTCGACTGCGGACATCTGTCCGGCCGGCGGTATTGGCGGAGGGGGATCCGATTATGGCGTCTACCAGGAAGAACCTGCCGGAGCAGTCTCGATGACCGGTACGGGTATTGATCCCCGAACCGCCTGCTTCGTAGGTTCTCGCAAACACACGCAGAAGACCGCGAGCGCCGTTTATCCGGGCTCGAGGACGGGAGTGGAATACATGAACTTGACCGGCCGCAAACCGAAGGTGATCCTCGCGATGAGTGAACTGTTCACTCTGCTCGATCCAGCGGAGGAACACCGGCACATCGAATTCGCCCGAGTCGCGGAAGAGGCCGGGATCGAGGGGCTCTTCGTCAGCGAGCACGTCGTGATGGGCCCCAGTGCCGGCGCGGTGGGTCGGCCGGAGAACCCCCGCCAGTTCGTGCGTCCCGGTATGCAAGATCCCGCGACACCGTGGCCGGCCCCGCTGATCAAGCTCGCCGCGATGGCCGGTGCCACGTCCCGCATCCGGCTGATCTCTGCGGCTCTGCTCGCACCTCTGCGGCATCCGATCGTGCTCGCCAAGGAGATGGCGACGATGGACATGATGTCGAACGGGCGGTTCACCGTGCTTCCGAGCGTGAGCTGGCACGACGAGGAGTACGACGCCCTCCAGGTCGACTTCAAGACCCGCGGACGCCGGCTGGACGAGCACCTCGATATCTGGAAGACGTTGTGGGAGAACACTCCTGCGTCGTACGACGGCGAGTTCTACCAGTTCCGCGACACCTACTTCGCGCCCAAGCCTCGCCCGGGCGGCATCAAGATGTGGTTCGGCGGCACCGAACTGCGCCCGGCGCTGCTGCGGCGGATCGCGAACTACGCGGACGGCCTGTTCCTCGGATTCCCGATGAGCGCCGACGACCGTGCCGCGCTCGAGCGGGCCATGAAGCAGGTGGGCCGCAGCGCCGACGAACTCGAGGTCGTGGGATGGTTGGTGCCGTCGTTCTCGGACACGACAAGCGTGGCCGACATCGACGGCACCATTGACGCCCAGTTGGAGCGTCTGGTTGATCAGGGCTGCGACCTGATCGCGATCAAGCCGTCCTGCTTCATCGACGATCCCGACGAGATGGGTGCCTTCTGCCGGCACGTCCTCGCTCGGATCGACGACAAGTTCTGAAGAAGCCTGTTCCGTCGAGACCGGTGGCGTCGCCGACATCTTCCGGCGGCTGCAGGAGGAGTACACCCGCAATCTACTGGCGGCGATTCCCGTTCCGATTCCACGTCGCATGCGGGCGGGCTGGACGTCGCCCCGAAACAGTTCGGCGAGGCCCTCGACTTCGAGTCGGGGGCCTCGCCGCATCTTCCGGCGCGACTCTCCAGCGAGTCGTCGAGTGAATGAAACGCAGTTCTACATGAATCGCTCCACATCGCTTGACTTTCGACGATGCACAGCTAGCCTTGGGGAAACGCATATAGAACACGGTTTCACAAAGTCTTTCGGTCAGGAGTGTCCATCGTGACGAACGAAACGCCCTACATCCTCATCTCCGCGGACAGCCACGCCGGCGCCGATCACGCCACCTACCGCACCTACCTCGAATCGAAGTGGCACGGGGAGTTCGACGCGTGGCGGGGGAAGTACAAGAACCCCTATCGCGACCTCGTCGACGACGGCCGAACCCGCAACTGGGACAACGAGCGTCGACTGCGCGAGACGCAGGGCGACGGCACGGTCGGCGAGGTGCTCTTCCCGAACACCGTGCCGCCGTTCTTCCCGAGCGCCGCGGTGCTCGCCGGTCCGCCGCGCGCCGAGGACTTCGAGAAGCGCCTGGCCGGTATCCGCGCCCACAACAGGTGGCTGAAGGACTTCTGCAACGATGCGCCCGTGCAGCGGGCGGGTGTCGCACAGATCTTCCTCAACGACGTCGACGAGGCGATCAAGGACGTCGAGTGGATCAAGGAGAACGGCCTGCGGGGCGGCATCCTGCTGCCGAATCTGGCGCCCGACATCAAGTGGGTCAAGCCGCTCTACGACCCCGAGTACGACCGCCTGTGGAAGGTCTGCGAGGACCTCGGCGTACCGGTGAACAGCCATGCGGGCACGGGTCTGCCGGATTACGGCCGCTACAAGACCTCGTCGCTGCTCTACATCAACGAGGTCGGCTTCTACTCGATGCGTCCGCTCGTGCAGATGATCCTCTCGGGGGTGTTCGAGCGGTTCCCGAAGCTCAAGTTCGCGGTGTCCGAGCAGGGCTGCGCGTGGGCGCCGGACCTGATGCGCCAGCTCGACACCGTCGACCTGCGGGTCAAGCGCACCGGCCGCATCGGTGAGCTGTTCTACAGCGAGGACGAGCAGTTGCCGCTGCGTCCGAGCGAGTACTTCCGCCGCAACGTGTGGGTCGGCGCCACGATGCCGTCGGCGCAGGACATGGCGTCGCGCGACACCCTCGGCGAGGGCAAGTTCATGTGGGGCAGCGACTACCCGCACAACGAGGGCACGTATCCGTTCACCCGCGAGTGCATCCGCCAGGTCATGCACGACGTGGACGAGGCGGAGCTGCGGAAGCTGTTCGCGGCGAACGCTGCCGAGCTGTACGACTTCGATCTGGACGCACTCGCGCCGTTGGCGGCGAAGTACGGTCCCACCCCGTCCGAGGTCGCGCAGCCGCTCACCGAGCTGCCCGAGAACCCCAACGACGTCCTGCTGCGTGAATCCTTCGCCAAGCAGCTCGAGGCGGAGCTCAGCGTATGACCGGCCGTTTGCCGGGAAAGCGAGCGATCGTCACCGGCGCCAGCCGCGGCATCGGCGCCGGTATTGCGCAGCGGCTGGCCGCCGAGGGCGCCGAGGTCGCGATCGTCGCGCGAACGGTCGACGAGCCCGACCGCGGTTTCGACGGCACCCTTGCCCAGACCGCCGAGGCGATCCGAACCGCCGGGGGCACCGCAGTGATCGTGCCGGCCGCGCTCGAGGATCCCGAGTCCCGCGCGCGGATCGTGCCGGAGGCGGAGAGGGCGCTGGGCGGGCCGATCGACATCCTCGTCAACAATGCGGCCGCCGCGATCTTCCAGCCGCTGCGCGACTACCCGTCCAAGCGCGCCCACCTCACGTTCGAGGTGAACGTGCATGCGCCACTGGACCTTGCGCAGCGTGTCATTCCCGGAATGCGCGAGCGCGGCGAGGGCTGGATCGTCAACATCACCAGCGGCACCGCGCGAATCCGGCCCGTCGAGCCACTGCCGCCGGGAGAGATGGACCTGGACGCCGACATCCACGGCACGTCGCTCTACGGGATGAGCAAGGCCGCTCAGGATCGGATGACCGCGGGCCTGGCCGCCGAACTGAACGGGACCGGGATCCGGGTGAACGCGGTGCGCCCCCGCTCGGCCGTCGCGACCGCCGGGGCACTGTCGGTGGCGTCGAACATGGTCGGGTCGCAGTGGTTCGTCCCGGAGTCGCTCGAGGAGATGGTTGAGGCGGTGACGTGGTTGTGTGACTGCGCGCCGCACTACACCGGCAACGTCGAGGCGAGCCTGGACATCCTCGAACGGGAAAGGCTCACTGTCCGGGATCTTCATGGCAGGCTGATCACGAAGGAGCAGAACGCATGACGCCCTACGACGGCATCCCGATCGTCGACACCCACATCGGTTTCCGCGAGGCCGGCTACGACGAGTACGCCTTCATCACGCAGCAGACGAAGGATCGGCAGAGTCGCGACGAGTTCAGCATGCCCGCGCAGTACATGTTCAAGGGCGTGCCGGACCTGGCCACCGACGATCCGATCTCGGTGACGTTGCACGAGATGGACAAGCACGGCATCGAGATCGGCATGGTCAGCATGGCCAAGGAATCGGGGCAGCGCGCGGTGCGGATGTTCCCGGACCGATTCGTGCCGCAGGGCTCGGCGGTCGATCCCAACGACATCATGGGCACGCTGAACCGGATGACCCGGGAGTACGAAGAATTCGGCATCCGCTCGGTGAGTTCGTTCGCGGCCGGCACGTTCCCGCAGGTGGCACTGAACGCACCGCAGATGTATCCCATCTACGCCAAGTGCGTCGAGCTGGACATCCCGATCTTCGCGTGCGCGGGTATCGCGGGACCTCGGGTCAAGTCCGCGGTCCAGCATGTCGAACTCATCGACGACGTGATGTTCGACTTCCCGGATCTGGTGTTCGTGACCCGGCACGGCTGCGAGCCGTGGGAGGACCTGGCGGTCAAGCTGATGCTCAAGTGGCCCAACCTGTACTACTCGACATCGGCATTCGCGCCCAAGCACTATCCGAAGGCGATCGTCGACTACGCGAACACCCGCGGCACCGACAAGATCATCTATGCGGGTTACTTCCCGGCCGGGCTGACTCTCGACCGCATCTTCGGGGACATGCCGCACGTGCCGTTCAAGGACGAGGTGTGGCCCAAGTTCCTCCACGAGAACGCCCGCAGGGTGCTGAAACTGAAAGGTTGATCGGACATGCCGATCGGTATCGGAGCAGACCACGACGCGCTCGCCGACGCGCTCGCCCGGTTCGC
>Ga0131853_10015161_pt1 | contig 14103 bp, 11 predicted proteins | sample TergutLab28metaG_FD_92764 | JGI IMG/M metagenome (GOLD analysis project Ga0131853, IMG submission 92764) | Labiotermes labralis P1 segment gut microbial communities from Petit-Saut dam, French Guiana - Lab288 P1 (version 2) (version 2) | ecosystem: Host-associated > Arthropoda: Insects >... | reverse complement strand
CGGTGCAGCTGCCCATGCTGCTGCAGCCCGACCCGCGGCACTTCGCCACCGCGGGCTGGGTGCCGTGGCGGCTCGAGGACCGGGTGCTCACGATCGCGACCTCGGTGCCGCCGACGCCGGAGGTGCTGGCCGAGGCCGCCGGCCTCGTCGACGTGGACCGGGTGGACGTACGCACCACCACCGACTGGGACATCCTGCGCAGCGTCCAGGAGGCGTGCCGTGACCCGTTGCTGTTCCGGATCACCGACGCCATGGCCGAGGACGACCCGACCCTGTCCGCGCGCGGTGGCGTGGCGCTGTGGCAGAAGGTCACGCCCGCGCTGGCGGTGCTCCTCCTGGTCGCCTGCGCGGTGCTGCGGCCCACCGCCGCGCTGATGATCGCGTTCTGCGTGGCGAACGGGCTCTTCTTCAGCAACATCGCGTTCAAGGTGCTCTACGGGCTGCGCTCGCCGGTCCGGATCTGGCAGAAGAACCGCTGGCGCGAGGCGGTCAAGGCCGAGCGCGAGGAGCGCGGCCTGGACCCGGAGTGGCCCGGGCGCCTGGACAACGCCGAGCTGCCGATGTACACGATCCTGGTCCCCGTCTACGACGAGGTCGAGGTGGTGCAGAAGGTGATCGGCAACATGGCGCGCCTCGACTACCCCAAGTCGAAGCTCGACGTGATGATCCTGCTCGAGGAGAGCGACCACCGCACCATCGAGGCCGCCAAGGCGATGGACCCGCCGGAGTACGTCCGGATCATCCAGGTGCCGGCCGGCCAGCCCCAGACCAAGCCGCGGGCCTGCAACTACGGCCTGGAGTTCGCGCACGGGAAGTACGTCGTCATCTTCGACGCCGAGGACCGGCCCAAGCCCGACCAGCTGCGCCGGGCGATCGAGGCGTTCGAGACCAATCGGGTGATCCGCGAGCGGGTGGACCCGCTCACCCCGCGCCTGGTCTGCGTCCAGGCGTCGCTGATGTACTTCAACGCCGACTACAACCTGCTGACCCGGATGTTCGCGATCGAGTACGCGCACTGGTTCGACGCGATGCTCCCCGGGATGGACAACTCCGGTCTGCCGCTGCCGCTGGGCGGCACCTCGAACCACTTCGAGACCGCGACCCTGCGCGAGCTCGGCGCGTGGGACCCGTACAACGTGACGGAGGACGCCGACCTCGGGCTGCGGATCACGAACAAGGGGTACGCCGTCGGCACCATCGAGTCGGCCACCGGGGAGGAGGCCTGCTCGCAGACGATCGCGTGGATCAAGCAGCGCACCCGGTGGATCAAGGGCTACATGATCACCGCGGCGGTCAACACCCGGCATCCGCTGCGCTGGATGCGCTCCAGCGGGCTCGGCGGCGTGGTGACCATCGGCGGCCTGGTGCTCGGCACCCCGCTGGCCTTCATGGCATACCCGATCGCGCTGCTCTTCACCGCGCTCACCTACATCGGGGTCAGGACCGGCGCGGTCGCGATCCCGGCATCGGTGCTGCAGGCCGGCAACCTGATGCTGCTGTGCGGCAACGGCTCGATGATCCTGCTGTCCGGTCTCGCGGCCTGGAAGCGGTACGGATGGCGAATCGCCGTCTACGCGCCGCTGAATCCGGTCTACTGGCTCCTGCACTCGGTCGCCGCCTGGCGCGCGGCCTACCAGCTGATGTTCGACCCGCACCGCTGGGAGAAGACCCCGCACGGTCTCTCCGAGGACTACGAGACGGAGCACGGCGGATGAGCACGCAACGAGAGGAGGCCGCGATGACGGAGCCGGAGCAGGCGCCGCTGGAGCGACCCGAGCTGGACGAGCCGCCGCTCGTCGTCGACCTAGACGGCACCCTCATCACCGCCGACCTCCTCGACGAGTGCGCCTCCCGGTTCATCACCGACTCCCCGCTGCAGCTGTGGCGGATCCCGGTCTGGCTGCTCTCGGGACGGCTGGCGCTCAAGCAGCAGCTCGCCGACCGGGTGCGGCTCGACGTGCCGGTGCTGCCGTACAACGTGAAGCTGGTGGAGTGGCTCTCCGGGGAGTACGAGCGCGGCCGCCACCTCGTCCTGGCCAGCGCCAGCGACCAGCGGATCGTGGACGCGGTCGCCGACCACCTCGGCATCTTCGACCTCGCCCTGGGCTCGCACGACGACGTCAACCTCAAGGCCGAGGCGAAGGCGGCCGCCCTGGTCGAGCGGTTCGGCGAGCGTGGCTTCGACTACATCGGCAACCACCGCGACGACCTGGCGATCTGGGCGCACGCGCGCACCGCGCACCTGGTCGACCCGCCGGAGGGCCTGGAGCAGCAGGCCGCCGCGCTGACCACGATCGGGCAGGGCTTCGGCTGGCGCGGCCGGCACCCGGTCAACCAGCTGTGGCGGGCGATGCGGCCGCACCAGTGGGCCAAGAACGTGCTGATCTTCATCCCGCTGGTCACCGCCCAGCACTTCAGCGCCAGTGCGGTCCTGCACGCCCTGCTCGCCTTCGTCTCGTTCTGCCTGGTCGCCTCCGGCGTCTACCTGCTCAATGACATCTCCGACGTCGAGAACGACCGGCACCACACCACCAAGCGCCGCCGCCCGTTCGCCTCGGGCCGGCTCCGGCTGGCGGCCGGCTGGATGGCGTGGCCGTTCCTCACCATGGCCGCGTTCGGGCTCGCCGCGGCGGCACTGCCCTGGTACTTCTCGATGGCGCTGCTCGGCTATCTCGTCCTGACCGTGACCTACACGTTCTGGCTCAAGGGCCGGGCGGTGGTCGACGTGGTGGCGCTGGGCGGGCTCTACACCGCCCGGATCATCGCCGGCGCCGCCGCCATCTCGGTGCCGCTCTCGTTCTGGCTGCTGACGTACTCGCTGTTCATCTTCCTCAGCCTCGCCCTGATCAAGCGGGTCAGCGAGCTGACCAAGCTGCGGCTCACCGGCGCCGCCGGCAAGGGCCGCGGCTACCGGGCCAGCGACCTGGAGCTGCTCTCCTCGTACGGCGTCGCCTCGAGCATCGCGGCCTGCGTGATCTTCGCGATCTACGTCAACTCGCCGAGCACCGCCAGCCTGTACGCGCACCCGGAGCTGCTGTGGGCGTCGCTGCCGATCATGCTGAGCTGGCTGATGCGGATGTGGCTGCTCTCTCACCGCGGCCTGATGACCGAGGATCCGGTGCTCTTCGCCATCCGGGACCGTGCCAGTCTGGTGGCGTGGGTGCTGCTGGCCGCGGTCTTCGTGGCGGCGAACCTGTGATGACGGACCTCCGAGGGGCGGGCGGATGAGCAAGGCGCAGGGCTGGGGCATGTTCCCGGTCGTCGAGGGCGAGATCGTTCCGGTCCGCTCCCGTGACGAGGTCGTACGGGCCGTCGCCGAGGCGGCCGCCGGGTCGGCGGGACCGGTGGTGCCGCGCGGCCTGGGCCGCTCGTACGGCGACAGCTCGCTCGGCGAGCGGATGCTCGACATGACCGGCCTGGACGCGTTCGTCGCGTTCGACGAGCAGAGCGGCTCGCTGAGCGTCGAGGCCGGCGTCAGCCTGGCCGCGATCCTGGGCGCGCTGGTCCCCCGCGGCTGGTTCCTGCCGGTCACGCCGGGCACCCGGTTCGTCACCGTCGGCGGCGCGATCGCCTCCGACATCCACGGCAAGAACCACCACCGGGACGGCTCGTTCAGCGATCACGTCACCTCGCTGCGGCTGCTGACCGGGACCGGCGAGGTGCTGGAGGTCTCCCGCACCAGCCACCCCGAGCTCTTCCACGCCACCTGCGGCGGGATGGGGCTGACCGGGGTGATCCTGGAGGCGACCTTCACGATGCTGCCGATCAGCTCGCGCAACGTGGACGAGGTGGTGGTGAAGGCGCCCGACCTGGACGCCGCCCTGGAGACCTTCGAGGCCCACCCCGACACCACCTACTCGGTCGCCTGGATCGACCTGATCGCCTCCGGCCCCGCGCTGGGGCGCTCGCTGGTGATGCTCGGCGAGCACGCCACCGACGGCGACCTCGACGTCCGGCTCGCCGAGCCGATCGCGACCGTCCCGCCGATCCCGCTCTCGCCGCTGAACAAGGCGTCGGTGACCGCGTTCAACGCGCTCTACTACCACCGCGTCCGACAGCCGGTGCTGCGGCACACGGTGCCGTTCGAGCCGTACTTCTACCCGCTGGACAAGGCCGCGGAGTGGAACCGGCTCTACGGGCGCCGCGGGCTGATCCAGTACCAGTTCGTCATCCCGTACGCCGACGGCGCCGGCCTGCTGCGCGAGATCGTCGAGCGGATCGCGGCGGCCGGCATGGCCTCCCCGCTGGCGGTGCTCAAGGTCTTCGGCGAGGGAAACCAGAACCACCTCTCCTTCCCGATGCCCGGCTACACCCTGGCCCTGGACTTCAAGGCGACGCCGCGGGCACTGGCGCTCGCCGACGAGCTGGACCGGCTGGTGGTCGCCGCCGGTGGCCGGCACTACCTGACCAAGGACTCCCGGATGAGCCGGGAGACGTTCCGCGCGGGCTACCCGCGGCTGGACGAGTTCGAGGCCGTACGTGAGCGGTACGGCGCGATCGGCCGGTTCGGATCCGCACAATCGAGAAGGCTGGGGCTGCGATGACCACGGTGGTGATCCTGGGAGCGACGAGCGGGATCGGGCAGGCGACGGCCCGGGTCTGGGCCGCGCGCGGCTGCGACATCCGGCTGGTGGGCCGCGACGCCGAGCGCACCGCCCGGGCGGCGGCCGACCTGCTGGTGCGCGGCGCCGGCTCGGTGGCGTCGCACCTCCTCGACCTCTCCTCCGCGGACGCGGTCGCCGAGGCGGTCGACTGGGCGTTCGGCGCGGGTCCGGTGGACATCGCGCTGGTCACCTTCGGCACGATGCCGCCGGCCGAGGAGGCCGATGCCTCGTACGAGGTCGCCGCGTCGCTGCTGGAGGTGAACGGCTCGATGTGCCTGCTGGCCGCGCACGGCATCACGCTGCGCCTGCTGGCACAGGGCTCGGGCGCGCTCGCGGTGGTCGGCTCGGTCGCCGGCGACCGCGGTCGGCAGTCGAACTACCTCTACGGCGCCGCCAAGGCGATGGTCGCCACCGGCGTCGCCGGCCTGCAGCACCGGGCCGCCAGCAGCCCGGTCGCGATCACCTTGGTCAAGCCCGGTCCGACGGCCACGCCGATGACCGACCACCTGCGTGGCGGGCGGCTCTCGCTGGCCAAGGTCGAGACCGTCGCCGGCGACATCGTCCGCGGCGTCGACCGCGGGACGCCGGTGGTGTACACGCCGCGCAAATGGCAGCTGATCATGGCGGTGATCCGGCTGCTCCCCCGCCGGGTCTTCGAACGCACGAAGCTGTGAGCTCCCGCGATAGCATCGGCCCCGACATGAGCACTGGCCACCGCATCGCGTACGTCCTGCCCGTCTACAACGAGGCCAGCGGCCTGGCCGCGTTCCACGCCGCGCTGGTCCAGGCCACGGCGCAGCGTCCCGACCTCGAGTTCGAGTTCGTCTACGTCGACGACGGCTCCCGGGACGCCTCCCTGGAGCAGCTGCTCGCGATGCGGGCGGCCGACCCGCGGGTCACCGTCCTCGGCCTGGCCCGCAACTTCGGCCACCAGCTCGCGGTCACCGCCGGCCTGGACGCCGCCCACGCCGCGGACGCCGACGCGGTGATCATCATGGACACCGACCTGCAGGACCCGCCCACGGTCAGCCTCGAGCTGGTGCAGCGCTGGGAGGCCGGCGTGGACGTGGTCTACGCCCAGCGCCGGACCCGGCAGGACACCGCGTTCAAGCGCAGCACCGCGGCCGGCTTCTACTGGGTGCTCGACAAGATGGCCGAGACCCCGATCCCGCGCAACGTCGGCGACTTCCGGCTGATGGATCGCCGGGTGGTCACCGAGGTGGTCAAGTACCGCGAGCACAACCGGTTCCTGCGCGGCATCGTCGCCCAGGTCGGCTTCCGCCAGGAGGCGTACCTCTTCGACCGCGACGAGCGCTTCGCCGGCGAGTCGAAGTACCCGCTGAAGAAGATGCTCCAGCTCGCCGCCGACGGGATCATGGGCTTCTCCACCAAGCCGCTGCGGCTGATCTCCCACGTCGGCCTGGCGATCTCGGCCCTCTCCCTGCTCGCCATCCTCTACGTCGTCGGTGTCCGGGTCTTCGACGCCGGCAACTCGGTGCCCGGCTGGGCGTTCCTCGCGGTGGCGATGTTCTTCCTCGGCGGTGTGCAGCTGACCGTGCTCGGAGTGATCGGCAGCTACGTCGGGCGGACGTACGTCGAGGTGCTCGACCGCCCGCTCTACTCGGTCGCGCTGGCCGCGCGGGGCGCCGTCACCGAGGAGAGGCGCTAGCCCCGTGGCCTCGCTGGTCCTGCAGCGCGCCCGCCGGTTCCTCGGCATCGGTGTCCTCAACACGACGGTCGACATCGTCCTGTTCGCCCTGCTCGAGCCGCATCTGGGCCTGATCCCGGCGACGCTCGCCTCGACCGCGGTCTCGATGACGATGAGCTTCGTCCTCAACGCGTTCTTCGCGTTCGGGGCCGCCGGCCTGACCTGGCGGGCGGCGGTGACGTTCTTCGCGCCGACCGCGGTCAACATGTGGGTGATCCAGCCGCTCGTCATCGCCGGGCTCTACCAGGTCGCCCGGGCGCTCGACGGCCATCCGTACCTCGACGCCCTGGCCGCCAAGCTGGCCGCGACCGGGGTCAGCCTGGTGATCAACTTCGTGGTCTACGACCGCTATGTCTGGCCGCGGACCTCCCACCCGTCGAGTGATGGCTCCGTCACGGTCGAGTCGGCAGTTCGTACCGGCCCGTCCGCCTCTCAGTAGGCCGGCGGGCCGTCGCTGGCGCGCTTGAGCAGGGTGGCGAAGTCGGTCGGGTGCTCGAACTCGTCCTCGACCAAGCGCCGCTGCGCGACCGCCGGGCCGCCGGCCGTACCCGTACCCGCTGCGCCCTCGGCGCCGAGCAGGGCGGCGAGCTCGTTCGCGGCCCGGTCGACCCGCTTCCGCAGGTCGCCGTCCGCGCCGGAGCCGGCCGCGGCGAAGTCGTCGGTGGCCGCGAAGACCCCGGTCGGGACCACCACCGCGTGCAGGTAGGCGAAGAGCGGACGCAGCGCATGCTCGATCACCAGGCTGTGCCGAGCGGTGCCGGCGGTGGCCGCGACCAGCACCGGCTTGCCGTCCAGGACGCCCATCTCCAAGACGTCGAAGAAGGTCTTGAAGAGCCCGGAGTACGAGGCCGAGAAGACCGGCGTCACCGCGATCACGCCGTCGGCGCGGCGGACCGCGTCGATCGCCTTCTTCAGCTCGGCCGACGGGAAGCCGGTGAGCAGGTTGTCGGTCAGCGCGTGCGCGAGCCCGCGCAGCTCGACGTGCTCGACCTCGACCTCGGCCCCGCGGGCGTTGACCGCCCGCGAGGTGGCGTCGGCCAGCATGTCGGCGAGGAGCCTGGTGCTCGACGGGACGCTGAGCCCCGCCGAGACCACCACGATCTTCGTGGCGGCCATCAGAGCTCGCCCTCGAGGATCTTCGCGACCTCCGGGTCGCCCGGGTCGCGGTCGCTGGTGCCGGTGGCATCGTCGCCGGCGCCGTACAGCGCGGTGTCGGTCGGGCCGCCGGCCTTCTCCACCAGCGAGGCGTGGGTCGGCGCGTCCGGTACGCCCGGCTTGCGCAGCTTCGCGAACTCCGCGCGCAGGGTCGGCAGGATCTCGCCATACAGGTCCAGCTGCTCGAGCACCGTCTTGAGCGGCAGGCCGGCGTGGTCGATGAGGAACAGCTGGCGCTGGTAGTCGCCGATGTACTCGTGGAAGGACAGCGTCCGCTCGATCACCTGCTGGGGCGAGCCCACGGTCAGCGGCGTGGCCTCCATGAAGTCCTCCAGAGCGGGGCCGTGGCCGTAGACCGGCGCGTTGTCGAAGTACGGCCGGAACTCGTTGATCGCGTCCTGGCTGCTCTTCCGCATGAAGAACTGGCCGCCGAGGCCGACGATCGCCTGGTCCTGGGTGCCGTGGCCGTAGTGCTCGAAGCGCTCGCGGTAGAGACGGACCATCTGAGCGGCGTGCGCGGCCGGCCAGAAGATGTGGTTGTGGAAGAAGCCGTCGCCGTAGTACGCCGCCTGCTCCGCGATCTCGGGGCTGCGGATCGAGCCGTGCCACACGAACGGCGCGACGCCGTCCAGCGGGCGCGGGGTGCTCGTGTAGCCCTGGAGCGGGGTGCGGAAGCGGCCCTTCCAGTCGACGTTGGTCTCCGCCCAGAGCTGGCGCAGCAGCGCGTAGTTCTCGACCGCGAGGTTGATGCCCTGGCGGATGTCCTTGCCGAACCACGGGTAGACCGGGCCGGTGTTGCCGCGACCCATCATCAGGTCGACGCGGCCGTCGAGCAGGTGCTGGATCTTGGCGTAGTCCTCGGCGATCAGGACCGGGTCGGTCGTCGTGATCAGCGTCGTCGACGTGCTCAGGATGATGTTCTCGGTCTGCGCCCCGATGTACGCGAGCGTCGCGGTCGGGTTGGAGGCGATAAACGGCGGGTTGTGGTGCTCGCCGGTGGCGAAGACGTCGAGGCCGACCTCCTCGGCCTTCTTCGCAATCGCGACGGTCGCCTTGATCCGCTCGTACTCCGTGGGGGTCTTCCCGGTGGTCGGGTCCGTGGTGACGTCTCCGACGGTGAAGATTCCGAACTGCATGCCCATCGCTGTCTCCCGTTCTCGGTGGCACGACCCAATGTAGTTGAATCGTGAACTATCTGCCACAACCGAGGCACGTTTCACGATATTCCACCGCGGGTACGGTCCCCACCGCTCATGGCCGCGGGACCCCACACCGGGCCCTCATCACTCTCAGATCGACGGAGTCACCATGAACGTCTCCCCGGGCGCCTTCCACGCCTATGTCGCGATGCTCGCCCTCTCCGGCGTGGTCATCCTGGTCGTCGCCTTCCTGCCGCTCGGACAGCAGCGCGTCGCCCGGCTGATCGGCGCCGTGCTCGGCGTAGCCTTCCTCGGCTACGCCTACTACCTGCAGTTCGTCTTCGACGGCGGCACGTTCGAGCTCTTCTACTACGTCTTCGCGCTGCCGTTCATCTACACCTGGCGGGTGGTGAACCACTACGTCCAGCGCCGTCGTGCTGCCGAGCGCCAGGAGTCCGACGCCCGACTGGCCTCCGCCTCCGCTTCCGCCATGCCGGCGGGCCCGGCCGAGCCGCCGGCGCCGGCCATGTGAGGACCTTCGGCCTCCACGCGCTGGCCGGTGGCGTACTCCCTGCTTGCCGCTCGGACTGGGCGCCAAACTGTCACGGTGACAGTTTCAAAGTGTCACCGTGACAGATAGCCGCTGAAGTGACAGCTACGAAGTGTCACCCCCAGCGCAAAGTGTCACCGTGACACTTTGCGGCGCGCCCGACCGGAGCCCGACCGGGTACGCGACCGGCGACCCGACGATCAGAAGCTGACCGCCGGCGTACGTGTCGCGATCTGCTGAAGCCGCGCCCGCCAGGCGTCGAGCAGGGCAGCGACCACCTCGCGGGCGACGTCGGTCGCGGGGTGGCGTACCCGGACGGCCAACCCCGCGTCCGTACGGGAGACCCACAGCTGCAGGTCGTCGGCGAGCGTGGCCGCCGAGACGTGGTGGGCGTTGCGGCCCTCGGCCTCGGCCGCACCGGGCAGGTGCCGGTAGTCGATCCAGGAGACCATGAAGACGTCGCGGCGCAGCGGCCGCAGCGGCTCGGGCAGGGTCGCCATCACCTGATCGAGCGGCACCGCGCCCAGCCGTACGCCCTGCCGCACCGCCTCGCCCGCCGCGGCCAGGCCGGCCGGCGAGGTGTCGGCGGTGACGCTGACCGGGACGGTGGTGGTGTACCAGCCGATCGAGCGGCGCGCGGCCTGCTCGGTACGGGTCTGGACCGGCGCGAGGGTGTCGAGCCGGTCCGGCCCGCCGAGGTCGCGGACCGCGGCGGCCAGCGCCGCCAGCACCACCGCGTACGTCGAGGCCGACTCGGCCGAGCCCGCCTCGGCGAGCCCCGCCGTGGTGGCGGCGTCCGCCAACACCGCCACCACGGAGCTCTGGGCGACCCGCTCGCCGGGTGCGACGCCCAGCCCGAGCGGGAAGATCGGCAGCGTGAAGTCACGCTCCCGGGCGAACGCGTGCCACGCCCGCAGCCGCTGGTCGTCGTGCCAGACCCGGACCGGGTCGTCGACCTCGGCGGCGACGCTGGTGGCGAAGCAGCCCGCGTCCGGCAGAGGCGCCTGCTCCAGGTCGCCGTACGGGTCACGGCGGAACGCGTCGTAGAGGCGAGCCAGGTCGTCCACGACCACGGTCGTGGAGAACGCGTCGCAGTGCAGGTGGTCCATGCCCAGGATCACCGTCGAGCGGTGCCGGCGCGAGATCGCCAGCGGCGCGAAGGCGGCATAGCCGTACGGGCGACAGCCCTCCCCCAGCGCCTCGGCGAGCACCGCCCGCATCTGCGGCACCGTGGACGGGTGGGCGTCCTCGCGGACCAGCCAGCGCAGCCGGCCGGGGTCGTGCAGCACCGCCACCGGGCCCTCGGGCCCCGGCTCCACGCCGAGCTGCAGGCTGCTGTGCCGTGCCACCAGTGCCTGGAACGCACGCTCCAGCGCGGTCACGTCGATCGGCCCGTCCACATCGAAGGCGGCGGCGAGCCAGACCGTGGCCTCGCCGGCGTCCGCGCCGGCCAGGTGGTTGCGCTGGTTGAGCGAGAGCGACGTCGGCCGGCCCGGGTCGGTCGCCCTCACGTCCCAGCGCAGCAGCCGGCCGGGCTCGGGCGACCAGAGGTCAGCGGTGGTCACCCGCACCGGCGACACCTCCCTCGGCCAGGGCCGCGACCAGGACGTCACGCACGGTGGCGAAGTAGACGCCGATCGCCTCCTGCGCCTGCGGCGTGTCCGGGGTCTGCGCGCCGAGCTGGAGCCGGCCCTCCTCGCGGTTGATCCACAGCGAGGCGTTGCCGGTACGGCCGACGCCGGTGAAGTGGATGCCGCGGTCGTACGCCTCCGTGCCGGCTCCGGGGAACCGCCGCAGGTCGAGATAGGAGACCAGCTGTGGACTGCCCAGCTGCTCCGTCGTGGCCAGCCCGCTCATCAGCAGCGCGCCGAGCGCGACGTGCACCGGCATGCCGGAGAGCCGCTTCGCCTCGGCGTACGCCGCCTCGGCCGCGACCACCGTCTCGGTGAACGGCTCCTCGCCGACCGGGAGGTCGACCGGGGCGAAGTTGCAGAACCAGCCGTGCGACATCAGGGTGTCGCCGGACCGGGTGCCGAGCACCACCGCGCCCAGGTAGCGGTCGACCTTCGCCAGCCGCCGGTCGGCGACGGCGAGCGCGGCGAAGACGCCGCTGAGGAAGCGGCCGCCGGAGGCCTTGCAGAGGGCCTCGAAGGCCGCGACCTCCTCGCCGACCAGCGCGTCCGACTCGCGCAGCACCACCGGCGCGGTCTCACCCGGCTCCAGCCCGAGGTCGAGCGGGAAGCGCGGCAGCCGGAAGTCGTGCCGCTGCAGGATCTCCAGCCAGCCGGCCACCTCCGGTGACTCCGGGCCGTAGGTGGTCGCGCGCTCGCGCTCCTCGGCGGCGTAGTCGACGAAGCTGCGGGCCGGCGGCAGGTCGAGGCTCGGCGCCCCGGTCTCGGCGGCGTACGCCGTGGCCAGCTCGGCCGGCACCATCAGCTGCGAGGCGCCGTCGGTGAAGGCGTGGTCGCAGGCCCACAGCCAGCTCCAGCCGTCCTCGCTGGCGATCGCCAGCAGCAGGAACGGCGGCCAGGAGTCGGGCCGGCAGGCCGCGTCGGCGAGGCCGACGACGTACTCCTCCCAGGTGCTCTCCCACGCTCCCTCCGGGCCCTCGACCTCGACGGCCTCGAAGACGACGTCGTCCGCCGCGACCAGATGCCGGACCGGATCGGGGCCGGAGAGGTCGAACCAGGTGCGCAGCCCCTCGTGCCGGCCGACGAACCGACCCGCGGCCCGGGCCAGCCCCGCCTCGTCGAGGGGGCCGGTCTGGTGGCCGGCGGTGCCGGTCCAGGCCCGGTGGGTGCCTCCGGACGCGACCGTACGGCGATAGCCGTCGAGGTGGTCCTGCTGCAGGAACGACGGCAGGCCGGGGCTGACCGGCGCCTGCGCCGCGGCGGCCAGCGTGGCCGCGCTGGGCTGGATCAGCAGGATCCGGCCCGGTGCGGGCGCCCAGTGGTGCAGGAAGTCGATCCTCACGCGGTCACCGCGCTCTCGGCCGGGAGCGCGGTGGCGGCGACCTCGTCGATCAACCGGACCAGGCCGGCGACCAGGTCGCGCATCATCCGCTCGCCAGCCACCGTGCTCGGGTAGCGGGCGGAGACGTTGAGCCCGTCCTGGGTACGGCCGAACCAGAGGTAGACCTCGTCGTCGGCGTACGCGGGGCTGCGCAGTGCGCGGGCCTGCCACTCGTCCCAGCTGGCCGCTCCGGGGATGAACCGCCCGTCGATGAACGAGACCGCGAACTTCGGGCCCTCGCTGAGCGAGAGCAGCTCCATCACCCGGGCGAAGGGCTGCGGCACCAGGTCGCGATTGGCGCCGAGCTGGGCCTGGACGTGGAGCAGCAGCCCGGCCAGCGTCGGGTGGGCGGCGAGGTCGAGGTCGACCGGGCAGAGGCCGACGTACCAGCCGATCGCGGTGGCGTGCTCCAGCGAGAGCCGGGTGTGCATCGGCACCACGAACCGCAGCCGGTCGGTGCCGTGCTGCTCCTGCAGCACCATCGCCATCGCCGCCAGCAGCCCGGCCTGCAGTGAGCCGCCGCCGGCCTTGCAGAGCTGGTTGAACGCATCGCCGCGGCGGCCGTCGACCAGCCAGGTGGCGAAGCTCGCCTGGGCCAGCTCGGTGCGCGGGCCCGGGATCCGGACCTCGGCGCCCGCGCGCTCCTCGATGCCGGGGATGCCGGGACAGCGCGGGAAGCCGCCGTCGCCCAGGAACGTCCGCCACCGGTCCACCGCGGGCGCGTCGCCACCGAGGTCGTCGGCGATCGCCCGCTCCAGGTCGGCATGGTCGAGATAGCTGGCGCTGCCCGTACGGGCGAGGTCGGCATCGCTCTCCCCGGCGGCGGCCCGGGCGTAGAGCGAGGCGATCTCGTCGAACCAGAGCAGCTGGGAGTAGGCGTCCATCACACTGTGGTCGGCCCCAAACGCGAGGGTGAAGCCGTCGGCACCGGGTTCGGTGACGGTGGCGAAGACGCAGTGCGGCCAGACCAGCGGGCTGACGCCGGCGAAGAAGCGCGCGATCGTGTCGTGTGCCTCGGCGCCGCTCTGCTCGCCGAGCAGCTGGTGCTCGAGGGTGACGTCGGCGGCGGGCAGGACGCGCCGCTGCCAGCCGTCTCCGGCCCGGACCACGTCCGCGCGCAGCGCCTCATGCCGGGCGAACCAGGCGCGCAGCGTCCGGATCAGGACGTCGGCGACGAACGGGGCCGGTACGCGCATCACGCCACCGATCCACGAGCCGGTCTCGCCCTGGGCGAGGTGCTGCTCGTGGCTGGGACTGATGGCGCGTCCGTCAGGCCGCCAGCCCGCGCCGGCGGCGGGATCGGTGATAGGCGTCCACGTGGTCACGATGCCCGCCGGAAGGTCGTAGGCGGACAGCTCGGTGTACTCCATGGGGGCTGGAGTCCTCTCTGATGTGAAGCAACCACGGCGGTCGCGCCGCGGTCCCGAAATAGCCCAGATCAGATCTGGAGGTTTCCCTCTCCCAATCAGCATCCTTCCGGGTCGCAGCTGGTCTAGGCCACCCGGCGATGCTGTGACCTGCTTCACAGTGATCTGGTTGGACAGGCACCCCGCCCGCCCGCTTCACTGTCCCCGCCAAGCACCCGCTGCACCTGTCTCGGAAGGTCGCACCATGGTCGGCTCATCCCCCACGCCTGCCCCCACCCCTGCCCGTACGACCGCTCCGGCACCCGGCGGCTCCGCCTCGCCGGTACGCCTCGAGTTCGCCGACGACCTCTTCGCCCGCCGCCACCGCGGCCTGGGCAGTCCGGTGGTCAACCAGTGGGTCTGGCGGCTCGAGGGGCCGTACGACCCCGACCGCGTCCGCCGGCTCGCCGACGGCCTGGCTCAGGGCGGTCTCTCCCGGCTGCTGCACCGTGCGGTCGTCCCCGGCGCGCGCGATCTCTGGACCAACTCGCCGCTGCCGCCGGCGGTGGCGCTCCACGCCGAGCCGGTG
>Ga0131853_10015159_pt1 | contig 14104 bp, 8 predicted proteins | sample TergutLab28metaG_FD_92764 | JGI IMG/M metagenome (GOLD analysis project Ga0131853, IMG submission 92764) | Labiotermes labralis P1 segment gut microbial communities from Petit-Saut dam, French Guiana - Lab288 P1 (version 2) (version 2) | ecosystem: Host-associated > Arthropoda: Insects >... | reverse complement strand
GCTACCCCCGAAGAGGAAAAATTGTTTAGCTTAATATTTATTTTTTTTGGCGTTTGGAAATTTTTATTTGTGGGGGGGGGGGGGGGGGGGGGGTTGGAACGTGTGGTACGCTTGAAGGTATGAGATGCATTATTTTAGTCGGAACACCTGGACGAGGAAAAAAGACGTCGGATGCCTGTTGATAGAAGAAATTATAATATTAAAGAGAATTTTGAAGGATATTGGTTGTGATGATTTTAACGCGATTTGTCATGTTGAAGACAGGGAAACATTGCGGGCTCTTGTGAGCACGGTAATGAACTTTGCTTTTCCGTTCAAGTCAGGACATTTCTTGACAAACCGAGCGACTGTCCGTGAATTAATTTTCTCTGAAAAACTTGTGTCCATTTCGACGGAACGTGTTTGTTGTGCTGCGGTACAGTGTCTGCCTCGCACGGGGAAAGTATTTTCTCCGAACTTTAAGAAGTGGCCGGAAGTCGTGATGCGAAAGTTTTGATCAGTTTCTACACATAACCGACTGGTACCTCGAGATAGGCTACAGCCGTTTCCTTCTAACGTCGCATGTACTCGCTATTTGAGATATTTTCACATTGCACTGGACGCTACTTTGCGTGTGAACAAGTGTCGTTATATGCAACGTTATTACACTAGCTGGGATGGCGTAGCCAGTGTATTGACTTCGCTAATGCCTGGACCACTGAGTTCTCTTGGTTTGATTCCCGGTAGAAACAAGAGATTCTTCTTTGCACTGAAATGTCCAGACTGGCTCTGGGACCCACGTAGCCTTATGTTCAGTGGGTACAGGGGCTCTGTGTCCTGGGGTAAAGCGACTGCGGCTTTGAGATGACAGCTTACCTGCATGTAGTGCTGTGGTTAAGAATGACTGGCGCTATACCTTCACCATGTCTTCGTGGAGTTTACAGGTCCGTACCTTTATGTGTGTAATGGCTGCGCCATTGATATCTCTGGAAGTATTTTATAAGCCCGAAAATCAGGCGAGTTTTTTTTTTGAAAGGGGGGAGGGGATGTGAATAGCGGCGCGGGAAAGTAGGGGTTGCCTGATAACCGAGGCCTTACGACATTCCCAACTAACATGTACAGGCCAAGTCATGTCTTAATAAATAGCGACTAATAAGGAATGCTATAGCCCTGTACTTTGTCGTTAAGTATTACGGTGAAAGTTTTAGTGTTAGTTGCAGTGCAGACATTATTTTTTTTAAGTTTTCTGAGTATTTTCTGTAAATATTGCATTGGGAAACATGGAGTCGCCTTATGCTCTTGCTTATATGGTAATTGGTGACGACAGGAGTATATTTTTGCTACATTTTGTAACATCGTGCACTCCAAATTTATGAGCGCGTGAAAACATCTGCGTGACGAAGCAGTTAATGTTTATTGGGTGGAGTAAATTGTGACGGGTGGGCCAACATTACGGTCTGGCGAACTGTTGCATTGTCAGACAGGCTGACGCGATACGACAGATGACTACAAGATGCTGTTGCACATGTGAGGCAGATCATGTCGGCCGATAATTATGGTTGCTGGTGATACTTTGACACTCCAGTGCGTTATGAATACGCTGTAGGATCCACCAAAGCAGACCGTGCCTTCAGCGTGCGCGGCTGCCGCTCCTGATACATTGCACGCCACGACTCGTGTGCGACACCCACTTTCTCGAATCCCCTGACTGGATTAGTCTTAGGAATACTACAGCAATTTTGTACGGATTTTCTGCTGGCCTTACTGGGCGCCAGTGATAGGAACTGCTGTATGTACTTCTGTAAGGGGTTATTTTCTTTGTGATCCTGTCCTAAAATCTGTAAATTTTGGAATTTAATTTGTTTTTGTGTTGAATAATGCGGTTGATTGTAAAGGGGTTCCTACCGCATGTGCTGAAACATTGTGGCCTTCATTTTTTGCAAAAGAAATCCATTTGAAAACTTTTAAGTTTAATTTTAATATTACTTGTCTGTCATTTCCAAAGCAATGAAATAGTCTTCTTTTCTTCGGGTTTCACAACGAAATTTTTGTGTATACTTTGTGTTTCACCTGTTATTATACTCCACAGTGTGTTTCAAGTAAATTCTGGTATCCTAATTCTCTTTGTTGAATTTTGAGCCAAACCAAGTCGTTTCGTACTGTCGCATTTTCCCGTAGTGTGCTGATATGTTTTGTGCACTGTAAAGGGTACTTGGGAGTTTGATGGTTCCTTACAGAGTAAAGGTTTATTTTCTTTTGAGTAACGTCATCTCAAATTACGTGGTAATTGATATGTTGTTTCATGTCTTTCACACACACGCGCGCGCGCACACGCACACACACACACACACACACACAGACACACACACACACAGACACAGACAGAAGATAAATATAAGGCGCGTGTTACCTCAGATTGCCATACTTATGATCAGCATGTACGGTTAGTAAAAAACGGGTTATTTCAAAGGCTTTGTCGACATAAGGCTATCGGCTTTGCTGTGTATCATTAGTATAGCGGACATCGGTTTGAATTTCTCACGTCTCATACCTCTTCTAGATCTGCAGGCAGTCTGAAGTTGTTCTGAATGATCTGGGGCGAAGTCCCTTTTGGGAAATTGTTAGTCGTTCGGGTAGCCAGGAAATCACCTTACTTATTCAGAAAGATTTTAAATCATAGCTTTCTAATCGATGGATAGAGGGGTCTCTTCCTTTGGGGATGAAATGGCCGTGGTGTGAAGCTGACCGCGGACACCCATCTAGTGCCGAGGGTAAGAACGAGTGGACTTCACCTCGACTTCCCCACATGCCGTCATGATGTACACAGGTAGTAATTTCTTTATTGGCTCTTAGTAATCTAAGAGCGCGTTTTCTGTCTCTAGGTTACGTAGAATGGAGTGATTTGGTTCTTGTGGAACATGTAGATTAGGATGGGTGTGTAAGAAAGTGGCCGAGGCCTATTCTGAAGTACAGGTGCTGATTTTGCGTGTAGCTTCTCAAATATACTCACGAGGAACTTCACGCCACGTTATCTGGCCTGTGGATGGACATTTGAACCCCAGACCCCCTGGATAAATTACACAAGAGTGAAAATAGCTGATTTACCGCGAGGTTCGTTTGTAGTAATTTGGGTCAGTGGTAAGTTCAGTGTTGAATGGATGAACGTGAAGCTCGGAAGGGACTGTGTGTGAGATGGGGAGGGTTGAATCTTGCCTGTGGCGAGCAAAGGAGGAGTTGGGGAGGGGAGTAGTGCTTTTGTGCGGAGATTACTCAATTTTGAGGGGTGGTTGGGGCCTCATCTGCTGGCTGAGATGTGCGACAGGTGATGAAATGAAGATAGGGAGATAAAATAAGTGCTAATGCCGTCTGCCTGCTGAGGGTGCTATTTTCAGTCTTCAGAGTAAATGGAATCCGTGCGGAGAATGGAGAGAAGTATCAGCAAAACGATGGAGAGAAAAGAAAACCAGTGATTCGGATAATTTGTTAATAGATTTTGACCTTTAGCACTTCTGATAAATATTTTTTAAATACTCTGAACACGGAGAAAGTTAAGGTAGATAGGAAGGCGTCGCCTCTTTTAGGCGTGTTCGAAAATTACGAAAAACGACAATTCGCTTCATCATGTCTGTCCGCCTGTCCGCATGGATCATCTCGTCTCCCACTGGACGGATTTTTATGAAATTCGATGTTTGGGTTTTTTTTCGAAAATTTGTCGAGAAAATTAAAGTTTCATCAAAATATGACAAGAATAACTTGCTCATTTATTCGTAGTATGAGAAATGTTTGAGACGAAAGTTGTAGAGAAATTCCAACACACATTTTATGTTCAATCACTTTTTGCGAAAATCGTACCGTTCATAATTTGGAAAAATATTGTGGAGCCGGTCAGGCCACAGATGCAAATATAACGTGGCGCATGCGCATTGCATTCTGGATACCTAAGGCTACACACACACACTCATAATATGTAATACTTATCCCTTTTCCACAACAACAATGGTTTAACGAATACGCCTCAATGTTACGTTATATGTGCATTGCCTGTCGTGTTTCCTCCTCAGTTTGTATGTCAGGCAGGACGCCCGGTATTCTTATTGTTATTTCGTCACGATTTTTCTCATTTCGTCTGTCTCCAAAACGGACGTTTTCGAAGGATTTTCCCCACATAAACCCAGTATGTGCTTATTGCTGTACAGTTGGTCATATGCCGCTTTGTTAGCAGCTAGGTGACGTGTAGTAAATACGAAGATCCTCACAGTATCAAGTATTTTGGGATGGTTAACTGGTAAATACTTCCAGACGTTTTGAACTGACGTATTGCCTTCTTCTTCGGGGCCAATCCAGTCCAACAATATGCAGGATGTCCCGATTTTTATACCTTACCTAATGGCGGGAGCACAGCCACCGACCTCATTCTTTGTGTTTTTAAGGCGATATCAGACGATGAGAAATTTCCAATATTTGTGAGTGTTTACTTATAATTTGTGACATCAACCGCGCTTTGCTCCTACGCAGTACAACAGGCACAGTATGGGTACTGTTACTTCCTTAATTTCCCTTAGTGTTTTTGTAAACTGTACTCGACGATAACAACTTTCGTACCGAAGAATTTTCAGCGTCTTTTTTTCTCCCGTAATGTTGTCATGCACCTCTTTCATTTTCTAAACATTTTCAGCCTATACCATGCATTGGATTTTGAATAAGTCATCTATTTTTGTTACTTTATTTCCAGCATATTATCAGAGCTCATGGTGAATAGTTTTCTTGTTGTATGCGTTAACCCGTTATGGACCAAAAATAATGTTTTAATTTAAAGATCCAATTCGTACCGCGCAGTAAGCATTCTCCATCTCGGTCACAAAAACCATTCTGTTAGCGCTGTATGGGGCAAAAGTCCCTGTTTGTTCTGAGACACAAATACAGGAGACATAAATACATTTTGCGGGCATAGAATATAGAATCTTTGGTACTTAAACCAAGTGGTACATAAATTAATCGCGTAGGCTTTACAAGGTTAAATACAAGCCTGGTGTTATAATTTCTGGACATATAAATGTTCTGAAATCGTTGCCCTTCACCAACCGCATGTATGATACGCCCATTTGCAGTTATTTTCCAAATACAAGACTATGAATTTGTGGATGTATAAGATAAATCAGCGAATAAATTGTATACACCAAGGGACCTAAGGATATATATATATATATAAGTTACAGGTACCTTTGGTTACTTTTTAAGGTTTTTTTTGCGGGGGAGGGGGGACGAATGATGAATGTTTTATTCTATAAAGCAATGCTTGTTGGATAGTAAGTTGCAATGTTTGTCAATTGTAATACAAAACCTAATCGTAACTACGAAAGCCCATTTATGTAATTGGCTGTTAAGTCTTACGTGTGCGTGTGTGCGTGTCTGAGGGCCGGGCTATGGCTGTTGTACATCGGACGAAGGTAGGACACTGGGAATGAGGACGCAGTTCACAAAATGACGTACTTGAACACAGGCAGGTTTGCAGCCGACGATTGTAGTGCGCGGACAGACTAAGAAATGTACTCGTATCGATTTGAATCCGGTAGATTCACAGACTGAACAGAGACATGCTGACATAAAGCTCTGCTGATTATGTGGATTTTGTTTCTGGGTGTTGGAACTGTGTAGAAGTGGGCTGTTTTACCGACGTTTCATAATAAGTGATGCTTCCATCTTCACGGCCACAGTTCCGGTGTTCCGGTTCACTAAGCAGGCGGTCGCTCAGACCCAAGAATAGACTCGGGATTCTTCCCCCTTCCCTTGCGTCTGGGAGATTTCCTATGTATATAACCCGAACACTCTATCCTTAACATCTTCACGCTGAAAATGCAGCCAGCGTGTTCTTCCGAAACGGAAGTAACACAATCAACATCCACACGGGGCCAACATCCAGAAAGAGGCCGAACATCAAAATTGCATCATCGTGAGAAATAAAATCGTTAATAATGCTTTGCTGTTGTCTCGCAAAGAGGATACTGAGATGAGATCTGCGCTCTGCTGGGATATTACACAGCATATAGTGACAGTTCCAGACGTTTCGGGATGACCTATCGGTATCATCTTCAAGTCAGTAAATCCTTTCTTGACAGCAGCCGATGGGACCAGATTTCTTGACCGCTGAAGATGGGACCGATCGGTTGTCCCGAAACGTCGGTAGGGAATTGCCACTATACGCTGCGTAATATCCTAGAAGAGCGCAGATCTCATCTACTTTGCGGCGGAAGCCTGAAATCGCAAACAGGATGCTGAGATGGTACGGCGGACAAGACCACAGTCGTTTCCAACGCAATCGTCGTCTGTTCAGTGTGTTATGGCGTCGTTGTTTTATGTCTTTAATTGTGAGATTGCTTTTCACATCGATGACGAGGAAGGAGAGACTGATAGTGACGACCTTTTTGTTTCTCTCTTCTTTTCTCGTGTCGTTCCCTGTGTCTGCCATACACACCCTCGAAGGGGAAATGATTGTGAGCTCTTCCCCCTCTGAAAATGGAAGAAAAGAAGACTTTTCCGTGAAATATTAAAGTAGTGAGCGATATGGCTTCACATGTCTGTGTTACATTGCCGCGAGATAATGATATCAGCCTGATTCTGTCTACGCGGTAGCATGGGGCAGGCTAGATGTCGCCTATCTCGTTTCCTCAGCAAGGCAGTGAGGTATAATGTTGCGATAGTATTGCGTCTATGTTGTTTCCTACTGTTACGCTCTGTATCTGTTCGATCTTGTACACAGCTTGCACCACCATCACTACCACCACCTCGATTACTACGAATATCAAGTCCCAAGTTTGGCATCCAGTTGCTTACAAGTTAGATTACGTTGTACTATACTGCTTCGTCTCTGACGTATAGTCAACTGAACTGGTTTGGGTCTGCACTAGTTACACTGAACGTAGTGTCGCGTAAAGATAGTTCTGTCGTTTTTGATGTCAGAGAAGAATAAAATAACGAAAAAATTTCCTTTGTATAGTAGTACGAAGTCAAGCAATGAGCCGCAGAGTCTTGCATCTTTTTGCATGTTGCTATTTATTGATCTGAAAAAGTATGAGGTTCATCAAAACTACGGATCTGAAAAATTTAGGGACCCCTTTCTCACAAGGCGAAGTGTTAATGGGAGAATTAGAAAGGAAATTTAGGAGCGGAAGAGGAGATAATCTTGATGGTAGTCAGTATTGGCAGATTTCACGAAGGTGAATAGTAGACTGAATTGTAATTGTTAAGGTGTCATGACCTGCGCAGAGCGAAAACCTAGTGCAGGCGGGAACAGTACCACATGGACTGTGCTGTAAAACTGTGTGTTCTGGACTCAACTGATAAATATTTGTGGTGCTTCGTTCGTAAGTATAACGTATACAACAAACGGGCAAAATAAACGACTTCGTAATTCCTCATTCTTTGTTTAGTAATTCGTTCTTGGTTTGTTTCACAAGCTCAGACTATGTAGTGTCTCATGATAGGATGACTGGTGAATGATTGATTGTGAAGGGTTTAGAAGGAACTGGTGGTGGATATTCGGGGTACTGTCCGACACTTTCCTGGTGTGACTGAGGAAACCTACGAACGTTGTTCGGCTAGCCGGTGTCCCGCGCAAGGTTCGAACCGAATACCTCTTGAGTACTAACTTAGAGATTTAATCATAAGAATTTGGCGGCGGCTAAAGGCAGCCGGAGTCGTTGTGGGCGGTCAGCCACGTTAATATAGAACGACGCGCCAGCCTTACAGATACTGTCTGTTGCGTACTTTGGTTTGGTGATGGGTACACAGAAACAAGAACTACAGTTCGGGACTGGGTTTTGCTGCCCTGGAAGTTCGGGAAACGAATAGGAAACAGAGCCGCAGTGCTCAGTACCGAACTGTGGAAAGTTGACTCAAGCAATGACGCTTGTTCCGTGCATTCCGGAAGTCCCTGGTTCGAATCTCAGCCCTGACAACTAATTGAGTTTTTTTAATGATCTTCGTAAGTCATTCCAGTTTGATGCCAGATTAAAACCTAAAGGTTCGTCCTTATCTCTTCCTTGCACATCCCTTCTAATCCATTGTTAACTGTCATTAGATAACTGAACCCAATATATTCTGAGTTAACTAATGGTGTCTTTTCAAACTAAAAACAGCAATGAACACAACTTGATACATACATATTTGTTCCAAGAACGTGCCGAGGAATTTACCTGCTAAACTACAAAGCTTCAGATCCCCGAAACATCTAATCTTAATTCATTCATTCTTCTCCTTTGAATAGAGCTCATATTTCACCCGTACAAACCAACGGGTGATTAACAGTTCTGAGTATTTTAATTTTTACCTTTCTGTGTTGGTTTGGGAGTTGAAACATAAAAGACTGAGAATTGGGTGGTTAGAAGCCTTTCGCGAAATCAGTGTGCCCCGACATCTTCTTGAATACAGTTTGAATGTGTTCAGTGTTCAGATATTGCAACGTTACCACATTTTCTATTTACCTGAAAGCTTTTCATACATGACAGGGGGGTTGACGTTTTGAGTATGACCAAACGTACTGAAACTTGCGCAGAGTATGAAAATGGGGTAGGAGCTGCTGGAGTTTGAGAATGGCGCCGTTATCTTGAGTGCTCAACTCCTGCCACTTCACGCTAACAGTGGGTTGTTAGTGTGAAGTGGCTGTACATTTGGTGCGATAGTATAAAGTGATGCTCGTTGCAGTGGAAGAAGTCTCTTTTCGTGGAGCTTAATAAGCTGCGAGTTTGGGCACAAAAATGCAACCGCTGAAAACTGGCAACTCGGTTCATGTTTTTAGTGGGTCTTTGTCACCACGGCGTGACGCGGTTGTAGAGACGACTCCAGGCATGGAGGCTAGTTGCATGTGTGTTCTATAAACAGTGGCGGAGAGCCGAGAGGGGGTGATGGTCCAGCTTGGGGGTTCGTCTAGAGCAGTGATTCCCAACCTGCGGTACGTGTACCCCCAGGGTTACGAACCAGGACATTTAGGGGTACGCGAAAAAAAAAAAGAATTATGGCAGAAAAAGGCACAGTTACAACATATAAATTTGAAATAACAGCACTATATTAATTACAAACATTTTGTTAATATGAAGGTTACAATTTATGGAAATAAGCTGCCAAGTGAAAAAGGTTGGGAACCACTGGTCTAGAGGCTAACAACTCCTCACCATAAAAAATCAACTAGGTAGGAAGTGTTACGCGGGGCTTTGAACTTGGACGAATTTTTAGATCGACCTTGACTGAATTTACTTGGCTTAGTATAGGTAGAAGTGGCCGGCTTTTGTGAACACGGTAAAGAACCTTTGGATTTTATAAAATGTGGGGAATATCTTGACCACGTGTGGAATTGTTAGCTTTCGAAGAGTGACTTATCTCCTCAGAGTCTGTTGTGTTCTTGTAGACGCATTTATTGCACTGCGGTTTTGCAAATAGAGTTTTCATTTTATGTCCATGTATCTCGCCTGATGTTAGGCCCCTGTCTTATTAAAGCGGTTATGTGGTACGTTGTGTAGATGTTTTTGTGAACCACATAATTTTTTGTGCCAAGTTCTTAACCTGATCGCACTATCAGAATATTTTGTACATTCATCTCCATGTTTCGGCGTGACAATGCTCGTCGGATTTCGATTCTTTTTGTTTTTGGGCTGTGTGCTGAAAGTTGCAGACAGTTTAATTTTGATAAGTGCAAGTCCTGTATGAGAATAGTATCCTGCTTTCAAGAAACTCGAATCCCACTTTTGTCAGTTATTTTTCCTTTCCAAAAAAAAAAAAGGCTTGTCATTCCACAAACGAAATACGAAATACAAACACAGTTAGTCGTAATATATTCTCAGAGTACAACCAACAAGATGAAACGTTTCTCAAACTAATTTTTTTTTTCTGTAAGACGCTCTACATGTTTCAGACGGGTTTTCCGTCCATCATCAGGAGCACAAAACTGCACATACAGCGTCAGGCATTTGTCAGACCATTACTGCTGCCTGCCTGGCGGCTAGCAGCAGGTAGCAGTATCAGTCTGACAAATACCTGACGCTGTATGTGCAGTTTTGTGCTCCTGATGATGGACGGAAAACCCGTCTGAAACATGTAGAGCGTCTTACAGAAATAAATACATTTGAGAAACGTTGCATCTTGTTGGTTGTATTCTGAGAATATGTTAGCGATGCACGGACCTATTAATGTTAAATTTAGTCGAAATATCTAAAACTTTTGTTCCAAATTGAGAGTATTTCACGAAATCCAATGACAGCCGAATGTTACTGTCGTCTGATGGGTTGTTTAGTTGAGACGTACCGACGTTTCGGAGAAAAGAATGACTATGCAGTGTCACGTCTTAGAAGAAAGCTATCTGCACAGTCTCCGTTATAGGGAAGTCAAATTTTACAGAGACAGGCGTGTTGTGGCTGCGTGCCAGTTTAACAAGAGGGGTATGTATGTGTTACGGATTAACGTGAAGGTCGCTGAATGCAATAATTTCTTCAGATCGCCAATATTTAAAATGGTTTTTTTACTTTTTGTGATAAGGGTTAAAGTAAACGTCTGTAGTTGATGTGTGTAGTTCATGTTTGTTTCCTTCATTCGGTCCCTTTTGCTATTCTACAGGTAAACTCGGTTGGTTTTTTAAAAGATGCTTTACTGCATGAGGAAAGACGGACTATGTTCATGTGTGTCTCACCGTAATGACGCGTTAACAATTTGTCACATCGTTATGAAACTTTATGGAGAAAAAATGTTACTAGACCCCACTTCGCCTTTCTACTTCACTACCATTAATAAAAACAGTATGGCTACCGTGCGAACTGGTGAGGTTGGAGCTATGTGAGAGCCGGTACATATGTCGGTTGTGGTATATATCTTCTGTAATTGCCCGTCATTTTTTAAGGTTGAATGTAAATAATACATACGTTCATGAAGTCCATATTTAGCACTCCGTTTTCTGGCGGCAACTAATGAATGAGATGAGTTAATGTAAAGTTTTGTATGCCGTTTGATCGTATACTTGCAGGCATGCACCACTCGCTGACGTACCTCGTATGTTGTCGGGTACAGACGTAACGACGGTGTTATGGGAATATTAAACGCTTTCGGTATCTTTATCCTACTAGTTCAAATTATAGCCAGAAATGTATCGCTAAATTTTGTTGAGTCACTTATTTATAGTTCTAATCTAGCATCACCCTGTATGAAATTGAGGTAGGGTCTTTTGCAAAAAAAAAAAAATGCGTCGTGCGTTTTTCACACATGTTGAGTTACACGTGTGTATTAAATATCTTAAAGGGGTAGAAATTAATGCAAAGGAAATGTTGATCTCCCGTAGAGATAAACGTGCGTATTATCGGCCATGTAGCGGCTGTCGTTGTTCGCATTATTGCAGAAATCCATAAACAGATCTCACGAGAATTCAGCTCAGTTTCCTCCGTTTCGAACCTGATTCGAGCCTAGGCGATATAGAACAACCTATATGGCAATACTCAAGAGGCAAACTTAGGTCCCTGAGCGAATTTACATTCAGTATCAAAGATAAAGTAATATAAACAGCTGCTTTTAAAATAGTCCTACCTGTCCAATCCATTTGGGACATTTTAGGCTTTTATATCCTCGTTAAATGATTATTTCCTTGGACCTTTCTTAAGGTGTCAGAGACATCGCGCGCAGACATGTAACCTTTCCTTGCCAGCAACACATGAGTCGGAAAAAATTGTTTATTGTATCCTGCTCATTGAAAGCGTTTTTTTTGTGTCGTGTTTTGTATTTGTGAACAGCTACTCCACCGTGAAGCAGTACTGTCTTCCCTGGATGCTAGCACTCTCTTATCTGTAGGACATTTCGTTCTGGGCGTTGTATGGACAGTGGACTGCAGGCGAACTGAACCATGGGCTGAATAATGTCTGTGTCTAATTAAATGTATACGGATGAAAAGGCGTAATTAAACGTGAAATAGACACCTTAACCTTCCGCGACTTTGATCTTGCCTGCTCCTTTGATCATGATACTCACCGATTGAAAACATAGATCTTCTGTTGCAAAATTAATCGTATATGATAGGGAGTCAGAAATTATTTGTACTGGCACCTATTTAACAATTCACAATGCCTTAAATTAATTTAAGTGATAACTATGCTTCATATCGTGTACGGATTATTTTTGGGCCAACTGCGTTTTGGAAAATCGAATTTGGCTTCGGTAATGTGGGGTTTGTAAGAGCTTGAGGGTTGTTGGACCGTGCATCTTCCTCATGAAATAAAATGAAAGGCCAACTTGATGCAACTGGGTAATTTTATTGATGTATTCTTAGCTCGACATGTTTCGGGTACATATGCCCATCATCAGGAGCATTAGATGTTCGAGTTGCAGCATATGGTTTTCTGCACCAAGTTTTTGGATGGGTGGTGGTCTTGAGAGCCGCTGCTTAGGTCGTGTGTACGGTGCGGATGGTGCCGTGCGGCACCCATCCAAAAACTCGGTGCAGAAAACCGTATGCTGCAACTCAACATCTAATGCTCCTGATGATGGGCATATGTACCCGAAACATGTCGAGCTAAGAATACATCAATAAAATTACCTAGTTGCATCAAGTTGGCATTTCACTTTATTTCATTTGTAAGAGCTGTTAGGTCTAAGTACAGTGCGTTTTTCCCCCCATAATGTCTAGTAACAAAGGCCTCCAAAAGCGAACTTAATCGAAATCGGTTTAGTACTCGTACTTTTGAAGCAGAAACTTGCGGCCATCCGGCCTAAGGGACAGACCCTCTTCATCAACTGTGAACAAAAAGTGCATGGCAGCGGATTTGTGGTAGGCCCATTACATTGTTTAGATGCACGTCTGTATTTAATATCTTTTGTCACATGTACAACATATTAGCAGCCATGTGCGACAACCATTATTATGTTTCAGGAAGTGTAAGTGACCGCTCAAATGAAATCCAAGAGCGGGGTTACATCGCATTGCATGACGTTAATATTAAAATTAATATTGCACATCTTGATACAAATAGATAAGTTCATCACCACCAGATTACACTGGTTTTTAAATTAGAGCAATTTATTGGTGATGAACTTGTTTATTTGTTCATGTTAAATTTGGTAATATCGGTCACTTATTTATAAAGTTGAATGGTGGACACTCTGGTAAGCACACAGACACTTAGGTCAGTGTTAAGCAAGCCGGGATCCGCGGACCGCATGTGGTTTCTGAGAGTTTTCGAACACATTTAACTTATGCTCACAAATCGTAATGAATGGCAACTTTTTGTTAGTGATCTGGTGAGCTCCGCATGCGTAGTTAACCTTTTACATTCTAGCGGTTTCTTTACATATCACCAGGTTTAACATTCGGAAATTCTACATAGTGCTCGCTTTGCGTTGAGTGTTTTGTACGGTTCTCAGAACAGACAGCGACCTTTGCTTTATACGTCATTAACTGATTGGTTTTTATAACTGTGGTTGAAAGTGTTTACAGCGCGGAACGGACTGATTCTTTAGATATGTAAAGCAGATGACGTTTCGTCTTTAAAAGGTTAAATTTGGTAAACACAAAGTTTTACTGGGAGTCATGTACATTGTTTATGTGGAGCTTTATAGTGTGAGGAGGGAGAGAAATGCGGAGTGGCAATCGTCACCATCCCAGTCACTGTTTCAGTTCTATGTACTGATGATTATCATCAGTACATAGAATATATAATATAATAAACGTTTGCGGATTTCTTACAAACCGTAGCCAATTTTGAGTTTTCATTGTCATAGTCGTGCTCAGCGCCTCGAAATTAATAAGAAATGGCTACAGTTACCTCAGAAGCATAACGTCAGTAAAAATGTGTTGTCCAGTGTAATTAGTGCAAGTGTATTTCAATCATAATTTTATAGAATGTTATTTCTCGTATTTCTAAAATGAGCCATCCCCGTTGTGTGTATATAAACAATAGTTGTAGGTATCAGTCAATAAAACTATCTAAAAGGATGTTTAATAAAGGATGATAGTAACTACATGTTTCGGCCTATTGCGGCCACCATCAGGTTTTTATCCGAAAGTATGGTGGTAGTGCCTTATAGGATTGGTATGGGTATGTCACGATGGTGAGATCTCAACATCTGTGATGTTTGTTATATGCTATTGTTAAGGGACACG
>Ga0131853_10015158_pt1 | contig 14106 bp, 11 predicted proteins | sample TergutLab28metaG_FD_92764 | JGI IMG/M metagenome (GOLD analysis project Ga0131853, IMG submission 92764) | Labiotermes labralis P1 segment gut microbial communities from Petit-Saut dam, French Guiana - Lab288 P1 (version 2) (version 2) | ecosystem: Host-associated > Arthropoda: Insects >... | reverse complement strand
TTACGCCAATCAAGGAGGCTTTTTCGACGCTTGCCAAGAAGGCAAGCTAGAAAAAGCCGACGCAGAGTGGCGTAAATCTGACCGCCAAAGCGACATTGAACCCTATGAACATAGCTTCTTAGACCCAGTCTTAGAAAAGGTGTTAGCCCTATGCCAAATAAATCAAGCAATACTGATTCTGCAAAACCAAGGTCCCGCCCCCCCCGCCGCAAGGCGGCAACAATGAATGCGCGCCCAGCGCAAAAGGCCCTTCATAGGGAAGTTAAATGCTTGATAACAATAGCTGTAGGCATTTTGTTTGTCTTAAGCGCGTTTGCCCCCGGCACAATTGGGTTTGTAGGGCGTTTTTTTGAAACCCTTTTCTTTGGACTGTTTGGTTTTGGGGCTTATTTTCTGCCCCTTGGTGTTATTGCAGTTGCAATTGCTGCTTTGGTTTACCGCCAGCTTCGCCTTCCGTATGGTTTAATTATAGCCCTTATTTGGCTGGTTTTATCCCTATTGCATATAATAAATGCGCCCGGCTTTGATGAGTTGGGCTTTTTTGCGCGCCTTCGGGAGGTTTTTTTAGACGGCGGGCGTTTTACCGGTGGTTTTTTTGGAGCCCTTGTTGGGGAGCTGCTTTTCACTTTCCTTGGTAATATTGGGTCAATTGTGGCCATTGGTGCTGGTATATTGGTTATTACGGTGCTGCTTACCGGGCGTTCCTTTGTGTATTGGGTAGCGCGGGGGGCCAATGCCGTGGGCAGTGCAGCCAGCCGCGCAAAGGATCATTATACCCGCCTGCCAGATGCGTATGGGGAATATGAAGCGTATGAAGAATACGATGATGAATATGGTGATAATGAAGAAAGGCCTCTGCCCGAAAGAAGAAAGTTGCTTAAATCAAATAAGGCGAAACTTATTGATGTAGAAGAAGGATACGATGACAGGGCTTACACATTGCCCCCAGTAAGACTTGTGCACGAAGAAATGGACCAAAAAAGCGAAAGGCCAATGCCAATACATGGCACCGGCCCCCTATTTGCCCGGCGTAGCGTTGACCGGGTTGTGGCATTCCCCGACCAGGAAGAGCCGGTGATTGAAACAGAAGAAGGGCCGTATTACGCAGAAGAGCCAGTTGTAAAAGGCCTGATAGAAGAAGAGTATATTCCAGACGAATACATTCCTCCAGCCCCTATAAATCAAGCATATTTTGAAGATAATCCATCAAATACGGCAGGTGCTTCTTCCCCTTCGCTGGCAAGCAGTGTTGCCCCGCCTATATCAGATGAAAAAATAGTGTCATTTCCATCAAGTCCGTCAAGCCCGCCTGCCGCGCATACGCCACAGCCGCCAAGCCCTGTAATCCGTTCCCGTCAACCTCAGCAGGGGGCTGTTATTTCCTATGAATCTGCCCCAAGCTATGATGATTTCCAGCTTCCGCCACTGCATTTGCTAAAAGAGCCGCCTATTCAAAAATCTATGGCAGAATCACGGACGCAGATATTAGAAAACTCCCGCATTTTGGAGGAAACCTTACGAAGTTTCCGCATTGAGGCAAAAGTTGTGGAAGTAAGTGTAGGCCCCACAGTTACCAGGTATGACCTTGCGCCTGGCCCAGGGGTTAAGGTTTCATCTATTGCCAACTTGTCAAATGACTTAGCCCTTAGCCTTGCGGCCCAGGGTATAAGAATAGAAGCCCCAATCCCTGGCAAATCTGCTGTTGGGATAGAAATTCCTAATAAGGAACCTCAGCCTGTGTATTTGCGTGAAATTATCCAGGAAGAAGGATTTAACAATTTCCAGTCAAAACTGGCTTTTGCCGTAGGTAAAGATATTGCCGGGGAGCCTGTGGTTACAGATATCGGGCGTATGCCCCATTTGCTTATTGCAGGTGCCACAGGCAGCGGTAAAAGTGTATGCATAAACACACTAATAGCCAGCCTGCTGTATAAGGCCCGCCCTGATGAAGTAAAACTACTGATGATTGACCCAAAAGTGGTGGAGCTAAGTGTGTACAATGGCATACCTCACCTGCTGATACCCGTGGTAACAGACCCGAAAAAGGCATCTGGAGCCTTAAGCTGGGCAGTAAGCGAAATGGAAAGCCGGTATAACATGTTTGCCGAAACTGGCTGCCGGGACTTAAAGGGTTTTAATTTAGTAAAATCCAAGGCAAATGAACAAGAACTACCCCAGATTGTGATAATAATAGACGAGCTTGCGGATCTTATGATGGCTTGCAAAGGCGAAGTAGAAGAGTCTATCTGCCGCCTTGCGCAAAAAGCAAGAGCTGCTGGTATCCATTTAATAGTTGCTACCCAGCGTCCTTCTGTAGACGTTATTACCGGCCTTATAAAGGCAAATATCCCTTCAAGGCTGGCGTTTGCTGTAAGCAGTGGTACAGACAGCCGTACTGTGCTTGATATGTATGGGGCCGAAAAACTTCTTGGCAAGGGGGACATGCTGTTTTTGCCCATGGGTAACAATAAACCTGTGCGGATTCAAGGTGGTTTTATTTCTGACGGGGAAGTGGAAAGCTTGGTTAATTTTCTAAAAGCACAGGCCCCCGCCGAATATACAACAGAGATGATCCAACAGGTAACAATGCCAGGTAAGGCTAATATCGAAGGGGAAGTGGACGAATTTTTCCATGATGCGGTAGATTTTTTACTAACCAAAGGCAAGGCCTCTACCAGTATGTTGCAGCGTCAATTTCGGATAGGGTATAACCGGGCGTCGCGGCTGATGGATGAGTTGGAAGCGCGAGGGATTGTTGGGCCGGAAGACGGGGTAAAACCCCGCAAAGTTACCATTACCCGGGAAGAGTATCAGGAGATTTATGGGTAAAAAAGCTGTTAAAAGGAGTGGCTATAATCAATAAAGATTCATTTACCATATACCTGCTAACCCTAGGCTGCGATAAAAACCGGGTTGATGGTGAAGTCATGCTTGGCAGGCTGGTAAGCACCGGGGTTTTCGCCCCTGTAACCAGCCCAGCCATTGCAGATGTGATTATTGTAAACACCTGCGGGTTTATAAAGGAAGCAACCCAGGAAAGTATCGACACAATATTAGAGATGACTACCTACAAAACAGACCCAAGCACCCCATGCCGGGCACTTGTTGTTGCCGGATGTATGTCTGAAAGGTACAAGGAAGAAACTAAGGCAGAATTGCCAGAAGCTGATGCAGTCCTTGGTATCAGCGATAGGGACGCGGTGGTTGAGATAGTATCTGATGTGTTGGGCATTACAGTTGCTGGCACAAATAAGGACGCAAATACCAGCCGCGCCGCCGCTGCCCCATATATCCACAACCGCCACATTGCACACATAAAAATATCTGACGGCTGCAATAATGCCTGTACCTACTGCACAATCCCATCTATACGCGGTGCCTATAAGAGCCGTACCATAGAAGATATTTTGGCCGAATGCAAACTTCTGCTGGAATCTTCCGCAAAAGAGTTTGTGTTGGTAGCTCAAGACACGGCACTGTATGGTACAGATTTGTATGGGAAACCACAATTGCACCGGCTAATACGGGAAATAGCTGCTTTACCCGGCCAACCATGGGTGCGGCTGATGTACGCCTACCCAGAGCATATTACCCCAGAAATAATCCAGGCAATGGCTGATTTACCCAATGTATGCAATTATATAGATATGCCCATCCAGCATAGCGAAACAGAAGTGTTGAACCGTATGGGCCGCCAAAGCACAAGAGAAGGCTTGCTGGAAATTATAAATACATTGCGGGAAAAAATACCCGGTATAGCCATCCGCACCACCCTAATGGTAGGCTTCCCTGGTGAAACAGTGGAAAATTTCCGTAATCTATATAATTTCGCAAAAGATGTAGAATTCGACAGACTAGGGGTATTCCCATACTCCCGTGAGGAAGGAACACCAGCTGCAACAATGCCAAGGCAGGTAAAGGAAGATGTTAAGCATACACGCCGTGAAAGAATAATGCGCCTGCAGCAAAAAATCCATCAAGAAAAGCAGCAGGCCAAGATAGGCCATATAATAGATGTAATCGTAGATGAAATACCAGAAAGTCATGAAATATACTGTACCGGCCGCACCCAGCACGACGCATACGAAGTAGATGGGGTTGTGCGTATAACCAACCCGGACAACCATAAAATCCAACCTGGGGACATTATAAAAGTCAAAGTAACCGGTGCCGATGGCTATGATTTAGAAGCTGTAAAATATAAAGAATAACACAGGAGGAAAATTCGCGGATTAGTAATACGTATAAGCACCGCGGATAACAAAAAAATGAACCTAGCAAACAAAATCACCTTATTGAGAGTCTTCTTGATTCCTGTTTTTTTATTTGTATATCTTGTGCAGCCCCTTCCCGTCATACCCAATTTGTGGCTGGCTATTTTTATTTTTACCGTAGCGTCTGTAACCGACGCGATAGACGGCTATATTGCCCGTAAATACCAGCTTGTAACCAATTTTGGCAAGTTGATGGATCCATTGGCAGACAAGCTGTTGGTATGCTCTGCTTTGGTGGCATATGTAGCTAGCGGTTCTTTAAGCGGGCAATTTGCAATATGGGCTGTAATTATAATGATAAGCAGGGAATTTTATGTTTCCGGCCTTAGGATGCTTGCGTTAGAGCAAAATAAAGTGCTGGCAGCTTCCCGCGGGGGCAAGACCAAAACCGGCTTGCAAATAGCCCTTATAATCGTTGTGTTATTGCCTGTGGAAATGCTGTCTTTTGAATGGCTGTTTACCCTGCACAATTGGGTGGTTTTTGTACTTTTGGCCTTAGCTACTATTGTAAGTGTATGGTCTGTGGTGGACTATACCGCAAGAAATAAGGATGTATTTGATAAACATAAAGAATAAAATGGGGGCTGATTAATATGGTTGCAGAGATTTTGGGTGTTGGTACAGAGTTGCTTCTGGGGGATATAGCCAACACCAATGCTCAATTTATGTCTAAAGTGTTGGCAGGGCTGGGTATTTCGGTCTATGGGCACACCGCGGTAGGGGACAATGCCGCAAGGCTTACCGCAGCTTTGGAATATGCTTTTGGCAAGGCCGATATGGTCGTGGCCTGCGGCGGCCTAGGCCCTACCCAGGATGATATTACCAAAGAAGTGTCGGCAGCTTATTTTGGCAAGGAAATGGTACTTCACGAGCCATCATGGCAGGCAGTCCAGCGCCGTTTTGGGGGGCGGGTATTGCCAGAAAACGCTGTGCGTAACGCCATGGTCCCGGCAGGCAGCATCATTTTACCAAATAACCACGGAAGCGCTCCAGGGATTTGCATAGAGGAAAATGGCAAAATATTAATATTACTGCCCGGGCCACCTAGTGAATTGGAACCGATGTTTATGGAATATGCGGTTCCTTTTTTGCGCAAAAAAACAGTTCTGGCCTTTATTTCCCGTACCCTAAAAATCGTAGGCTTGGGCGAAAGCCGGGTCGAAACTATCCTGCAAGACCTAATAGCTGCCCAAACCAACCCCACAATAGCCCCCTACGCAAAACTTACAGAAGTTGCCCTAAGAATAACCGCCGCTGCCCCTACAGATGAAGCGGCCCATGAACTAATAGCCCCAGTTGCAACAGAAATATACCAGCGCATAGGCCCACACATCTACGGCGAAGACAATGATTCTATGGCAAAGATTATCCTGGACTCTTTGGAAAAGAGTGGCCAAACCCTTGCAATAGCAGAATCATGTACAGGGGGGCTTCTAACTTCCGCATTTGTGGACATACCAGGCTCGTCAAAAAACCTACTTGAAGGGGTAGTAACATATAGTAACAATGCCAAAACGGCCCGCCTGGGGATAGACGAAGATTTATTAAGAACTCACGGAGCAGTAAGCCCCCAAGTAGCCGCAGCAATGGCGGAGGGGATAGCAAAAACCTCTGGTGCAGCCATTGGGATAAGCACCACAGGCATAGCCGGCCCAGACGGCGGTACCGACGAAAAACCCATAGGTCTTGTATATATAGGCCTGCACATAGCCGGAAAGCCCACCCAAACCAAGGAGCTACGCACAATAGGTGGTAGGAATGAAATACGCATAAGGGCAGTTGTTAGTGCTATGGACATGCTAAGGCTAGCGATGGAAGAACAGCAAAGCGCCTTATAATAACCATTGCAGCACGAAGTCATAATCGCAAAAATACGATTCAACATAAAATAAGCGCGAAAGCGCGGCACCAACCAAAAGAATGCGCCAAAGAGCGCAAGCATGAAAATGAACATAAGAAATATAAGTGCGAAAGCACAACACCGTCCGCAAAACTGCGCCAAAAAGGTGCAAGCAAAGATGAGCGCGCAAGCGCGATACTGACCGCAGCAATGCGCCCAAAGGGCGCAAGCGAGGAAGCGCAGCGGGGCTTTGCCCCGCGAAGCGGCGGGAGTTTGAGGGCGGAGCCCTCATTTTAAAGGAGAAGAGTAAATGCCACCAAAAAAGAAAGCCGAACCAAAATCCAAAGCCCCGGTGAATGCAGATCCGGTGCTAGCCAAGGAAGAAGCACTGCAAAACGCCCTAACCAACATAGAAAAACAATTTGGTAAAGGGGCCGTAATAAAAATGGGCGAAATACCCCACTTGGATATTCCTGTAGTAACAACGGGAATACTATCCATAGACGTAGCCCTGGGGGTAGGCGGCATACCAAAAGGCCGTATAGTAGAAGTTTACGGCCCAGAATCATCTGGTAAAACCACATTGGCACTGCATGTTGTGGCAGAATGCCAGAAACTTGGAGGCACAGCAGGGTATGTAGACGCAGAGCATGCCCTAGACCCTGTATACGCAAAAAAACTAGGGGTAAATATAGATGAGCTATACATTTCCCAGCCAGATGATGGCGAGCAAGCCCTGGAAATTGCAGAGGCAATGGTACGCTCTGCCGCTATAGACATAGTGGTAGTGGACTCTGTTGCTGCCCTTGTGCCCCGCTCCGAAATTGAAGGGGATATGGGCCAAAGCTCTGTAGGGGTGCAGGCAAGGCTTATGTCCCAGGCTTTAAGAAAGCTGACCGGCATAACCCACAAAACCAACTGTATTGTTATTTTTATAAACCAGCTGCGCGACAAGATTGGCGTAACCTATGGCAGCTCTGAAACCACTACCGGCGGCCGTGCCCTTAAATTTTATTCCTCTGTACGCATAGATATACGCCGGGCCGAGGCTATAAAAGTAGGGGAAGCAATCGTAGGCAACCGCACAAAAGTAAAAATTGCAAAAAATAAAGTAGCCCCGCCATTTAGAACCTGCGAAGTTGACATAATGTTTGGAGAGGGCATTTCAAAAGATGGTGATCTTTTGGATTTAGGCGCACAGCTAGACCTTGTTAAAAAAAGCGGCAGCTGGTATTCCTATGGTGATACCCGCCTAGGTCAAGGCCGGGAAAACGCCAAACAATACATGAAAGAACACCCAGAAATAATCCGCGAAATAGAAAACGCTGCCCGCGTCCACTATGGCATGAAGCCGCTGGAGGCCCTGGCTGCCCCAGAAAACTTTGTAAAAGTAGACCCTAAAGCAATTGAGGCCGCCGCTGAAGATGTTGGGGATGACTCACTGGAAATTGAACTGCTTGACGTTGAATTGGATGATTAAATTTAAATAACCAAGGAGGTTTCACATGCAACCAATATCCGGAAGAACAGGGGCCGCCAAGCCAACAGGCGGAGAAATGAAAGTATTTGCCGCCAATGCCAACAAAGGCTTAGCTGAAGCGGTAGCCCGCAATTTAGGCATAGAGCTGGGCAAATCGGTTGTATCAAGGTTTGACGACGGCGAAATAAAAATGCGCGTCAATGAAACAGTTCGCGGTTCAGATGTTTTTATTATCCAGTCAATGGCCCCCCCATATGTAAACGACTATTTTATGGAGCTTTTGATTATGATAGATGCTATGCACCGTTCCTCCGCAGGGCGCATAACGGCGGTTATCCCATACTATGGCTATGCAAGGCAAGACCGCAAAGCCCAATCCCATGACCCTATAAGTGCAAAATTGGTTGCAGACCTGCTTACAGTTGCCGGGGCCAGCCGTGTACTTACTGTGGATTTACACAGCCCGCAAATCCAAGGGTTTTTTAATATTCCCCTAGACCATTTGCGGGCAGTTTATTCCTTTGCAGAGTACTATAAGCTTGGGTTTGGAGACCTTTCTGATGTTGTGGTGGTATCCCCTGATGTAGGAAGCGTAACCCGGTGCAACAATTTTGCTACATTGCTTGGTGAAAATGTACCCCTGGCTATAGTGGACAAGCGCCGCAATGAAAAAGGCTCTGAAGTAGCTAATTTTATTGGTGATGTTGATGGCAAGATTGCCATACTTTTGGATGATGTTGTTGCCTCTGGCGGCTCTTTGGTAAATGCTGCACAGGTTGTAAAAGACAGAGGCGCAAGGGAGGTTTATGCCTGCGCAACCCACCCTGTACTTGCAGGAAATGCTGTAACAAAAATAGAAAATTCCTGCCTGACCGAGATTGTCTTTTTTGACACCATCGCCATCCCTGACACAGTGCCTCATGAAGTTGTGTCAATGGATTTGTCTGTAGAGTCAGATTTTTCTGGGGAACCCCATCTTCGTAAAAATGAAGCAAAGGGGCCAAAAATCAAGATTATTTCCGCGGCAAGGACTTTGTCAAACGCTATATACCGCATTCATAACGACTTGCCTCTTGGTGGGTTGTATAAGGTAAATTTACCTATGTAGGAGTTAATTCATGCACATTATTATAGGTCTGGGCAACCCAGGTAATGCCTACAAAGGCACCCGCCACAATGTGGGCTTTGAAACAATTGACAAGCTTTGCTTTGATTTTGATATTAAGCTAAAGCCAAACCGCCGCTTCCGTGCCCATATAGGCGAAGGGCGTATTGGCCAGGTGCCCGTATTGCTTGTAAAACCCCAGACCTACATGAATCTTAGCGGCCAAGCGGTTGCTTCCATTCTTAAATTTTATAAACTACCCCCGTCTGAAATTATTGTCGTGTACGACGATACCAGTATACCAGTGGGGGATATTCGCGTACGCGAAAGAGGCAGTGCCGGCGGCCAAAAGGGCATGGTTGATATAATCGCAAAACTGGCTACAGACGAGTTTTCCAGGGTACGGATAGGTATAGGCGAAAAGCCGGAAGGCTGGGATTTAGCCGATTATGTCCTTAGCCGGTTTCCCAAAAAAGAATGGGAGGCCATGATCCAAGGGGTAACAAAAGCCGGGGATGCGGTACAGCTTATATTAAAAGAAGATACTGCCACGGCAATGAATGAATATAACCGGAGGCTTAAACCATGAATGTGCTGGGTATATCGGGCACACCAAGAAAAGGCGGAAACTCTGAATGGCTGCTAAGGGCTGCGCTGGAGCCTTTTGTGACTGCAAACTGGGATATAACCAGGATTATGTTGTCGGAAAAAAACATACAGCCATGTACTGGTTGTGAAACCTGTGCAGATACCTGCATATGCCATATTTGCGATGACATGGAAGAAGTATATGCTGCTTACAAGAAATGCGACGCAATAATAATTGCTGCCCCAGTTTATTACCGGAATGTACCGGCACAACTAAAAGCCCTATTCGACAGAACCTATGCCGCAAAAAACGCACCACTAAAAGGTAAGCTTGGTGGTGCAATTGCTGTAGGCAGGGGGCAGGGAACCGGCCAATCCATGGTGCTAAACATAATATATAATTTCTATTTATCCAGCGGCGCGTTGTGTGTACCGGGGGAGCTTAATGGTGTGCATGCAGTTGCGGATATGCCCGGCGATATATTAAGCCAACCCCGTAGATTGGAACAGGCGCGGGTGCTAGGGCGTAACATCTTAAGTTATATTTAGGAGGACATATGAAACATACAATCTTTGGCAAAACCGGCTTAAAGGTAAGCCGCACAGGCTTCGGCTGCATACCTATCCAGCGTATACCTTATGACGAAAGCACAGCACTGCTGCGCCGTGCCTACGAAGGCGGCGTTACCCTCTTCGACACAGCCCATGGCTATACAACCAGCCAAGACAGGATAGGCGTAGCCCTTTCCCAAGTAAGGGATAAGATAGTGCTATGCACAAAATCCAGCGCACCAACCCCAGAAATCCTGCTAGAGCATCTGGACAATGCCTTAAAAACAATGCGTACCGACTATATTGACGTCTTCCAATTCCACAATCCCAACTTTGTGCCAAAACCAGGCGGTAAAGACGGCCTTTACGATACCCTGGTAAAAGCCAAGTCCCAAGGCAAAATATTATTTATAGGCATCACGGCCCATAAACGCAAAAACGCGCTGGAAGCAGTGCAGTCAGACCTTTATGACACCCTGCAATATCCATTCTCATACCTTTCAACCGACGATGAACTAGCCCTTATAGCCCAGTGCAACAGGCACAATGTAGGCATACTTGCCATGAAAGGCCTTGCCGGGGGGCTGCTTTCCAATGCAAAGGCTGCTTTCGCCTTCTTGCGCCAATATGAAAGCGTTGTTCCTATCTGGGGTATAGAAAAAATGGAGCAGCTTGAAGAATTTTTGTCCTACGAAGCCAACCCGCCAAAGATGGACGATACTATGCAAAGGGCCATAGACTTAGACCGTTCTAAGCTAATGGGCAGCTTTTGCCGGTCTTGCGGATATTGTCTGCCATGCCCGGCAAACATAGAAATACCACAAGCAGCCCGGATGTCATTCCTGATGGGGCGTACTTTAATGGACAAATTTGTGTCGGAGGAATGGCAGCAAAACATGCGCAATATAGACAATTGCACAGGCTGCGGCCGCTGTATAGCCCACTGCCCATATGAGCTTAATGTGCCAGAGCTGCTGAAAAGCCAGCAGGAAATTTATTTTGAGGATATAAAAAGCTAGGGCCTGTTCCCACTAACGACAATAGCCAGCTTTTGAGGCAATTTTGCGCCAATTGAGGAAGTATTGACGCAGCTTGCCAAAAGGCAAGCAAAGAAATGCTGACGACAAGTGGTGCAAAATTGGCCAAAAGATGGCAATTGACGGTAGTGGGAACAGGCCCTAACTAAAAAGACCGCCTGTTTTAATAAGAGAGTCCGCAAAGGCCTGCATTTCATCTTTGCTTTGAATCATATGCGTATGATCTATTACCCGCTTCTTGGCTGCTTCTGGCAGTGCGTAGAAGTAGTCCTTTGCGGCTTGGTTATTGGCTAAGGCAAATCCCAGGCCCATTGGCATGTCTGGGGAATATATTTCATTGCTGTTGATATTCATATAGTCATCTCCTAGTTTGTAGTAAAATCCAATCTATTTTATACAGGATGCGATATTTTATGCAAAATCTAAATGAAAAAAATATTTTTAAATTAAGGCATGCTATGTGCTTACTTGCTATTACTATTGCATTGCTGGCACTTGGGGGTTGCGATACCGTGGATTTATTAACCGAACCTGCCAGAACCCCATCCCCTACCTTTCCCGCTTACACGCAAGAAGAACCAGAAACTTCGCCAAGGCGCGGCCCCGTAATAATAACTGTGCAGCAAGCAGAGGAAATGATGCGGGAGCAAAACACAATAATCTTGGATGTAAGAACCCGGCAGGAGTTTGATAATGGCCATATCCAAAACGCAAAACTTCTGCCATATAGCGAAATTGCTACAATGGCTTCGGCAATTATCCCTGATAAAAGCCAAACCATTCTAATATACTGCCAGTCAGGCAGGCGTAGTAATATTGCTGCCTGGGCCCTTGCGGATATGGGGTATACCGCTATTTATGATTTTGGCGGTATTGCAGATTGGCAGGGGGCAGTTGTTGTGCCTTAGGGGGTTTTAAACACACCCTAATAAAATGCAACTAAACCGGTATGTAAAAAAGGACTAACTCATGACCAAATCAAACCTTCACGCCCTACTAGCCCCGCTACAAGAGTCTAAAAACTACCAACGCCTCTTAGAAGGGCTACAAAAAACCCAATGGGCTACAGAAGTAGTAGATTCTCAGAAATGGCATTTAACCGCGGGCCTTTTGCAGGCAACCAACCGCCCAGCCCTGGTTATAGCCCCGTCAGAATTAAGGGCCAAGGCTATCTATGAAGACATGCTCTACTTCTTCCGGGATGCGTGCTGCATCTACCCAAGCCGGGACATGCTATTCTACGCGGCAGATGTAAAAAGTGTGGATATTACCCGCCAGCGGTTGCGGGTACTGGATAAAATCGCCGCCCATACAAAAAAGCCAAAAACCCCGCCAATAATAATATTATCAGCCGAGGCTATGCTGGACCGCATGACACCCCCGGCTATTTTTCATGGAAACAAATTGGAATTATCTGTAGGTGACATGGCAGAGCCGGAAGCAATAGTACGCAAACTGGCCCAAATGGGGTACGAGCGCTCTGGCCTTGTGGAAGGCCCGGGGCAGTTTGCGTTGCGTGGGGGTATACTGGACATTTACCCCGCAGTGGCAAAATATACAGGCATAGCCAGCAAACCAAAAAGCGAGCAATATGCCCAAGAAATCCCCCAAGTAATAGACCTTACAGAAGGCCAAGCTCTGCGCATGGAGTTTTTTGGCGATGACATAGACTCTGTACGGGTGGTGGACGCTCTTTCCCAGCGTTCTATAGAAAACGCCCAAAGTTTTGAGCTTTACCCCGTGCGGGAGATGGTTTTTGACAAAGCCTGCCTGCGGGCTGCCACAAAAAAAATAGAAAAATCATATAAAAACCAATACGAAACCCTGCAATCAAAAGGCTTAAAAAAAGAAGCCCAAAACCTTAAAGACACCATAGACATAACCCTGGAACGCCTGGATTTAAGCGCAAATGCAGATGCGCTATTCCCTTTCTTTTATGAAGAAGATTGCAACCTGCTGGACTATTTGCCAGCAGATACATTAATAGTCTTTGACGAGCCAAACCCAATAGCCACCCACATGGAAACTGCCCAGGCAGAATACCAAGACAGTATAAGCCACCGCCTAATGGCTGGCCGCCTGCTGCCAGAGCAAGCCCTGGTAATGCTCACATGGCCCCAGGTGCTGCACAAAACCCAGGCTTTTCCCCGTTTGCTGCTTTCATCCATGACCCATGTACTTAAAGAATTTGACCCTGCCCCCACGCCAGTGCCAATGGGGGCCCGCTCTTGTTCGCCGCTGCGGCATAAGCCCTCGGAGTTAAAGCAGGATTTATCTGGGTTGCTTAACCGTGGCTACCGTATTGCCATACTTGCAGGCCCGCGCCGTCATGGCCAGCAGCTGGCAGACGCAATATCGGACTTGGGGCTGCTGGCCCGCTACGCGGACACCTTGGTGGGGGCCAATGTGCCGCCAAATTTGATTACTGTAACCAGGGGCGCACTGTCTGCAGGGTTCGAATACCCGGAAATAAAGCTGGCGGTAATCACAGACAAGGAACTTTTTTCCCAAGAAAAAGTAAAGCGCCGCAAGCAACGGCGGGACAAAAATGTGGAAAAAATAAACCACTTTACAGACCTGCGGGTAGGTGACCGCATAGTACATGACAACCACGGCATAGGGATATTTAAAGGAATAGAGCAGATAACCAACGATGGCCTAAGCCGGGATTATTTGAAGCTGGAATATTCCGACGGAGGCAACCTGTATGTCCAAACCTCCCAAATGGACCTAATCCAGCGCTATATCGGCGGCGAAAGCGCAAAATTAAGCAAACTTGGCGGCGCGGATTGGGCAAAAGCCAAAGCCCGGGCCCGGCAGGCTGTGGAAATAATGGCTGCGGATTTGATTGCACTTTACGCGAAGCGCCTGTCTGCAAAAGCCCACGAATATTGCAAAGACACTGTGTGGCAAACAGAGTTTGAGGCCATGTTCCCATATAGCGAAACTGATGACCAACTATCTGCAATAGAAGATGTGAAGCGGGATATGGAATCCCCAAAGGTAATGGACCGCCTGCTTTGCGGCGATGTGGGGTATGGCAAAACCGAAGTGGCTATCCGCGCCGCTTTTAAGGCTGTGCAAGATAATAAACAGGTGGCATACCTTGTCCCCACAACTATTTTGGCCCAGCAGCACTACCAGACCTTTGCCTCCCGCATGAAGGACTACCCGGTAAGTGTAGAGCGTCTTTCCCGTTTCCAATCAAAAAAAGAGCAGCAAACTGCCCT
>Ga0131853_10015157_pt1 | contig 14106 bp, 12 predicted proteins | sample TergutLab28metaG_FD_92764 | JGI IMG/M metagenome (GOLD analysis project Ga0131853, IMG submission 92764) | Labiotermes labralis P1 segment gut microbial communities from Petit-Saut dam, French Guiana - Lab288 P1 (version 2) (version 2) | ecosystem: Host-associated > Arthropoda: Insects >... | reverse complement strand
GATTGGAATTGTAGTGGTTGTTCACTGGGTGGGATGTGTTTGTAACCAGTCTTGACATGTTCGTACATGTCTTAGCAACTCATGACACAACTTGCAAGTGGCTGCATTTGCTCAGTTGGCGGTAGTAGGTCGCGGAAGTAGCACGTGCGTTTATGTCATAGCGATTATTTATGATGTGTGGAAGTACCGAACAACGCATTTGCTTGAAGTTTTGTTTTAAAATCGGAAAAACCACAACAGAAACGTATCAATTATTGCAGCAAGCATACGGCGAAAATGCAATGGGTCGTACAGAAGTGTTTGACTGGTTCCGTCGATTTAAAGAGGGTAGAACCTCCATTGAAAGTGACCCCCGCTTGGGACAACTGTCAACATCGAGAAACAAGGAAATGGTTGCTAAAGTTAGAACAATCATTTGCAGTAACAGGAGACTGACAGTACGAGAGACAGCGGATGACTGTGGGATCTCCATGGGCTCATACGATGCAATTTTAACCGACGATCTGCACATGAAACGTGTGTGCGTGAAGTTTGTGCCACGTTTGCTGACAGATGACCAATGTGAGCAATGTCAGACAATCGCCCGTGATTTGTTTGAGCGTTCATGTGAAGACGTGCAGTTTCTTAAGAACATTGTGACAGATGACGAGTCCTGGGTCTACGGGTACGACCCAGAAACAAAACAGCAATCGTCACAGTGGAAGGGTCCCATGTCTCCGCTACCAAAGAAGGGGCGCCAGGTGCGAAGCAAAACAAAGGTCATGTTACTGGCGTCTTTTGATTCTGAGGGTATCATACACCATGAGTACGCTCTCGACGGGCAAACAATTAACAAGGAATTCTACGTGGAGGTCTTGCGACGTTTGCCTGAATCAGTTCGCCGAAAACGGCCAGAAAATTGGCGGAATGGCAATTGGATCCTGCACCATGACAATGCACCTGCACACACTTCACATCTTGTGCAGCAGTTTTTGGCCAAACATGGCACCACCCAGTTGCAGCAGCCATGATACTCACCAGATCTCACACTGTGTGACTTTTTCCTATTCCCAAGGCTTAAGAAAGTTCTGAAAGGACACCGATTTGAGGCAACGGAGGACATCAAACAAAATTCGACAAAGACACTATTAGACATCCCAAAAGAGGAGTTCACAAAATGTTTCCAACAGTGGCAGAAACGTTGGGCGAAGTGTGCAGCTGCGGAAGGGAACTTTGTTGAAGAAAGTTTGGTTAAAACCCTGTAAGCCTTATCTACTTCATGTACTGTGGTCAGTCCGGATACTTTTTGAACAAACCTTGTATATATAGTTCTGTTATTATTGCAAGCTCATATACTGTACTTGCATTTCCACATTACCTGACTTCTAGACCAGGATTCGTCTCTAGTTATGACCTGTTAAGTTGGCACATTATTTATGCTGCTCTTGTTGATGATAGGAAGTTGTGAAGAAAAAATACAGGATGATCTCAATGCTATACAATTCGTATGTACTTTCATGAAAGCTGGTCACTTGGTGTCCATAATTTATGTGCAGAAGTGAATTAGGGGAGAGCAAATGGACATATTAACAGACACATGTAGATAACAGGGGTGTTAAAAATCGATTTCCCTCTTTTGGATCACTAAAAGTCTGTATCATCTGTTGTGTGTTTCAGAACATTAATGTATGTGAGGTGTGACCAGTTGGAATTGCTTTTGACCAACATACTGTAGAAATGGTGTTCTGTTGCTGGCATGCTGAAGGGTACAGAAGGCATGGTTAATGTCATATAATACATTGTTCAGTGAAGACTGCGTCACTGAATATAATCTAAAACCATCACCAATGATTTGTCACATATTTACGTGTATAACATTAGTGAACTATTATAAGTGTGAAGATTGCTGTCTTCTGAAATGACTCCATATGCTGTAGCGGATTTTTCCGTTATTTCAGAGGGGCCTACTGCCTACATCATCAGAGTAGATAACTCTACCCTGGTGTTGGAGATTCATCTGGAATGTTGGTAGACATGTACCAGACTACATGACGCCACATACTAGAAGACAGGAATGTTCGTAGTCATCACTGTAGAAGCCTCAGATGTTACATGTTACACATGTGTTTTGCTTTCTTCCAAGTTTGTATCTGAGCCAGTAGTTTTGTATGATTCTGACAGCTGTTTGAATCTTACTAGTTCCAGGTTGTGGAGGGCTAATAAGCCTGCAGCTGGGAGGGAATCACACTGATGAGAAAGTCATATTTACAAGCCCTGGATACCCTGAGGGCTATGCTGAAATGTTGAACTGTGAGTGGATCTTTGAAACAACACCTGGGAACCACTTGAGCTTAATATTTGCTGACATGGACCTAGAGGAATCTGACTCTTGCTTCCTTGATTATGTGCAAGTATACAGAGGTAAGAAGCATGTCCATCTGTTCACAAGAACTGCTGGATAATGTTGGAGAATGTAGCTCATGAGAGTAGGCTAGAATGATATTATTACTATATGTTTCACTATTAGCGTGCCTGACTATTGATCCTTCCGTTATAGTTCACAATCAGTATAAGTCATGAATGAACAATTAAGAATAAAGAGCAAGGCATGAAACAGATGTGAAGAAATTGACTGACTGAATAACTTGATGGAGGCTGGTCCTTGGCAACCCTGTAGTCACCCAGTTAGTCAAAATGTCGACACATTTTCTGGAAACCAGAACTTCAGTCATATTGTAACAGATAGGCCTGTGGGTTTAACAGATAATAGCATTTATAATCACTACAGTTCAAACAATTGGAACGTTCAGGAAGTGAAACAAAACACTCACAAGAATTTCAAGAATCACTTACAATAGATTAACCTACACTCATACATTCAGTACTCTGGGCTCACAGCCCTATCTACAGTTTGCTTAGTTCCATTGTTTACTGATGTTCACAGCACTGAAACTGGTCTCGAACCAAATACTCCACAGATTCACTTCAACACTCACTCCACGCTGTGCAGTTCTTCAGCTAAATCCCCTTCACTCCCTGCCATCCACTCTAGTCACTCTGCTATATGCCTCACAATGACATGGCTGTCCATCTCTTGCTGTCTGCTGGCCTTATATGCTGCGTACTTCATTTCTAGAATCTACTACTCTCGTCCACTCAGCGCTGGATACCCCTAATTAAAAGTTTCTGCCTCTTTCTCATAAGAGAAGTGTCTGGCATACCGGCAACGTTGACTTCAGTGGCTTCGCGGGTTGCCACACTACTAGGCACTGTTAGCCTCTGTTATGTTATATTTTCAAGAGCCTGTTACTAACAGTCCATATATCAGTTCCATGCTGTTGTAATTATTTGCAAATAATGGCATGCTGTACTACAGTATTGTATTATGTCTGTCTTACCCCTTGCCTCCACTGGACAAAATATATTTATCACAGAATCAGTGACTGTTGCTGGTAAGGGTGACTGGGATCTGTTTCTCATCAGGTGCAAGTACATGTCTCTTTGTTACCATGTCTAGATCCCTGGGGCCTCACACAGCTACCTATTTGGTGGGTACCAGGAACTCTTTCCTTGGTGGTAAAGTAGCCAGGGTGCGAAAGCTGACCACTTAACAAGTATCAGTTGCTTAGATTAACAGTTTGAAGCCCATTGGCAGCTGCTCATACCACCAGATGTAACATTAAAAATTATAAATTCTGGCCACATAGTGTATGTCTGTATTTTGCATGGATTTCAAAATAAACATTAATTTCCCTATGCAGTATTAACTTACAGGTTTTTGTAATGGAGGCAGTGGGTGTTTATAGTGTGGTATGAGCTTAACCTGTCATTGTTGCATACAAAATTATCTTATTGAACATTCTTTCTATAGTTGGATGAATTTTATCAATCAGCATCCTGACTGCTACAGCTCTCCTTTCGTTATGCCACTGCTACGTAGTTGCTACCTAATTTTTGTTACTAACTTAACTTATTATTTACATAACTAAGGATAGCCACAAATTCACATTCATTATTACTAACAAAACTTAGTATTTCACATGCCTAACTCTTTGTTGTCTCACCTGTAATCTAACCCCCAATGGTATTATGACAACGCACTGCACACCCTCTTAACACGTTCGGTAAATATCTAATGGAAAGTAAACATATATGTATGTATGTATGTTTGTATGTATTAAGTTCAGATTCTGTCTAGGACATTACATTAGTGCTCATGGCTTGTTACCATGTTTTTCCGTCTAACTACACTATGTATTTTACTGATGAACTGTACATTCCAAGCAAATAGCATTCTTGTATAAATTTGATTTGACTTATTTCCGTTTTATTATCATAAGTATTTTATTGTAATGACTCTTTGTGTATTATATATTGTTTATACCTGACAAGTTCTATATCCATCTCGGTGGATCTCTGGAATACTAAATAAATGAATGAATGAATTGTATGCATTTATGACACTTTGTAGAAGAACTGGCACAACTTTACTAGTGTATTGTGTGTCAAAATATTTTCATTTTATATTTCCACCTCTGCAACTTGAATACCAATCGTACTTTCTAATATTAGATTGGTCCAAGAATTCTATGAACTCACACAGTTTTGAGCAGCGGTGTTGCTTCTGTATTTATTAGCAAGGTGAGATTCTTCACTGCTTTTCTCAGGTGAATGTTGGAGTAGTGAAATTGATGACATCTGCCATCTTGTCTATTTTTATCTATGATCTATTTAATGACACTGCTGGTAGCTCAGAACATATAATACTAAGTGACATAATGATTGATGGGTAATGAGTTAGAACCAATGTCATAGGAAGCAGACATTGCATAATTGAAGCTACTGCCCTGGAATTTTCTTGGAGGAACTTGAGGAAGGCCATTAGGAACCTGAGAATATGTCCAGGCTGTGAACTGCGATTTGAACCAAGACCTTCGGAATACAAAACGGCAGTCCTACCCACTTAACCACAGTGTTAAATATAAATCTTTTATGAATGGAAAATGTGAGATGTAGTGTCCACCTGAGTGTACTCCAGGTAGTGCAGTGATTGGAATTGTTGAACAGAATTAACGATCATGCAGTTTTTGTTATTGCATTAGTATTTAAACATAGAATGAGTGATATATTAAGGCCTCATAAAATAGTATTAGGACTGAGCAGTATATTAGATAAGCTACAGTGGGAAAGACCGCAACTGCTAGGGACTTATCCTGACTTGTTATTGCATTTGCAGACAGGTTTATACTTGCATGATTTCACGCTTCAGCTGCTGCATATGAGATCTTCACTTTTCTGGGATTTTATACAGCATAGATGGATAGTTAATTACCAAAGTTCATATTTCATTTCAATGCTTATCACTGTTGGTCAGGTTCAGAAGTCAGGCATGTTTGTTGCATTTCAGTTTAGTGATTTCAGAGAGTATGGGCCCTTATATGTGTATTAAAATTTTGTGAGAAGATCTGAATGAAGCAGAGAACAAAATGGTAGTTTACAGGTTTTGTGATTTTACTTGGGAGCAAGTGTCCATCAAAAGTGTTGCATTTCCTGTGTGCCCTTCAATGAGTAGAAACAATATTCTTTAGCTCAGATGCATTATTTAATGTAAAGTGATGAAATATTGACTTTGTGAAGTGGCATGAGGTAGAAATTTCCTGTGGCTCAGGTGGAGTCTCTTTAACTTGTGATGCGGTAATGAGGTATGTCTCAGTTAAGTTAATTCCATAAGTACTGACACAAGAGTGGAAAGAAAGCTGCTTGTCAGTTCTTGCTTGCTTGGATGTGTGGAAACTGATGAACATATCTTAAAGTTATAAAAATGTGTGATGAAACATTGGACTGTACACATGGCCTTGAAACTAAGCCACAGTGATCAGGTAGAAATCCATTTATCACTGTACATCAGGAAACATAATGCCAATGCAAAACCATTCTCGTGCTAAATGTTTCAGTATTTTGCTGAACCCAAGTGAGAATACCTGAAACTCTTTATTGTTGCTGGAATTGAGAGAAAAAGTTGGTGTTGATAAATAATCAAGTACAAAGCAGTGGCAGAGGACTTAGTGATTCCAGCAGCTGAATTTGAGAAATGTTCCCTGAATTGGCAGGAATGGTGCAACAGCTGTATGTTTTTGTGCTGAATTTTAATCACCCTCATGTATGACATTTGTTCTAGTATGTTGTGAACTCTGGAGGGGATTTTTATGAAGCACAGAACATGTCATACAAGATGTCACCACAAATATCATAAGGTTGACTTATAAATCTGTACAGTTGAATAATTGCTGTAGTCTTCAGATACAAAGTATTTTTTTTATGTTGGCAGGGCAACAAGGGTTGCCGGACTGGAAACTCATGAAGACACTCTGTTTGTCAAATGAAACATATCAATTGATTGAGTCTACACACCTAATGAAAGTGGTGTTTCATACCGATTATTATGGAAATAGGACCGGCTTCCGTGGAACTGTTAACATAGGTAAATATTCTGTTAAAAATTATTGTTACTAACCTTTATAATTATTTGTAACAACCCATATTCTTATTTTACGTTGTGAGGAGTTTCACCTGTTTCAAGTTAAGATTCATAGTCAGAGTAGTGGCCAGTAGGGGCTGTAAGCGTTGGTGGTCAGTGCCAGCAGCTAGTTGGTGGTAAGAATGTCTTGGCAATGTATAATACTCTCTGATTGTATTTTCATGGTGGATTTCATTCAATTCAACATTTATTGTTCTTAATTACATTATTAGAGACATATCAAATCAAGAAGTATGAGATGTTTGGGGCTTGTGACATGTATGGAGGAAGAGAGGTGCATATGGGGTTTTGATGGGGATATGTGAGGGAAAGATACTGCTTGGAAGACCTAAGTGTAAATGGGAGGACAATATTAAAATTATCTTCAAGAAATAGGATGGAAGAACATGGAGTGGGGTATTATGAACATGGTAATGACTGTTTAGGACCATGAATGGAAGGAAATTTCTTGACAAGATGGACCTACCTCAGCAGAGTTAGTCAGGTATGAGACATACATTCCTTACAGCAAATTGTATTCACCATGCTAAAAGATGTAGATGGGTAGTGAAAGCTTGTTCTGGATGACAGTGACTTTTTAAACTTGGAGTGCAGCATTTAGAATATGCTTCTCCACCAGGGCTAGCCTGAGACATGTGGGCATTGTGGGCAGGTTAATAATTTGGTGCCCCAGGCAGGCTAATAATTTTGCGCCCCTTAAAACCTCTATTCTTTAAGCTTTTTTGGCCTAGGATAGGGTTTTTGAGAGTGCCTGCCCAAACTGTGGATAATTTTCAGAGTAATTAATTGCATGTAGAATCCTGCATTTACTAGCACCATATTTCTGAATATTCCATTGACCACATAGTGCCCTGGGAGCAGCCTGGCAGGCCAATTCTCTGCATATCACAATAATACTCCATTTTACTGACAATTTGTAATGTTATTAAAAAGTCTACTGTAACGCCTAATACCTGTTACAGTCTTGTGACCTTTGGGGCACACTGAAACCACTCCCAGAATGAAACAGTGTATGTTTACGGCTACTTCATTATGTCCAGTGACACAAAAGGTGTTTTAAAGTGATTGGTAGTCATTGTTAGTTATTAGAAGTACAGTCTTACTGAAAAATTTTTACTTGATACACAAATATGGCATTCATGTTATTTCACTAAGAGTCAGAATTTATGCAGTAGTCACTACTGAGAAGTTGGGACCCATAAAATTAACACAACATACATATAACCTAGCACCATATATCGTACCACATCAACAGGGAGATAAACTGCACTTATAATGGTCTCTGTGAGAGTCACTGTTTTTATTATTATTGTAGTATTTTTTTAAACTCTGTCAAGGAAATTCAAGATTTATTAAAATCTGACAAGGTTAATGGTTACTGTACATGAAGACCAGTGTACATTCATGATAATATTTCACTGAATTCTTCTTAGAAAGATACAAGTTTCAGACAAAATTTTTGGAGAAAATCAAAACACACATTTTATGTTCAATGACTACCCCCCCCCCCAATCATGCTGTGTATGAGATAAAGTAGAAGAATCCTGCAGAACTGGAGAGGCAACAGTTGGCAATATAACATGATGCATGCATGTTGCATGTTTGATAACTAAGGCTATAGATGCACACTCAAAATGTGTAATACTTTTTACCTTTCCACAGTAACAGTGGTCACATGAGCATGCCTCATTGTTACTTTGTACATTCGTTGCCTCTCTTGTTTGAATTAGTGCAATGTTTGACTTTTTGCACTTCTGTATCTTCAAAATTCTTACAAGGAAAATATGTAAAGTCTTCTCTTATGAATTGTTAAAGCACAGTCTTGTGAATACACACAGCACCTCACAGTATAACAAAACTACATGATAAACAAGATGCTGCTAACCTATTTCAGAGCTTAGGTGATTAGTCACTGTCCTATCACTACAGAGGCTCAAGTTCCATCCCACACAAATACATGTGTTAATTTTGGTGGACGAAGTGGCACTAGAGTAGGTCCCCCCCCCCTCTGCAGGTACTTTACTTTGTCATTGTCACTATGACTCCATCAATGCTGCAGACTCATATTTCATTTATCTATAGCTGACACTGTACAGTATAATCCTTTCAATTGACAGCATTGTTCACACAGCACGTCTCTGTTTTCCATAATGATGTTATTCTTATGTGTAACAGGTTGATGGTAAGAAAGATATGGAATCAAGGATGCTGATACTTCACTACATTCACTCCATCTGTATTTCTAGTTAGAATAAAGAAACCAAAGTCCCCCATTTCAGTAGTAACACCTGATTCACATAGGATGGAAATTAAACCTGTATGATAGAATCCTGATTTAAGATTTTTTTATTTCAGATTTTCCTGCATATTGGGTTTATTTTTTGTCATCCTGTCCAAAGTTCAGTGTAAATAATTTATAATTTTTCTCAATTTGATATTTCCCAGTTTTAGGTTTTTGCTGCATTTAAGACACAAAAATTCATTCCCTACACTGATCTGGGGCCTTAGTTTAGAGATTATGCTGACAACTTTTGAATTTGGGTTGCATTAATAATGTCACGAGTATGTGCAATGAAAGTAGTGTGATGTCACAATAGATTGTGAACTATCACAGCAGTGTCCTGTTGATTCTGAAGGTTTAACATGCATGTGATTGGTCAGAAAGCCTGTGTCAGGAGCCATAGAACTGTTATTGGTTGATAATGAATTATGGATGTAAATTGCTTGATGATGGGTGATTGTACATGATGCTTACAGAAGAATAGATTCATAAAATATGTTGTACAATAAAACTTTAATATTTGTTATTTGTCAAGATTTATTCTTTCATGTGCCATAAAGTAAATATAAAAATATGAATGTAAAGTGGATTACTCTTTTTTGGACTTCACGCAGTGTAGATTTGTAATTCCATACCATCGTTTTGGTACAACCTCTCAGTGCCATCTTCAAGGATCTAGCAGTCCAAAACTGCTTGATATCATATACATTGCAGAAGATGCCTGAAATCATGCATAATAATATTATCTTTGATTTTGACACAACCCCTGTTGAAAGGTATTTCTTGATTGAAGGTAAACAAGCTTATCTCCCGAGTGAATCTTAAATTGGGGTTCTACTATATTTGTGTAGGTCTAGGAGCATTGCAAGCTATAACTAACCATGTTAGATTGATGTTACATAAAAAGTGCTTATATCAATGGTCTTTTTTAATTATAGGATGTTCTTTTTGCTTGAAACTTTTGCTAATACTGTTGATTTCTTGTGTGTGTCAATTTCTTGTGGCAGTGAAATTCTTGGAAAAGTCTCTTCACTACTAATATGCCATGATGAGCTCCATATGCCAAAGCAGTAACATGTCCTGTTTTAATCATAATTTCTGGTGCCCATTAAATGTGTTCGTGTTTTAACAGCATGTGGTGGAATGCTGACTGGACCAAATGGTGTGATTGACATGCGGAATGAGACCCGAGCACTCCGGTGGTTACACACGTACAGTAGTCTGAAGTGTGAATGGAATGTCACTGTAAGACCTGGGAGGACTATAGCAGTTGAGTTCCCTGTGTTCAATGTTCCATCATTGGACGTAGCTCACTGTGCACAGAACTACGTTGTGGTAAGTGATGGTTTAAGAGCCACATGTACCATTTTTTTCCATGGAACTGCTTTGTCCTTGTAGCTCATTTGTGTTTAGAATCAAGAAATATCATGTCCTCCTAGAGTAATTCTCACAGGAATACTCAACTTTGTAGCTTACTTCAGTGATACCCAAAGTGTGCTCTGCAGATCCCTAGGTATCTGCGACCAGTTCACAGGAGATCTGTGAGTATGTTTCCGTAATGGCTGTTTTGAAGTATACTTATTTTTTAATTAAATGCATAATGTTTTATGAAAAATAATGGAGGAACTTCTTTCATTGGCAGTATGTTTATTTCATATAACGATTAGAATGTCTAATTAGGAAACTTCCTGGGTCCACAAAGCATGGGACAGTAATTTTAGTTAAGGTCAATTCAAGCAATGTGTTATTTTATATGCCAGTGTTATGTGTTGGTATTTGTTCGAAATCAGTTGTGAGATATAATTTTTAGTATTGGATACTTATGATCTGTACACTGTAATTTATGTGGGCAAGGATGTGTGGATCCTTGGTTATTTTTTGAAGCCAGACGGGGTCCACAGGCAATTATATTTTAGAAACAGGGTCTTACTTTGATCTACAGCTCATATATGGGCTATACTCTTTTACACCTTCTCTTGCTGTTTAGACTGATTTACCTGTGTACTTCATTTCTTGTTATAGTTAAGGAATGGGAGATCCCAGCACTCTCCTATGTTGGGACATGGGAAATTCTGTGGCAGTCAAGCTCCAATAAATATTCCAGAAACATCAGGAAATGAACTGAGTGTTACATTTATGGGTTTATCACAAACAGCAGTAAGTTCATATAGAGATTATCTGAATAAGAGCTGAAACAAATAATAATTTCCATTGGTATATGCAGTTTTGATAGTATGGCATGAAAGAAGGAAATGTTCCTGTGCATTCATGCATTAGACTAATATACATAATTTGTTTTACATGATTTGTGAATATCACTTTCCCAGTAGGAATAAATTGCTAATTGACTTTCAGAGAATGATACAAGCCAGTGTGAAAAGTCAGTGTAGTGATTGTTGAACGTGCATTTACTGAAAAAGAATAACAAGAATGTGAAAAGTGGCACAGTAATGCTTTTGCCTTTGACATCACAATATATGTTATCTTTATTAATGTTTGTGGTTCAAAACAAAAATCTTTTCCTGACAAACAATGAAAATCACAATATAGGCACTGGACAAAGAAATAATTTATACCTTCCTCAAGCAATCTTAACCATTTACCAAAAAGGAGCTTATTATTTTGGGATAAAAATTTTTAGTAATTTACCTTTAGAGATTAAGAATTTTGCTGGTAACCAAAAAAATAAAAATAAAATAAAATTGCTCTGAAATAATTTTTACACACTTACTCATTTTTCTACCTTAGTCAATCATGAATTAAGAACTGTATCACAAGATTTTATTATAGTGGTATTTTGATTTAAGATTTCTGTCTATGCGCATTATGTAAGTACTCTTAACTTTTTTTGAGTTCTGTCTAGTTACAGTATGTAAGTATTTCATTGACTGTATATTCTGAACTGATCACATTTCCTTGTATAAACTTGATTTGTTACTTTTGTATCATAATCACAAATTACTATCATATGTATCTTACTGCCAAGACTCATTTTGAGCTATGTCTGTTGTTATATAATGACAAGTTCTATATCCACTCTGATGGATCTCTGGAATACTCAATAAATGAAATGAAAATGAAATGAAATGTAGCCTTCACATGTGGAAATCTTCGTTATATTTATGTTTAAAGTCTTGAAAGTTAATGCATTCCTGTAAAAGGTTAACATTTTTTATTTTTGCCTCACAATTGTAGGTTCCCACAGAAGTCATTTTGGTGTGTTGTCTTTTGGGTTGTGACACCGTGTAATCTCATAGGTATTTACCAACACATTGGAAATATTACGTTAGCACCCTTGGTGTAGATGTTAGTCAAGCTAATCTGTGTGGGTTGACCTTATGGGAAGGGTGAGGGTTAGAACTGCAAAGAGCTATGAGTGACTGTTCTGAGCGGTAGTTGAGGAGGAGGAACTAAGCCCTGTATGGGCCAATCAGAATGGAGTAAGTTCCTAACAGGGCCTTTACACAGCTATACAAGTTGCCTGCAGTAAGTAGTACTGCTATGAGTGATGAAGTGGGATCACTGATGTGGATGCATCATTCCAGGAGTTCAAGTTGGTTTACCGAGAGGTGTCATTGGCTTGCGGAGGTCGCGTAGTGCTATCAGAAGGTAACAATTCAACTCTGATCATGTCACCACGTTACCCCAATGTCCCACCACCACATACTGAGTGTGAGTGGATCATCATGGCTCCTGCGGGTGAGAGGTTGCATGTGGAGTTTGTTGACCGTTTTGATATCACTAGAACACAAGAGTGAGTACCTGTCACATGTATCAGAATTTTAACCCTTTTAGTTTTGTATATTAGGTGTTATTTCACATGTTCACTCCCAGCAGTCCCTGTTTTTTTTTGTCAGTACATGCTTACTTCACAATGTACTATTTTTAAGTGCAGTTTTCTCCTAAACTATTGTAGGTAGGTGACTGGATATATCAGAGGGTACAGAATAAAAGTTCTAGTATTGTTTTCAAGTGTGACATATTGTGTCATACACCCCTGGATGGAGTGAAACACCACATTTTATCAGAACATCTTAAGGCAGTTCATCACCATTGTGTTTTCAGTCAATAAAACCAACAAATAATTCACCAACACAACATGTATTGCAAAGAATATCAACAGTTACATTAATAGCCGGGGACCACGGTAGCACAGTGGTTAAGGTGCTGTGCTACAAATTGGAAGGTCGCTGGTTCTATCCCAGCTGGTGTCAGTGTATTATTCATTGACATAATCCTTCTGATCACACTTTGGCCCTGAGGTCAACTCAGCCTCTAACAGAAATGAGTACCAGGAGTTTTTCCTGGGGGTAAAGGCGGCCGGTGCATAAGGCTGACAACCTTACCACCATCCTGTGCCATTGTCATGAAATCTAGGAACCTTAACTTCCTGGAACCCTCTAGGCCACTCCAGGCCTGTAATGGGATTGCTTTACCTTTACATTAATAGTCATTTTCAGGATGTACAAAATAAAATAAAAAGGGGTTGCATCATGTATGCCTGAAATCTAGAGGCCTGAAATGGGGCTGTATACTTCAGGAATGCGCAACACAGTTAATCGTATCTCATAAGATTACTTTCTTGATGTCCTTAATGAAAAGTATTATAAATTTATATAGAGAAAAACCCAGCTTACTTCTACAATAGACACAATTCCCAACATTGTCCTCATTGTTTACACAACCAATAATTAACCTCAAAATCATTTCCAAAGTACTAGAACAAATTCGCTGCAAGATCTCAAGTAGGATAATATTTACACATTGTCCCTAGAGATCACACTTTCTGAAGAGCTCCTACATAGTTATTTTTTTATTATATGTATTTTTAACCTGTCAAACACAGTTACATTGTACTGCCTTTATATTTGTATGCTTTGTAAACGTATATATGATAAGTTTCATTGTAGATCACGCATTTTATATTAATTTTGTGTATGAGTTCATTGTAAAGTTTGAGATCTCATACTACATCTTGCATTTCTTTGTCGGTAATTTTTCTTTTGTAGAGCCTAGTGATGGCTATTAATGTAGCCAAAACTTGTAGCTGTTGATCTTGTTCACAATATGTTATGTTGTAAAATTGTTTGTTGATTTTATAGGACCACATTATTTCACTTTCATTACAACCACTGTCGGCAGGAATAAAATCATCAGAATATCCTGGAACAAAATAATTTTGACACTATCATCATCTTCAAAACTACTATTAATCAAAATTTCATGCTTCTTTTTTATGCTATACAGTGAACCACTCACTGTCTTTTCTTTTCTTTTTTCTTTTCTTTTCTTTTCTTCTCTTCTCTTT
>Ga0131853_10015156_pt1 | contig 14106 bp, 7 predicted proteins | sample TergutLab28metaG_FD_92764 | JGI IMG/M metagenome (GOLD analysis project Ga0131853, IMG submission 92764) | Labiotermes labralis P1 segment gut microbial communities from Petit-Saut dam, French Guiana - Lab288 P1 (version 2) (version 2) | ecosystem: Host-associated > Arthropoda: Insects >... | reverse complement strand
TTTCTCCATAATCATGAATGTATGGATGTCCTCCAAATTTTAAACAAGTGATTATATATATATATTTGAAATTTCTGTTGCGTGGTTTTGAATCCCGTATCATACCATTTAATTTTAAGATGAACCTTACACTTCTGAACTGCACGGATTGCATAGAATTGTGTGAAACAGGAAGATAATCGTGTGGTGGGGATTATTAGGAATTGTAAATATGGTGGTCATTGCCTGTTTTAGGTTACTGTTTATTTGCCTGAGAAAACGAGGCAGCCCTGCGCAAACCCTCATTCAGGGGCAGTGTTGCAGTTTCCTCCATTCGAACAGCGAACCGTCCCATACTTAACCTGTTAGACCTGTGGAGTCATTTGTCACTTCCGAATTTCCCACGCGTGGTTCAGATAAATTAATGAGCTGGAAGAAAGAGAGAGAAATACGTTTCGTCGGTAATTTTGGTGGCGGTAATTTAATGGGGAGCCTTGCACACGTATTTACTGTTTGTACTTCAGTGTGTATATGGAAATTACCAGCGAGCAGAGGAACCGGCCGCGTAAGAAACATTATTTCTGTAGGTTTATCCAGTTGTCGACTTTGATCAGAACGCACCGGAATGGCGTGTAGGGTAGTACAAAAAAGTAAGGTGTTCTGGTTGGCACAACCATGTTAAATGAAAGGCGTTCTGGTTGATACAACCGTACTAATTTAAAAGCTTCCCGGTTGATGCAGTCTCACTGAGTGAAAAGCGTTTTGTTTGACACAACCATACTAAATTAAAAGTGTTTTGTATGATACAGCGCATTAAATGAAAAGCGAACCGGTTGATAGTCACACGAAGTGAAAATCGTTCCTATTGTTACAGCCGCACTAATTGAAAAGCGTCCCAGTTAATTCAGCCGCACTAAATGAAAAGTGTTCCGGTTGATACAACCGCACTAAGTGAAAGGTGTTTCGTATGACATAACCACACTAACTGAAAAGCGTTCCGGTTGCTACAACCGCAGTAATTGAAGAGCGTTCCGGTTGATACAACCGCACTAAATGAAAAGCGTCCCGGTTGATTCAGCCGCATTAAATGAAAAGTGTTCCTGTTGATACAACCGAACTAAGTGAAAGGTGTTTCGTTTGACATAACCACACTAACTGAAAAGCGTTCCGGTTGATACAACCGCAATAATTGAAGAGCGTTCCAGTTGATACAGCCGCACAAAGTGAAAAGCGTTCCGGTTGATACAGTCGCACTAAGTGAGAAGCGTTCCGGTTGATTCAGCCGCACTAAAGGAAAGGCGTTCCGGTTGATACACCCGCACTAAGTGAGAAGCGTTCCGGTTGATTCAGCCGCACTAAATGAAAATCGTTCCGGTTGATACATCTGCACTAAATGAAAAGCGTTCCGGTTGATACAACCGCTCTAAGTGAGAAGTTCCAATTCCAGAACAGGGTGTATGGTATTGCACGTATATTGAGTAGATGATCACTATTGTGAAACTAAATTACACCTTAAGTACGGAAGATGGTGGCCGAGCGTTCGCACGTCGTAATCTGTAGATCCCGGATTACACCGTCGGCTAGGGAACTGTTTGTGCGGACTGAGGATTATCGTCGCGATATTCACTGGTCGCTGCTGGCACATCGCTGAGATATACCTCATGTTCAACCACCGCCACTTCCTTCCACATCCATTCCAGTTCATTATTCACACGTCTTTCTGCAATTCCACATTTCTTGCACTTTCCATATATATAAAAACACAAGAGACCTTGCAATAGCCGCCATTGTGGGTATCGCAGAGCAGTTTCGGCCCTGTCCTGGGGGGCGACACTGAGCTGCTGGCATCGTTGTTAAACGAACCACAAATAGACTACTCAGTACCTCAGGAAGAGTGGGATTTTTTGAGCCTCGCTGCTATTGTTCGTCAAACTGCCACGACTCCACGAAGTAGGACGCCTTGAAGTATAGGCAACCGTTATCACTGTCTTGTAGGGCTGGTTGTATACAGTCAAGTTCTTTGTGTATGTTGATAGCACGCACGCACAAAGACAGAGCCTCTTGCAAACACTTACCAGAACGATTTGTGCCAACTCTTCCAAATGGCTGTGTCCGAGTGGTTATGCTGGTGCCGGTTAGTTGTTGGCATGGTAGAGCGCTGGCGATATTCCCATGTAGGTCCGTAGAAGCTGGAGCGGTCTCCGTCATTGTTTTTCGTTCCTTTGAGGTTAAGTAATTAAATGAAGTTCGAAAATATATATGTAGTGCAAAGCGAAATTTGAGACAAATTATCTCCAACCAGAGCATGTTGGCCTACTACTTTTGCCGTTTCATATTCGGGGTTCACGGTTACGATATTGCCCCCCCCCACCCACACCCCAGTCTCCCCAAGGTCAGTTTTTTTTTTTAATCCATACAGGCTGTTGTCGGTACGCATTTTTACGTGGGACATCCCTTTGTGTTGAAGGGTCAATAATGGATAGAAAAGGGCAGTCGATCACATTTAAAACCTATTTTAAAGGTTGGTGAGTGATACAGTTCGACATATTGCAGCCATTGTGGCCATCATCAGGCGTTTTAAAATACTTAAAGATTTAATATTACACACACTCCGTGCATTTGACACATCCATAAATTAATTACCAACAAATTGGACGCCACCGTGTGCTAACGCTCTGTATGTCTTTTAGTATTAATTGGTCTTCACTGAAGATGGCTGTAAGTAATAGTCGATATATTTAGAATGGTTCTGTATTTATGGACAAGTCAAATTTGTTGGTATTACTTATAAAAAGAAAAATATTTACATGCAACACATTGAAAATATTTCTTTCTTTTTAATGAATTTGAGGTCTTGGCTTTACAGTAGACCTACACTGCGTTTTGTAAACGGTATTTAGTTATTATAATTTAAATGGGTTTGTAATCACAGATCGCTTTGCTCGATGCCCGTTAAGACTCTTCCATTCAATTTGAAGTTCTTGGTAATTATTGTAGTATGTTTTAATAGTACATATTCCTTTTTAGGGGCGTTCGCGAAATTGCGAAAAGCGACTATTAGCTTCTTCGTGTTTCGCTGGAATAACACGGTTCCCACTGGACGGATTTTCATAAAAATTGATATTTGAATATTTTTATATAATCCATTAGGAGAATTTAAGCTTCATTAAAATGTGAAAAGAATGACGAATGGTACTTTACATAAAGATCTGTCGACATTTATGATATCTCGCTCAGTTCTTAGAATGAGGAATGTTTCAGACTAAATTGTAGAGAATATCAAACCACGCGTTTTATGATCACCGCTTTTTTAAAATCGTGCCGTGTAAGAGATCATGTGGAAAAATATTGTAGAGCCGGCCAAGCTACGGATAGCAGTATGGCGCATGTGCATTACATGCTGCATACTTAAGGCTGCAAATACACACACTGAATGTGTAATACTTATTGCTTTTCCACTGCAACAGTGGTGGGGCGAACACGCCTCAATGGTACGTTGTACGTACATTGCCTGTCTTGATTATCTTCGGTTGGTTTCGGCTCCTACAACATGTACAGCATTGTAAGGCTGATATCTCAGCGTCGTAAAAAAAGAAATATTTTCAGTGCGTTGCATCTTAACTCACAGTGTTTTAAATCCCTGATGATGGCTTGTTGTAAAGGCCGAAACATGCGAGACTATAATTCAGTAATGTTTACAAATATAGCTTTGTTTGTCTGCTCTCTACTGTCCATTATATTTGTCGGTGCAGTTAACTTCTTTGCCCTTTACTCTAACCACCACTTGATCAGATAAGTGTCAGCTGAGGACTCTCCGTATAATCGTCCATTGCAAGCTTCAATGACGGTGAAAGAACATTGGTTTATTGGTGATTGGCTGATAGGTCGGTTGATTGATTGATTTCTTTTCGTTGGTTGGGGTTGGGAGGTTCGTTGGTTGGCAGGACAGAAACAAAGTGCTCAGAAAACTTGTCCATTGATGCTTTGTCCAATTGAAATTCCGCATGTGCCGCTGTGTGCTTGAAACAGAGCCCTGTTGTTAGTTCTGGTTCTGTCCATAGGCTATGGTACCATTATGTCATGTCTTATTTTACTATTGTATGTTTTGTTGACCGTGCATCCTTGTATAGTCTTGTAAATAAAGCCAACTTTGTGCACAATTTTCTTAGTATGTGTACTTCTCTTTAGTATGTTTAGAAATAAACATACTAAGAAAAAATGTGCACCAAATTGGCTTTATTTACAGGATTAATTTACTATATTTGCTGTCGCTTTTCCAGTCTTCGCCAATTTGCACATATATTCAACTTTAAGCCGTGTATGCGAGTGTTCTGTCGGTGACGTCACCACATTTTCATGTTGACGGCCTTTTCATGTGTCTAAAGTACAAGAGCGCGTAGTTACGAGTGTCATGTAGCCGTGACGTGTCGGCTGGGGAGATGCTTTGTCTGTAAGGTGAGAGAATCCAGCGTTTGACAGGTGTGACACACAGGAAGTTCAAGGTGCGTTTACGTGAGTAGTTTATAACGCTGTGGTGCTGAGACCTTCAGAAGCTGACAGTCACCCAGCTCTTCAAAAGTCTCTCCTCCCTGTGTGAAACACGATTGTTCATTAATGCTGTCACTACTGAACCCACTCCTGAACCAGATGGTTCCAGTCCAAATCGTAGTTCTTAAATATTTGTTTTATTCTAGTCTGTGTTATGTGAGTTCTGAATATCTGAAGTTATTTTTAACCTGAAGACGGGGACCGATCCTGTTCCCGAAATGCTGTCCTTTATTTACAATTTTTATTACTGTTATTAATTCTAAAACTTTATTTTGTGGTCACCGTGGTGGCACAGTGGTTAAGATGCTGTGCTACAAATCGGAAGGTCGCTGGTTCGATCCCAGCTGGTGTAATTGGAATTTTTCATTGACATAAAATCCTTCCGATCGCACTTTGGCCCTGGGGTAGGCTCAACCTCTAACAGAAATGAGTACCAGGAGCGTCTCCTGGGGGGTAAAGGCGGCCGGCGCGTAAGGCTGAGAACCTTACCACCATCTTGTGCTGTTGTCATGAAATCTGGGAACCTTAACTTCCTGGAACCCTCTGGGCCACTCCAGGCCTGTAACGGAACTGATCTGGCTGTTTCTCTGAGCGTTCTCTGAACATTACTCGCTGTGTGCAGGTTCGCGTATTTCTTCTATGAAACTTCCGAAACAGTTTCTGTTAAATTCTGTGTTGAAGTGTGCACTGTGCAGATTTTTGGTCCGGAAATCTCGGAGGAAAGGGTCCCTTCGGAAGATTGAACGTTCGTGGCAAGTAAATGTAAAGTTGGCCAGCTGTTGAATGAAGCATCTCTCTTGTACGGCGTGTCCCTGTACTTCACAAAAGGTGAAGGCGTTTGTTTAAGTGGAGCCATATCGTCACATGTTTCCCGGTACTGGTTTGAGGCGAGTGGTCAGCGTCACGCTTCGGCCGCTTTACTCCCGATACCAAATGGATACGGTGCAGTATGGGCCCCACAGCTGTTGTGACGGAACGTTGCGGGAAATACTTTTATTCAAACGTATTACAAAATACTTAATTGATTTCTATCAGCACAATTAATTTTATTATATTATGTAGATACGTGGCTACATGTTGCAACCAATGCTTGGTCGTCCTCAAGTCTTTTTAAACACACAAAGACCAGAATTACAATTCCAACGTCAGTTGTAGGGTCAGATTGATGTCTCAGTGTTTGGTGGTACAAAACGCATGTCAGGAAAAATTTTAAAAACAAATAAAATTTGTCAGCGTTATTGCTTGTTGTCTGTATCAAATTCGTCTTGTATGAAGAAAACAAACAGCAACGCTGATTTTTTTTTTTTTTGCTTTTAAAAATTATACGGACATGCATTTTGTAACACCGAACACTGAGACTTCAATATGATCTCATAGCTGACGCTGCAATTGTAATTCTGGTTTTTTGTAAGTTCAAAGGGCCTGAGGATGACCACGTAGTGGTTGAAACATGTAGCCGCATGTATGTAATATAATACAGGGTTATTCAAAATGATTGTGGGGTTTTAGCAACTCGTTCTCCAGATGCAACCCCATGTGATTTCTTTCTATGGGGTTACGTTAAGGATAAGGTTTATGTTCCTCCTCTTCCCGCAAGTATCCCGGAACTGAAGGTACGAATCAGAACCGCCATTGAAACCATCACCGCTGGCATGGAACGAACTCGATTATCGTGTTGATGTTTGTAGAATCACAAAGGGTGCACACATACAGCACCTGTAGGGTATGTAACAAAAACTTGGAGTGTTGTTGTATTAAATAAAAACATACATATATTCCTATCTCGAGTGTATTGTGTAAAACCCCGACAATCATTTTGAATAACCCTGTATAGTTAGTTTTGTTGATGGTACTTTGTAATTTATGCAACACAACGGTGTGTCCAAGATAAAAACTTAGAACGTATCTTAAATAAGTGAAATTCGAGGACGTGGAATGAACTTGGGCTAAGGCGGTGGACCAGTGGCGGTGTGTTGTGAACACGATTGTGGGTGCTGTAAACGGCGAACTATTTCTTAACCTGCTGAGCGACTGTTGGCTTCTCAAGGAGAACCTTACTCCCCCTGAACTAAAAATGGAAGTTCAGTTGATCGGGAGACGTGATGCTGGCAGACTTTACCCAAACACTGTATTCAGGCGGTGTGAGACCTGCCTGTTTCAGCAGCCAATTTGCACTGCAACTCACCGTCCAAATTTTAATACACGGTATCTCGTCTGGTCCCATCTGCCAGGCAGTTAGGACAATTTCACCTGCCACCTTTATCATATATGTCAGCCATTTCTGGGGACTAACAATGGATGGCGAATTAGAGCTAAATGGGATAATGATTGCGTAGGTAGAAAAAGTGAAGTGCTTGTGCACGTACTGCAGTTATCAAAAGTTGACTTTGATGACGGTACACGAAATGGGCACATACCGTTTCAGCATTTTTGGAGGTAATGTCCTTGGGGTCTAGTCATATGGTGGTGCCACCCAGTGTGACAGGCCTAGCAGCAAGTCTGAAGATGATACCGCAAATAGCCCCAAGTAACGTGGTGGTCGATACAGCCAGATGGTTGCAGTGACGTCACATCGGTAGACTGCAGCTGCCGCCAATGAAATATGCAAGCTGCTCTGTTGTGGTCACAGTGATTTCTGACGGCTAACACTGCGTACTCAGCTCTGTAGTTTTATCCTGTGCTCTTTAGACGCGTTCGCATAGTCGCGAAAAGCGTCCACTGCCTTCGACGTGCCCTATCTGTCGCATTTATCAGCGTGGCTCCGAGTTAGACGGATTACCGTGAGCTTGTTATTGAGGGCCTTTTTATGATAATCTGTTGAAAAAGCCCAGATTTGTTTAAAAAGGACAAAAATGTGGGACACCTCACATGAAGTAATTCTGTTGTTTCCGGTGACATCAAATCGCCATTAACGCGTTCTCTTCGTGTGGAATGGTTGGTCCGTCCACCTGTCGGTCTGCCTTCCGTCTCCCCGCATGAATCAGCGCGTCTCCCAGTGGACGGATTTACGCGAAATTTGATATTTTAGACTTTTACGAAAACCTATTGAATTCCATATTTGGTTAAAATCGGACAAAAATATCGGGAACGTTAGATGAAGATTTTTAAGTACATTTTATTGTTGCATACGACATTAAATCGCCGTAAAAGTCCTCGTTTTGAGTGAAGTGGTGTCAGACTGTTAGGATAGCCGAGCAGGTATAAACTTTATGGGAACGCGACGCATTGTTACGTCATAGTACATTACCTATCTTTTTTTATTGTAATAATAGGAAAGGTGCCGGTAGGTACTCTCTGACCGCACGTAGCGTTGAAGGTGTCACCTGTCTTCGTATTAAAAATAAATATGTTGGTATTTTTGTTTCTCGTTGTGATAGCGTTCTTTATATACAGCAGCAAATCAGATGTTTTTTCCCCCACCCGGTAACAGGTAATATTCGCTTGCTGCGTCACCGTAGACAGATGTGCCGGTGCGCTGTACAGTTTCGTATCGGCAGAAAAAGAGAATCATCGGTTTTATCAACCATTCGCATGAGGAGACATTCGATATGATGAATCGGATGTGTACTGCGTTACTGTGCGTTGCTGTGTCTGCTGCGAGGCTCGTGTAGCCGTTGACTCGGGAGAGTAGTTGTGGACTGTGTGTGGTAGAAATGTTCTTTTTTAGGTACGTTCGCAAAATTGTTAAAAGCGTCTGTTAGCGTCGTCTTGTCTGTCCGTACTTCCTTCGGGCTGTCCTTCGGCATGGAACAACTCGGCTCCCACTGGATGTATTTTCATGAAAATTATTTGAGGATTTTCGAAACTGTCTCGAAAATTCAAGTTTCATTAAAATCGAATAAGAATAAGCAATGAGCAATATACATTTTTTAAAATCACATCTCCCTCATTTCTTGTTAGAATGAGAAATGTATCAGAAGTTGCAGAGAAAATCAAAACACATTTTGTGTTCAGCAACTTTTTTTTTTTCGAAAATCGTACCGTTTATGAAAAAAAATGTGGAAAAATATTGTAGAGCGGGGCAGACCACAGATGACAATATGGCCTATGCGCATTGCATGCTGCATGCCTAAGGTTACAAGTACGCACCCTCAGTTTGTGCAGTAATCATGGTTTTTCCACTGCAACAGTGGTTGCACGAAAGCGCCTCAATGTTAGGTAATACGTACATTGCCTGTCTTGTTTATTTTACTGATACTCTTTAACGTGTCGGTTATGCGAGGAGTCGTGCGTTTCCAGCCAACCGCTTCGTGTGCATTCTGATATTATACATCTTGGGGAATTACGTTGCGAAGGTATGAAGTGACTAAGGACCGTTTGCCGACTTCATTATTGAGGTAAATCCGGTCGTCTGCCGTAAAAGCCACGCCATAAGACATATGAAGGACTGAAAATAGAGCTGCACGAATTCGTGGACGTTAGGTGTGTTGGATTTCCGGGTCGTTTTACATGAGGTTTCGTAAAGTTAAATAGGCCGTGAGCGATACTCGTGTTGTTACATGAGATCTTCGTCAGTGGAACTTGTAATATATAGGCTTGTCCGCTTCCAGCATGTTTTTTGCTGAGACTGAATCTGTGGTGACCGACGGTGAATGGCTGGTCTGCATCAGGTGTGTCCAGCCTTTAAACAGAGTTCGATTGAAATTGGTAACTCTGTTCCACTAATAGTGATTATTCCATTGTTCTTGGGAAAGATGTCGTGTAGATTGGTGTATATGTACTGGGTCTTCCGGACTACTGGTAACATGTAGTAATCAGGCTCCCCTGGAACTCTGGTAACTGTTTACCAATCAGCACTGCGTCGTTTTCCAGATCATTTAAGTCTTCGTAAGCATCGCTGTGTGACAGATCTGCCACCAGCCTTTGTTAAGCGAATTTGTTGTTGGTGCGTGTCGGTCCCCAGTGAGTCATTCCATGCCACAACAGCTCGTGGTGTATCCTCATTGTCGAGGCTTCACGATCGCACGCAGACACACCGCGCTCGGTAGGATTCCACCGGACTAGAGATCAGTCCGACACAGAGCCTGTACCTTACAACACTCACAAGAGATAGACATCCATTCCCCCTGCGGGATTCGAACCCGCAATCCTAGCAAGCGAGCGGTCGCAGACCCACGTCTTAGACCGCACGGCCACTGGGATCGGCTGCTGACCCATACTGTAGATCCAAATCTAATTTTACGTTTTTCCGAAATATGGCTTGTCACACAAGAATGCTGGTTATAAGCGCTTTGCTCTGGGATTGCCAAATGATTATTCGAGGAAGGTATTAAATAAACGAACCGTGCTGTGCTGTTAGTCCTGCAAAAGGAACGTAGTCAATGAATTCGGGGTTCCTCGTGTTTGTGCCTTGTACAGGCCTGGCTACCTGATACCGTCGGACCCCGTAATTTATCTTTTCATCGGTTCAGATTTATATGTTTGTGCCTTAACTGTGAGCCACTGAATATTTTTATCGGTATTGCAGGTCGTTTAACGCAGCGTTTTGATGCAAGAATCGCGTGTAGTTCTTATGTAGCCAGTGTTGTAATACAAAGGCGCAGCCACTTGCGTGGAGTATTGAGGCTAGTAATTGTAGTCTTTCCACGTTATTCAGAAAGTTTCTATTCTGGAAGTTGTTACAAAACAGCAAACCTGTGAAGCGATATCTTTACTTTCATCTTACAGTTTCTTCTTACCTCGTGATTTGTGTCCATTCATCTTTACTTGTAGGGTTTATGGTGTGAAGTGTGGTAATTTCAAGGGCGTCAGGTACCCGTGTGTGTGTGTGTGTGTGACGGAGAGATTAGAGGCTAGGTTTCACATTTGTCGAATCTAAGATCTGCACACAACACGCAAAAAAAAAAAAAGCAGCGCAGTACCATAGTACACAGTCGTCTGTGGCCTCTACGCAGTAGAGGTGAGAACCAGGGAGATGCGGGTAGGGGTGGGACAATCCAGTGATGTGTAGTATTTGTAGCGTGCTAGGAAACACGAACGTTGAATTACCATTTGTTGGTTTTTCTATGAATGTGGTTAGGTTCTTCCTCTTGCATCACTACGAACTTCTGGTTGATCACCATCTCTTTTTTTTTTATGCATAGTTTACTGCTTGTAGTCGGAGTACTTAGAACTCCATGTGTCTGTGCTATGTAGTGTCAGCACGCCTAACTACGGACTCGACCACACTTGCACAGCTAGGCGCAGCGTAGCATTAGTAATGTCACAACGGTAGCAGCGTGTATGGCCAGTACTGTGCCACTATACTCCCATAAGTTTTTGACATGTTAGCGACTTGCAGATTATTTGCGCTTAGCTCGTTGTGTTCGGACTTGTGTTTCCGTCAGTGTGGACGGTTTCACGAGCACGAGCTCGATCAACGCGATCCACCAGAACTCCGTAATAGAGTGGCTCGGCACTGAGGCGGTATTTCAGTGGGCCGCCAAGGCTCATAACGGTTTTGATATTTCAACTGACAGGAGCAGCATGTGCACAGTGCACACAGCCACTGCCACGAGCAGGAGCAGTCTCTTTGCGCCTGGGCGGTTTTCATCCTCATCGTTATACCGAGCCATTGTACGTAGTTTGTCATTTCACCCGCGCACACACACGCGCGCGCGCGCGCAAGCTTCTGAAGTGCATTCATCCTTATTTCCTGTGCAATAAAATCCCTGCGCCCATCATAAAATACTGGGACAGTAATTAGTTATAAATCCGTCGAAGCACAGCTTAGGTTATTTATTCTGCGTATTGCTGCAGGTGGTCTCAGTTGGCTACATGTTTCGACCGTTCGTGCGGTCATCTTCAGGCCGTGTATCAAAGGGAAAAATATGTAAGCTGTTCACCGCTCCTTTCATGTGGAGAATGGATCTTAACTCCCGTATGAACTTCCTCACATGAGTCATTTTTTAGTCTTGCCATGAGTTTGAATGAAGTTGGTACTGCGAGAAGTGGAGGGGTAAATCGTGGATATTGCCTGTGTCCGCCAGAATTATTTTGCGGCGTCGTCTGGGCGGTTACATATTTGCGTAAATTGCGCGTGAGTGCTGACATGGTGAAGTAGCACAGCGTCAAGTCAAGCAGGCGTATTGAAAGTATTATTCGCCGATGGCTGAGTATGTTTTTGCGTTCCGAAGCGTTAGACCCCGAAGGGTATGATGAATTGATGGTTAACAGCATTGGAATCTCTTCCTCCTTGACCCGATCGCCGGGATCCATGGAACTGCCCCTACATTTCATAGGAGAGCTAACGCGATTGGAACTTGAATTTGACCTCTCACTTTTATGTAATGCCAGTGTACAGAATCCATTAGTTTTACCTTCGTGATGATGTTATTGAACACCGAGGCAATTCTTGTACATGATAACAGTGCGCTGACGTCTTGGTGTGAACTTTACTGTAGGATGTCAGTTGCGATTTACCAATGCAGTGTGCACTGCCCCTCCCCGTTGTCATGTACTTGAGTAGCCATGGATGCTGAGCTTAGTACGCCAGTGGAAGTTGCGATTATTAACTGCAGTAAACTTCCAATTTTGTGAGGTCAGTGAAAGCGTCGGCTGTCTTAAGACTGGTTTAGACGTATTGGTTGGACATGTAGGTCTCTTATGGCCTGTTGTTGCGGCCCAGCTTTTGTATTTTGTTTTGTGCATTTAATCGCGTTTGGCACAGGTACTAAGATGACATTTTCATGTTTTTCTGACCGTGCATCTTCGTATGTACCTGGTAAGTGACCAACTTGAAGCACATTTTTTTTTATATGTTGTGTTTACTTAGATCCTCCACATGTTTCGAGCAATCTTGTGCTCATCCTCAGGAGGACAATTGTATTAATACAAAATATTACATATTCTTGTATATTGTAGCACAGTACATACGTATAGGACAAGTATTTAGTGTACACACATGTTACACACACATAATATGATACATAGACCTAACTATTATTAACTCAAATATACATAATAGCAGTTACCCCATGTACCCAACCCCCAACCTCCATGACATGTACGAGATCTCGTGCCCTCCACATCTCCCACATCCCCACTGTACACAGCCCATATTCAATCTTGTATAACTACTTTCTAAGGATTCATGTACAACCTGAAGATGGCTATTATCAAAAACCGAAACATGTAGTTGTACCTTAGGTAGTAAATGTAAATACACCTCTACCATAAAATAAAGTTCTGTTAGACAGGAACATGCTCTAATTACAACGTCTGGTATAGTCGCTCTGAGTTGGTGTCGGAACTGCAGTTCCTTCTCGACCTGCATACCAGCCAGACACCAACTCACAGTGATTATACCAGATGTTGTATTAATACAGTTGCCCTCCTGAGGAGGAGCACAAGATTGCTCGAAACATGTAAAGGATCTAAATAAACACAACATATAAAAAATTGTGCGTCAAGTTGGTCACTTAGCAGGTATACTCAGATGACTGTATCTTGTTTTTAGGCGCCTTCGCAAATTTGCCGTAAGCGACTATCAGCTTCGTCATGTCTGACCGCATGGAACAGTTCCGCTCCTAATGGACGGATTTTCGTGAAATGTTATATTTGAATATTTTTGGAATATATGTCGAGAAATTTCACGTTTCGTGAAAATCCCCCTTCTTATGAATAGGTACTATGATCAACTCCTTCCATCCTTTAGGCAGTTTCTCCTTCTTCCAAATAGAAGTAATAAGTTTACGAATCTCCAAGCAAATTGTTCTGCCCCAGCTTTAATCAGTTCTGCCGTTATTTGACCAATACCTGGCGATTTGTGACTTTTTAGCTTGTCAACAGCCAGCTCAAACTCAGAGGCACTTGGCACAGGTACTAGTGGTTCTGCTGTGTGTATTTCTGCCTGCCCAACATCCTTAACCCCATGCACGTTGAATAGCTGGGAGAAGTAGTTCCTCCACCTAGCCACAATACTGTGAGAGTCTGCAAACAAGTCACCTTTCTCATCCTTTACTATATTACATCTAGGCTGGTACCCCTTCTAAAAATCATTGAAGCCCCTATACAAGTCCCTAATGTTTAGGATCTTACTGTTAGTTTCAAGTTCCTCAATTTTAGCTCTCAGATATGCCTTCTTTTTGTTCCTGAAATGTCTGCTAACTTCACGTCTTACATTGTTCAGAATATCTACAATGCTTTGGCTTGGATCCTGTATCCACTGCATTTTAGCCTGCTTCCCTTGATCCAAAAAACCTAAACATTCTTCTTCAAACCAGGGTTTATTCTGCTTCAATTCGTGCAGACCCAGACTCTCTTTCGCTGTGGTTTGGATATTCTCTTTGATGTTCTCCCAAGTCCCATCTACGTCCTCGTCATCGTTCAAATTCTCCAAAGCTGCAAAGCTGTTTGTAATCTCAGTCTGATACTGTTCCCTAACCTCTGGCCCATTTAGCTTCCTCAAGTTAAATCTTTGCCTATCAAACCTCTGTGCGGCCTGTTTACCCACTGCTAATCTTTCCCTAACCTTGAGCATTTTACACTAAAAACTAAACTCCGTGGCCTTAGTCCGCACGCGAACTATACCGACAGAGCGGCCGCCGCCGGTCGGCGAAGTTAGTGCCAACTTTTGCGGATAGAGGGGTGTCACGTGGT
>Ga0131853_10015155_pt1 | contig 14106 bp, 7 predicted proteins | sample TergutLab28metaG_FD_92764 | JGI IMG/M metagenome (GOLD analysis project Ga0131853, IMG submission 92764) | Labiotermes labralis P1 segment gut microbial communities from Petit-Saut dam, French Guiana - Lab288 P1 (version 2) (version 2) | ecosystem: Host-associated > Arthropoda: Insects >... | reverse complement strand
ATTTAAAACGTCAGTCACAAAGCAACTGAAATGGGGAGGAGCTCCGTCTTGCATAAAAATAACCCTACTTACAATTTCTTGTTCGAAGGTTTCAATCTGTGGAAACACGTACTTTTTAAGTTACAGCGGTTTAAAATCCCGTCCATCTTTTTCGATGACCCTGTAGTATACAAATATTATTAAAAATGCGGCCGCGGACGGCATAATACAAAATGGCGGGCCGCAATTTTGAGACCCATTGGTTATAACATTCTACAGTAGCGTGAATTTATAACTTTGGTATTAATTTATTTTCTTTTAATGTCATATTGTGATGTGTGAGAGACATGACTCGCCTAGTAGCTGCAGAGATGTCCTTTCTAAGAAGGTTATGGGATACACAAGATTGGATAAAATAAGAAGCGAAGTCACAGGAAAAAACTAGAGATTTCTGGAATACAAGAAGTGAGACGCAAATACTAACAAAACTGGATCAACCACCTTGAAAGAATGGACAGCACCAGACTGCCGAAACACGCCCTCAAATACAAACCTCGAGGAAGAAGAGACCGTGGTCGTCCCAGGAAACGATGGCAATGCGTCGATGCCGGAACAGGTCAAACGACCTAATCCATGGAGGAAGATGATGATGATGATTGTGACTTTTTAGAATATTATTCGATGGGTCCTAATTAAGCTAAAACATTTATAGGTTTCATAATCGTGAATTAAGAAATATTTACGCTTATGTAACACACCAACATATGCATGCTGAGAAAACACGCGTTATTCGCCTAAATGTCTGAACGACAACCGAAATTTAATGGTTTTAGAAACAAGAAAATCCGAAATTTTATGACTGTGGGGAGCGGCTGAGATATTCACTGCAATATTAAAGTTTATTTTACTTACGAAATTTGTGCAATTGTTATATTTAATTAGTATTCTTGCACAGGCACCCTAATGATGGTAACAAAATGACAACAAATGTAGGTGAAAATTAAAGTAAGACAATGCATATTTTATTAGTGTGCATTTGTTGGTTTATTATATAAGTGTAAATGTTGAAACTTGTTGGCCGTGAACCGATTGACAGAGACCTTAAAGTGGCAGGCCAACAGTCAGTTTCATAATAAGTAATTAGTTCAGGAGTAAAATCCTGGAACAACAAAAAAGACTTTTCTTGAAGGAAAATGCTGCGTAAATTCACTGGGACTCGAACCGAAGACCAGAGTTCGCAGATCTATGCGAGCTGCACTTTGCGATGGCAGCTGTGCGGACTTTCCTTAAAGCCACGACTTCTCAGAATTACGTTTCAGTCTTGCCGTTCTGCAGAGGTCGCGCTCCGCATAGCAAGCATTCGCCTCGGGCTGCAGCTGTTAATGCGGATGATTGATAACACGACGACGATCAGCCAGCTCGTAAGCTAGTCCCCAGGTCGTACATCACTTCTACGTTAAAGTGCCTCTTCAATATATTAAAAGCCTCAACTTAACAGATTTCCCGCTTTCGGCCAGACTTACGTCACAAAAACTTGTTACATCAGATTTTGAAAAGAGATTTCTTCCAGTTCAGTAAAAAAAGCCTCGCCTTACTTTTGTCCTTAATTGTCGATTCTTTTTTTCAAAGATAGCTGGAAACTAACTTTGATAATCACATTTCTCTTACAGTTACTCTCTACTCTGTCCTTTTCAACATTATTCATTTCTCACCAAATACTTCACAGAATTTTTTTTCTTCCCCATTCCCTAGCAATCACAATTTCAATTTTCCATTACGATGACATGATGAAGACTGTGTGAGCTCTTTTAAAAATGAAATGAACCACAGCTCCGTCAATCATCTACTCCAAAATCCGTGAGCGGACGCACTTGGCCCTCTGTACAGCGCCGCGCGTATTGAGCCATGAAAGACAAATTATTAACATCCTCTGGGATGTGAATTATAAAGGGAAGTAAAAAGCGAGAAGGAAAATGGAAGTTATCTCCTTTGTATTAAAAGAGAATAACAATGCTTCTTTTGAGGGAGTTTTTTTTCCTGACTGGTATGAAAAATGGGGCACAAAAACAGGAAAGAAGTTCCACAACGTTAAATCACGCAGCAGATTTAATTCTCACAAAATAGGATAGCAACGAGTTCGAGCAGAATTCATAAAATCTACTTTCGTACTGCACAGTTTTCTAGACCTACAGGTCTAGTACCATTAGAGCAGTGTTTCTCAAACGCCGGGCCGCGGCCCGGTACCGGGCCCTGGCATCAATTATACCGGGGCGTGAGAGGTTCTCCTGGAATTTATAACTACTTTAAATGTAATTTTATATTTGTCAGCATGCCACATTGTACACATAAATGTACTAACACTCTTTATGATTATGCCATAATTAATTATTAATACTTATGTTAGCTTAACGTATGAACTTAAAAATAATTGGAAAGGCACTGACGAGTAACTCTGTTGGGACTGGAACCTCGTCTTATGAAAAAAAGAATTTACTGGGCTGCGGTCTCACAAAGGTTGAGAAACACTGCATTTGAGTTTCATCTTATTTTTGCGAAGTGCTTGTTACTTACGTTACAATTGTGCCGACGTTGAACTTACTGCAATAATTCGGATTATATCTGCCGTAAACTTATTATTCATTTTAAGATTATGTCTAAAATATACTTATAACTTATGTTAGTGTAGTTTCTGCGCAGATCGCATTATTTAAATTATGTCTGTGCACATTGATGCAGTTCAAGCATTTCCATGTTATTCTGCCCTGAAAACCCATCCTGTATTTTACTTCGAACCGCTAATAATTTTATATCAAACTGTAAAACTTAATATTTCTAAAGAGAGTAATCACCATATTCATAATCACAAAAGACCTTAATCGCTTCTCCTCAGAAATCAGTTCACCTCAGCACATTATTGTTGGCAGGTGCCAGCGGGTTGCGCGGAGTGCAGATCACTGTACCAGAGGCAGTTCCTAAGGGCGACATGGTCAGGCTGAAGTGTGAGTACGACCTGGAGAAGGAGCAGCTGTACACAATCAAGTGGTACTGGGGTGACCAGGAGTTCTACCGCTACGTGCCGAAGGAGTCCCCACCTACCAAGGTTTTCCCACTGCACGGCATCCACGTAGACGTACGTACCTTCCGATAAGCTAAACAGTACTTGATCTTTCATGCTGCTGGAGAAAGGTAGCTCTCCCAACTACTACCTTTAAAGTAAATTATGGTTTAATTGATAATTTCCGCCGTATTTAAGACTTTTAAGGCGGATGTTTTTAAATGATATTCATATTTGCGTGTTCGCACCGTGTATCATGTTTTTTTTTTGTTGCGATGCTTCGGTGGAAAGACTGCCTCCTTTTTTAGGGTGACTAAATTATACCGTTAAAATTTAGTCACACAGTGGATGGAGAAAGTTCGCTCTTTCGTAACTTCCAAGGAAGCCAAACACACTGCGAAATCTAAACACCTGGAAGACTGCCATTACACGTCATATTAATTGTCTTTCAGAACCGGGCACAATGACCGAAGTTATTATATCTTAACCCTTGAAATAAGAGCTGTAACTCTGTGTACCATCTGCTGGGACACTCAGAACTGTACTTTACCCACTTTTTTGTGTCTCGTCCAATTCTCTCGACATAAAGCTACGATTTCACAAAACAACCTTAGAAGATTTGCTTGTGTAATATAGAACGTTATAAGAATTAGATAAACTCTTGGCATTGAAGGACACACGCAAGAAATTTAAATGTAAACTATTTATTCACCGATTATGATCTTAAGTTAGGAAGGCAAGTAATGTACAGTTAAGCTGTGTAATAACGACATCATTTTATCCGACACCTTGTCTATATCGTCAGATTTTCTGTTGTAGCAGTTAATTTCCTCTTTTAGAACAACACTCTTATAACGAGACAAAGTATTCATTATATTTCATGAAGGTATAACCCAATTCGACTACATATAAATATATTTACTGTGACCACTATTACCTGAGACAAAATAGGTTATGATAAAACTCTGCTACTTACATACCCGATGTATGAAAAGAGTTTACACTAATCATAAAATATGGCCTTCTTCTGGGATGTGATGCATTTAGTGCGATAAAACTATACCGACTTTGAGAAACGTGCTGCCTGCATGTTCGGGGCTTAAAAGTCTTAAGTTGAAGAAGAAGATGGTTTGTTTCTTCGACATGTGGATATATTTTTACTAGAATACGCTCCTTTGAACTTAAGAAGGGGACACCCTTCATGTTTCTTGTCATGAAGAGCTCAGATTTCGGAATAATATATTTATGACAAATTTTAAATATTTAGTTTATATATAATGTTTAAAGATTTCGGCAAATCTTATATTACAAAAAGTGGGTTATTATTGGTGATAATAAATTAAGGTTTATTTATAAAACACAGAATATACATTCGTGAAATATATTTGTGAATTTCGTTTATTTTTATTTTATCGGTTCCATGAAATCATTATTACTTTATAAAGAATGATATTTCATCTTTTCGCCTTCACCATAAATGTCAGAGATTCTTTTTCACGTTTCTCATACTTCGCACATTTCCCTGATAACTTGTCACATGTGCGTCAAACAACACGAGGCTTTGCTGGATCTCACAAACAAAAATAGTCTAGAATTTATTTCTGAGATTAATGAAGTAAATAATTTAGGGGAATTTACTTAGCTGAAATCCAGCACTGAACCAAAACATGGAAGCAATGAAGTACTAATTGAAATATTTTTGTAATAATCGGCACCTTCTTACCTTTGAAGTACGGAGCCTATTTTACTTATAACGTACTGCAACATTTAAAAATTCCTCAATTTCCTCCAAAGATTTATAAGTGTGTTTCATTTGATTCTTATAACGAAGAGCCAAAGATTTATTGAACAGTGTAAAGAGAATGCTCGATGCAAATAAGACGTAACGCATTTTCTGTAAGTTATACAATGAAATTCTGAGAACAGTTTAGACAAAAATCTGCTTTAGGATGTTTAACAAATATTAAAGGATTATGGATTTCAATGGCAAGACTGAGGTACTGTGCTAGAATACACCGTGTACTGTCGTACGTGATCAACGCAACTTAAAAATGGAGGCAGCATGTTCTACCTTCCTGAAAATGGAAGTGATGTATTCTCCGCAACGTTGGTAATCATTTAGTGGACTACACGGCGTCACAGCCCAGGATACCCGATCCTAATTGTTACCTAAACTAATAGCTCACAATATACAAGACAGTTGCATATTCTTTGAAGGGTGCTGTAAGACACAGAAATAGATGCGCATTTTTCAAGCGGGTAAGTTCGCAAAACACAAAGAGCCCAGTTGCTCTGTAATCAATAATGCCGTTTCAGCAGTGACCATGGCACTTACATAAAGTTCTTATTTATGACTTGCCTGGCGACAGGAAACTATAAAACGCAGTGACAGTTAATTCGCTCTCATCACTGAGGTTTTTCGGCGCCATCGCGGGCAAAGAATCAGCGGTGTTATCACAGGTACAGTACAAGTAGCCACCACTAAACGTGAATGAAGAGTCGCTGGTACCAGTGATTACATGTGGCTTTTTTGATTAGGAAATGGACCCGTCGGATAACTGAGCAGCTCAAAAGCCGCATTCGAAAAAGGGCAAACTTTGAGATCAGGATGACCAGTAAGTGGCACCGGTGACCACAGTCCACGTCTATGAAGCCACACGAAAATTCGGTACTTCGCTGCTCTATAATTATATTTCACAAGACAATTGTGTAAAGGTAAAGGCCAACTTATGACATGCCTATTGAGGCATACAGGAAAGGCGGAATTATAGTTCCAATCTATTCGCAACGTCTTCGCTAGAAGAGGATGGATGTTTACCACCAGGACCCCGCTTTACCTCTGCGCATAACCAGTACCCAATGTACAGTGTGTTGGGTGGCCTTCAGGGACAGGGCTGGAAGGACATGGAAAATTTCGCCCCGACTGGGAATCGAACCCTGGACCCTTAGCAAGTCGCTATACCGGATACACTAACTCTGCCGCCCCTTCTGTACCTAGTAACCCCGAATATCAGAGAAGAAAGCGTATGATTGCTCCGACTAAACTTCTGCAAGGCAACACAATGTTATGTTACCTTGTGGAGTATTTTGAGTGGCAAATATTTCAACTCAAATTCAAAACTTATCTCTGACTATAATTTCATTTTTGTGGTTCTCAGAACCATATATTAGTTTGTTTTGTCCTGAAGACACAGACTAAAGACTTCGCTTAAACCTGGATGTATTTCTGATAGAATGTATGACTGTACTAATCACGAAACAGTTTTCTTCAAGGGCATGCCACAACCGAAGCGATTATTCGCCGGATTCCCACTGCAAACGGCTTCGTACAAACCCTGTACAGTCGATACGGGATTTCTGATCAATACGGCTTCCTCATGTAAACAGTTTTCCGTCAGTACTCCACATTCATATTCATTTACTACTTACTGTATACTACAAACTTATAGACTGACAGTACCGGTAAATAAACTTGAACAAATTACTACGCAGCTGAAAAAATTCCTGACAATTGATCAACTACAGACACGTGAGCACTCTTAAAATTTTCTGTGGGAGTGCAGAGTCTGAGGCTGTAAATAATTCATGTTTGAATGTTACAGTAAAAAACACAGTCTTACACAACATATATTTATATATATAGTAAATCTAGGTTACTAGTTGCAGCTATGGTAACAAGCTATTATCAGACTTTTCGTTATCAAGACACGTCCTTTGAACTTATCCTTGCATATCGGTTTGAGATCCAATTTCTTTACAATATTCGTCATAAAATTATTGGAAAAAATAAATTAAAATATTGATACAAAGGTTTTTGGTGCTGTAGTTTTTAATATAAATAAAAAAATGTGTTTTTTTTAAGTCGGAGTAACTTACTTCTGTACAATCAGAAATCCACAGTGCTTTAGTAGAACAAATGGATGTGTACTTCAACACATCAGATGAAATTCCTACCAAATTTATTCACTTTTATTTTTATTTATATTTAAAATATAGCATTAAAAACTTTTCTATGCCCCACAATATGACCATACTCAGTATATTTATTTCACCAATTTGGTTAAGAATATTGTAATGGTATTAGATTTCGATCCTATTTGCAAGGATAATATTCACTGGAAGGCTTCTGATAAAGAAAGTTCTGATGACTGCTTGTTAAAAAAGTTGGAACTAGTAACCTGGATATACTGTATATATATATATATATATATATATATCCGTCTGTTGTGTACGACTGTTTTTAAATTAAAGTTTAAATTAAACCAACCGGAATGAATCAACGTAAGAATTTATGTTTAATTTTAAAGTTCTTGAAATAAAAATCATGTCTTAAGTATAACTGTAACATAACACATTTTGCATCTGCATTTATATACATAGAAATATAACTTCAGGATCCGCGACTCCTACACCGAATTTAAATCACAAAGTCTAATGTTCTTTTTTTTCCCCTCATTTCATCTAAGTCATTTTACATTATTTATTTTATTGAAAAATTGTGATGTACTTGTCATCAGCGATTGCAGTGGCTGATTTCGGCTGAAATGTATGGAAATAATTACGTTTAAAATAATCGTGACTACAAAATATGTTTTTTTTTAAATTTAGTTTTGGAAGGGGTGGGGGATTGTAGCTCGAGGGCTTCCTGGAATCAGATATCTCATTACGCCCTCCACACGGCACAAGAACGACGGCAATAGCTGACACAACTTCTTACTGGCAAATAAATTTGATGTCAATGTACATTATTTTACTACAATTGTCCCGCACCCAGTATTACAAATAGAAAGCCTTGAATATTATTACCTCTTCAGATAGATAGAAAATTGGTTTTACAGACTTTTATTAGCTATTTTATTTTTTCGTCTCACTTGCTAATACTGTGAATCTAGGCGTGGTTTACACAGTAATATTTGAAGGAGGTCAAGTCAGAAGTGTTTCTACTTCTTCTTAACTTGATTTTCTTTTGTAAGCATACGTAACTTTTACTTGCTCTTACATTTGAAAAGCGCTGAATTATAAGGAAGAATTTTAGTCCCTACACAAATAAATCTTCTCTAAAAAAAGAGGGGAAAAAATTAAAAGAATTTCAGAAAGTTTCGTATCGAGCTGATGCCAGCACAGGACAGTAAATCCAGCACATAATGTGCTTTATATGCGGAGTCTCTGGCTGCAGAATACTGTTAAAGTGTCTTCTTAATGTGAAAAAACAGAACACCAAATACGCAGATTCTGCTTCCATCTGTGACCCAGTGTTAATTCCTGAACCTTGGAAATATTTCTTACATTTTCACATTGGACACTGCCATTAAAATCTGTCAGAAATTGAATTTCTAGCGATATTGATATACAACAAAGCATAGATTATATCAGAACATAAACTGGCATTCCATTTATTCCATAAACCGTTACGCAGGGTTATTGAAATTCTACACGAGAGAATTCCACTAACCGTTGTCAGCGACACCGATGTTCAGTATTATTGGTACACAATAAAGCCTCATTTAGGTAAGATCGTGCAACAGCTCTGCGTATCTGCTATAAAATGTTTCATACGATTTGTTAAATTCAGTACAGATGTTTCCATCAAACGTAATTAGTTTTATCGGAGTTTTATGTAAATTGATTCCCAACAAAGCAAATATATGGACTTGGTATATCCTGTAAACCGTTTCAACGTTTTCAGCCTATCTATTCAAAAAAGCCTAAATTGCTTAAGACCATAAGTGGACTGTCCATGTAGCACAACCTTCCATCTTCCACCATTTTTGTGTAAATTCGAAGTGAGAATCTTCAATGAAAGTTTAACATATACATTCTTTTCTCAGCTCAGTCTCTTTAAGGACAGAAATGGATAAGGAAAGTACAAACACGTAAATACAAGGCTTATTCAGACAGTAAGTACCGTTTCGCTGTAAAAAAATCGAGTGAAGTTTCGTATAAAATTTTATTGTTATCAGATACTACATTCTTCAAACTATTTTTCCGCATATTCGTCGCAATTATTGAGGCACTTATCGTAGCAGGGAACAGGATTTTGTACACCCTCCTCATAGAATGCGGCCGCCTGCGATGTTAGCCACTACTGACAATGTCATAGAGTCCTTGAAATCTGAGGAAAGTGCAGAGACAGATCAGAAATTATGAAACGTCTGTCGTCACGCACTCTTTCGTTGACTTTACGCTCCAAATCATCATTCACCAAAGATGGACGCCCACTTCGCGCCTCATCGTGCATGTTCTTTCGTCCTTCATTGAACATCCGAACACATTTCCTAATCATGCCATCACTCATCGCATTGTCACCATACACTTGACAGATCTGGTGATGAATCTCACTTGGAAGCACATTCCTAGCTTTCAAAACCCGAATTACAGACCGTATTTCACAGTCGGTGGCACCTTCAATTGTCTTAAACATGTTTAACGCACAGGAACAAACATAAACATAACACGAATTTCACAAAATGGCGTCTGTGGCTTCTCCATTGATAGAGGAAGTCACTGCACATGCGCAAAGTGACATTCTTGAGGATGCGCGAGAGATATGCGCAGACGGTACATACTTTTCGAATAACATACGTAGTTACCGAAAATGGGAAGTACCGCAGTGCATGGGTCTGTAGGGTGAAGCGGTCGAAGGAGGCTAGCTGTGCGGAGAAATTGTTATATTCTACAGGTAGTGGCGGTAGAGATGGCGGTAGAATTATGCAGATGGACACGCTTGCCTCGCAACTGCTCTTCTTAGACTGCTTGACCATGAAGATGAAGTACATAGAACCCATCGTAACGTTGGTAACTATTTACCAATTGGCACGCGTAGAAGCCCTGGGGACATGAATGTACAGCTATACTTCTCTGGAAAGCTCAGATCTCACAGTGTACAAATACGTGTTACGCTATACGCTTTACAGAAAGCTTTCAGTAATTTCGTGTAGGCTACTATACTATGGAGTACACCCTGTGAAATCTTACTAATTCTTTAAAGCATGAAAAGAAATAAAGTCTCTTTTATAATTGATGTTATAAACTGCCTGTCCAATTGTCGGCGACACACACCTAACCTTACACAGTGGCTGGAAATAAAGCTTTTGTGTGAAATTCAATAATGGGTTGGGCGGAGCATGTAGCAGGTACGGGATAGAGGAGAGATGTATACACGGTGTTTTGGGGAAAACCTGAAAGAAGGAGACCACTTGGAAGACACAGACGTAAAAGGGAGAACAATATAAGATGATCTTCAGGAATTGGGATGTGGGGGCGTGGATTGGATTGATCTGGCTCAGGAAAGGGACAGGTGGCAGGCAATTGTGAATGCGATAATGAAGCTTCGGGTTCCATAAAATGTGGGGAATTCCTTGACTAGCTGAGAACCGGTTGGTTTTCAAGAAGGATTCAGTTCCATGGGGTAAGTAAGTAAGTAAGTAAGTGAAATTCCATTTATCAAACCAATCTTACATGCACTGAAAAGTTAACACAGTAGACAAAAAATCTCCTACATATTTCGGCACCTCTGATGGTACTCAAGTAGTGCCGATACGTGTAGGAGATTGTGTGCCTATTGTGTTTACATTTCAGTTCGTGTAAGACTGGTTTGATACACTGAATTCAGCATCATTCACGGTTCGTACAATATGAAAAAATTTTGAATTGGAGCCCTTTTCTTTCCAGTTCTATAGATTTTTGGAATGGAATTGACTTACCGCAAGGTGTCCATGCTTCGCCGACTTTTCTTTCTGATAACAGCAACTTGAAGACAGTGACGAATGTGGAACAAAGGTGGAATGAGTTGAGATGAGTAAACCGAAGTGTTAAGTGAGAAATTGTCTCAGTGTCAATTCCCACCACAAATCACATTTTCACTGGCCCCTTTTCGAACATGGGCTTTCGCCATGACAGGCCAGCGTCTAACCGATACTTTAGAGCTTGAAGTGCAGCTGAATGTTATAAATGTTTCATTTTCTGGATGAAAGAGTATACAGGGTGATGTCATTCCACAAAACCAACTTTAAACGTCCTTCATAATGATCAGCTTCAAACGGCATTGTCTTATGTACTGGTAAAGGTAAAGGTAAAAGTAAAGGTAAAGGTAAAGCAGTCACATTACAGGCCTGAACAGGCCCAAAGAGTTCCAGGAATTTAAGGTTCCCAGATTTCGTGACAACAGAACAGGATGGTGGTAGGTTGTCAGCCTTACGCACCGGCCGCTTCACTCCCAGGAAATGTTCCTGGTACTCATTTCTGTTAGAGACTGAGTCGACCCCAGGGCCATAGTACGATCGGAAGGAATTTATGTCAATGAAATATCCAATGACACCAGCTGGGATCGAACCAGCGACCTTCCGATTTGTAGCACAGCACCTTAACCACTTTATGTACCGGTATGCCTAGATATTTATTCCTAATGAGAACAGGAGCAATTAATATTTCTGATGTTATCATGCTCTAAAACCTGATAAAGGACAACAGATTATATGTCGCGAAAGATGTGCTGTGAGATATGAAGAGAAAGGGATAGAGAGACGGAGAAGAAAAGAGAGAGGGGAGGCTCCAATGACGACGGAGACACAGTAAGAGAAATAGAATGGAAAGGGAATAGAAAGTAAAGGTAAAGTTTTTAATTAAAACAAACTTGAGGGGAGTGACACACCAGAACGCCTGTAACAATATTTCACCTCCTCTCTCCTGCGTCCCATCTAGGGAATGCCTGCAGCAGCTAGGTGCATTTGGATGGTCGATGCCGAAGTAGTTACGGGTTGGCCTTTCCGTGCCACACAATTACCTTAGCATTAAATACCGCTAGACCGCCCTGGGTTGAAAAGTACCCCTGGCTGGGAAGGCGTTCCTGCAATGCTTTGTTTCACTCAGAACTCAATTCCGGAAGGCTTTTGAAAGTTAAATGATTGTGCCGTAATATTATAATGTTTACGTTGTACCAAACCAGGTGATGTGAAAACAAACCGCCACATTGAAAACAAACTGAAACAATTAGGCTTAGAATATTGTTACTTGGTTAAATCAGCCTGTAGGATCTAACGGTTTAGCAAATGTGTGCATAGCGTCGAAATTCTTGCCCCTCCGCTAATACTCTTTTGTCAAAAAAATCCTAACATTTGCAGAAGTGCTTGTATTGAAGGTAAAATATTTGTTTCACTTTTAGGGACTTTTACAAAATTGCGAAAAGCGATTATGATCTTCGTCGTGTCTGTCCGTCCGTCCGTCCATCAGTATGTCAGTCCATATAGAAATTTCTGTTCAAAAGTTCAAAGCAATATCGTGTGTTTGATTTGCCAAAGACAGTCGGCATTTGCAAACAGAACAGTGTTAAAAGTCATTACGATACACACCGCACAGAGAAAAAATGTGGAACTAATAAACTGTGCCAATTAAAATCATTTTCAATAAAGCCAAAAGAAATCTTCTGTCAATTAATGAATGGAAGAGTTAATATTTCAAAAGGGTTTTTACTGACCATTGTAACTGCAATCAGCCGGAAACGTTTTAAAATGACGGTTTATTCGAGAGTAATAATACTACAAAATTTCACTATTAAATATATATATAATTCAGTATTTGTCGGCGGGAGAATGTCAGGTTCAGATGACTGCAAATACGAATTTCAGACCAAGCAATACGAACTAATACAGAAGAAAAAGAGAAGATAAAAGAATAATGAACGTGTAAATTATATAAAATTTTATACATATTTTAAAGAAATATGTCTTCATGTATGGTCACAGTGTGTTGCATAATTTATTCCAGACTGTTGAATGGAATCACCTTCACAAAAGATTTTTTAAATTCGAAGATATGAGCTTCAGCAGAAACAAATTGTGTTAAGATACGAGATACACAGAAATTATTGGAGGGATAAAAACCTAATAATCATCTACATGGTATAAACCAATCCAAGTTTTATTTTCACCTTTATTTAAGTTGATTGGTCCATTTTTTTTTGTTCGACCTAGGTTACTTATGTCGGTCGGAATGTTTCCACACACTAAATTGGGAATATGCGTATCATTGACCCTTAAGAAATGTTATGTCAACTTGAATCTATAATCCACATTAATTCTTCGTATATATTGAATTTATTTCTTCTCTCACTTTTAATATGGTTTATGGTCACATAATGTATTTTCCTCAACTCCTGTAACTAACGGAACAAATTTTAATTAAGTGGGAGTAATTAAATATTTCAAGCCTGCTCGATAGCGGGCAGGAAACAGTACAGTTGTTGCAAGTAACAGTACAGTTGTTGCAAGTAACTCTCGGCGTGCAGCGTTCATTCGCTGTTGTAAATCAAATTTTGTTCTAATCGAGGAACCCTTGAAATCAGGTCCTTTTTACGGACTTACTACTGTAAAAGAAAATATAGTGAGACGGACAGTTTACGAAAAATTTGAACTCCCACTTCAAAAACTTGTGTGGATTTGACTCATGGAGATACTCCTATGACGGGTCTTAAAAACAGCCTTGTGCATGTGTGTTTGTGTTTATTTTGGGGCGGGGGGCGGGGGGCGGGGGGAACATGAACGAAAGTCTCAATAGTAAGATACACATTATTCTTTGTACGTATAATATACCAAGATATATTATGGGCCAAAATTATATGAGTGGAGTTGATTTTAAAAAGACCTAGGTCAATATTTAGGTGCGTTCGCAAAATTACAAAAAAAGCGACTATTAGCTCCGTCATGTCTATTCGTTCGTCCGGCTGTCTCCAAGAAGCAACTCGGCTCCCACTAGATGGATTTTCATGAAATTTAATATTTGAGTATGTTTCAAAATTCTGTCGAAAAGAATTAAGTTTAATTAAAATCGGACAAGAACAAAGGACACTTTACATGAAGACACATGAACGTTTTAAATCATATCTCCCTCATTTCTTTTTGTAATGAAAAATGTTTCAAACAAATGTTGCACAGAAAATGGAAAAAAACGTTTAATTTTTTATGTTTTGCTGACCGTGCATCTCAGTATATTTATCTCAGTAATTAACCAACTTGATGCACAAAATTTTTGTTTTACAATAAGTTTATTTCATGCCTCTACATGTTTCGAGCACATGT
>Ga0131853_10015154_pt1 | contig 14106 bp, 10 predicted proteins | sample TergutLab28metaG_FD_92764 | JGI IMG/M metagenome (GOLD analysis project Ga0131853, IMG submission 92764) | Labiotermes labralis P1 segment gut microbial communities from Petit-Saut dam, French Guiana - Lab288 P1 (version 2) (version 2) | ecosystem: Host-associated > Arthropoda: Insects >... | reverse complement strand
GGCCGCCGGGGGCGGGTTCCGTGCCGGGGGCTCCCCCCTCCCCCCCCCCCCCCCCCCCCCCCCCCCCCCCCCCCCCCCCCCCCCCCCCCCCGGCGGGGGGCCGCCCCCCCCCCCCCCCCCCCCACCTTAGCTACGCCCCTATGGTACCGTTTGTCGGCTTATCTTTCCCGGACTTGAGCTGTGGAAACAGAATGTTGGTGTGAGTCGTCGTGCTGCGACATCTGACACAGACATTTGCTTCCTTGGTTTCAAATAACGGAGATGGCCGGAAAAGGAGAAGAATAACGAACGGAAGGAACGGTAAAGGAGATTCTGATTGGCGGTGTACTGCAGATTACTGCACGTACCGACTGGAGCTGCCACTGTCTGCTGGTTGTCAGTCTTTCGCTTTCGAATTCGGTCTCCACGCCTTCGCAACGGTTTCTTATATATTTCTTCATTCCACCCAACCCTGTGTAACGTGCTGGAACCAGCCACGACTGTTTTCTTGTGCAGCATTATGATTTCATCCTTCGTGATCCGCGTTCGACCTCACGAAGGGTGCCCAGTTGTCATAATCTCATGAAATGGGATACCTTGCGGCCGTCTGCGAGCTCTGTAATGAACCATACGTTAGAACTGATGTTAGCTGCATGGATGTGGTTAAAAATTGTAACTGTACAGGTGCTGCGGTACCGTGTGCTTGTATCTGACACATTTCAGACTGATTGTACACGAGGACCAATTGGGGAGCCGAGCTGGTTGGTACTGCGAGCTGTGTAGAGCTAATTGCAACGGCGCTCTAAATCGCTGTGTGGAATCGAAAAAATGTGTAGGAAAGTGCCTGCGGTATACGGTGACATTGTAGCTCGTTTATTCTGACATTGTACACTTCTGACATCCTTGTTTCGACTTAAGTAAAGTCTTCATCAGTGTCAGTATGTAAACGATTTGCAACACATGGTAACATTTATAATGCTTACTGTCACAGTATCTTATAAAGTATTATAGAATATTGTGTTAAGGGTTTAGTTACGTAAATAAGTATTTGCTGAGCGAGTTCAAATTCCTCCCCACACTGCACCAATGACGCAACAGCCCCTAGTGGGCCAGCACTTCCTCATCGAGGCTTCACGATCACACCACACCGTTAGCACTCCTCTGGACGAGCGATCAGCCCGACGCGGAGAGCTCTGCCTGACAACACAAAACACTCTGAAGCGACAGACATGCACATTAGCGGCCATTGGGATCCCCGAAAAAAGTTAAAATAGCAGAAAAAATTTCTAGAAGCCTACCTACCTGTAGTGACAGTAATAGTCTTCCCGTATGGTGTCCCTTCATATAGTAATAGTTCCATATTTCTATTTATGGTGTCCATTGATTCGCTATAGTACATGCGTCATCATACTGCCCTAATCTTCCTATTGGCTGTACTGTTCTATTCTTATCTCGCATTTCGCTGTTATTTTAACACTTTTCGTGGTGTTGTTTAAACTCTGTTCAGTGTCGGACTGCAGTATTTCACTGATAATACTGCGTTATGTCGGACTGCAGTATTTCACTGATAATACTGCGTTATGTCGGACTGCAGTATTTCACTGATAATACTGCGTTATGTCGGACGCCTTCGTGCGCCTGTTGTTATGCTAACAGCTTGGTCCGTCATACAGGTTGGTATCATTTCATACCTCCTTCAGATAATTCTCACTCTTGTTTCATGAATAAATGTTTCATTGCTCTGTAACAGAATGTCTAGAGGAATGTGAGCGGTATTACCAATATGCTTCATTCACTACAGATTTAAGCGAAAGAGAACTAATTGCTTTCTGGTAAAGTCGGTTCCAGATGTCGTGTTTCCCAGCATGACAATCAGTATTAAGTCTGATTTATGAATTTGTTTTCGCAGCGCTGAGCTACAGAAGTGTCTGCAGCTCGCACAGTCACTCCAAGTGGACGTGCTGTGTTTTGTATTGCTGTGTTACTTCCGCTTGCTGGCGGATACCTCAGCGATCTCCGTGCTGTGCGTTTCCGGGTTTGCAGTTCGTAATGCTGCGTGTTGTTATGCGCTGCCAGAAGGCTGATGCTGTCTGCCTCTGTGCTCGCTGCATATTAGGCTGTCGTCTGAAATAAACTGGCGAAGGATCGTCACAGAAGCCGGAAACGCTAGCGTCGTTGCTTTTTCGCGAGACTAGTATGAACAAACCAGCACGGAACCCCACCGGCATGTAGAGCTCTGTACATCGGAATGTGCGGCTGCTTGGCAGTGTTTCGTGCTGGGATACGAATGTACAGCGTGCCTGAAACTTTGAGTCTGTATTGATGGCCAAAATGACAACGAATTACCTAAAAAGATATTGTGAACAAGCCTTGGAGGTGAACGGGGACATGGCTGACCGAAGTCAAGATTGACGGGGTAGAGGAAGGCGTAAGGAAACTGGGGTGTAGAAATTGGTGGGCGGATGCCCAGGATAGAGGTCGCTGGCGACATTTGCTTGAGGATGCCAAGGCCCACCCAGGGCTCTAGAACCGATGATGATGATGATGATGGTGGTGATTATGATGATGGTTGGTGGCCAAAGAGAGGTTTTGACGATTTAGTAATTTGAAGTTTTACATGGAAATGTGGGTTTTGTTACACATAGTCCCTGTGTAGCGTAAAAGTTTGTCCACAACCAAATATTGGTATGTGTATTGAACTGTGATGGTTCCTGACCGTGAAATGAGGTGGTATGAAGGCTTTAACAGGATCGGATCGCGCTTGGTAGTTTCGGCATGAGGGTTTTTTTTCTTTCCTTTTGTTTGCACCGAGTACAATGATGGCGTCTCTTAACTGCGGTGCAGGAGGTTACAGAATGGGACAGGCTTCTGATCAGACATCTTGTCTTATGTTCGGAAGAATGGGCCAAAAAGTGGAGTGAGAGCTGCTGCCAAACAGAGGCTTAACAGCTTCCTAAGATAACTGGTTGACGTGTAGAACAAATGACGAGGCAGAACACCGCGTTTCTCAGAAACAAAGACCTTTCTAGGTTTTGAAATTGTCGGCTTGCTATGTATGTGCGTTCGTAGAGCATAAGCCATGAGAATAGGCGCTCAGATGTTGATCACGTGCGTCGTGTCGCTTGGTGCAGAGGCCTTTTGTGGGACCCGAAGTTCCAGTGCTGTGTTCACAAGAACCGCCCACTGTCGCTTTCCTGAGGCAGGTGAATCAAGCTCGCACTGTCACACACCATCTGCGTCCACTTTGATGCAGGGTTTCCGATTAAAATTTGTAGGCACATTTCATCTCTGCTCCTCCCGCCTGTTCATAGTAAACTTTGTCAGCCTAATGATATGTGGTGAGAAGTGACATGAATGTGGCCGTCATTATTGCTTCTGTATCCGATTCATTACGGTTGTGTAAACAATTAAATAACAGCCGAAGAAGGTGGCGGTGTGCTGCAGTAATGCGTTAATGACGCTTTACAGATTGGCCTCGCCTTTGCCGTCCAAGTTTGGAACTTTTGCACATTGAGAGGATGTAAAAGTTACACATTATCTTGACACTGGGTGTAGTTGGCATGCAGCAACGAACTTAGAGCAGCGGTCAAATACTAATGCTGATATTTGCGGAATTAGTAGGAAAGCCGGTGCAGCTGCAGTAAAAGTGTCACCTTAGGCGATCTGATATCGCCACGATAGTGGTAACCCCCGATGTCAGCTGTTCTTACAGCAAGGTGCTGCAGACACTGGGCGGTCTGGAGTGCTGACATTTCGAAACCGTAATTCTATAATGAGCCATCCCCGTTGTGTGTATATAAACAATAGGTGTGGGTATCAGTCAATAACACAACATTATCTAAAAAAGGATGTTTAATAAAGGATGAAGTAAACTGCATGTTTCGGCCTAATGTGGCCATCTTCAGGTTTTCATCCGAAAGTATGGTGATAGTGCTTTACAGGTTTGTTATGGGTATGTCACGACGGTGAGATCTCAGCATCTGTGATGTTTGTTTTATGCTATTTTTAAGGGGCACGGGGGGTATCTGTGATGTGCGCTATCCTGGGGTGTGCAGCTCAAGTATGTCTGCTCGCTGCTGTCTTATGTGGGTATCCTGCTACTGTTTGTCCATATCCGATGTCTACTGCTGGTGGGCTTTTGTTATGGGTTCTGTGGACAGGATAAAAACAAAAGAATAAGAGCTGATGTGGGTTAGTGTGTGTGGGTAGGTGACTTGTAGTTCAGAACTGAGCAAAATGGAAGTGTTAAGCCGGTGAGAAGAAGGTAAACACGTGTTTGGGGGGGGGGGGGGGGGGGGGGGGTGGGGGGGGGGGGGCGATTTGCGTAGTATGGCGGGGGCCGGCTGTGGAGGAGGAGGAGAGCCAGGAGTGAAGGTTAACATTAGGTGAGCTGTGAGGCTGTCTGCATTCAAGATGGCAAGGGGCAGAAGACAGTAAACTGCTGGCCTCCGGACTGATGCGGAGGTAGTATTGCAGGTCCTGCGAGGTGCTTCAGGCGGCTGAACGGAGCACCGGCGGACCGGGTAATGTCGTAGAGTCACATGCTACTGTTTGGTTCGTGTAGCGACGCTGTTTCCACTGCTTGTTTAGTTCTGCGCGAATAGTAATACATAATTTCTTTGTTCATAAAGTGATTTATTCAGTCAAACACATCAGTATATAGTCAATAATACATAGTTTGGCTACATGCTTCTGTTCGAGCGAACCATCTTCAGGCAAATACTTAATAAATGGGCATGGTGCGTTCAGTGAGTGCGTACATTATGGGATCCCATATTGTTTACAAGCCAGCTTTTTTTTTAATTCTAAGTTTAAAATCTATGGACTGAATGTATTTTTAAAACATATGTATGAACTGCTTCCATAATAGAAAGATAATTTCTTTGGATTTTTCCCACTATGATACAGTGTTTAGCATAACAATTTTATAGTTTCTCGGAAGGTCAGAAAGCTCCCCACTTTTATGTAATATGATGTAATTACCATGTTGTTTTGACCCTGTTCTATTGAATCCACTTTCCACCAAGGTTACTATTTTTTCCGCCTGCTGTCACCAAGTGGTCTCGCCCATTCATCGTTTTCACAAGCTACGTGTGCGTTTCTCGCTTCCTATGTGCGAGCTGCGTGACCAACCCATCTCAACCTTGGTTTCGTTTCCATAACGATTTACTAGTAGTTGAACTATAAAGGTTGTAAAGTGTTCTCCATTCGGTAGGTTCAGCCTCTTTACCCAGGCATTCAACGAATGCGGTTCGCAGCGCGCTCTTTCTAATCACCGTCTAGTGTATTCTTCATGTAGTCCCAATAAACAGTGCCAGTCGTATACGAGACGTCAATTACAGTTCTTACTTGTAGAACGTATAGAATCTTCAGGTTTATGGTTAGGGGAGGGGAGAGTAACAGGTAAAAAACAATTGGATATTAATATAATGCGGTTCTGAGTTAATTATGAATCAGTATTTTTTATATAAATGCCCTTATCTTGCGTTAATTTTAATACTATACGTTCCATGCATTGTAGAGAAATTAATTTATAAAATCAACTTGATAACGTAACCAAATGCACGCACTATGATGGCGGTATGACGTGTCGTTTTGTAAATTAATTAACATCAGTGAATTTGTTTCGCGGTCCCATTAGACTGCAGTAGTGACGGCCCCCACGCAGAGAGAGAGAGAGCCGCCACTGATTAGTATCTGTAGCGTGCAATGCGGACCGTATGTTTTGCTGCCCCTTCCCTGTAGGGGCTTATGAGAATTTGCTTTCACTAAGCCGCTTGCTTTATCTATATTAGACTCTCTCCTAATGGAAGATGAAGCTGAGGCTAGCTGTGCTGAGGGATTTACCCTAGTAATGCTGCGCTGCCTACCCTGCTGAGAACCCAAGCATCTAATTGCTTGGCAACTCAAGATCGATCGATCATTCCTTCAAGTCTGCAGTGGCTTCATTGATTTAGCGTTTTAAAGCACCGTTTTAACTCTATGTACCACTTGCTGTAACAATAAGAACTGGGGTTTGCCCTGGCAATGCATATATGTGTATAATTTGATACAGTAAACAGGGACTATTTGTCTGAGTAGTATAAGCGGGTTGCTTCTCATAGTGGGAGCGCCTTGTGTTCTCTGTGAATTAAGAACGGAATTTTTAGGCGCGTTCGCAAAATTTCGAAAACAACCCTTAGTTGCATCATGTCTGCCCTTCCGCCCGCGTGGAACAACTCGGCTCCCACCAGACGGATTTTCATGAAATTTGATATTTGAGTATTTTACGAAAAATCTGACGGGAAGATTCAGGGTTCATTAACATCTGACAAGAATAACGGGTACTTTACATGAGGACGATTTTACATTTTCTTTTATCATATCTTACTTAAGTCTTCAGCGAATGAGAATTCTTTCGGACAAAAGTTGTAGAAAAAATAAAAACACATTTTGTTAAATAAATATTTTTTTTTAAATCGTGCCGTTTATGAGATAATGTGGAAAAATAGTGTAGAGCCGGACAGGCCACAGATGAAAATATGGCGCATGCGCATTGCATGCTGGATACCTGAGACTACCAACACACACTCACACTCAGCATATGTGATACTCATTGCTATTCCACTGCAACAATTGTTGCACGAACGCGCCTCAGTGTTACGGTGTACGTGCATTGGTTGTCTTGTTACAGCAAACAAATGTGTGCACGCAGGCTGGAATACAGTAGCACCTCTTGTGCTGCATCTCAGAGAATCCGACCAACTTTGGTCGTTATCAAGGAGTTCAGTACGTATAAAAGAAGGTGGAAATCCACAGGAGTACGAATGTGATCGTATAAAAATGGCATATTCATGAATTTGAGATAATGTGATGGAATCCTCCAGTATAATCAAGGCATGTAGCGCACTGATAATTGGGATCATACCAAAGGTTCCTGTTGTGACCGCCACTTCTCAAGTAGTTTATCGCTGAATGTATTTGTTGCGACTTGTCGTCTAGTTTGGTGTACTTTACTGTTGTGATACGTGGCGAATCATGTTCAGAAATGCACAAAAATGACAGAGATTTAATTACGCCCTTTATTCAACAGAAGTCGTGAGGTGACTTTACTTGCTGTTTGTCTTGTCCCTTGCGGTGGCAAGCGTGTGTCGACAGTGCTGAGGGGAAATGAGCGTATGTAACAGTCGCGTGACAGTGCATCCTGTAGAAACTGATTTAGTAATGTTATGAGTTACAAAATACCAAAACATGTAGGTTTTGGAATTTGAAATTTAATTATTTGGTAATTTAACAACTTGCGCGGTCCGTATGTAATTAATACCTTAGTTATGGCGAGTTAGACTGAGCTCCACTTCAGTTCTAATGATATACGTGAACATCCGACGGCAGTTCCATATTTGATGTTTGTCGAGATGTTCGAATGTCGCTGCACGGTGGCACTGACTGACAGTGGCCCAGCTGGGTCGAAACATGCTGCAGATTTCGAAGAAGAATTGTGGTATCCCAGCCTCAGTGTACGCAGTTTGCTAGTTTTGATTGTATAATTTCCGACGTTTCGGAAACTCAGTACCCACCGACAAGCGCACGCACGCACAAATACACACATTTCTGTTATGAAATGAAGACTTTTCGGCACTGAATCTTGGTTGACATTATGTGCGTATCCATTGCATGCACTCGCTTGGTTCAAGTATTGCATTTATGTTAAACCCTTGTCATGCTTCGGTAAAAGTAAGGTAAAAGTAAAGCTCACCCTCTAACAGGCCACGAAGGCCCAGAGGGGAAGTAGAGGTATAGCTCTCCTCTTTCATTAACCTCGGCGCTAGATGGGGTGGGTAGTCAACGCCACGCCCCGGCCGCTTTACCCGGTACCCATTGTATAGGATGCTGGGTGGGACCCAGGGCCGGTCTGGACGAGTGCGAAAAATCTCGCCCCCTCACCGGGATTCGGTCCTCGGACCGTCCAGCCCGTAGCGAGTCGCTATACCGACTGAGCTAACCATGCCTAGTGAAAAGGCAATACGGTAATTAAACTGGAGATGTATATGATATAATCAGTGAAAGGCGAACCTTATGCACTCCCTGTTGATTGGCTAATAATGTGATCAGTGACACTGCAGTGTGGCGTGATCATTACACTGCGTGAGGAATTGGGGTGGAAGGAATCTTGCGGCGTCGCAGTGTACTTCTTCCACCCCTGTGCTCGCACGACAAACCCATTCGCCTAATGTCTTTTTCACACACAGTGAATGAATTGTCAAGCAGAAGCATTTCTCTTATCGAACAAGGGGCGACTTGAAACGCTGCCCGTCAGGGTTCTGATTCTGTCTTCAGTCCAGCGTATTTTCTTCCTTTGTTGAAATTTCTGCTTATGTTTTATAGATCTCTCAGCTCGTTTGTGTTACGGGTGGACAAGCTCCGGCTAGTGCGGGATTATTTCCTGTCGTATACACGTCGAGACCAGCCACCCATTTTCTTTCTCACTTCTCTGGAATTCTTGCTCCACTGGTCATCGGGTTGACCGCTGCAGGAAGCGCGTTGAACTTCTGTTGAAGTCTGGAAGAAAGGGTGTAAAGCTGATGGGGTGAAGCCTGCTGACTAGAAGCGAACAGGGGCGCGATCGAGGGAAAGCGAACTAAGTCGCTTTGATTTGTAACAGTAACTACAGAGAGATGGGCTGGAGTTGGGCTGTATCAAGGCACATATTAACCTTGTTCGTATGGAGCGTTCGTTAGTTTCTGGCCTATGCATGTGGTGATGATAGCATAGTGTTGCGTCGTCTTTTGTTTTACGGGCTCCCGGAAGTGCTGTCTTTGTGCGTCCTGTTAAGATCGAGCAGGTTTTTAAAAGCGAACAGCACCTGTTTGATGGTGATGACGGCCACATGCATGTACAGTAAAAAATGTTTCATCCGTAACTAGATTATCCGGAAATCTGGGTTAACCGGCAAATTTACAAAGGTAAAGTTCGCCCCAGAACAGGCAATGAAGGCCCAGAAGGGGAGCAGAGTTATATCTCTCTCTTTCTTTAACCTCGGCGCCAGGTGGGGGTGATTGGTCAGTACCAGCGTCCACGAACATTTAAAGAAATTCTGCATTGACCTCTGGAATACACAGGGCAATCAAATTCCTGGATTGACAGGAAGATCTTTAAGAATTGGGTTTTCTACATTTTCGTTCCCTCGATGAAAGAATATTTCCGCAAGATTGGCATGCCTGAAGACACCAAATTCATGCTGTCACTTGATAATTGCAACGCACACTCTTGTCAGTTTGAACTGGAGTTGGGAAATATTTCTGTTCTTTACCTTCCTTCAAATGTGGCGCCCCTCATACAACCTATGGACCAAAGAGTTGTACAAAATATGAAGTGTTATTATCGGCGAGACCCACCCCATCTAGCGCCGAGGTTAAAGGAAGAGTAGAGCTCTACCTCTTCTCCCCACTGGGCCTTTGTGACCTGCTCTAAGGTGAACTTTAACCCTTTACCTTTACCTGTATTATCGGGGAGATTTCCTTCTCAAGCCTGTGAATGACGAAGGAACAGTAACAGACTTTAAATGCACTCCCATTATCGGAGAATCAGCTTTCGACGTTGCCTGTGCATGGAATTAATTGAAGGCAAAAACTCTGCGCCAAGCCTGGAGGAGATTGTGACCAGTGGGGATGATTGCTGAGGGTGCTTCGGACGAAGAAGGCTTCGTGGGATTTAATGTTCACAACAGAGACGCGGTTCATGAAATGGTGGTCGGTGTTGGAAAAGATGGACCGCTCAAATTCCTAATGTGAAATATGTCAGGTAGATATGGAAGAGTGGATCGATGCCGATACAGGGATTATAGTGTCACGTGCCATAGCTGATGGAAACTTAATTAATGCTGTTACGAGCCCAGACTCTGAAAGTAAAACTCCTGAGAGCGAATCTACGGACGAAGAAATGGTCACAGAGAAAATTTCTTGGGCTGAAGCTACCAACGCGTATTCTACACTTTTGCAGTTAACCAAACGCCGGCCATGTTACTAGGCTCAGGAGGAAATGCAGCCACATATTTTGCATTCCACTTTTCGGCATAAAAGAAAAGAATGCACAAAGCAAGCAGAAATTCTCCAGATTTTCCAGAAAGCTTGTGAGTCCCCCACGGATCTCCAGTCGTAGCCAGAGGAAGGGCAGTGGGTTCCTGTCGCCACGGCATGGCGCGTCGTCGGGTTGCGGATGGGGGAACGGCCTCCAGTATTGAGGGTAGCTGCGAATATATTGAATTAGTAATCGCGGCCAGCCGACAAGGGGTAGTCCAGCAGCTTGGGGGTTGGGCGAGATGCTAACAACTCCTCACCGTAAAAACTGGTCTTGTTACGGAACGGATACAGGTTCCTCGGGGCTGGACTGATCCTTTGGTACAACCCAAGCAATGGAAAAGAGACATGAGTTTTGGTACATGGAATGTAAGACGCCTGTTTAGGTCAGGGTTACGACAGTAGCCAGGGAATTAGCGAGGCACAAATTAGATTTGGTGGGTGTACAGGAGGTTAGGCGGGACAAAGGGGGCACTGTAAGAGCAGAGGATTATATATTTTTTCTGCAATAGGAAAGGAACTAGCTGAGAATAGGGACAGGTGGCGGACACTTGTGAATGCGGTGATGAACCTTCGGGTTCCATAAAATGCGGGGAATTTCTTGATCATCTGCAAACCGGTTACCTTCTCAAGAAGGACTCTGCTCCATGGAGTAAGCAAGTATGGGAAAGGAAACGAAAGTCATCAATTTGGAACAGGATTTTTTGTGTACATCACAGAATAATATCAGCAGTTAAGGGAGTATATTTTGTTAGTGATAGAAAGTCATGTATAGTTCTGAGGGTCGCTGCTGTAATATGATTGTTTTGCATTTGCCTGCACGAAGTGGGGAGAAAAGTGATGATTCAAAAGACAGTCTGTATGAGGAATTAGAGCAGGCTTTCGATCGTTTTACTAAATACCATATGGAAATTCTGTTAGGAGATTGTAATGCAAAATTAGAGAGAGGGGATATTTTCAAACCGAAAATTGGGAATGAGAGTCTACAACAGGGAAGTAATGATAACGGTGTTAGGATAGTAATCTCTGCCAGATAAAAAAATCTGGTTGTTTTGGGTTGTAACCATCCGTGGGGAAAGTAAAGGCATCGGATTGTGACATGTGAAGTACAGAATAGAGATAAAGAACTGAAGTTAACTATTTCTGATGACGAGTAAAGTTTAAGTTTGTATTATGTTATTTAAGTTGGTCAAGAAATATTATTTACAAGGTAAAATTACGTAATTACCAAGTGAAGATGGTGGCACCAAAATATTTTGTAATTCATTGAAGTGAATACCGGATTGTATGATAAAGAGAGATAAATATTAGCGTTCTGTTTTTTTTTGCATTATCTGTGCAACGTGTTGGGTAAGTGGTGAGGAAATGGGAATCTAAAGTGAAGCAGGGAAAAGAGGACAGCGCAGCAAGTGGCAGACTGGGTTATGTCTGTCCGTGAGGGTGCTAGATACGCCAAGATACACATTAGGCATATTTTGATATCCGGAAAATTCCGATATCCGGCAACCTCTTTCCCCCGGAGACGCCGGATAAAACATTTTTACTGTAATGAGATTCGTCTGCCCTCACATTCGTCAGGGTCCCAGTTATTGGGGCTGATGCTGCTAGTCGTGCCCTTTCCTTTTGTCATATCGTCAGTCATCCCTTCTGTTATACCGTCCTCTTCGTGGTCCTGCTTCTATAGCTTGGCTCACTGTTCGCCGTTTTGAGTTCCATGGAACCTCTGCTCAAAGAGATGTTTAACGTCATTCATATTGCCTCTTGTGATATTTACTGTTTCATGTGCGCCCAAGGTAATTCTGTAAGGCTAAGATCTGGCTGATGGGCAGAATTCTCAACTCCGCTTGACCGTCATGGGCCGTAATCCCATGCTAAAGGGAACTTCTATACTTCTGTTCGTAAACTTTTATTATGTCATGAACTTTATGTCACAAACTGTGACGTTTCTTACGCATGTCCAGTTTTTCGCCGTTTCCTGATTTCAGCTCGATAATTGGCGCTGTATCCGTCTGTGTATCATGATAGAAGGCATTGTCAGTCACAACTACATACATCTTTCCCAACGTGGAATCATCATCTTTTTTAAGCAGGGAGTTTTTACTTTTGCCTTTCAGTCCAGGTGGTAGCTCCCGGTTGTCCGGCAGCGACTGCAGCGTCCGGACGCATTAGTGTGATGTGTCTCCGGCATAGTAAATAGGTATATGTGTTTGTGCGTGCGTGCGTGCACCATTTGTGTGTCGTTCCGGTGTCTAAGTGTTTTGCCCATATCATAGAACGTAAATGTGCACAAACTTTGTCGTGTCTTATTGAGTACAAATTCTTCCCCAAAATGGGGCGTCCTGAGGTTAGGCGGTCAACAGCTTCTTCACGTCATTCACATACGCGTTTTTTACTGTTGTGTCCTTCCTTCAAAACTTTATTTTCAAAATAGTTTGTAGTAATCGCTTGGTCTTGAGCTGCCACTGTTGTACTTTCTGTTTCTCCCTTGATTTCTTCAAATTTTGTCTATCCATACGAATTTTCTGTATCCACCGGTTTTTAGTCTAAGTTACGTGCCAATTGCCCATGCATCCTTTCTCTCTTCGTATTTCCTTTGTCTTCTTTACTTTATTATTATTATTATTATTATCGTTTTAAATTTATTTTTGCTTATTGTTATTATTGTTAAATTTAATGTTCTTAAAATAAATGAAGATATGAAATGTGTTGCAATTCATTAGTTGTTATTGCGTGCTGCTGCTGTTTGTTGTCTTAGTGTCCATAAATCTTTGTCATCGGTTATTAAAATTCTTATGGTCCCTGCCGGCTACGTCTGGATGTTTTGCATTCCATGTACATCTTTTGGTTGTATTGGAATATCAGGCATTGGACCAGGGGTGCCTTTTTTCAATTTGATGGAACAAGAATGCTCTTCATATAATAATAATAATCTAAGTAAAAGCACCCCTGGCTACAGGCTTGGTATTCCAGAACACAAACAGATACTGCAAGCAACCCAAAACACCTGGATATAGCCAGCAGGGACTAATTCAGATGTCGATTAGAATAACGTATTGCGCATCTGTATGGACAGATTACAAATGGCGGCGTTTAATAACAGATGATGAATTGTAATTTGGTTTCATAATAATCTCTTCCTTTGTTACAGTAAAAGCCAACAACAATAATAATAATAAGTTGAATTTATTAACGTGCTGCTTAACAGCACAAGTGCCTGTTGTACAACCAGCACAAAGACACAAAACGCAAAAACGGCACAAACGCACAAAAGAAAACATTTAACAAACAAAACCAATACATTACGTTAGGGAAAGCAATATAACAAATTGCTGGAACAAATGCCTATAACCTGAAAAAAACAGAATAAGTTGATATAAAAATGTCACGGATTAGCGAAGAATTTAATATTATAATAATAATAATAATAGACCAAGAACGTTCTTAAGATGATATGTGAAAGTGCGCGAAAAGGTAAAGAGGGAAGCAAAAACAGCGTTTTTATGAAACTGTGTAAGTTTTAATCGGCTGTTATTAGGTAAAGTTCATACTAGTGCCACGACTCGAAATGTATAACCTACAGCTGACATTCGGGTTCTCACGAAGGTTTCTTCGCCAAGGTGTTCCGGCAGGATCGAAACATGTACCTGGGAGAGTAGACAGAACAAAGAGCTTATTACATGGTGGTGTACCTTGATGGTCTGTCTTTTTGCTAGTTAATAAAATGCATTTTAAAGTTGAAATTTTTACCAGACACAGCAGACATTTAAGTGAGAGGGAGACATTCTGAAACGAGTCTCTGCTTATTTAACTGGAGCTTCCCTGTTCATGTTTTATGAGATTTTCGAAGTGTTTGAGCTGTGCCACAGTTACACTTGCTGTACGGATGTGCTCTGTTTGAGTCCAGCAGTGCCAAAGTTACACATGCTCTCCAGATTTGGCGCATTTGAGGCCAGCAGTGCCACAGTTACACTTGCTGTACAGATGTGCCCTGTTTGAGTCCAGCAGTGCCACAGTTACACTTGCTGTACAGATGTGCCCTGTTTGAGTCCAGCAGTGCCACAGTTACACTTGC
>Ga0131853_10015152_pt1 | contig 14107 bp, 7 predicted proteins | sample TergutLab28metaG_FD_92764 | JGI IMG/M metagenome (GOLD analysis project Ga0131853, IMG submission 92764) | Labiotermes labralis P1 segment gut microbial communities from Petit-Saut dam, French Guiana - Lab288 P1 (version 2) (version 2) | ecosystem: Host-associated > Arthropoda: Insects >... | reverse complement strand
TGCTTTGCATTTTGTGACATAATAATGAACACACTTTGCATGACAAAACAACTTGTTTTATTGTGGATTTCCCCCTTCCCAGAATATGTTGAGCAGACTTTCTACTGACATTGAAGAATTTTTAAACAACAAAGGCACATTTGGGTATGTTATCTTCTCCTTTTTTGAAAAGTGTTGATGTCTGAAAGATTCCTGCCCCTCACAGAAGCCAAGAAAATGTATGTTAGTATCAATGGCCAATCTCCTTCTTTCCTTCTAGTGAGATATTGTTGCACACAGACAATTGCAGGATTAGCTATGTACAGTAGTCTTAAAAACTATTCTTTGAAACGTTGCAGGAAGTGATATGTTTGTGTGTCAGAAAGAAAGATACAGAAGTGAACCAACAGAATGTGTATTTCAGACCTTCATTGTTAACAGTAATTTAGTTCCCTAAAACTGTGGAAAGTGCTACCAACATTGAAAGAAAATTAATTTTAATAGATTTAGTTTAGTGAATATTTGTAAAAGGAAATAATCAAGTACAACATGCATAGATGAAATGTTGGATATGTTCTCAGTCCCTGTGTGAAAATGAAGATGGGTATCAGTAATCGGTGTAATTAAAAGAAAGGTGTGGTTCGTTTCAGTCTTTCTTTTTTGTTCGTTTGTAGACCAGACTTTTGTAAATGCCTAGAAAAGTTTGGTGAATGCCACAACTTCAGTTAGAAGTTCCTAGTGTCTTCTGACAATCTTTTTACAATTTACTGCTGCATGGGTTTTGTCCATAGAATGCTCAGCATTGTAAATATTATGTGTAGCACACACCAGATGTAGGGGGCTTAGATAATTATGTTTCTTTATCGTTTAATTAGCTCCCTTTGTTTGGCGCAGAACGAATGATGTGAAGGAATTGTACAATCTTTGATTCTGAAATAGACAGCAAGAGACACTTTTTTTGATATGCAGCCAAACTTCAGCCCATGAAGTCACATTTCAGGTTTGTTCTTATTGCATCCTTTCATGGTTGATAATTACATTGTTTTGCAAAAGGTCACCAGTGACTGCAGGGAGTAACAGTTATTAAATATTTGCTGTTTCATGGATATAGCTATGAAAATCTTAGATTCCTCTCTAAATGTTTTTGTTTTAAAATCGTTCTAAAGACATGATCTGCTAGTTTTACTGATGGTAGCTCAGCACCACGATCTTCATGATGTTACCATAATGTACACAGGGACATACAGGGAATATGTAGCTGCTGCAGAAGAAGCACTGTTTCCAGTTACTGTCCCCTGACAGGCTGCCAGTGAAGTACATAATTGTGAGAGTTCCCCATTGAATGGTATAATACAGATTGAAGATTATGTTGAAGATGCAATTAAATTCTGAACATTATAAGTGTAAGATTTATTGACAGTAATTCCAGCCTCAGACTAAAGCTGAAACTTTTCATTATTGGTATATAATGTATTAGCTGCAGTTAAATTGGCATTCAGTTTTTGCCTAGAAGAAAGATTTGTTTGAATATTATTTATAATCTAAATACGATACAAGTGACTTGCTGGCATTGAGACTTACTGTTGTATTATGTATAAAATGTTGCAGCATTCTGTTATAATACTACAAATGCAAGAAGAAAATTAAAATTAGTTATTTCAGTGCATTATGTTGCCACTCGTAGATTTCAATGACTTTTATACATTTGGGAATTTGAGTGTGTCATGTTGAATGCTTCATTTGTTGCTCCCTTTCTATGTAATGTGCCCCCACAGTCCCTTGCAAACTAAAGTTGGCAAAACTATGCTGAAAGGCATCACTGAAAGTGCCATTGGTCTGTGGATTGTATTTATGCACATACTTCTGGAATCAGAGTGGTAATCTCTGTAATGTGTGATTGGTGAAAATGCTGCAGTATTTTGACCAGTTGGGTTGCAAGACTTAGAAGAGGAATATAATGTTGACTTTGTGGAAAAATTTGAAATGTTCAAGGAATGTTCAGGGAGATCCCAGTTTGTTTTCATCTTAAAAGTGATTGACAGTGTTGTGCTGTGTAATTGATCTTTTATGAACACTGTATATGTTTGCTTTATTATGAAACCAGCCCGAAATAAGTGTAATAACCGAGATGGCAAAAAGCCAAAACAGTTAACTGTTGCATCTTAGAAACTTTTTTTTAACAATCTTGAAGTTTATCATGAATGAATTCTGTTTAGCATCTGGTGCTGAATGGAGGAAACAAACTGGGTTTATTTGCATAAAATTGTCATGTGTTACATCGTGGCATTTCTACATACATCATGTGGTGGTAACTACAACTGTATATCCAAACACATTTTTGCAGTTTACCTCCATTTGTACTTCTTTTTTTTAACAAGTGTCTGAAGTTGGTGAATCAAGTCCCACTGTAATGGTACCAGGCCTAGGTGTAAGTATAGGTGGTGATTCATGCATGAAGAACAGAAGTGACTTGATATATACCTGTGCATGGCTCCATTATTTAAATTGAATACTGTGTGTGATATGTGATCAAGGGTGAAAAATATCTGGTAAAAAAAAATTAAAAGTGAACTTATATGAAAGAAGGCAAAATTCAAGAAAATATGATGAATACTAACATCAGCTTATAAAAAAAGTGGATGTGTTTGTATGTGTTACGTTTCAAACAAAGGTGTGAATCTGGTGACTGCTAGTGAAGGAGTGAATATATGAAAATAAAGATGAAATCAAGGTAATTTTTTAAAGAAACCATAAACCCGGTTTCATTGGAGTTTCACTGTGACAGTGGAGGGAATGTGGACAAACTAAATACTGCATCCCTCCATATGTATGCTTTGAATGCTACATACTGGAGCACTACACAATATGAAAATTGTAATTTATTACCTAACATGACAAGTCCCTGTTGAGCACATCATTTGCCTTTCCATGAAAGAATCACAAATGAACTCTCCTGTAGATAATTGATAACTCCATTGGCTCCACATGTAAATTACCATAGATGTCTTTTTTATTTTTTTTATTATTATTTTTTTTGCTTGAGGCTCCGTATTTTAATATTGGTGATAATTCATTCTGGTGGAAGTTTGAAGCAAGGGGGAGTATGACTGTAGTATTAAAAAATAAAATTTGTAATAAAATGGAACAACTGATATGTGCCTACCATTTTACATACTGGTTCAGACAGTGTAATGTTAAACATTTACAAATCTGAGGCTGTCATGGCACTAAATATTGAGATTCCTTCTGGAATGTGACCTTTTTCCTTCATCTAGAGCTGCCATGAAGATGAAGGCAGCTTCCACTGGCGCGGTTTTACCTTTCTGCCATATTACATTGTCACATTCCGGAAGATTAATTCTCAGCATGCAGAAATGTTCTATCAAAAGGACTATTTCAAAGTCATGTGCACGTAGTTTTCATACCATGTTTGGTACAATGCCAAATTTAAGGGACACATTCAGCTAGCAGTTACAATAGGCTGTGCAATGAAATATTGGTGTTTGACACATGGATTTTATTTTACAGTGATTATATTATGTCAGTCACATTTACAAGTTCAAATTTGCTTCACCATTTCAATTAGTTATTGAATTTTTTTTTTTTGCCTCTTTTTGTACCCCATTAAATGAAACTCACAGAATACCTACAGTGCAGCGTGAGAGGCATAGTTCTGGAAAGTATTATACTTCATTTGAAGTGCAGGACTGCATAAGTTTTGATAAGGAGATGTGTAATAATTCAAGGGTATCTACAGTGCAGGGGGCATTTAATGTCCACCCCTGTAATAATGTTCGTTCCAAGCAGGGCCAAGAGATTTCTGTTTTCTCCACAACGTCCAGGCCAGCTGTAGGACCCACCCAGCATTCTGTCCACATTGTACAGAGGGTTCTGTGGCTAGGGTATGTTGCTAACAGCTTGCCTCCGTTTAATGCCAAAGTCAAGAATGCATGGAGTTATACCTCCACTACCCCATTGGCTTCACAGGATGGTGTGTAACTAAGCATAAGGAAAACTTTACTTCTCATCCCTTAATCTCATCTAAAGTTCTGAAACTGAAACTTTGCATTACATGCACCAATTGCTAAAAACATGTCTGTGACTGTATAGGCCTTGATAAAATTGTTATAATATTAATAAATTATAATTTATATGTTGGAAAAAAGATAATCTTGTCTTCATAGAGAATGCTGGACAAGTTGGGATGGTACATGAAGTAAAACTGCACTGTTCAGAGTAAACTGATACACTGTTATTGCTATGAATTCTTTGCAAATATGAGCACAGCTTATTCTCAAGTTCCAGTCCTTGAAAGACATACTGGAGCAATCCTGTGAGTGTACCAAGAACCTTCGTGAACATCATGTATTCCTTTTGCATTAACTGTCACTGTCTTCCTCTTCATATTGTACACCTTGTTTCCTGTGGATTTGTTTAGAGCTAGGATTCACAATGCTCATTCCAGTGCCTCTCCACTTTGGAGGCATCTTATGGGGTCAAGGAGAAGGGACATGAGAAAACATAGATTCATCCTTGGTCAGAGTAGTGAGTTTTGAATTCCCAAATTCAGATGGATCCTGTAAACCACAGTATTTAGTGACCACATATATAGTAATATAAAATGTATTAGGGTTAATGTGGTTGGGTATACACTGACATTTGTAGACATTCCTGTTGTCTGAACCTGGATCTTATGCTAGAGAGATATTGTGGTGATTACCATAAAATGCTGATAAAACAACTGAAGTTGATGGCAGTTTCAGATTTGGAATATCCCACTTCATTACCTTTTATGTGTCAGGACTGTCAAACACAGCCTGCTCGCATTTTGAACATTTTCACAGTTACTGAGTGGTAAGAAATGATGGCTTTTTCATTTATCACAATTAAAACTTTCGTCATAATCGAGAAGATGTTACAGCATTTTTAAGTGACTGTGAATTTTATGGTATAAGCTATTAAAAAAAGTGGGTGTGAAAAAATTGTTATTGACTCAGTATTTTTAAAGAATTATGTTTTTGACTCAGTATTTTAAGTACTTATCAGAGATAAGAATATTAATTTCTGGTGCATAATACACCAAAAAGTTATGGAAAATTGAGAACAAGGAGTGCTTCACATCCTTGCATTTTTCTGCAGTTAAAAATTCACAGATGAACAGTGACAGAATGTGCAATTATACATTGTGGCTCCAGATGTGAAACTGGATTTTGGATTTGGCATGCATCCTGTGTTGAGTTTGACTATGGTCTGAGTTAATTGGTATGGTGTTTTTTATATCACTATGTAGGGATTTCATGAGCACATCTAGATATGTTCCTGTATGTCCTCAATCACTGAGTGTCTCTGCAGCCATTCAGGCTGACAGTCATCCAAAGTAAAACAGTGGTGCTTGTTCATTATATTCGAAATGTCTGAGAATCACTGAACAATGTGTATCACATTTTGTGCAACTCTCAAAAATTGGAGCTGAGGCTTACAAAATAATTACAACTGACTTCTCAAAAGGCAGTTTTAATTACTGCAAGTTGTACATAAGTTTTTGGAGAGTTTCTGCCACTTTAGAGATGAGTGCATGTAAGTAGAAAGTGATGACCATTCTGGACATCTTTTATCAAGCAAAATGAAAAGTGATAGCAAAATTATATGATTTGGTAACAGCTGAAAACTAGGTGAGATACTGAGAATTTATTTTGGCTCATGACGACAGGCAAGATTTGGGCATGAGACATGCCTACAAAGTTTGTCCTGCGCCTGCTGACAGCAGAGCAGAAGTGGCACTGCGTGTTCATACCTCCTGATTGGCTCAAATGTCCAAAAGCAGATGGTTTCGTTAAGAAATATTGTAACTGGTGGTGAAACATGGGTGCTGTGACCCTGAAACTAAACAATCAAGACAGTGGAAAACATCTTCACCACCATGATTGAAGAAAGTGAACTGAGTTCATTGCAAGATGAATGTTTCACTAACAGCTGCTGCTTCTCCTCTTCCTATTGTTCTTTTTCTTTTCTTCTCTCTCTCTTTTTTTAAAAAAACCAGATGGTATTGTGCGCCACAAATGTATACTTCACGAGGATAAACTGCAAACTAGCATTTCCATGTACAGGTACTAAGACGTATCAGTGATATAGTTTGCTATGAACAACCATGAAAATTGCAGTCTTGTGCACAGCAAATTCATCACAACACACTGGTCCGCTCAGACCAAGTTGTGTGGTAATTTTTTGCCGAACACTACAATCCCTAGGTATTCAGTACCCATACACCCCTTTCATGGCACCACATTTTCACCTCTTCCCGTGATTAAGAACTCGCTGAAAGGGGAAGGATTTGAAGATTTTTAAACATTCAAATGGAATGTGACACAGCAACTGATAGATCCCCACAGCAGATTATGAGGTACATCCAGCAGCAGAAGAGTTACTGGAATGAGTATCCAAATAGAAGGGGCCTATTTCAAAATGGATTTGGCCATCATCAAGGTAAATTCAGTGTTGTTAGTTTTACATCAGTCTGGATACTTTTTAATCAAGGCCTTATAGTTTACCAACAAGCATGCTGTGTACATTTGTCCAAACTACAGGAATGTACATAAAATATGCTGCAGACAGTGTGAAAACTTGTTTCTCTCTGGCTCTGATGTGAATTTGTTACAAGGAAGAACTGATGTTGAAGTGCAGATTTAGGTCTGGCAAGTCACTAAATACCATGTCAACCACTGCAGCTTGTTATTAGCATGCCCGGGCCTGACAGTATCAGAGTAAATAAAATAGGATGCAGAGATATGAATTAACTCGTGAAAGTTACATACTCATCTGCACCTCTGCACAAGACAGGAATCATGTTTTGTGTAATGTATATGAAAGTTTTATTTTGTTTTCTGTGAACCTAATAGAAAACACTGAAAGATTATATGAAATTAACTCTGCAGTACTGCCAATGTGTATTGCATCCACAGTTGTTAGAGAGATGTGTGATTTCTTTCTTTTTATACCTAAATTTTCTTTTCAGTTGCTTGAATGCACACTGATTTCTCAGTTTGTCTTCCCTTTTTTTACAATTCAGTTCCATCTTATTATGACAACAGCAAGAAAGAAACTGTACGCTGGGCGAAGAATGGCTAAGTCTAGTCATAGTAGAAATCTAAGGTTGGATAATAGGTACATGGCAGAAAAGCCTCACTGATATTAGAACAAATTATTCTGTCTGCATCCTGATATACAAAGGGAAACAGCTGAATTGAAATCATACAAAGCTAGCTTACAATGCAATCTTTAACATGGTTATCTTCTTACAAAAAGCAAAATGCACAGATTTTTCTGGTATCCTTGTTAGCTGAAACAACAGGAACTTTATGTATTTGTTTTTCTCTTCATAACTACTGATGGTATGAAACTTCATCACCAATTTTGGTGGTACAATGCCATGACAAAAAGACAGCAGTACTTCTGACCTAGGCTCATAAAACTAAGGAACTTCTTGCTTTAATAACAGCCTGCAAATGAATGAGAAAGTTTTAATTACACTCCTCATTCTCAGATTACCCCAATTTAATTACAACATAACAGTCTAGTAAAGGAACTTCACTACGTTTTACCTACACATTCCATAAAACAAAAGTGCAGTTCAGAGAACTTCAGTATGTCCATTTTTTTTCTGCAGGTGTAACATTTTTACAGACTCCATGGAGCAGTAAAATATGTAAAGCATGGAACTGAATGTACTGTATGCAGGGACTAGCAAAAGTTGGCTTAGTTCTGTAGAATTCTGTTGATGGCATATAAAATTTGTACTCATATACATTGCTTCTCAGTGGATGTTCATTGTGTGGAATGATCCACAAAGTGCAAAGGGGGTTGGATATGGCAACTGAAGTTACTTTGAACAAATTGGAGAAGTTAATCAATGCAAAATCTCCCTCATAGTGAAGTTAATGAAGTTTGGTATTATCTGGGATACTGCATCATGTTGACTGGTAAACATTTATCAACGTTTTGGAAGCACTACATTCTTCTGAAATGTTGGTAACTATGCATCAGGTAACAGTGATCACATCCCAGAAGCCTTGAATCTTCAAGTTGATCGACGGCTGTAAACATGCGAGCAAACTAGACAGGGCAGGCAATGAACCCACCACAGATCATTTATGACAGTACTCTCTATTCAACAAAAATAAAGCGGCCAAAAATTTTGTAAGTCCCGAGACGGAAGGCACGTGACATACAGTAACCATCATAATTCGAGTCGTTTTACTTCACCATATTTGTGCATTCTCGGCGTTTCGCTGTCTTCCCTTCATTAAAATCAATCACGCCGCGTATATATTAACCAAAAACACCAATACATTTGCTTAATTTGAAGTTAAAACATGCATTAAACTTCATTAATTTTCTCAGGCGTATGGGGTTATTCTTAAGAGCGAGCGGGCATATCCGAGCCAGTTAACGCCTGCTAGCAGTACTCTTCGGAAACAAACTACGTTGGTTCGATTCCCGGTATCGGTATGTATATTTTTTTCTTTTTGGATATGTTTTATACTCACAAATATTCAAACTGTGCAGTAACACATCCATTATTTCATTATTGTTTCAAAAGTTATCTTTGCTCCACTGGCAGGGCTAGAAATGCCAGTGACGCAGATATTTTTGTTATTCTTCCGTAATTCTCTTTTCTTTATTTACCGACATTCTGATTTAAAGGGTTCGTGTTCGAATGGGATGTGAATCTCGTTGGTGCTTGTGGGCCGTGCGGGTCACGAGATCTGATATTGGGCTCCACTATTTGAAACATTTACGGAAAGGATTTTTTGAGCGTATGAAACACAGATCAACCAGTATGAAGATTAGTACGTCAATGATGAAAATTGGCAACATGACTGCCCTGCCGTCAATGTACTGAGATCACCTAACTACCATGTCTAGGTCGATAGTGATGACGCCCTACGCAGATCTTTGGTACTAATACATGTCTCAAAGCATCAATCGGTAACAAAACTGACTACTATCCAGCCTTTAGTATTTTCTTGTACTTGCAAAACCACCCGCAGGATTGGTTGACAATACCGGAAGCTGAGTGTACAGTCATGTGCTCCTGGTGATAAGCGGAGGAACCGCCCGAAACATGTAGATCCTTAAAGTAATCAAAAACAGGTGCATCTTGTTGATTGAAATTAAAAAATAAAAAGGTCGTAAACAGGGTACATATTAACTGCATAAGACAGTGTACCCCGTTTTATTTGTTTTAACAAATGTAAATGTATATGATTTTAACAGTAAATAAGCAGACATTTTGTGATCGTATTGAGAATCTGAGACATTCATTATAACGTCGAGTGGCTCCAGTTATATAATTTGGCAGTTTGTTGTATACTACCTTGGTGGTGATCGCAAAATAGATTGAAACATTTTGGTAATTAATATTATGTGATAAAACATATTTTATACGTGTGTATTTGTTGGTTTTATTACGTAAGTTTAAACGTTCCTTTAATGCATGGATATGTATATATAAAGTTCATACAAAATTAATTTATTTCAACCATTCTACAACTTCAATGCACTCGTGACGTATGTTATGTGGCCGCTTTCCTTAACAATATGAAGCACAAAAGGCAATCAACTCTAATGTTATGCTATTTTATTAGTTACGTTTCTTCCTGTAAATTCTATCAGTTTTAAAAGATTTGACGTTGTAATAGCGAAGCGGCTTAACAAACCACAAAATTTGAGAATATGCTTCAACGTGATGTTGCCAACGGTGATACCGTCAGGTTTCTGAATGTCCCACCCTATCTCTTATCCGTGGTCAATCCTAACCAACTCTGACCACTTACGCTAATCTGTGTTTGTAACGTCACAACGCGGTCAGGGAGTTGTCTGATGAGCATGATAAGGTATAGGGTGTAGGTTAACGGCACAGGGAAGTTGGCTGAAATAATTAGATTAAGGTAGTGTGCGTAGTTAATATAGAACCATTCATTACTAATGGACAGCCAGGGAAGAAAGGTTATTGTATGTGACAATGGAACTGGGGTACGTATAAGTATTCATTGATGTGTGATGAAACATGTTTTGAGAGCCAATATTTGTTTGTCATTTGCTCGTTGGATGAGATTTGTACCACAGAAACTGATGCCGTTGGCAATATTGGCACTATTCTTAATTAACTTTTGAACACAGTACTGAATCTAAGTCAATTGTCATGTTTTGTGTTAATGTGGGTTAGGTGAGGTTCAGTCCTTTTGGACTGTTGCATACCAACAAGCATATTGGAAACCAGAAATGTGCCATAGTTGTTGCAGTATTTTATGTTCTGTTAACCTGCATCCTGGTATGATCCTTGTAAATAACCAACTTGATGCACAATTTTTCATGTATGTTTATTTCTATTCTCTACATGTTTCGGGCAGCCATGTGCCCATCTCCTGATGATGGTCACATGACTGCCTGAAACATGTAGAGAATGGAAATAAACATACATGAAAAATTGTGTATCTTGTTGTAGTCTTAAGGCCACGGAAGGAAGTGCCATGGATGATGGGATTGACAATGCATGAGACGACTCAGTTTTTCCTACTGTGTATGATTCTGTAGTCTCTTTTGCTGTATATCGGCTAGACCAAAGCACATGTCACTGGCGAGGGTTGCCACATGGTTAGCACTATCAACTTTGTGTGAAAGGATTGGCTAGACTGCTCAAGGAGTGTTGGGGAAATAGAATTGCAGGAGAAATATAACTGTGAGGGAGATGTGGAGGGTTTCGATCTATGGGACATTTTCGTTTAGCATCAGTATAATGAGTGGTGTTAAATTCACAACAATTATGTGTATTTCTGAACTGTAATGCAGTGCAAATTGAGCATTGTGGTTGAAATAAAGACATTTCTTAATTCCACCACTAATTGAAATAACCTCAAATATATTTTCACAGTTGAATATTTCTTTTTATCTTTCAGTTTGTTAAGTGTGGCTATGCAGGGACCAACTTTCCAGCACACATATTCCCATCCATGGTTGGGCGACCCATCATTCGTGCAGTTAATAAGATTGGCGACATAGAAGTGAAGGTAGATTTGTGCTTATTGTTTCATATGTTTTGTATATATAGTGTGTATACTGTATTCATATATTACCTTTCTTTTTGATGGAAGATATACTCTGTTTACCCAAATATGGCATATCCTATACAGGCATTTTCCTCAAACTTTAAAACACTGAAGGAGCATTATATTCAGGTAAATACGATATTCAGTACTGGTGTTAAAAAAAACCTTGCTTTATTTAAATGTAGCTGTTACAGCATTGGGAGAATATTTTTCTGATATACTAGGAAATTATTTGAAACTTATCCAAAGTGGATACAGATTTCTAAACACCATTGACAGCTGTTTCTTTGCATCACAGAACACTAGTTCTGTTAGAACCAATTTTATTACATTTTTCTGTAAGTTAATAGACTGAGGGGGTCAATTTGTGGACTGTCCAGACCCGCATATGTGCAACCATGTAGGAAGTGTGCTGGAAGTACTATTTTGTTCTTGCTTTGGTTTCATGCTATGATATTTTGCAGACATGACCCTACTTGTGCATTTACGTGAAAACTTTAGTCGGATAATCAACAAAACAAGGACACGAATGTTTATTGTGTTAATATACATGGTTGTTACAACATGAAAGAAAATAAATTCAATTTTGATTCAAATAATGTGACAGTCTCAGTTTTCAATTAGGTTACATTGCAGACTGTTTACATTGCCATCCATTGTTCTCCGTGCACAGTTCTGCATGGTTGAAAATTGTCTTTCATATAATTTTATCATTTCCCAGTATGCAGTCAGTGGACTACCAGATTTGCTGCAGTAGGTTTTCTCCTGCAATGTTTAAGGTTTTCACAACATTGAATGCAAGGATTGTGGTCTTCAGAGATGTTACAGTGTGTAAGGGGGTTAACAGATCTTGACTTTTCCAGGGAATGTAGTCTCTTTACCTTTAAGGTTCGAGTTCTAGGATACCTCCAACCTTGAAGACGAAGAAAATACATTTCTTTGAAGCAATGGGATCTGGTAACTCCATTACACAGCATAACATTTCAGATGGTCAGCGTCATCAGTTCTTCTCTTGTCTGTGATATCTGCTGGTTTAATATGTCCTTCATGTACCCCACAAGAAGTGGTTGAGTGTCGTGAGATGTGTTGCCCCCACCGCAAGGCTTGTTGACCAAAACAATCAATCTGGCAATTAGGGTAATACTGATTAAGTATTCTGTTACTTGTCAGCCAACATGAGATGGTGCACTATCATGTTGCAACCACATTCTTAACTGTGTCTGCAGAGGAATGGTGTGTGTCAGAAGTAGAGGCAAGTTCTATAAGAAAATCAGGTAATAAGCCACAGTCATATAGTCCTGAATGACAAGTGGCCAGGGCGATGATTCCCAGTGATACTGCACCAAGTACTCACTGAAAATTGGTGCTGGAAATGGGTTTCCTTGGTAATAACTGATTGGTATTGCATGAGTTGTGGGGATTGGTGGGTATTGTCGAGTCCATCTCCATTTATGAATTGTGCTTTGTCAAGAAGTAAAGTGTGTTGACATAGGTGGCCATATTAACCAGTCTATTGGCAAAATTGTCAGTAAGCAGGGTCATCATGGGCGTTCGAATATGCTAAACATGATGTGGATACATTCCAATTTGAAAAACACTTTTTAATGATGACACAAAATATTTAGTCCCTTTCATGCCATTACACTTTGTAACTGAGTTCCACTTGACCATGTACTCAGTTATGACTTGTGCAAAATTAAACTCTCACTGGACCTTTGTGAACTTCACTTTTGATAAGTATGAGTTTGTATTTGAATTCTGAAATTGTATTCACCAGTGATTCTCAGAATTCAACTTCTCAGATGTAGGAGGTCATTGCATACTTGTCAAGTCTGTATATGTGACCTGTTATTGGGAGGTCACTATGTAAGTCAGTGGAAGCTATTTATTCGTGGCTCAAAATGTGGTAACATGGTATGTGGCGTGTACTTGAAGATGTTATCACCAGATGGAGGAATATATGCAGGAACCACTGGTAGAGAAGCAAACCATATGCAGAATCATGGTTTTATTTTTTATTGTGCCACACAGTATGAACATAGAACAAAGGGCACAACCACAGACTGCTTGAATAAACTGTAAATAACCTTCATATTAGTCCACATACTTGTCTGTGGTTTGTTGCAAATGATGGGAAAGGTGGCAGACACGATTAGCATTATCTGATGTGCTGGTCCATGCCACCTCATACCGAACTGTTACAGTGTCCTCTTTGCAGATTGTTTCCCAGTTTGTGAATCAGATTGTAGTCACACAGATTGAGAAGACTTCCCATTCCTGGGGCTGAAGAATGTTCATGAGTGTGCCAAGTGGTTTGCTGGATTGTCCTGTATGATGACAGTATTTCATTTTCAGCCATTTCTAGGTGCTTCTCACTAACTTCACAACATCGGCAGGGCCACTAAGAACAGGTTTGGGCCCTGGTGAAAAAAATGTCTCCCACCCCTTGAATCAGCAAGTGCAGACCAGCTAAAAATGTTTATAGTACATTGGAATGACTGATTCTCAGACTGTCATTTGCAGAGTGACTTGGGCTTTGATGCTGTTGAGAAATGCAAAACACATGCAACATAGTCAGGTCCCAAGTTCTCTTACAGACCTCTGGGCCCTCATATTTTGTACTGGCTTCACGCCGTCTTGTTGGCACTGAGCAAGGGTGGTGTTACAGAAGTGATGTGTAATACTGTGTATAGACAGTCTGGCGCCATGAAGCAGGATGACACAATATCATTGTGAATATCATTCCAAAATCATCATCTTTGTGGATAACAGATTTTGTCAGAACTTGAGTTTTTGTGGTGAAGTGAGTGATGGCATTAAGAGGTTTGTTGTGTGAGTTCTAGTTTTTAGGTTCTTTCCTTGTTGCATCTCTTGCAGTTTTCTGTTTTAACATGTCCCATAAAACAAACTCCGTGGCCTTAGTCCGCACGCGAACTATACCGACAGAGCGGCCGCCGCCGGTCGGCGAAGTTAGTGCCAACTTTTGCGGATAGAGGGGTGTCACGTGGTCAGTGCAACGGCTC
>Ga0131853_10015151_pt1 | contig 14108 bp, 11 predicted proteins | sample TergutLab28metaG_FD_92764 | JGI IMG/M metagenome (GOLD analysis project Ga0131853, IMG submission 92764) | Labiotermes labralis P1 segment gut microbial communities from Petit-Saut dam, French Guiana - Lab288 P1 (version 2) (version 2) | ecosystem: Host-associated > Arthropoda: Insects >... | reverse complement strand
TGTGTGGTGTGGGTGGTGTGTGTGTGTGTGTGGTGTGTGTGTGTTTGTGTGTGTGTGGTGTGTGTGGTGTGGGTGGTGTGTGTGTGTGGGTGTGTGGGGTGTGTGTGGTGTGTGTGTGTGTGTGTGTGACGATGCAGTGCTTATAACTGACACTACACATACTGTGGAGAATACTGATTCAGAGATCGCCAGCCGAAGTGTAGAGAGTGCCTTCCTTTTACCCCCTCCCCCCCACATGAAATTTTAAATCTGTCATTCAGCATTGTTTGTCATAGCTATAGTAACCACAAAACAAGAACAAGAACAACAACATGAAGCAGTAATGTTAAATTCTTTCATTATCTGCGAAAAAGAGAAACCTCCAATTCTTACCCGGTATACTTTGTTTATTGAGAATGAAATCCTTACTGTATCATTACAAGATATCATTTCGAAGGACATACGCACACACACGCACGCACACACACACACACATATATATCCTTCGAAAAACACCTCCCTGAAGATAGCCACAATAGGTGGCCCAAACATGTAGGACTCTGGCGACATTTATAGTGTATAAATTCACATATCTACACTTCTTGGTTTTATTCTAATAATAAATCATCACTGCATGGCCATGAATTATTTAAATTTGTCTGTCTGTACCCTTGACATTAGGTAAAGTAAGGAAGGTTTCGTGCATATTTAATTTTCTTAAGTCTTTCTGCTGTACTTGTCAAGAACTGCATCTCTGAACCCTGAATCGCACTTTTATCAACCTTGCACATGGCTGTCTCTTCGGAGAATAAAGTAATTCGAAGATAGTTTTCCGCGTCACACTACTCCGTAACACCTTACAAAACACAACAATATTCACTTTGTCTACTTGCAATAGGAACAAGATCGTACAAAACCTTCCATAAAATTCCAACTTGGAAAAGATGGGGGCGTTTCCATGCAAAGCACATGAACGAACTACACAGAAATGTACAATGGTAGTATATGACGGCACTTTCTTTGGCTCGGTCGTCACTTGAAACTCAGAGCCACAATTCTGTTCTAAAAACACCCATATTCTTAGAATTCTTAGGACAAATACTTAGGTTAATATTTCCCTTTACTTCTGAAATAACAGTTTTATGTGGTCATGGAGAAGGAAACTCAATAAACGAGGAAGATACAATAATAAAAAATTAATATATACGAAAACAGTGATTCGAGGGTTTCAGCGGGTGACTGTCGAGGAGCCAAGTCTTCTGGGTGGCTGCGCAGTGTGGTTGGAAAATTTATTCCTGAAGTTTCCAAGAAATATACCCCTTACATCTTCTGGCTTGTGAGTAAATTCACGGACTTGTAACTATGAAGATGGAGGCGGTATCCTCCTACGCAACATTGGTAAGCCTTTGCCCAACCACACGGCGCAAAAACCGACAAGACCTGCTTTCTCAAACGGAAACAGTTTTGCCACTACTTACCACTGAAATGGAAACTGTGGGGAACACACCACATTTGCCTTCTCAGTTTGCCTGTCTCTCTCTCTCACTCTCTCTCTCTCCCTCTCACGCAAGAGAGCGGATTAACAAGTTTTCATTCCTCTTTTAATACAGAAAGTAAGCAGTTTCCCCCCATTTAAGTGGTATAGCGAAGCAGTACTAGCTACGAGTATAACGGAGAATTCTCCATTGCTCAATGAAATACATCACGGATCGCAATACACCTTGCAAATGAAGCAGGAAGTTGAATAGTAGCTAGTTTTATTACCGACTGATTTACGGAGCATGGTGGGCGCCAACGTAGGCATCGGCGCGCATTCACTTTGGGCAGCCAACTACATTGCCGTAGTCGGCTATAGATAATCAATGCCAAGTTGGGGGTGTCAGCTATCGACTCTCGATATACCGGACTGCATGTATTGACCGTCACGTACTGCCATCTAGTGGCCCTTGCGGCAAGTTCTCGACCTTATTTTGGCGTTTGTTAAATCTGAGGGTGGTTCATTTCTAAATAATGTGCTTTCAGCTCGATTAGTTATTTCACTTTTTTCAGAGAAACCCACATGAACGAAAGTGCAATAAGAATTTATACATAAATAAATATATTTTAATTTATGTTCTAACAATTTCCATTTGTAGTGGAGACGTAAATGCGTAAGATCACCACATGCACCTAAAATGCTTTTCATTTAGTATTCATCTCCGTATCCGAGACAGTTAAGGCACGTGCTGGACGGAGAAGACAGGGAAAGGGAAGGAATGTGGTTATGGGCGCATCAGTGCGTGCCGTAAAATCGCAGTCTGCGGCCAGTTATTTATTGCTTCTGCAATTTTGTGTCTTATTTACTGGCAATTGGACCAGCAGACAGTGACACAGCTAAACACTTTCCTCCCGGGCGAGTAATCACACTGGCCGCTTCTAACAGAAATTAGAATTTAAAAATTACGATGATTTTTTAAAATTTCATTTTACTTGACTGAATAATTTCAAATGTATTGAACGCACGAAATCATTCTTGTTTCATTTAAAATATTCCTTTGCTGCCTCTTAACACACTGTGGGTTGGGGCGGCCGCCCCCCCCCCCCCCTCCCCACGTCCCAGTCACCAGCTACGCTCTCCTATTGCGTTGACAAATACATTGCACATCGTACCTTCAACCACCACTTTACTGTCACTGGAGTTTTCGCTTGTGCGGCTTTGTACTAGTACGTAAATTATCTATCTTACCACTGGCGCCATAATGATCGTGGTGGGCAGGCATGGAAACTGAAACCGTCTGTTATCGGCTGCAGCGTTAGAAGGGGGAAGAGGAGGGCTCTGTGTGTTTTAGTTATCTTCCAAGAGTTGGTTTGAAAGATCTACAACATGCAGCTTATATTATGAGAACACGAGTTTTGTGAGATACAATCTGCAACGAAGCAGGCGCGTGTCGGTAACGGAAAGACAGTACAAAGGTAAAGATTCTGACTCTGCAACATTTAGTTATTATCACAAACCGAAAACAGCGTTTTGTTGTCGGTTTACTCATAGACAGAACGTTACTGTAACAATTTTTTAGCTGTCAGTGTGTATGGTAGACGATACAACCGATTTTCGGTTTGGAGTTAACGTAGTGGTTGACTAGCTCATATTCACCAAAACGTTGTAGCCGCCAAGTCTTCAGACGTCACAGATTACAGGTGCGGTCTTCACAAACACTTCAGAAACGCTTTCCTCATAGTGCGACTGAACCTCGAAAGCCCATACAATATAACTTGTATAAGCGAAAGGACAGTGATTGTGAGAGTGGTGTCATGTTAACAAGTTAACCGGCAGAAGGAAGTCACGAAATCACTACAGGTTAGAATAATCGTAAACCAATTATGTACTGTTCTGTGCTGTAATAACAATATTCATTGAATTGCTTACGTGGCGTTTATCATAGCAATTCAAAATTAAGTCCCGCGTCGGAGAAAGCTGTGAGTCTTTTAGCCCATTCCAGTGCCATGTTTATAAAATACGAGGGTACAGTGTGTCCGTACGTCAAACTTCACAAATTTTATAGTGATCTTTGAATCATTTTATCTTGGACATCCTGTTGTGTTGCCTAAATTACAAAATTGTTATTAATTATCACCGACACGACTAGTTTTATTATATTGTATCAATGTGTGGCTACATGTTGCAACCATTACGTGATCATCCTCAGGCCACTTAAATACATCACATAACAACCAGAATTTCAACTGCAATGCTTGAGGATGATCATGTAACGGTTGAGACATGTAGCCGAATATTAGTTAATAATAATTATTAATTGATAACAGTTGTGTGATATTTGTGATAATGAACGACGGAAAAAGCCGAAAATTATGTGAATGTTTACTGTCAACCTTAAATCAAAGAATGAGTCGAGAATAGCAGCCCTTAGGAGTTAATGGACGTGGGTATTCGTGAGCTCCAAGATGACAGCCAAACCAAAATGCGTGTCCCGTGTCATTAAATGTGAAGTTGTACAAACTAAAGTACCCTGTAATGAGGACTTTGCGTCTGGTAACGGAACCCACAGGCTGAGAAACCCCAAGAGCAGCGGTTCCCAAAGTGTGCTCCGCGGATCCAAAGGGATGCGCGACCAGTTCCCATGGGATCCGTGGATACATTTCAATAATTGCTACTTTGATGTTTACTATTTTGTTAAAAATCAAGGCGGAATTTCTTTAATTGGCGGTACGTTTATTTCGTATGACTGTTAGAATATACAGTTAAGAAATCCCCTGTACTCATGAAGCGAGCGACAGTCAGTTCAGTTAAGGCTACAGCGTGCAACTTATTTATATGTATGCTGCTCCTATGTATTCGTATCTATCTAAAATCAGTTCTGAGATGTAAATTTTTAATTTTTGGATACCTATCATCCGGACACTATTTTTACGTGAGCAAGGATGTGAGGATCCGTGGTTATTTTGAGAAGCCAAAAGAGGTCCGCGAGCAAAAGGCCTGGACGAGACCTGGAACTGTTGTTTAGCCTTCCAATTGGTCACTTTTCGAAAGGTTTCCTTATAAACTGGCAAAAAAAAAAAAAAGACAAACTGGTGGCCTTTCAGCTGGACGATTGGCCTGCTAAGGACTGGGACAGTTTTCAGGCGCTTCGTCATAGGCACGAAGAGTGCTGATTGTCTTCTTCATGTCTACCGTCCGTCCGCATGTGTCAAATCGGCTTGCACTGGACGGATTTTCGTGAAATTTGATACTGGCCACTTTTATTACATTCTGTCGAGCAAAGCTACGTTTGGTTAAAACCGTACAAAAATGTCGGACTCTTTACATGAAGACCCAAGTGCATTATTATTGTTGTTGAAATATTTTTCAGCTCGACAACAACACAAAATAACGCATTGTTGAATATCCATGGCAGCTGTTTCAATGTCTATGTTTTTAACATGACATATATTGCTTGTAAGTTTGGATTGTGTACTTCTGTCCTCAGTTAATGTTGTTTATGGGATCATATTGCGATCTTCTGGTGCTTTCAGTTGACATTTCGTATCGAACTCTGATGATGGCCTAACTCGGCCAGGCCGAAACTTGTTTGAGATATTCGTGTCATGTAGTTGTTAAGGTATGCAGATCTTAATGTACACGGTTGTTTTGCTTTAGCCGTAGATAACGCATACACTGAAGAAGCACAGGACTGCGAAGTGTTACTACGTAGTTTGGGTGCCTAAGCTACCGTACGGTAGTGCTGTGTGTTGCAGAATTATCCTGTGTACAGACAATATCTTTATCGCACTGGCCTTTATTGCTGCACTAAGTTTATAAATAGAGCCTAGATAAGGATTTGTGTGTTAGGTATCAGTTCGTATTGGGTTTACGTCAACAGAGCTTTGGTAATCTCTAAATGGACACGAGTACCTAGGCTATGTAAGTTTTACGTATCGATAAGGAGCCAGCACAACACAGTCATTTCTGTGAATGTGTTGCGAACGAAACGACGAGGAATCGGTCTTCGGTTACCAGTCGGGACGGAAATTTTACATTTTCCACAGTGTCTGGCCCATTCTGCTTCTATCACTTGGGTAAAATAGGCCGGTCGTAAAAAGCTGGCTGCTTGCCTGCACCGGCCTACATCTCAAGTGAAGTGAACGGCTGGAAAGCAGGAGGATTCTCAAGAAATTAAGTGTGAACTGGATTCATGTAGATCAGACAGGGTCTGATGTGACTTTCTGAACACGGTAATAAGGCGAAGGGTTTTTCTAAAAGTAGGGATCGAGGTAACATAATTTTAGAAATCGATATCGTTCTTAAGTTACATATTGAAGAATTATGGGCTGATCCCAGTGGCAGAGCGGTCTAAGGCGTGGGTCTGCGGCCGTTCGCTTGCTGGGATTGCGGGTTTGAATCCCGTCGGAGGCACGGATGTCTCATGTATAGTGTTGTGTTTTGTACCGGTAGTTGTCTGTGCGTCGGGCTGATCCCTCTTCCAGAGGAGTTCTACCGAGTGTGGTGTGTGTCACTTATTGCTATCGGGCTCAACAATAAACCTCTTCACTTCGATGAGTAGGTGGAAGAGATCAGAATAAGAAAGAAAGTAAGGGATTTCTGTGTTGGCTGAGGGACTGTCAGCTGGATCGTGTGGTTAGTTAGTTGGTTGGTTGTTTGGTTCGTTGGTTGCACAGCCCACTAAGAGAACCGTTAAATCAACAGCTGAAACTCTCAGACTAGACGCCGAGGCATATAATGCAGATTTCCGGCGGGCCGAAAGGATTTCTGTCCACGAAACGTCCCATGCAGGCTCTGTAACCCACCTAGCATCCTATCCAATGGATACCGTAGGCTGTTTCCCTGACATTAAGTAGATCCACCATTCAATTCCGTCTAAGACCGTGGTTAAGAACGATTGAAAGTATCCTCTTTTCCCTCAGAAGTGTGCATAGCGCGGTGCTTGTAACATTCCCCCATTTAATTTCACAAGCCTTAAAAAGTCGAGCACTTAGCTTCTGACTGTCGCGGTGGAGAAGCTGGTTTATGGAAGTTCCGAATCCGGAGCCCGACCTCGAGTTCATCCCTTCTGACAGGATTTAGTGATTTGCCTCAGAAACCGGAAGCCATTGCCGGGATGGCGTTACTAAGGCAATGCCTACTTCTGTCTACATCCTTCCCAGTTCTATTCACTAATCGTTTTAGTTGGTGTAAACTGAGATGTTGAATCTTCGTTAAATAAACCGAGAATAAAATTAAACAAGCATCAGATAGCCTCTCTGTTTTGCTTATCAGTACTTCTTGTACAGGAGAAATAAAACACACCACACAAACAATGAATAAATTACGTCTGTGGGTATCCTTTGGGCGAACTTGTAACGTCACAAAGACGTGGCTGTGCGGGTTTGTGTATTTTCATACGTCGGCTTCTGTAACACTCTGTCGCCATCATTTAACTGAAAGAAACACTTTTCCGACTTCTTAAAATATGGAATAATAAATACGCTGAAATTTATTAGGCAGAAAAGAGAGAAAAGTGCTTTTAGCTTTCCTCTTACTAATTCCAGAAGTGATCGCGGGAGTGAAACGTGGCTGTAAAGTGAGAACGACCGAGCGCAGTAATACACGCAGAATCGTAGAATGGAACTTCAAAATGGCCATCTTGCAGGGACGCATTTTGTGAGGACTTACTTACTTACTTTTTAAAATGAATATAAACAAGTCAGACACAACTGTAGCATGTATGATTTATTTTGCAAGATGTAGTTTTTAGTGACTACATGTTTCTGCTCGCTTCACAAAGCCATCGTCAGGTCGTAAGTCTTTATCGAGAGAACTATATAATGTATAATATGATGCAATATATGAAGTTTTACTATTATTAAACGCGATCATGTTTTGTGTCTGTAAAAGCTTATAATAACATCTTCACTTTCAACATTGAAATAATGTGAATATAGTAAAAATATATTATAAAACTACTAATTAACTAATGTGTTTTGGGTTAAGTTTTGTAATATATTTTTAGTATATTCGCATTATTTCAATGTTGAAAGTAAAGAGGTTATTATAAGCTTTTACAGACACAAAACATGATCGCGTTGAATAACGTTAAAACTTCATATATTGTATCATATTATACATTGTATAGTTCCCTCGATAAAGACTTATGACCTGATGATGGCTTGGTGAAGCGAGCCGAAACATGTAGTTACTAAAACTAAATCATGTAGAATAAATCATACGTGCTGCAGTTGTGTCTGACTTATTTATATTCATTTAAAATTGTATCTAGCACAATGAGGATGGTCCACTTAAAGATAACTTACTTACTTACATACTTACTTCCTTACTTACTTACTTACTTACTTGCTTACTTACTTACTCAATGGAGCAGAATCCTTCTTGAGAAGGTAACAGGTTTGCAGCTAGTCAAGAAATTCTTCCGCATTTTTTGGAACCCAAAGGTTCATTACTGCATTCACAAGCGTCCGCCACCTGTCTCTATCCTGAACCAGATCGATCAATTCCATACCCTCACATCCCACTTCCTGAAGATCCATCTTAATATTATCCTCCCATCTACGCGTGGATCTCCCACATGGTCTCTTTCCTTCAGGTTGCTCACCAAACCCCTTTATACGTCTCTCTTCTCCACCATACGTGCTACATGCCTCGTCCATCTCATTCTTCTCGATTTTATCACCCGAACAATACTGGGTGAAGAGTACAGATCATTAAGCTTCTCATTGTGTATTTTTTTCCACTCCCCTGTCACCTCGTCATTTTGTGAGGACACATCTTTATTTAAGATCTCAACAATCAGTAAAGTCCCTGTCCACGCCATGAAGCTTACCATGTGAGTACAGGTACAGCCACATTCGCTCTTAATCTCGACACCAGATGAAGGTCAGTGATCAACATTACGCCTCAGCCGCTTTAACCCGGGTACTAATTGAAAAAGATGCCGGGTGAGCTCCACAGCCCGGATTCGATCCCCAGAGCGTAATATCAATACCAACCACATACCCCGGCTGCGTTAACGTTTTCAATTGCTCGGATAATATAGGAGGGGGCGCTGTTAAGTCCTTAGCCCGACCTACTTCCCGATGTCATAGGACGGAATCGATAGTGTCTTTGGAAAGAGGGGTCTATTCATGTGCGGAATGCAAGTCTTTTCTTGTTACAGAGGCTGAAAGGAAGCATGCCAGGCGACGCGCGCGATTTCAACAACAAGGAGACGCGAGCTGTCATCAAGTTTTTTTTTTTTCCTGCAAGGCAAGGCACCGAAGGAAATTCATGCCATTCTGACAGAAACATTAGGGGAACGTGCACCATCGTATACCACCGTCAAAAACTGAGTGGCCCAGTTTAAACGTGGTGATTTTTCCACGTGTGATGCGCCTCGTCCTGGACGACCCAAAACAGTGACAATCCCGGAGGTTATTGATCAAATTCATGAGCTAATCTTGGAAGAGTGTCGGATTTCGGCTGAATCAATAGCTGAGTAACTGGGCAACTCATGTGAGCAGGTTGGGTCCATCATTCATGAACATTTTGACATGCGGAAGCTATCCGAGAAGTGGGTCCCGAAATGCCTGAACGCGGATTAAAAACGTCAACGGTGCCAGTCGTCTGAGCAAATTTGGAATTTTTTCGGCGCGATCCAATGATTTCCTGTCGCGATTGGTGACCATGGACGAAACCTGGTTATATCACTATGACCCGGAGAAAAAGCAACAATCAATGGAGTGGCGGCATACCGGCCTACCCCTCTCCCCCCCTCCAAAATTCCGAGTGAAAAAATCCGCTGGAAAAGCTCATCAAGACGGCATCCTCCTCATTGATTATCTTCCAAAGGGCCAAACTATCAACGCGAAGTATTACTCATCTCTGATGGTGCAATTGAAGGACATTTTGAAGGAAACCCTCCGGGGTTAGGTCACCAAACGGGGGTCCTGTTCTTGCACGACAATGCCCCGGCTCACCGGGCACTTGCAACCCAGAAGAAAGTGGCCTACCTCGGCTTCCAGTGTTTTGATCACCCACCCACCCTATTCTCCGGATCTGGCCCCGTCGGACTACCCCCTGTTCCCTGGACTGAAGAAACAAGTGAAAGGTCGCCATTTTTCTTCCGACGCGGAGGTCATTGCTGCCGCGGAGACCTGGTTGGACGGACAACCTTCTGAACTTTTTGAGTGGCTTGCAAAGGTTAGCGCAACGGGCTAAGAAGTGTATTGAGCTTCGTGGGGGAGTAATTTAAATAAACCCCCAGTTTGCTCGCTGTAGATTGTTTCCTTCCTGGTCGGGCTAAGGACTTATCAGCACCCCCTCGTAGCATCGAATTATCTAGTCTTGGCTGACGCGGTCCCTTGGTGTACAAGTATTTCTCAGCTCCTGCTAAACGGATTTTCATGAAATTTCGTATTTGAGTATTTTTCTAAAATCTGTCGACAAAACTCAGGTTCCTTTAAAATCGGATAAGAATAGCGGTTACTTTACATGCACACCAATGTACTTTTTTGATCATATCTCGCTCATTTCTTCTTAAAATGAGAAATTTTTCTGACAAAATTTGTAGAGGAGTTCAAAACACAAATTTTATTTTCTTGCCGCTTATGAGATAACATGGACAGTCCATAGACGAGAACATGGCGCACGCGCATTGCGTGCAGGATAACTGAGGCTACAAACAAACACTCAGCATATGAATACTTATTGCTTCTCCATTACAATGTTTGTTGCACGAAGGCACCTCAGTGTTACTTTATAAGTACAACGCCTGTTTTGTCTATTCCCTGCTTGTATCATTATGCCCTATTGCAAAAAATTAAAATCAATAGCATCTTTGGACGTAATCAGAGTAAAGTTTCTTGTAATCACAATACATGTGCCCCGATTACGACAACACCAGTAATTGCTGACGTCTGCTTATTTTACGAAAGCATGAGTCGTGCATGTCCTTCTTGTAACACTGACACTGCCACACAGAACAATATTCAGCAATCTGCATATTGTTTACGGGGGTTTAGAAATCAAATCCCAAGGTGATGAATGTGTGTTCTGTCGAGGCAGTTAATCAGTTTCATGCATGATATATGTCTCAGTCAAACACAGCAATTTATTACACAAAATTATCCCAAAATGCACTCTAGTATGTGATGTACCTTGGATTAGTTCTTTGGATGGCCTAATGATGACTCATTAGAGTCGAAACATGTTTAGTCGTGAGCATAATTTTGTATAATAAATTGTTATGTTTGACTGAGACATATATCTCGTCCGAATTAGATAAACACATCGGGATGACTACTGCCAAAAAGTTATCAGTTTACTGTCGAAGCTGTTCGATTGTCGAAAGATGTTTTAATGTAAGATCTGTGACTTCGTGTTGATTTCATGGTGACTGGTATTCGTTTAATATTCGGAGTCATTCAAACTGCGCATTAGCTGCTCAAGGCCCCAGAATTTGGTATTCTTAATTTAATTTCATTAATTTAGGTGATTTTCTGTTGTGTCTCAAGTGCATTTAGTGAATTAACTTCCAAGTAAATGTGTAAGAAGTGTGTTGCATGACCACCGTCCTTCTCTTTCGCCACTCTTATTACTGATTAATATTCTATTCTACTGGTGACCAATCGAGCTTCATCTTTCATTGATCTATATTTGATCCTAATCGTGTGTAAGATAGCGAATTACCGAAGATTTTCAATTGGATAATATAAACAACCAACTAGGTGCAACAATAACTATTTATTAGTAATTTCAATCAGCTCAACATGTTTCGGGCAGTAATTTCGCCCATCCTCAGGAGCACCAGAATGTGTTTACAGCTTGTGGTATAAAGCACCGAAGAAGTTGCCTGCTGGTACATCCTTGTCACCAGAAGGCAACTTCTTCGGTGCTTTATACCACAAGCTGTAAACACAGTCTGGTGCTCCTGAGGATGGGCGAAATTATTGCCCAAAACATGTTGAGCTGATTGAAATTACTAATAAATTATTATTGTTGCATCTAGTTGGTTGTTTATGTTATTGTATCAGAGATGCACGGTCACACAAACATCAAATTTTCAATTGGCTTTGACCATAGTTTAGGATGCAAGTATCAAGCGATCTCCTCCGTGTAGTGAATTATTTAGCAATCAAGGTTCTGTGAAGAAGCTGAAAGTTCAGCGCCAATAAACATATCACACTGAATGCAGAAATCCAACATGGAAGAGCTGTACCCTGATATATGTATTTATTTAAGAATATTGTTTATCATGCCAGTTTGAGGAGTTTTTTAGACTTAAACAAATTAAGATTTACTTTAAAATAATTTATGTACCAAGAAAGAGCGAGTACTATGCTTACACTGTCAATTGCAAGCACAGTCACCTCCAAAGCTCCGTTTAGCTGCATTAGTTAATAGTTCTGTGCGCGTGAACGCGAGAAAATTAAACTTTTTGGAAGTTTTGCGGTAGTACCTATTTTTCAAAGCACTACACTTTTTCTATTCATCGTAATACCGTTAACTTGATAGACACAGCCGTTTATTCAGAATGTTACGCCCCCGTTAACAATAACGTGAACATTTTATGTAATTAAGAGGGAAGACAAGCGGTTGGGGGAGGGGGTCGCCAGATATGTTTCTCACGGGGTGCCGTGTTGGCTAAAGTCCGGCTCTGTCAAAAATGTGCGGAGAAGAAGGAACAGTTCCAACGACTGTGTAATCTCTACCATGGACGGGGTTAATGTTAACTCAGTAAATTCAGAAGCCGTAAGATCAGAATTAGATGTCACTACGGTAATATGAATTGTGTTTACAGGTAGATTTGTGTGAAGGGATGTCAGTATTACTAACGGCACATGGGATGGCTGTCTTTGTCTCCTTGTCATTTTATATTGTGGCCGGTCAGACGAAAGGTAAATATGTACATATGTATATATAAATGTGTGTCTTTCTTGGTGGGGGGGGGGGTACTTACCATAGCGATTAAGGCTTCATGCTGGAACCACAAAAGTCATACTGGTTAAGCAATAGACCGAACGACCCAGGAATGTGGGTTCAATCCCCTGCTGGGACAACATATATATTCTCTCCACAGTGTCGAGAATTGCTCTGGGGCCGAGCGACGGGGGTTTGAACCCGACCACTTACATCCCGTTAGTGCTGAGGCTCAGAACACATGGAACCGTACGTCAACTGGCTCATGTGCCTTCATGGTTTGGTGCTTAGTGCGGTAACAGCGGCAGGTTTATCTAGACTACAAAAAAAAAAAAAAAACAAGCGAACAAAATGCGCCATTATGTGCCTGTTCGCCGGCAGTAAGTCCGCAGTTCCATTGAGTGTCGCAGTTTAGGGGCTTGCACAATCACTGCGCATTGGGGAGGTCCTGGGTTCAAATATCTGATTTGACATCATTTATTCCGACTGCATTTTTCCGTGGTTTTCTGCAGATTCTGCAGTCAAACATCGGGGTGGTCTACCTATTTCCATGTTGTTTACAAATCACTTTTTACTCATCATTCTGTCGCGACGCTATATAATTTTGACAAATAAAACATATTGAAAGCACTAATATAACAAACAGTAGTTTGACGCTTTAAGACAGGTTTGTTCCTACATGTAGCACCATCTGCTTTAACATTTGGAAGGTTCTGCATTTTTCCCACACGCTGTATATATGTATTTCTCTTAATAAACTGCAATTATTTCCTTAAATGACATTGTATTGGTTTTCGTAATGCAAACAGCGTGTTTTCTGTGAGGTGCAAACTGTGTGTTTAAACACTGTGTAGTTAAGTTTCAGATGGTTAATTACGCAGTGTCATGGCACTAAGTGAGATAGGAACTGAATATATAGCCATTGTTTACACAGATTTCCGACTCTTAATTCTGTGCTATCAGTGCAGAGTTGTAACTGGTTCTGTCTGTCAGGCTATCCACAATTTTGCAGTAGCGATTGTGTAGCAGCACGGAGAGTTGTGCAGTGCTTGGTGTTTATCGGGTGACACTTTGTTGTGTAATGGAAAAACACTGCAGTTGTGTACATTGCCATGTTAATTAAACAGTCGGCATCTAGAAAAGAAAAAGAACTCGCCAGACATAAATATGCCTTATTCACTTATATAATTCAGGATCAGCAAGGCAACGTGAGGTCTGTTTATTGTCTCTGCACAGTTGCGAGGGCATGTGAAGGAGTGCAAGTATAGCATCTTGCATTCTTTACCTCAGCACTAGATGCGGGTCAATGGTCAGTTTCACGATCCGGCCGCTTTACCCCCAGGGAATGAACCTCCAGTATTCATTTATTAGGAGGCTGGTTGGAGAGGGGGGGGGGGGCTTCAGAGCCGTTCTGGACGCTATGGAGAATAAGGTGGTTTGTGTGTGTGTGTGTGTATGTGTGGGTGTGTGTGTGTGGTGTGTGTGTGAGTGTGGTGTGTGTGTGTGTGTGTGTGTGTGTGTGCTGTGGGTAGATAAGATGCGTAGGTGGTAGATAGGTGGGTGGGTGGATATATATATATATATATATACAGGGTGTCCCAGGAGGAATGTGCCAGACTTCGGGAGGGTGTTCCTTATGTTGTAGTATACCGATATAACACAAAACACCTACGTCCAAAGTTGAACGGTTACGGAGATAATGGCCAGAGAAGTTTGAAACTTTGACAGCTGTTACTCACTTATT
>Ga0131853_10015150_pt1 | contig 14109 bp, 8 predicted proteins | sample TergutLab28metaG_FD_92764 | JGI IMG/M metagenome (GOLD analysis project Ga0131853, IMG submission 92764) | Labiotermes labralis P1 segment gut microbial communities from Petit-Saut dam, French Guiana - Lab288 P1 (version 2) (version 2) | ecosystem: Host-associated > Arthropoda: Insects >... | reverse complement strand
TCGTCTTCATACATACCTCACTATATTTTTCTTCTCGTTTTCACACAAATAAAGATATGTGGGGGGGGGGGGGGAGAACTACTGAACACAAAATGTGTGCTTTAATTTAATCTACAACTTTTGTCTGAAACTTTTCATTCTAAGAAGATCCGAGCGAGATATGATAAAAAAATTTCTAGTGTTCTTCATGTAAACTACCCGTTCTTCTTGTCCGATTTCAGGAAACTTGCATTTTCTCGACAGTTGTTTTAGAAAAATGCTCAAATATCAAATTCATGAAAATCCGTCCAGTGGGAGCCCAGATGTTCAATGCAGAGACATGACGAAGCTAATAGAAGCTTTTCGCAATTTTGCGAATGCGCATAACAAACGGAAAATTAAGACCTTAGCGAAAATTCAGGACACACCTATCTCTATCTCCCTCAGCTCAACACGAAGCGAGATATACCTAAAAACATCTCCAGGCTGAGTAAAGTTGCTCTTTCAAGTAAAAGACACAAGTTGCAAGCTATGACTGAAGTCCTACATTAACTCATACACGTAACTCTGAATATGAAGGCGGTACGTTTCTTCGAAACGTCGGGAATGAATTACCCAACCACACGGCGCAACAACCGAAAAGCCCTGGCTACTCAACAATCACTTCAAATAATCAAAATACATCAGGTATAAAGTTTGGATTTCATTTTACATTCATTCATTCATTTTGGAACAATTTAGATTTCATCTCTCTTTTGCAGATAAAGAAAGAGTTGTAGGTCATCGCATTTACATTTTCTAGTACTACTACTACTATCCCCACCACCACCTACTTGGACAAAGTGGGATGATTGGCTCTTTATTTCTTGGTGGCGGAGAAGGAAGCTGTCAGTGAATTGGCATTCTGCACTTTCCGCATGACCTGACCTCTGGATTGAGTACCTGCCACTCTCTGTGAAGTACACTCAAGTTACGTGTAAGATGAAAGCACACCTTGCCTTCTAAGTGGCCTGTACTCCAAGTCGCCCTTCATGGGCTCGATACTTCACACCCGACGTCACGGTCGGTACAGATGCACCCCGTTTTCTTATTCTGAACGTCTAGAATGACAGTCCCTGTCAGAAGGCCAGCTGGCCGTGCTGAATTGTGTGTGGATGCTGTCAGCAACTGCAGGCAAGTTCCGAGATAGTACATCAAATTAGGCCAACACACTCTCCTTTCCCCTATTCATTATTCATGAATCATCATGCACTGAACGCTATATAATCGGAGTTACTGAAATAACCCATAGAACGCCATGCACGCATAGAAGGAATGCAGACGCACAACCTAGGTGCTAGACCGGGGGGGGGGGGTCAATGCCAATCTCTAGGCGCTTTACCCCCGGGGAAAGAGACCCGGTACCCCCCAACACAGGACGCTTGCTGGACCACGGGGCCGGTCTGGACAGGTACAGAAAATTTCGCCATCACGGGATTCCAACCTCGGACTATACTGGCCCGTAGCGAGTTGCTATTACGATTAGGCCATCTCGGCTGTCGCCTTTAAACGAACTATAAGCACTGCGTTCCTCGTTCTGAGAGACAGCCTAACGGTTGGGGCTACAGCCATTGCATTGTGTGGCGAATGTTTATTTTTTTTATTTTACTAATGGCAGGTACATTGACTGTTCATCATTGACCTATGCGACCAATAAAAGTAAAACCTAAAAAAAGAGAAAAAAGTATTACACTTTGAAAAAACATAAAACATAAAAAAAAGGAAACATTCAGGGTAAATACAAAGTCCTAATGCTAAGGGGTAGTCACAAAAAATGATAATAAAATAACAAAGTAAATTTTCCATCATTTTTGTCCTAGCTTCCCAGTATTGCTCACATTCCGTCTTATTAGTTAATGCGGTACATTGTCCTAGATGGTGATCTACAACTCTGGCATAGCGACCTAACTAAGTAATTAGAATTATATTAGATTATTGTGTGGTGAATGTTGCAGTAAGCATTATTGTAGAGGGTATGGACTACAATTGCTGCATCAAATTCTGAAGGTATATTTTAGGCTGGAACCTAACGTTCTGAAGCTGAATGACCAGGATTTGGGCATGACAATCGAAGATTGACAATTAATGAAGATGAGGAGGTGTTCGTAAGTGTAATTCGAGGTATAGACAACACCACAGTGATGTGACAGTTCCCTTCCAGTGAGGGGTCACAAAACTAAAAACTTGACTTATCTTTGATATTAATTTCATATCATCCCCCCTTTTTTTTTATTTCAAATGTGTAATTTGATTAGCTTTACCAGCAGCAAATTTTGACATTCTAAATCCTATTCCTTCACACAAATAACATCATTGTTTTTTCTTAATGAAGTTTAATTTGAAATCTTTACAAAACCGCGTTACCGTGAAATGTCGCATAAGTCAGAAGTTCCCTGCATTTGTCCACCATTTGCACAGGGCACTGCTTTCTCAATGTGTATATGACTTCTACCTAATGAATCGAATAGGCAAACTGCCACTTAAAATTATGTATTTGTTTCTGAAGATGTCTCCGTTTAGAATCTGTCTGCTGACATGACCCATAACGGCCCAATCAGACGCAGGTTTCACACGGTGCTGTCTAAGAAAACGCCCCTCCAAGAGAAAGAAATTAATGTATCTACACGACTCCAACACGTAATTGGAAAATAAAAAAGTACCTATCAGTGCTGCATGTGTGTGTGTGTGTGTGTGTGTATATACAGGCTCTTATGGCCCTTATATAAAGTTTTCTACAACAAATAGACAACTACATACATTTTCAATTTACGAAACTGCCTTTCAAAAATACTGGTACAACTAAACAGAAAATCCCTCATTATGAATTTTTCTCGCATGCCCCCCAGAAGGCCTGGAACATCACAGATCCATAATCACGGATGTTGGAGCAGGAAAGCACTAGAAATATGATGTTTTCTAAAAACCAAAAACTGGGATGCTTGTTATCATTTAGGTGGTGGGGTTGGAGGTAGAAAACAAAATTTTTAACCTGTCATGCAATATTAAAGGCAGTGGAATTTATTAATATTACAATGAGAAAACTCTGATAAAAATATGACACACAGACACAAAAAATGAAATAGCAATAAGATGGATATTATTCAAATTTAAAGACTCAGTTCACATACTGATTTTTGTTTGTACATCTATTCCTCATTCTTTGCAGTCTCGGTACAGACTACGTATCACCAATCTACACATCTTCCTCTCTTTCCCATGTGGCTGGTTTACTGCATGTCCTACGCCTACAAATATTTCCCCCCATAGTGGGAGAGTCAAAATTTTCTTATGCCTTGTCAGCAATGTCAAACTTTTTATGACTTGGAATAAAGCTGGGACATTTGGCATGCCACGATGAATTCTGCAGGATACCAAGTTAGGGCTCTTCAAAACCCATAAACCAGATCATCCCAAAAAAACTGGAATGAATATGATCCCTACGTAATTTGAAGCATGTACCTTAAGAATATGTGGCAATGATAAACATGTTCTGTACGAAACAAGAAGTGTTGCATGGATCGCCGTATCTCGCTATTACTGTACTCTCCTTCTCTTACAAGGATGCTATTTATCCATATCCATGCATCCACCCGAATGTTTCCCATTCTCATTACATTCTATGCCAAAGGAAAATTTTCATGAAACTTTATCAGAACATTATGCCACTAGATTAGGAATGGCAGTTACTTCTATTTGGTGGACGGGATGGTCAATTTCAAAGTCACTGTGTGTGTCAGTTAGCTTCATGAAAGAAAAACTGCTATAAATATTGTGAAAGATTTAACAATCATTCACTGTAAATGAGCAAATGTATAAATATACCAAGACATCACGATGATATTAATCATTAATAATTAACATTAATAATGTTTATTAAACTAAAAACTCCGTGGCCTTAGTCCGCACGCGAATTATACCGACAGAGCAACCGCCGCCGGTCGGCGAAGTTTGTGCCAACTTTTGCGGATAGAGGGGTGTCACGTGGTCAGCGCAACAGGTCCCCACAGCCGTTAATCTCTGTTTTCTAGACCTGGAGCCGCATTATTAATAATTAATTCCAACATGATATTCTGAGTCCTGGTTCTTACACAAATTAAATGATGTGTCACATCCAACTTATCACATCCAGCTGCGGGTGAAACAAATCACAAAAAAGGTATAGTTGTCCCTGTACGAGCAATAAAGGCACATAGGTAGGGGAGACATAGCTCTCCACTCATTCTTCACCTGGGAATCGAGCTGACTGGTCAGCCACATGCCCTGCCCATTTTGTCCCTCGGAAAGAACCCAGGTACCCAATGAATAGCGGGCTGGATGGGCCCCAAAGTGGGTTTTGACATTTTGGAGAGGACATAAATCTCTTGCCCTGCCTAGGTTCGAACCCCAGATCGAGCCCATAGCCTAGCCATTTTTACTAAATTAGTGTATTAGGACTCCAAAGTTTTCATTTCTGTAAATGTAAAGGTACATTGTCCCTGTCCATACCATGAAGACACACAGCGAAAGTAGAAGAATTGATCTACTCATTCTGCACCTTGGCACTAAATGTAGGCAAGTGGTCAACTGCATGTGCATGCCCCCCAATGCTTCCTCCCCATCCACCAAAAAAGAACTCCAGTGCCCATGGAATAAGGGGCTGAATGGATCCTGGAGCTGATCTAGATGTTCTGGAGAAGAGAAAAATATCTTGCCCTTGTTGGGATTTGAACCTCAAGCCTACCACCCATAACTCGATCACTGTACCAGTTATGCTACCTTTTCTGCAAATATTTACATTTTCTCCATAATTACAATACATTTTATACCAACTACTGGTGCTGTGCCTAAGACACCAATATATTCATAAAGACCATGTTTTCAAAAACAGCCAAACAACTTCATGTACCAGACTGAATTTACATGCCATAGCTTGTTACCACTGAATTACAAGCAACACAAAACTTGGGTGACAGTGACATGATAGTCTCTTATAAAGTAGCTCCCAAAATGTGAAACGTAATGAACCCTTGAAAAATATGCAACATCATTACAACAATTATTTCTGTGGAATACATGGCAACCTGCCTGCTCAATATCTTTGCTCTGTTTTTGATTCAACAGAATTAACTAATAAACCAGTGGGGCTAAGCAGGTGAAAGCTGGAACATGGACCACAAAACCTTCCTACATACCTTCTAGAAAACAAGGTTTACATAACAACACACCAATGGTTCAAACCTCGGATATAATATCTGACAATTTTAATTTAGACAGTCATCATCTGACAGGGTAAGTTGTCAGATCTCAGCAAAAACATATATGTTAAAATTCATTGCCATTCCAAAAAATTTACCTTTATTTCATTTTACCTTCTTCTGAAGTCGTAATCAGGACATATAATAAAAAAGTTCAATGCTGCATACATGACTGCCATTATTCCGTGCATTGTACTGACTGGAGAGTGAGGAAAGTTATGCTTTTATGAGCTTTCCATAAGACATGTCAGCTAACTTTAAAGGCACTTTCATAACCAATTAAAGCACAAATGTATGAAAAAAAAATCCCTTCAATCTCCCAATTCATAGATAAATGATCTGATTTTTTAAAACACATTTCATGCATTAAAAGTATCATTTTGGCTGTATCAGCTGATTAACCCTTTAAATGCTGAGTTAAATCCCATCTGCCACTTGCTGGCATTGTTAGCTCACCATATTCTCCATATTAGAAGGATAAGAGTTAATAATGCTATCTCAGTTACTTAACACACAGTACTGAATGGGACTGTGAATGATTAATATAAAGCAGTTATCACCTACAGTAAGTTATTCACACACAAGTACTTAATAATTAGTCAACTTTCAATGGGCCATGCCTTCTAAACAAAAATATAGAGAGGCCATGTTTTTATTTCTGTTCTTGTATGGGCACATTAAATTCAGATGCTTACATGTTGTGTGGTGATATATATTGTCCTGATCTGCACACATGTGCATTCAAAATCTGGAACAGTGCATGTACTCCAACAGCAACTGCCAAGAAAGACTGAGGAAAACCATGTTAAAACTTCAGTCAGAACAGCCAACCTCAGAATCGCAACTGTAACCGTTCCTATATAAAACAGTGGTCCTACCACACAAATGCACTGCTCTATGCTGATACAGATTTTAGGCTTATATACATTTTTTATTGCATATTTGGAAGCAGGAGGTGAAGAAATGACTACTTGGTCAATTGGGGTAATACAAAAATTTTGGTTAGCAACTAAGTTCCTTGGTAGCTTTGTGTAATAGGATTTTGGAGTTCTGGCAGTCTCAACTGGGCACCTGAGACACATTCCAAATGGCAAACCACATCCCCAAAAGCTACATACTCATCTACACTGAAAATGCTCTAGGTTCCTCTGAAGCAACAGTAAACAGTGTTCTTCTTCAGGGGTCCAAAAATGGATCTGGGGTCCACCCAGCCTCCTGTGCAAAGGGCACTGGGGAATTCCCCTTGGGCACAAAAGAGACGAGTCTGAAACTGACCATCCACCTCCATTTAGTGCTAAGGCTAATAATGTAAAAGGCCATACATTCATCAAAATTTATCTTCATGGCATGGGTTTACCTTTGTTAGTAACCTCTCAAACTGACCTTTCTCGTACACTGTCATACTCAGGATAGGCACTAATGATATTGAATAAATCAAAGATCCACTGGAAGAAAGTGAACTTCACACAGTTTAGTGTACTGGTGAAGATCTGGAAAAACAAAGACTGGTACACTGAAATGTTCTAATGCCAATTTAAAACAGGAAAATAATTTACACATTTAGAAAAAGTACAATAAAATACCACACATGCTGCTTACAAAAATACAACTCCAGATTTATATATACAATGAATTTCAAATGACTGACTATAAGACATACTGGTCAGGAATATTAGTACTTATACCATTTCAAGGTGCATAATTTGAGGCGAAAAGTAATTGTCGTTAAAGATGAAAAATAACATGTCATGTCAGACCTCTCCTCCAAACGGGCACTTTTCTGAAATAAAAAATAAATTAAACAGAGTTATTACAACATAAGGTCAGATGACCGACACACACCTTTATATTCCGAACAAAAAATTTTTTTTTCTTTCTTTCTTCCATCCTTAATCTTGACCTCTTTCTACCTACTCACTGTAGATGTACGGGGTTACTGTTACACTCAATGACACACACAGACAACACACACACATACACATGGTAAGACTCCTCTGGACTAAGGATTGGCCCATGAGACAGACCCCTCTACCTGACAACACACAACACTCACATCCATCCTACCAGTCAAATTCAAACCCACAATCCTCGCAGACGAGCAGCTGCAGACCCACACCTTCGACCACACAGCCAATGGGATTGGCACAAGAAATATCATTTTGTGACATTGGAATTACCTACTCAAGTGGCTCTACTACATAAAGCTAATCTCAGTCACCAACAAAAGCAAACCAGAAACGCAGTAATACTAATTGTACCATGCCATTGACAGAATCCACTGTAAAAGATAAAGGCAATTAGCATACAATAATATTCTGGGAACTATTTCTGCATGCACACTTAACTGGTGTTTCAATAATAATATGAAATAATACTTGAGAATTTACAGTATATGCAGCAATACGTTTTCCTAAATTTTACTTCTGAGTTTACAGTGTTTCTTTCCAAGCACTTAACAAGTGTCTGCCATTGTAAATTTCAGTGTTTTTTTATGGCATGTTAGACAAACTATTCAGTGTTTCAAATTTACATAACCCTGATACAAGACTCCAAACACCTTGTCTTGCAGGAAAGACTTAAAATGGAAATTCCATTATATATTCATTTAAAAGTAAATATTTTGTTACAGTAACAAACAGCACTGTGTGTTTGACATTTCATGAAGATCAAAAGTATGTTTATAATATTCTGACACCCCTCACAAAACACAGATTTAGATCCAACTTACAGCCCACTCAACATATTACTTTCACAAACTTTCCTATTTCTTTGTTTCATAAATTATCACTTACAAATGAGGCATGTTCCGGAGATGAAGGACCGGCACTGCATGACTAAATGTGGTAGTTTCAGGTTTCTGACTGCAATGTTCATGCCAAGCAGCTGTATCCCTCAGAAGACGACTGGGATCCCTGTCTACAGTCACTTCCTGCTTTAGAGCCTGTAGCTGCCTGTTCCTCTGTTCTACCTTCAGTGTTTGCCACTTACGTCGTGACAGCTGACGAGTGACAAATAACTGATCCTGCTCCCTGAAACATGATAACATCCTGACACATTAAATCAATTAATTAATGAGGCACATTATATCCAAAACAGGGGGTGCAATGTTTCTCCTCTACCTGGTATCTTCTTCATACAAGTGCATTATTCCCAATATCACATGTAGCATAATTTGGATTCAGCATATCATGCTTCTCAATGGCTCAATATTTTATAGGTAAATGATTAAAGGAAAAGAAACATGTCCCTGGCAGTTCTTTGGCCCAAGAAGTACAGAATTTAACTACATGTAAGTAAATGGTAATTTGTGCATGTAATGTGCAAAATAATTTAACCTGAAATAACTTAAAATATCATAATATCACTGGAAGCAAGCTTATACATTCTCATCACTTTATATGGCCCCAACCACTAGTCACAGCAGACTGGTTTACTAAGCCAAGTCTGCACACCAGCTCAAACCCACAGAGATGACCAGTCACAATGCAATGTTCTTGTGACACAACTGTAGTTACTATACAGATTTCTGTAACATAAATATGCCAAGTACAGCACCTACAAGACACACTAAAGTTCACAAACCATCTCTGGACATGCCACTTCCATATGGGAAAACACTTTACAAGTAAATTACAAGGTTTCAAGCAATGCCTTCCATTTTATACATTAACAGAACACAAAGAAGACACATGCTGAGGATAAACTGGAAAAAACTGATGCCAGACTAGAGTTATAATCTAGGGAACTGTCAGTGCAACCTTCACACCAAACAGATGTGTGTCATCACCACAAATGCAAGAAACCTCTTGCATTTATATCCAGGTATGGCTACTGTGCTTCACAAATTCTATGCTACAGATCACAAAGGAAGACTGAACTTTGTGAACCGGTATCTTACACAAGGTAAATGCTCGAAAAACTGACCCCTCATTCATTCTGTTTCAAAATGTAACTTGGTTTCATCTCAGTGGATATGTTGTATTCACAGAATACAACATACTGGCTTATATAAAACCCCACATAAGTCCATAGAATTCCAATACATAATACTAAAATTTGTGTGTGGTGTGTGATGTGTGTATCTACAATTACTGGGCAATTTTTTCTGAAATTGTAACTTAGCATTAACATGCAACACATACAATGTTGATGCCATTTTTTTGAAAACCTGATTACAAGAAAACATTTCCCTTTCTTTCAGCAAGATACTGTACCACCTAACACCACAAATCATTTCCATTGTTTTTTTTTTTAAATATGGTGAATAAAATCCTAACATTAATTGCACTGCATTAAATTAAAATGTTGGAACCCCCACTCACAGCAAATTTAAACAGCAGCAATCACTGATCTTCCTGCCAACTCATAGTCTCTTAGTGTACAGTGATGCATGGGGCACTCACTCAAGCATGCACGCACGGATGTGTGTGCACACATGCATGCACGCACACACACTTTTACCCTAAAAAATGCAAGATCACTACCTGAAAGCTTTCCGCAAAATGTTGGCTTGGGCAGCACGTTCCTCCACCTCACACAATTCTTCAAACTGCTTATTTAATACTTCAGACTGTTGTTCAATAAGCTTTTTTTCCTTATAGCGTTCAACTTCAAGTTTCTTCTGAGCCTTACAGACATGGAGAAATGCATTAAATTTCACATTTCATACTATTGCCTATGAAAACATAGCTCACATTTTTCAATTACATACAAGAATAAACAGGCAGATTGATTAATCATACTGACAGACTGGAAGATGAGATGTATTTAAAACACATACTGCAATATACAATTACAGGAAGACAAAAGTGGGAAATCCCGTAAGATGCAGACAACCATACATGCTGGACGACCAAACAACCTTACTCACAATGCTCTTTATAACTACTTTTTTGTAACTTTGGCAGTCCTAAAATTGCTGTATGTCACAGTCCAAGTATAATCATTGTTACTGATTTATGCAAAAAGGATTATAAATATTAAAAGGTCATTAAAATATTTCACATCTGATAATACTAATACATACACTGGTTTGTACCAATGCATATGTACACAACTAATTATCAGTAAGTTGTAATACGAGTTTTATTTATATAATAGGCACAATTCCAACACAAACTACTCTCCTCTCTTTCCTTATACCTTATATCTTCTCATATGTATGTTTTATTACAGTACACTATCTTATTGCAAATACCATTACTTTACTATATCTCCAACAGACTAATGGCTTATCACTTTTCATATTTTAATCACCCATGTGGCCTACTAATCACCGATTCCAGGAGGAAAAAACTGTGGATTTATCTCCAATTTTAAGAATGTTATACCTTATTAACCCAACTTAATAATGTTTTACGATATTTTACATATTCCAAAAATGATTCCTAAATATGATTTTTACACACATTTTATGTAAGGACAAGATCTTGCCCATTGTATTTTTTTTATTGACTGTATGGCTATAGCTATAATTTCCTCTTCATGTATTCTGAAATATGAAGCTGATGATAGTTGTCTTACACAACTGAAACATCTAGCTTTTCAAGATCACTATAATAAAGTGTTGTGCAAGACTGATTGTTTTATTGTTATGTACCTACACTGACACAACAGGGATGACACATTTTAAAATTATGAACTTCTCATTGAAAAATACGGGCAGTGTCAGCAAAGAAGTAACTAGATTTCTGGCTTCCACAACAATGTGAAATCTGCATTTTCTGGGGATTTTACACAGCATATAGTGGTAATTCCATACCATTGTTTCAAGACAACCTATGGATACCATCTTCAAGATGAGACCGATAGACTGTCCCAAAACACTGGTATAGAATTACCACTCTATGTTGTGTGAAATCCCAAAACAGTACGTTTCTCAAAGTAATTACAAAATTTTGATTTACATGATACTGAGTTAGAAACCTCCCTTTGAGAGCATTTCTGCACACTTTTGTGGATGCAAACTTTCATTCATGTCAGAGTCCTGTAACTGTAATGATAAGTGAAATTTGTGGTTTCAGGTCAAATTAAAATAACACTTACTATTAATTACACCATATGGTACAATTAAACTAGGATCAGTTGTATATAGCCTTGAATTCAATTATCTACACCTATATCATGCAGTATGAATACAAGAGCATACCTGCCTCTCTCTTCTTTTTTGTTCACGTTCTACTTCCTTTTGTTTATCCTCCAACTGCTTCTTTACTTCCATTTCTTTCTTCAACTGCAACATTTTCTTAAAGACAAAATTACACAGTTGACATCTGAACACATAACAGCACACCAATCAGTCTCTATTCTGCATCACATAATGCTCAATGAGGAACAGCACAATATAGCACAAGTTGATTTCACAAATCCATTTATTACAGACTTTGAATGCTGATAACAACATAAACATACACACATGGAAAGTATCCCTCTGACAGCACATTCCTCATTCAACACAGTAACACCTACTTGCTTACCAGCTACAAGTGACCAGTACCCAGCAACATACACTGCAGTGTGTATTTCTGCATAAGAGTTGAAGTACTGCAACATGCACATCAGAAAGTAAGATTGTCATGTGTGACACTCTCCTTTACAAGCATAAAGCTGTTCTACTGTTCACAACGTCCAGGAAGGTGGTGTGACCTTGTCTATTTTAAAAATTTCATCAGTTCCACCTCTTCAACTTTGGCATAACCCCCCTCCCCCATGCAATTCTTTTGTACATACTTAAAATAATGTTTTAGGCATTAATAAATTTCTTGTTACTTGTTCTATTCTGCCCTGGAGAGGGGAGGGGGGGGGAGGTTTACTAACCTCTTCAACTTGCTGGACAGGCACAACAAATCAACTGTTCAAAGAACATATAACATTAACACATTCAAATTCATGTAAAGAAAAAACAGTACACAGATTGCAAAAAATTATATTTTGTGATGGACAAGCTGACAGCTAGACAGATATAAGCACATACTGTGCTGGTCCTAAAAGTACTACCTTCTTCTTTCCCTGCTCCTGTTTAACTTAGTGGGACAACATTCTGCTAATCCTTTACAGCACAACTGTTACTACAATCACTATCAGAACATTCACCTATATTGTTTAAAGTCATTCACACTCACTTTTGACTTAGTAGAAGCATACTTTATTGAAATGCACAACAACATGCAATTTGTTAGTTGTGTTACCTGTTAAAACTAGCGACAGTCACTATTCCCTCATTCTGTAAAAGCAGACATATTCTTCTATGTCAACTTTGACAGGACTTCCATGTGTGAAACTCCAAGCATCCAACAGGACAATATGTTAAAATTCACAGGACTCCTGGTACTGTGACACCAAATTCTTAATGTCCTTGCTCAAACAGACATTGAATCAAATATATTACCTTCCATTCTTCAATTTTCTGTTTCTTCTCTGCTGAGCCCTCATGGTATTTTGCTTTACTTCTTTGCTGCAATTCCAATGGATCAGACTTTGAATTACTATTTTTTTGGCTGTTTTTATCCTTTGAAATTCTCCATTCTCGAATGGATTTCTTTTGTTTGGCTTTTAGAATTTCATACTGTTGAAACCAATCTTCATGTAGCAATATATCATCTGCTGAGATATCTATAACAAAAAATATACACTGTTGAAAATACACCATGAACACTTTAAAGTATTAGCCTGCTATTTTGAAGCTTCATACAATTTCCAGTTACAATTTCAATTAGCCAAATCCTAGTACAGCAATTAACACTTCTGGCATTAAAATACAATAATATACCTTGAAAATTTTCACTAATTCAAATAAAAAAATAATAATTTTTGCGTCTAACTAATGGAGAAATTAAAACACACCGGGTGAAATATTTGTTCTGTTCTCATAGGTCATAAGTTATATCCAGTTACTGAAGGCAAATTAAAAGACCATCATCAAAACAGGCAGCTGTAACACATAATGCATATATGATCAGCCTCTGGTAGTGACATTTTCCCAGCTCACAAGCCTAATTTGCCTGTAGTGCAGCTCAGCAGTCAAATGTCAGTGTTTTTACTGTACAGAGTATAGATAGCAAAATTTAGTGCTGGCTGTTAGGCTCATCTTTGTAGGAGCTAAGAATCATAAAAGTAACTGCCATGAACAGAATACATGCTTGTTTTTTCTGTCATCAACAGTACGGGGATTGACAGCTACATGTATCATTGCTGCAAACAACTTTAGACACTGCAAACAGCTTCTTAAAATATATACTTCAATTATACACATTGAATGTTCCCATAACTACTAATGTCCAGCTCCAGCAGTCAGTAACATTGATAATCTGCCTCAAAATCACCACACATACCAACTGCTAACAGAAAGTTACAAAGATCAAAACTTTTAAGTTCATAACTCAATGCATTCCGTACATGACAAGAAAATACAGCTGTTTCTACAAATGGACACAGCCAATTTCCACATGAACAACCAGGATTTATGTGATCATACTAGCAGAAAGATTTATTCCTTAATGCAGAAGCCAAAATCTTCATATACTTCTCACAGTTTTGTGGAATTGACGTTTTTAAAAGGGAGTGTAATTAATTTGGGGACAAAATTATATAATAAGCCTCCTAATTAGTTTACAAAAACGTTGAAAATTTAAAACCTTTAAAAAAAAAGCAACATAGCCTTTTTATTACAACAGACATTTTATCCAGTGGATGAATACTTGTCCTACATGCTGGCACCCTGAAAGGGAATTTTACAAAAAGTATGGTATTGGCAATCAAATTACTAATAAAACTAGCAATGTATGGATGATATAAATTTTTTAGTTAATAGAGAAAATTTTAAAGTTTTAGTTTATTGATATTACTTTCGGTGCAAATG
>Ga0131853_10015148_pt1 | contig 14110 bp, 16 predicted proteins | sample TergutLab28metaG_FD_92764 | JGI IMG/M metagenome (GOLD analysis project Ga0131853, IMG submission 92764) | Labiotermes labralis P1 segment gut microbial communities from Petit-Saut dam, French Guiana - Lab288 P1 (version 2) (version 2) | ecosystem: Host-associated > Arthropoda: Insects >... | reverse complement strand
TCGCCCGGGCCGTGGCCGGCTCGGGCATCCGGCCGGTGCGGCAGGTCGCCATCGACGACGTGTGGTCGGCGCTGCGTTTCCGCCCCGCCTGACCGCGCGGGCATACCGAATTTCACCGGGCGCACCTGTCCCGTTCGCGCCGCTTTTCCCGGCTCTGCCCGACTTCCGGTAAATTCCCGGCTTATGGGACTCTTTCACCACAAGCATGAGGGCGAAGACGCCTACGGTCAGGTCTACGGCGGCGGCCGTCCGCCCCACGAGCTGACCCACGAGCTCCTGGCGGGCGCGGCGGGCTTCGAAGCGGTACGCAAGTACGAGAAGCACCGCGAGAAGGAAGGCATCACCGGGCACCACGAGCTCGGTGAGGAAATGCTCGCGGGCTTCGCCGCGGCCGAAGTGGAGAAGCTCTTCGAGACGCACCACTACAGCCACCTGGAGAAGGAGCGGGCCAGGAAGGAAGCCCGCGAGCAGGCCCACCATTTCTGGGAGTCCGGTCACGGCCGGTACTGAGCCGGGCACCGGGGCCGGTCACGGGACGAAGACGACGCTCCGCGTCCCGTCGGCCGGCTCCTTCCAGGTCCTCTCCACGTCGGAGAGCGGAACCTTCACCGTGTCCACGCCCAGTACGCCGGAGGAGACGTACCGGGCGATCTCGGGAACCTCGGCGGTCAGCTCCTCCGCGGTCGCCGAGCCCGGGCCCGCGCCGGTGATCCGCAGCCCCGAGCCGCGCAGCACGGCGGCCGGGAGCGGCGCGGACGGGCCGCCGGGCGCGTCGGCCAGCACCCAGTTCAGCGGCCTCCCGCGGTCGCCGCGGGCCGCGACCATGAGGGTCATCGCCGCGGCGGCGAACTGGCCCCAGACGTAGTCCAGCACGATGTCCGCGCCGGAGGCGGCCTCGACGACCAGGTCCAGGGAGTCCAGCGGAACGGTCTCGGCGGCTCCCGCGCCGGCCAGCGCGGAGCACTGGCCGGCGTCACGGCCGGCGGCGACGATCGTTCCCGCTCCCAGCGCCCGCGCCGCCTGAACCGCCGCCGGCCCGGCGGCACCGTCCGGGCCGAGGACCAGGACCTCCTGCCCGGCCCGCAGCCCCGCCCGGCACCGGAGCCCGAGCCACGGCGGCAGCGCCGGGTAGATCCCGGCGGCGAGCCGGACCGGATCGCAGGCGGCCGGAAGCGGAACGCTGTGCCAGGTGTCGATCACGGTCTGCTCGGCCAGCGTCCCGGGCCGTCCGGGCTCCCGCAGGAAGTAGCGCGGCCGCCCGTCGCCTCCGGTGCCGATGCCGTCGGCGCCCGGGACGAACGGCGTCTCCCCGGCCTGGGACCGGACCTCCGGGTGCAGGCCCGCGGCCAGCACCCGCACGACCCTCTCCCGCGGCCCGGCCGCCTCCGGAACGGGAACGTCGTCATACCGCGGAGCCCCGCCGGGCGAGGTCACAACGGCAGCCTTCATGAGCACCCTCCCTCGGTCCGCGACCTGCTCCCATAGTCAGCTCACGGGACGCCTCAGCGCAATGGGCTACGGGCCTGGACGGACGTCAGCGTGAGGCCGGCTTGCGGCCGATGCCGACGTAGCTGGCCACGTCCCGGCCGAGTTCCTCGCCCGGCCACCACTGCGGAAGGTTGACCAGGCCCGGGCTGACCATCTCCAGCCCGTCGAAGAACCCCGCGACCTGGTCCCGGGTGCGGGCGCTGATCGTCGCGGACGCGGCGGAGTTGTACTCGCGGGAAAGCTCCGACATCTCGCCGTCCCGCAGGTCGCTCGGAGCGTGCTGCACCGCCAGGTAGCTGCCCGGCGCCACCGCGTCCGTCAGCCGCTTCACGATCTCGCGGGGCCCCTCAGCATCGGGAATGAAATGCAGGACCGCGATCAGCAGGATGGCAACCGGCTGGCTGAAGTCCAGGGTCCGGGCCGCTTCGCGGAGGATCGTCTCCGGGTCGCGCAGGTCAGCCTGAATGTAGTCGGTCGCTCCTTCCGGCGCGCTCGTGAGCAGCGCCTGCGCGTGCCGGAGCACCGACGGGTCATAGTCGACGTACACGGTCCGGGACTCCGGCGCTATCCGCTGCGCGACCTCGTGGGTGTTGTCCGCGAGCGGCAGTCCCGTCCCGATATCGAGGAACTGGCGCACGCCGAGAGGGCCGGCCAGCAGGCTCACCGCGTCCGCGAGAAACCGGCGGGTCGCCTGGGCGATCCGCGGCATCGACGGGTACGCCGCGAGGACCTTCTCGGCCGTGTCCCGGTCCGAGGCGAAGTGGTCCTTGCCGCCGCAGATGTAGTTCCAGACCCGGGCGGGCGAGGCGATGGTCACGTCAAATTCCGGCAAGCCTGGCATGCTGGCAAAGGTATCGCGGCCTGCCGGGTCAGCCCGCGCCGCGTTCCGCCTTGCGGGCACGGTAGGCGGCGGCGTGCTGGCGGTTGCCGCAGTTGCCGGTGTCGCAGTAGAGACGAGACCGGTTCCGGGACAGGTCGACCAGGACGGCCGCGCAGTCCGGGGCCAGGCAGCGGCGCAGCCGTCCGGTCTCGCCGAGCCGGACCATCGCCCCGAACGCGAAGGCCGCCAGGGCCGAGAGCCGGCGCGCGGGCGGCGCGTCCGGCCGGGTGACGTGCAGGTGCCAGGAGCCGTCGTGGTCGGTGAGCCATGGCCGGGCGTCCGACTGTTCCAGCAGCCCGTTCACGGTTCCGGCCAGGGCCGCCGGGTCCCCGGCCTGCTCCCACACGGCTGCCAGCCGGGCCCGGGCGTCCCGCACGGCGTCCAGGTCGCCCGGGCCGGAGACCGGCCGGGGGATGACCTGGTGCTCGTCCAGGAACACTTCCAGCGCGGCGACGTCTGGCAGCCCGTCGGAGCCGGCTGCCCGGCCGGGCTCCGTGTTGACCAGGTCCGCGGCCAGCCCCAGGGCGGCCGCGGTGTCATGAGCGAAAGTCACATTGACTCCTGAGCGCGGTCCGGCTTACCGTCATGACCGTCAAGTCTATTTGGTGGTGATGAACATGGTCCCGCGGCTTCGCGGCGGACTCAGCGGGCAGGCGGCGGCCGCAGCGGTCGCGGGCGCCGCCTGCATCTCGACCTCGGCCGTGGTCATGAAGCTCGCGGGCAGCTCCGCCAGCATGACCGCGCTCGGCCGGACAGCGTTCGCCCTTCCGGCCCTCGGACTGCTCGCCTGGCTGGAACGGCGCCGCGGCGCGGCCCCCATGACGGCCCGCAGCCGGTGGCTGGCCCGCCTGTCCGGCCTGTTCCTGGCCGCCGTGCTGGTCCTGTGGAGCCACGCCATCGACGACATCGGCGCGGGCCTCAGCACGGTCATCGACAACCTTCAGGTCGTCCTCGTCCCGTTCGCGGCATGGGCCGTCCTCGGCGAGCGGCCGCACCGCCGCCTGCTCATCGCGCTGCCGGTCATGGTCGGCGGCCTCGTCCTCATCGGCGGCCTGGCCGGAACCGGCGGCTACGGCACCCACCCCGCGCTCGGGACCGCCTTCGGCACCGGCGTCGGAATCCTCTACACCGCGTACATCCTCATGCTCCGCCAGGCCACCGCCCCCGGAATCCTCACCGAAGAGGGCGAGCGGGCCCCGGTGGCCGCGCCCCTGTACGAGGCGACCCTCGGGGCTGCCGCCGGATCGCTGGTTCTCGGCCTGGCCCTGCGGGACTTCCGGCTCGGCCCCGCCTGGCCGGACCTGGCCTGGCTGATCGTCCTGGCACTGACCTCGCAGGTGATCGGCTGGCTTCTCATCACCATGTCCATGCCCCGGCTCCCGGCCTGGCTGGTCAGCGTGCTCCTCCTCTTCCAGCCTCTCGGCTCCCTGCTCCTCGGCGCGACGTTCCTGGGCGAGCGTCCCTCTCCGCTGCAACTCGCCGGTGCCGCCGTCATGCTCGCCGGCATCGTCATCGCGGCCGGCGGTCAGGGAACGACGAGGCGCTCCGCGAGGAGTGCCTCGTAGAAGGGGCGGTGCCTTCGCGCGCACCGGGCGAGGTATTCCGAGTTCTCCACGGTGCGGGTGTAGCCGCGCTCGCGCCGCTGGCGGAAGCCGGAACTGCCGCTGGCGTCCGCGTGCCAGCGGGCGGACCGTCGCCACTCGGGGCGCTCGCCCGGCTCCCAGGTGAGCGACTCCGGCCGGAACGGCAGCCCGGCGGCCGCGCAGTACGCCCTCATCGTCGCTTCGGGCCGCGCGGCCAGGTCGCCGGAATCCAGGACGACCGCGCTCCCTCCGGCGTCCCGGACCGCGGTGTAGAGCTCGTGCATCGACTCAAGCCCGACTGCCTTCAGGCTCATGCCGGGGTAGAGCGCGTAATAGGACGCGGCGATCTCCTCGGGCGCGCGGATGAGGAACGCATGGTGCGCCCGGGCCAGGAACCGCCGGTCGGCCAGGACCTCCGCATGCCGGAAGTCGGTCGTGTCCTTGAAGAAGACTCCGCGGCCGCCGGTCTCGTCCCGCAGCCAGCCGAGCAGTTCCGGGGCCGACCGGAACATCCGCCCGCCGGGCCCGTCGGTCTCCCCGAAGCAGATGATGTTGCAGAACGGCTCGTGCAGCGCCGTCAGGTCTCCCCGCTGCAGCATCGACCGGAAAAACGCCGTCGACCGCGCCCGGGGAGCGCTCCACAACGCGAAGACCGCCATGACGGCATTGTCTCTTACCGGATGGCCTCTTCAACCATCGACGCCATGGCCGCCTCGCCGGCGGCATTGGGGTGGACGAACGCGGCCGGACTGGAGGGAACCGCCGGCTCCACCCAGCGGACGGACTCAGGCTGGCAGGCGTCGTGACCGATGCTCGGGCCGTAGGTGTCGACGAACGTGGCGCCGTTCGCGCCCGCTTCCCGCTCCAGCATGCCGTTGAGGTCACGCTCGACGCCGTTCAGGTAGGCCACGTCCCCGGTGCTCATCGGCATCTGCGGCCAGCAGTTCCCGTGCTGCGGGAGGATGTCGGGGTAGCCGGCGACGAAGACCCGGGCGTGCGGGGCGAGGGCGTGGATCCGCCGCAGGGCGGCTCCGATGTTCGGCCCGTCGGAGGCGATGTTGTCGGCGAACCGGTCGCCGAACGCCTTCTCGCAGGGCGCGCCCCTGTTCTCCGGGTCGGAGGCGCCAAGGGCCCCGCACCCGGCGACGGCGGTAATGAACGTGTTGTCGTCATTGCCGCCGATCCCGAGGGTCACCACCTTGTCGCGGACGCTGAGGGCGCCGAACTGCGGGGCCACGCCGGGATACTGGCTCTGCGTCATGTCCGACACCGTGGCCCCGCCGCAGCTCACGTCGGTCAGGGCCAGGCCGAGGGCCCGCGCGGTCAGGTGCGGGTAGTTCACCGCCGACTGGTCGCACAGCGGGGACGCGGTCGGAGAGGAGGGCTGCATCACCGGCCCGGACGTATAGGAATCCCCGAGCGCGACGTACGCGCCTCCGGCCGGAGCGGCATTCCCGGCCCCGGAAGACACGGCCGCGCTGGCCGGGACGGCGGCGCAGCAGGCGGCGGCCAGGGCGAGCCCGGCGGCGGCGCAGAACGCTCCTTCGCGCTTCACGTGATCACGGACCTTCCACGCTGTCGGGCAAGCACGGGCTTACCGATGAGTAACGATTAGGACAATGGCACTTTTCTCCGCATTTCGTCAACGAGGCTGAGCGGCGAGCCGGGCACCGAGCTTGAAGGCGGCGCCGACGGGCACCAGCCCCAGCAGGGTATTGCGGGCGGACTGCCGCCAGCCCGGGCCGAGTTCGAAACCGAACCGGGCCAGCAGTTCCGCCTGCCGGGCGAGCCGACGGCACCGCGGCCGGCGGGCCTGGTCGTAGGAGGAGAGCGCGCCCGCCAGCTCCGCTCCGCCCGCGACCGGAGCGCCGATCAGCCGGCCGGCGCATACCCCGTCTTCCAGCGCGGTGGCCGCGCCCTGGCCGATGGTGGGCAGCATGGCGTGCGCCGCGTCACCGGTAACGATCGCCCTCCCGCGCGCGTAGCGGGGGCATCCCGCCCCGATGTCGTACACGTCATGCCGCATGATCTGATCCGGGGCGGTCGCGGCGATCAGGTCCCGGATCCACGGCGACCAGTCCGCGAAGCGGTCCCGGGCCTCGGCCAGCTCGTCAGGGAACGAAGCTCCCTCCGGGTGAAGGAACTCCCCGAACCAGTAGACCTCGTCGTCGCTGACCGGCATCGCGCCGAACTCGGTGCCGGGCCCCCACACTTCGGTGAGCCCGCTCAGGCTGGTGCAGGGAATGACCGCCCGCCAGCTGGTGCTCCGGCTGTACCGGACGCGGACGCCGGGGAACAGCAGGCTCCGGACCGTGCTCCGGACGCCGTCGGCCGCCACGACCAGGCCGCATTCGCGATCATGCTCCTCGCCGTCGGCCTTCCAGGCGACGACGGCCGGCTCGGCTCCGGGCGTTCCGGGCCGGACGGCGGTGACCTCGGCGCCGGTGACGAGATGCGCGCCGCCGGCCTCGGCCTTCCTCCGCAGGATCTCGTGCAGGCGCTGACGGTGGATTCCGCAGACGCCCGCGAGCCCGGCCGCGGGGCCGTCGCCGGGAATCCGCAGGAGCCACCGGCCGCCCGGATCCTGGTAGCCCGCGTGCGGCGCGAAGCGCCCGGCGTCGCGGACCTCGCGTTCGACGCCGAGGGCGGCCAGCGAGGCCATCGCGTAACTTCCGAACCCCAGGCCGGCACCGACCTCGCCGAATTCCGGCGCCCGCTCCAGGACGGTCACCCGCCAGCCCGCCCGCCGCAGGGCGATCGCCGACGCGAGTCCCGCGATCCCGCCCCCGGCCACGATCGCCGCCAGCTCGTCAGCCACGGATCCTCACCTCTCCCGGAAGACCATCGCCGCGCCGCGGCCCGCGGGCACGGACAACGCTGATACTACGCTTCGTAGTAGTCGGCCGGATAGTCCTTACGGCGCCGAGAGCAGGACGCCGAAGCGCTGGCACGCTTCCTCGATCGCCGCCTTCGCGGCGGGGGAGAAGCCGCCCATGTCGAAGAAGCCGTGGATCATGCCGTCGCAGCGCTTGACCTCGACGCTCGCCCCGGCGGCCTCCAGGGCCTTGCCGTAAGCCTCGCCCTCGTCGCGCAGCGGGTCGAACTCCGCGGTCAGGATGAGCGCGGGCGGCAGGCCGGACAGGTCGCCGTGCAGCGGAGACAGGCGCGGGTCCGCCAGGTCGTCCGACTCGGTGACGTAGCTCGCGAAGAACCATTCCATCATCGGCTGGTCCAGGAAGTAGCCGTGCGCGTTCTCGATCCGCGACGGGTACTCGCCCGCCACGTCGACCGACGGGTAGATGAGGAACTGCGCGACCAGCGGGGTCCCGTCCTCGGCCAGCTGCTGGGCCACGACGGCGGACAGGTTGCCGCCCGCGCTGTCGCCCGCGACGGCCAGGCGCCCGTTGCCGCCGAGTTCGTTTCCGTGCCCGGTCAGCCAGCGGGCCGCCGCCACGGCGTCGTCGGCCGCGGCCGGGAACCGGTGCTCGGGGGCCAGCCGGTAGTCGACTGACACCACGATCGCGTTCGCGCCCGCGCACACGTGCCGGGCCTGGTTGTCGTGGGTCTCGATGTCGCCGATGACCCAGCCGCCGCCGTGGAAGAACGCCACCAGCGGAAACGGCCCGTCACCCTCGGGCCGGTACACCCGCGCCCTCAGCGGTCCCTTCGCGCCCGGGATCTCGATGTCCTCGGTCCCGGCCACCGGCACGAGCTGCTCGGGCGTCCGGACGCCCGCGGTCAGGTTCCGGAACACGGCCCGGGCCTGCTCGGCGCTTCCCTCGTGCATGGCCGGCGCGTTCGAATCGTCCAGCATCTTCAGCATCGCGGCGATCTGCGGGTCAACAGGCACTAGCGTTCTCCTTGCAGCAGGCAGCAAATGCCGTCAACTGTAGAACAACGTTCCATCATCCAGGTCGGCGGCCGGCAGAGTGTCGCGTTCCTCGTGGTACTCAAGCAGGTGAATCCACGGTTCGCGGTCGCCCTGCTTGAACAGCCGGTCCTGGGCCCGCATGATGTACCCGGCGCTGAAATTCTCCGGGTCGCAGAACGGCCGGTGCTCCAGGTCTTCCGGCGGCACCGGGACCACCGTCGCGGCGCCCCTGGCCTCCATGTGCTCCAGCATCCGGGCAACCAGGTCGCAGACCAGGTCGGCGCGCAGGGTCCAGCTATAGCGCAGGTAGCCGAACACGTACGCCATGCTGGGGACGCCGCTGATCATGAGGCCGCGCCAGGTGACGCGGCCGGTGAAGTCGACGGGATCGCCGTCGACGGTGAAGGCGATGCCGCCGAACAGGGACATGGTGAAGCCGGTCGCGGTCACGACGATGTCGGCGTCGATCTCCTCTGTCCCTTCACCCGTGTCAACCCGCAGGCCGGTCTCGGTGAAAGTGCCGATGGTGCCGGTGACGATGTCCGCCGTGCCGTCGCGCAGGGCCGCGAAAAAGTCGCCCTCCGGGACGATGCCGAGGCGCTGCTGCCAGGGCCGGTAGCGGGGCGTGAAGTGCTTGTCGATGTCGAAGCCCTCGGGAAGCTGCGGCCGCATCTCCTCGATGAAGAACTTGTGCAGCTCATCCGGCTCGTCGAATGACATCCTCACCAGGTCGTCGGACCGGGCGATATAGGAGCGCCGCAGGATCTCGTGGGTCCATTCCTCGGGGATGTCGAGGGCCCGGAGGGTCTCGGCCAGTTCGTTCTGCCTCGGCGGGGCGAGGAAGTACGACGGTGAGCGCTGCACCATCGTCACGTGCGCGGCGTCCTGCGCGATCGCGGGGACGATGGTGGCGGCCGTCGCTCCCGAGCCGATGACGGCGACCCGCTTGCCCGCCAGGCCGAGACCGTCGGGCCAGCGCTGCGGGTGGATCACCTGCCCGGTGTAGTCATCGAGGCCGGGCCACCCGGGCTGGTGCGGCTGGTCGTGGTCGTAGTAGCCGGGGCACATCCACAGGAAGGCCGCCGTGTAGGTCTGCCCCCGCGCCGTCGTCACGGTCCAGCGTCTGGCCTCACTCGACCAGCTGGCCTCGGTGACCCGCTGGTTATACCGGATGCGCTCGTCGAGGCTGTCGTCGGCGATGACCTCGTCCAGGTAGTCGAGAATCGCGGGCCCGGAGGCGATGGCGGGGCCGCGCCACGGCTTGAACCGGTAGCCATAGGTATGGAGGTCACTATCGGACCGGACCCCGGGATACCGGTGCGTCCACCAGGTGCCGCCGGGCCGTTCGCGGCCTTCCAGGATGACCAGGCTCCGGTCCGGGAACCGCTCGCGCATGTGGTGCGCGGCGCCGATCCCGGAGATCCCGGCCCCGACGATCAGGAAGTCGGCGTACTCGGTGTCGTTGCTGGCTTCCGTCGCCGCGGGCATCGTCATCTGGCGTTGTACCTCCTGGTGAAATCACTTTCACCGTAAATCCGGCCGGATCCCTTGTCTACGGCCCGCCATTGTGGCCGATCATGTTGAAATGTGTCGTAAAGCGGTCTGGGGTGGCTTCTGGCGGCCTGAAGCCGGGGTCATCAATGCCTAATATGAAGGCGTTCCGCGGGGCCTGTGCGGCCCTCTGAGGGCTTTGAGGGCGGACGGCGGCGGGGGAGAGGCCGGCCTGTGCGATGATGCAGGGCGATGAAAAGGGACAACGAGTTCTTCGACCGGCTGGACAGCGGCGCGGACTCCTCGGCTATCGGGAAAACGCTCGGCTGGGAACTGGCCGGCGTGAAGCCCGACGAGGGCACGATCGAGATCGCCTACACCGCGGGCGAGGCGTTCCTGAACCCGTTCGGCCTGGTTCAGGGCGGAATCCTGGGATCCATGCTGGATGACACCCTCGGCTCGGTCATGATCTCCGTCCTGGAACGCGGCCAGATCGCCCCGACGACCGACCTGCACGTCCAGTTCCTGCGCCCCGCCAGGCCCGGCCGCTTCACCGGCCGGGGCCGTATCGTGCGCCGGGGCAAGACCATCGCGTTTCTGTCCGGCGAACTGGCCGACGCTGACGGCCGCGTGGTGGCCACGGCCACGGCGACGGCCGCCATCACCGGCTGATCCCCGTCCTACCTGAGACGCACCGGCAGTTCTTCGAGCCCGTGCATGAGGCTGACGGGCCGCCACCGCAGTTCCTCCGGGGCCGCCGCGAGTTCCATTTCCGGGAACCGGGCCAGCAGCGCGCCGAGGGCGACCTCGGCTCCCATCCGGGCGAGGAACGCCCCCAGGCAGTAGTGGATCCCGTGCCCGAACGCGACATGGCCGCTGGTATCGCGGCCCAGGTCGAGCCGGTCCGGATCCGGGTACCGCGCCGGATCCCGGTTCGCGGCCGTGGTCGCGGCGAAGACCCACTCGCCCGCCGGGACCGTCACGCCCCCGATGGTCACCTCCTCAAGCGTGAACCGGTCGGTCGCGTGCTGCAGCGGGTTCCCGAACCGGAGCAGTTCCTCCAGCGCGGCCCGGATCAGTGACGGGTCCGCCTTCAGCCGGGCCAGTTCCCCGGGGTGGGTCAGCAGGGCCAGGACGCCGTTGCCGATAAGGTTCACGGTCGTATCGAAGCCGCCCATGATGATCTGGAAGGCGAGCGACCGGACCTCGGTATAGGTCAGCCCCTGCCCGGAGCCGTCCTCTTCGACGTCGTCTCGGACGAGGGCGAGGGCGGTCAGCAGGTCGTCGCCGGGGTCGGCGCGCTTGGCGGCGATGAGGTCCGTGAGGTAGGCGGCCAGGTAGCCCGTCACGCGGCTGTCCTTCTCCCGGTCGCCCTTTCCGTAGCCGGATACCGCGGCCCCGATCCGCTCCTGGTCTGCCTTCGGGATGCCGAGAAGCTCGCACAGCACCGCGATGGGAAGCGGCCGGGCATACGCGCCGAGCAGGTCCACGGTGCCGCGTGCCGGCCCCGCTTCGTCCAGCAGGTGCTTGGCGGTGTCCTCCGTGTACGGCCGCAACCGGTCCACGGCCCGGGGCGTGAACGCCTTCTGCGCGAGGCGCCGCATCCGGTCGTGGTGCGGCGGATCGGTGTTGAGCAGGTGCGCGTGGACGCCGCCCGCGCCCTCGCTCGGCCTGGTCACGGTGCGGCCCGGGAACCGGCTGACGTCGTTCCCGAGCCGGGGATCGGCCAGGGTCGCGCGCACGTCCTCGTAGCGGGTGATGAGCCAGGCCAGCCTTCCGTCCGGCATCCGCGCCCGCACGGCCGGCGCGGACTCGCGCAGCGGCGCGAAGAACCCCGCCGGATCGCGGTAGTAGGCGTCGTCGTCGAGGTTCACCGGCCCGGGCAGGTCTGTCATGTTCCGCACCGTAGGCAGGTCACCTCCGTGATCGCCAATGGTTTTCCGCTGGCTCTGCCCGCAACCGGTTGCCATCGAATTCGTCTTCCGTAATCATGAATTGTCCAGCATGAGATAGAGACGTCACCACTGGTCGACCTCTGGTACTTTGAGCGGGAAGACACCAACCATCGAGTGGAGGGGGAGCGGCGTGATCGCTCTCAAGAGTGACCCGGCCCTTAGCCGGGACCTGGGCAACGACTGCGGATGCGGCACGATCGACGTCGTGTCGATGCTGTCGGTCCGCCTTCCCGGCGACCTGGCCTGCTTCCTGGAGACAGCCGCCAGGAACGAACGGGACCGCCGTCATCTTCGCGGGCTGGTCGGCGAACTCGTCAGCCGGGTCGGCCCGGTCGACGAACCGCAGGCCGGCCGGTTCGCGTCGCTGCTCGCGGAAGCCGCGGCCGCCAGGGCCAGCGACGAGGACCCGGTCGTCGTCCTGGACGCGGACGCGCTGAAGGTCTTCTCCGAGCCCGGTGCCGATGACCGGGCAGAGCAGCTTGTGCGCGACCTTCTCTGCACCGCGGAGCGGACAGGCACCCCGGTCCTCGTGCCGGTGATGGTGCTCACCGAGGCGTACCGGGAGCCGTCCGCGGAGGACGCGATCGACCGGGCCCTCGGCGAGACCATCAGGGTGATCCCGCTCGACTGCGAGATGGCGATGCGGGCCGGGGAACTGATGGGCGGCTGCGAGCCGGAGTCCTCCGATGTCATCGCCGCGTCGGTCGCCGCCGCGGCCGTGCACTTCGGCGGCGGAATCATCCTCACGGGCAACCCGCATGGCATCGAGCCGCTGCTCGGCGGGCGAGCCGATGTCAAGGTTCACGAGCTGAGCTGATTCCCCCGGGAGCGCGACGGTCAGCTGCCGTCGCGCTCCCGGGGCGTCGGCCTGCACAGCAGAAGGGGCGAGACTTCGAACCCGGCGCGTTCGTACGCGGACACCGCTCCCGGGCTGGAGTGAACGGTGACCCGTTCGAGTTCCAGCTGGCCGGCCTGGCGCGAGACGGCCGTGAGGATCTGGCCGCCGAGGCCGGAGTTGCGCTCGCCCGGGACGACGTAGACGCTCTGCAGGTCACCTGACGCGCGCACTCCCGGCGACTGCGGGTGCGGTACTCGCGGAATGGCCGCCAGGCAGGCCATGCCGATGATCGAATCACCGCGGGTCGCGATGATCCAGCGGTGAGACGCGGCGTGCCCGCGCGACCAGGTGACGAACGCCGCGATGAACTCGTCGCGAGTTCCGCGCGGCGTCTTGCCGTTCTCTTCGACCACCCACCGCCACCTCAGGGCGGCGAGCGCGGCGAGATCCTCGTCTTCGGCGTAACGGATTCTCAGATCGTCCACGGGCCGATTGTGCCCCAGCGTCGCTGGGCGCTGAGGCTCGCTGACCGCATGGTGTCCGGGATCTGTGCGAGGATTCCGCCATGCGGCGAGACAACGAGTTCTGGGACGTGGTGGCGTCCGGTGGCCCTCTTCCGGCTGCTGCCGAGACGCTCGGCTTCGAGCTCGTCAGCGCGAATCCTGATGAGGGAACGGTTGAGGTCGCGTTCAACGCGGAGGACCGGTTCCTGAACCCGGCGGGGGCGGTCCAGGGCGGGTTTCTCGCGGCGATGCTGGATGACACGCTCGGCCCGGCGCTCGTCTCGACGCTGGAACGGGGCCAGTTCGCGCCGACCGCGGATTTGCATGTCCAGTTCCTGCGCCCGGCCCGGCCCGGGCGTCTTACCGGGCGGGGCCGGATCGTGCGGCGCGGGAAGAGCATCGCGTTCCTGTCCGGCGAGCTGTCGGACGAGACCGGCAACGTGGTCGCCGTCGCCACGGCGACGGCCGTCGTGCAGAACGGCGCGCCGGGAAAGCCGTAACCCGCACACGAACCCCCTTCCGGAGAAGGGCAGTCACTTCAACTTTACATAATGCGCATTATCGGCACTCAGCGAACCTGGCCGGGGATGTGATAACTAGTCATATTGCGACTGGTTGATCACGGTCCGCGTAACCGGCTGGAAGGACCTGCCGAATGCTCAGCGATTACGTCACGGTCGAGGTTAACGGCCATGAACCCGACGAAGCAGCCGTTTCCCTTCTCGAGCACGAGGGGTGGGGCCATTTCACGGCGATGCAGGTGCGCGGGGGCCGGGCCCGCGGTCTCGACTTGCACGTAGCGCGGCTGGAGGCAGCGCACCGTGAGGTGTACGGGCGACCGCTTCACGGCGAGGAGGTCCGCGCCCGCATCCGGCATGCTCTCGGCGGTCGGCTGGATGCCAGCGTCCGCGTCTACGGCTACTGGGCCGGGCTGATCGTCACCGTTCGCGAGCCGCAGGACATGCCGCGCCGTCCGCACTCGATGGCTGCCCTGCAGTTCCAGCGGCCGCTTGCCCGGCTCAAGCACGTCGGCAGCTGGGGCCAGGGCCGTTTCCGCCAGGTCGCGCTGACCGCGGGCTTTGACGAGGGCCTGCTGGTGGACGAGGCGGGCAGGATCTCTGAGGGCACCATCACCAACGTGGGGTTCTGGCGGGGTGGCACGGTGATCTGGCCCGACGCGCCGAAGCTGCAGGGCATCACGATGCTCCTGCTGCGGCGCCAGCTCACAGCCGCCGACGTTCCGCAAGCCGAGGAGCCCGTCCGCGTGCAAGATCTCGCCAGCTATCACGGGATGGTCTTGTGCAACTCGCGCGGCTGGGCGCCGGTCAGCCGCGTCGACAATCTGATGATTCCCCGGGACGAGGCCTTCAACGGCATTATTGCGGCCGCAATCAACGGATCCCCGTGGGACGAGATCTAGCCGATGAGCCGGGACAGACGGCCGATCGCCGCGCGGACCTGACCGAGCCATTCGATGCCCAGCTGACGCCCGTTCGGCAGC
>Ga0131853_10015147_pt1 | contig 14110 bp, 15 predicted proteins | sample TergutLab28metaG_FD_92764 | JGI IMG/M metagenome (GOLD analysis project Ga0131853, IMG submission 92764) | Labiotermes labralis P1 segment gut microbial communities from Petit-Saut dam, French Guiana - Lab288 P1 (version 2) (version 2) | ecosystem: Host-associated > Arthropoda: Insects >... | reverse complement strand
ATGTATGTATGTATGTATGGGAATGCTAAGAGCTGTGCTAAGTACTGCACGTATTGGCAACACAGCGAAGTAAATTCCATAAAAGTGTGGGTGCCTTCTGCTAGGTCCGCAATACAAACACTTTACAAACCGACAGAAATGTGACACCTCTGTATATGCATTTGATAGTCTAATACTACTGCTGCTGCTGTTGTTGTTACTACTACTACTACTACTTCTCCTCCTCATACTACTACTACTTATAATAATAATACCACAACTACTACTACCATTGCTACTGCTACAATTACACTCTTACGCGAAGTACTAACACTGCTACTGCCGCCATCACCATACATTCCTTGTTTTATCTGACACATTCTCAGTCACTAACAGTGACAGAGTAGCTCAATAAAAGGGACCGCCAGATTAGGTGACTCTCTGCCCGAAGACGGAAGCACAGCCGGCTTCCGAATTATCTTGCTTCGTTAAAAATCAGACGGTGCACAAAGTACAAGAGAATATTACAGTTACTGAGTCATACTAAGGATAATACGGTATATACTGTGGGAGTGACATATATGTTTCTCCTAAAAATTTTGTCATCAGGGAAGTAGGATTGTTAAATGCCTCGTAATGTTGTGCTGGGTTTTGATCTTAAGACGATGCTGGTTACAGAAGCAGCGATGCAGACAACAGTGCGCTGAGAATACGTTCGGAACTGGGCAGAAGTAACTGCAAGAGCAAGGGACAAAACGACATAAATGGAGAAACGATGGAATGCAGAACGATATTACTTCAGCGGTCTGCGGCGTCGGTGGTGTGTTCAGACATTCCCTGAGGAGAATTCTAACACGTTACAGCCGTGCTGAAACGTGACGTTCTGGACGTTCAGGAGTTCCATGACCACAAACATGAATATCGGTGTCTTCTAAAGAGTGACGCCGTGTATCCTGGTAGAATTGTATTTACAGGGCTTACATCCAACAGGGTGGACCGGGTAGCTCAGTCGGTATAGCGACTGACCACGGGCTGGACGGTCCGGGATCGAATCCCGTTGGGGACGAGATTTTCCGCCCGTCCAGACCTGCCCCGGAGGTCCATCCAGCCTCCTGTAAAATGGGTACCGGGTCTTTCCTGGGGGCAAAGTGCGGCCGGGGCGTGCTGCTGACCACTCACCCCCTTCTAGTGCCCCGGTCATGGAAGAGCGGATCTATAACTCTACTTACCCTCTGGGCCACAACGGGCCTGTAATGGAATCACTTTACATTTTATCTTTTATATCCTACAAGACAGCAATGTTAATAATAATGATGATGATATTATTATAATAACATAACATACATCATTGTCAGAGCCATATTGATTTGAATTCTAAGTATACATTACATGAAATTAAATTTCCCAATTTCGTTATATCTGTGAAACTTGACATATAGATATGTATACTTCCTTAACAAATTTTACGTGCCTCATGCGAATATCTAAATAGTCATAGCCGACAGATCTAAGGTTGAAAAGATATTCCGCAGGGCCATCTCAATAAATCTTTATTTTAAAAAAACACGTAGGCAAATTGCATATTTTCCAAAATCTAGTGCCGATTCCGTCTCAGAAACGTTGCATTTCGACGATTTTGTCATCACTGATCACAGGAAATAACAAGACAGGCAGTGTGCATATCACGTGACATTCAGGCGCGTTCGTTAAACCGTTGTTGCAGTGGAAAAGCTGCGAGTATTACACAACCTGTGCGTGTGTTTTTAGCCTTAGGTATCCAGCATGCAATAAGCATGCGCCATATTGTCATCTGTGGCCTGCACCGCTCTACAATATTTTCCCACATTATCTCATAAACTGCACGCTTCTAAAAAGTAAAGATTATTGAACATAAAATGTGTGGTTCGATTTTTTCTACAACTTTCGTCTGAAATATTTTTCATTCAAAAAAACTGAGCAAGATATGATCGAAAGTGTATATCGGTCTTCATGTAAAGTACTTTTTATTCTTGTCCGATTTTAATGAAACTTGAAATTTCTCCACAGATATTCTAAAAGTACTAAATTTTCAAATTTCATAAAATTCCGTCCAGTGGGTACTGAGGTGTTCCATGCGGACAGACGGACGGACAGACATGACGAAGCTAATAGTCGCTTTTCACAATACTCGTATTTGCGAACGTGGCTAACAATGAATGGTGTTGTGTTGGTTCAAATGACACACGTTTCGTGACACGTTGTGTGAAAATGTGTCAGATCGTTCAAAATCTTAACACACACCGAAAACATGTTGAACTCAAAAACTACTTTCTCCCTTTCAAGGAAGAAAATCAGGATTAAAATATTCTCATTTCCAAAAAAAAAAAAAACTCTCACCCTACAATAAAGTATTATTTTACTTTATATTCTGAAAACTAAACTGAGCTGTGAAGAAAATACGAGAAAGAAGCGAAGAAAACCAACAGTGCAGCAGCTGATTTACGTAGTAACCACTGCCTGGAAAGAGCTTCACTTTTAAGTCTTTCAGGAAACCTTAAATCCGGCGCGCAGGGAAGGTAATAATTTTAGCAGGTGCGACAATATGAAACCCAAAGCTATCCAGTGTTAATCTAAATGTGGCAACATACTGACAAGATCCTATGTACCAGGCAACATCAAACAGTGTTCGCTGGAATACCATTCACAGAATAATGAGGTCTGCAGGATTCCCTTCTGGATTAACCAGCCATGGTCCGCAGTCTGATCCCCGGTCATGGGCCCTAAATTGGGGTTGTGATGTGGAGAATTATCTGTTAATACCATTCATGTTAATTAAGAGAAACCTGGAAATAGGGCATTTGGCTAGGTCCCACGTCTCTTCATTAATCTTAATTCATAAAACTTAATGATAAATCGGACTCGATAGTTTTGTAGAAACCTTGTAGTTTTATGCACCCCAGAAGTCTGTCTACACAGTATGTTGCATAAACAACGCAGCTCTGACCAAGACTTAATGTTTATCAGGTGCAAGATAATCCCAAACACAAGTCAAAATTTCACTCATAACATTAGGTCACTTCAGTTCGCTAAAGACTTACCGGATTCGAAAGGAAATCACAGCCCGAATTCGGGACTCTTTACTGGGATAAGAAAAGATAATTGCAAAAGGTGACTCAAAATTAAAAAGGGAAATATTTTCTTATCACTAAACACAACCGGGCCTAATTGTGGCGAGAGTTAATTAATGCATAATTCTTATTTATATCTACCTTTTCCTCTCTCTCTCTCTTTTTATTTATTTATTTATTTTTTTTATTTTTTTATTTTTATTTTTTTTTAATGGGTATTCATTGTCCTACACTCAACACTTGGCCTTCAGGGACCACAGCACTTTGCCTTCGTCAGGCCATCAAGATTTTCTTTCGAAGGAATATTATTATCACAATTATGTTAGCAAATATTTTCGATTCTGCAGGAAATCGTGCGAAATTTGGTTGACTTGGCAGTTCTATGGTCAATTCGGAGAAGCGGAACAAAACCAATTAGCTAGATCTCCAAGAACAACAAGCGACTGTAACCACCCTACATCTGCGTCGGTTAACGTTAGCAAACTGCGCATAACAGCGCCCAGCAACGTCAGCTACTAATGGTTTAATTGATTTCGGGAAATAAATTCATTTAGAGACACTGTGTACCTGCTTCATCAGACGTACTGTCCTGTGGCAAAGAGATTCCTTACCTGCGGCTTGACATCTGCCCCCGTAAATTTCTCCTTGTGATAAATCTTCTTCCTTTTACGAGCACCCTTGCACACTCCAAACGAAGATCATGTAAAGTGGAGGAAAACAATGTTATCCTCCAGTACTTCATTTCCAATAATTTTGTTCTGTTTGTTCCCCACTAGAAGTGGCAAAATGTAAAACGTCAATGAAATTCCTTTGGCCAAAGAAGTAGTTCGTTGTGACGATGTACTCAACGAATGCGAGTTTCCACGCTACATAAACTCAGCGACAGACAGAAGGTTGTGGTTAGTTTCATGGTGCGACCGATTTGCCCCTAGAAAGTGCCTACTTTATCCACTGAACAGGAGACTTGCCGTCAAGTACAGCTTGTCTGGATGTCTCGGAGGTGAGAAATAACTCTGGCTTTGCCGGTAATCGAACAAAGATTCCCTGATTGTCCGGCAAACATCACAAAACTAACCAGAATGATCTGTCCAATGCACGTAACACGGCGAATTTAAATACAGCACACACACTTCGAAAAATGTCTCTAATTTCACGAAAATTCCAAACAAATTTGTCGACATTCTGGTAACCATTTCACGACATGTATCTACGACAGATCGGACTTATATCTGAGAAGCCTGATTTAAACATTTTCCTTACACGATATTTTAAGTTCTGAAGGTGTTGAGCATTTAGGTCAGTGTCTTCAAATGTATAACCACATGTAACATTAGAGGTGCTCACTAAATTTTCCAAATCGTACTGTCCAGTCTTCTCCTACTCCATCTTCATTTTGGCAGTGATAATATATTCCTCCGAAACACCCACCTACCAGATCTTACGGCGTCATAACTCACGTTAACATGGATCTGCTCTGGAACCCTATTTGGAGCTGTTCGACTGTAGTTTAAAATAGCACTTCATATTTCTCTGTTACGTGTCAATCTTTTTTTTTCCATTCCATCTACGCTTAGGTCTCGGAAGTGCTTTATCTCGACACGTGAGACGCTAGATTCTGAATCTACTTGTACAAGAAAGTGTGGGACCATGAAAGAGTTCCAAGCAGTTGTCTTCCACTCATATTAACACCAAATAATGTTGCGTAATGCAGTCACTCGCAGCGCACCACTACGATCGTGTGCAGGAGTCGTGGGCTCGATCTCCCCCCCCCCCCCTGCCTCAAGTCACAACACGTGCTGTGCGGGCAGCTAGCTCAGCAGGGGCAGGGAAGAGACGCACTAGCGCCACAGCGGATCGATAGCAACTCAGCTGCCTGGTTGGGGGGAAGCGTAAGTGGACGGAATGGCAACTGCTTCCTCCTGTGGTCGGCTAGTCCAGGGTTATAACACACGGGCTACAAATGGGATAGAGAAAGTTTTAGAAGTCCACAAGAATTACGATATTTTGAAAACCCGCAGCTCCGCCATATTGGCGTAATTACGACACAAGTTATGGTTTTGTGTGTGTGTTTGTGTGTGTGGCGCAACAGTCCAACTCGGACCTACGTTGCCTCACCGTTGAGGATTCTAGATCACACACAGCAACCGGTAGTACTCCTCTCAACGAGTGATCACCTCGTCGCAGAAGCCGTACCTACACAACACACAACAAACACAACAGAAAAACAACCACGACCTCGGCGGAATTCGAACCCGCGAACTCAGCAATCTAGCGAATGCAGACCCACGCCTTAGACCGTACGGCCACCATGACTGGCAGTTTGGTTTGTACGTGCGTTGTTTCATATGACTCACCAGTAGCAACGCTTCTATGTTATTGGGTGGACCTAATTCAGTAAGATTACAATCTTTTTGCTTGGCAATTTTGTGGTTAGGTAGATAGGTAAATTCTGCTCGAATTTCTATGGTGTTTATACATTCAAGATGGAGACAGAATATTCCTTCGAAACGATGGTATCTGCCTACCAAACTACACACCCACCCCCCCCCCCCACCCCCCCCCCGTGACTTAGAAAGCCACAATTCTGACATGAACAGACAATAAACACAAATGTGTAACGTAAAAAATCTGTTGCTTCAGATTGATCCAGTGTATCTTTATTGTTACAATGATTCGACTACAAGCTAATATCCGAAAACGTCCCCAGTCCACCGGTACCCATTAATAAAGATGCCGGGTGGGACCTCAAACCTTTTTGGAATTTTGAAAAAAAAACAAGTTTTTGGCCTTACTGGGGAATCGTAACTGCAGTCTTCAGTCCTACAGCCCTTAGCTAAGCCACTGCACTTCACATACTGTATACAGCGCCTTCTAATGACGTCATGCACTCCCGCACATGTTAAGGGTCTTATACTGGTTTCCTTTCAGAGGCTTGCTATGGAAATACAGTGCTGCCGCAAGTCTGAGGTGCATTAACAAGCTAAAAGCCAGTTGTTGGTTTTAGTGTATACAGACTTTGTACTGAGTGTCGTCAGTTCGCGCACGTGCTGCCGTGGGAAATTAACACTGATATTGTAGACATGTTACATAACAATTGTTCTGTGGGGCTGAATTACATAAGGAACTCAATGGCATCAAACACATGTGCTGTATATATCACGATAAAAAATAATTACTCGTTTCACAGTCGAATTATTTTAAAAATCAACTCATTAAACAAAAAATTCTGTTCTTAGGCATAAATAAACATTGGAGGGGTACTTCACAAACCCAATTTACCCCTCACTTTACGCCTATGTTTACAGGGTTTGTAGCGAAAGGTCAAGAGACAACAAAGTTTTCTTTTTCCTGTGAATAATGTGTACTTCTGGCTGTCTAACACAGAAAACGCCTGTCTTTAAATGCTACTGGAAACACTAACCCCATCACCTTAGTACTGAGATTTAAGTGTAGTGTCTACCGGGTGATAGTTAACTCCCAATACTCCCCACCCGAGTAGGTACTAAATAGTGTGCGATCGCAGGGGGCCTACTATCGTTTCGGTCTTCGCGATCTCAAATTTCGCTGCCACCAGCCAGAATTTGGATTGTACACAGGTTTCTGACAAACCGTTCCTGTACACACTATACTTGTCCAGGTATCATATTAAAATAGTTCCCGTAATTTAACTACTCAATTAGTTACCGTGAATTTCACACAAGCATAAACAATTGTAACCGTTAAAACTTCATATCCATATAGTGCGTCTAATTCTAGTTGAAGTTTACCAGTATTCACATAAGTTAATCACTTATTCAAGGAAATGTTTGGAATTTGATTTACCTAAATTTTCATCACAGCTTACGTCCCAGTGAGACATAAACAGACACGGGTTACATTTTAACTAACGAAAATATGTAAATGTATCACTTTAATTATCAACCAACAAATGAACTTACATAAAATTTCGCATTAAAACACTTAAAATCGCTCCGACATGTTTCGATCCTAAGATCATCCTCAGGGAGCTACGTTGTTCCTCGCTAAAGTCATTTTAAAAATATTCACATAATGTTCCATTATATTAACAGGGTGTTGTAGCAGCATATCCTGTTGTGTAAGAGTACGCTGTTGGGAATGCGTCTGGCTATGGTGTGCGTCAACGCACGTTTTTTAAAATGACTTTAGCAAGGAATAACGCAGCTCCCTGAGGATGATCTTAGGATCGAAACATGTCGGAGCGATTTTAGTGTTTTAATGTGAAATTTTATGTAAGTGCATTTGTTGGTTGATAATTAAAGTGATTCTACGAAATGCACGGTGCAACAATAAGGATATATAAATGTATATTCTGTAAAATATCTACATAATTACATACAAGAATAAACTAAGACTTACACAACTGAAATCTCCCTTTACCATATTTAACACAGTAACATAAATGCAAATCATTTATGTTAATTCAATTTTTTCGTATAACACAAATTTGGAAACAGCAAAATAAGTCAACAAACACTTCTCAATCGTTTTCTTTGTTCTCTGAGTTGTGGACGTATAACACACCACTCACCTGGTAAGAAGTCTGGGACGTAGGGCTCATCTTAAGTCCTAGCCCAGAGCACCGTGTTTTACGTCTCCTCTCGTTGAAACTTTGATCACAAAAGATACTCTTGTCGGTCTTATAGGTCGGTATACCAGTTCATAAAATCCGTAACTCAGCGTTATTAAAGGTTAAAGAGTTCATTTAGCAGCAGAATATGCATACAAGAAAGGAATGTGCTGTTACTAAGGAATATGCATATACAGTCTTCCCGACGTTAATTTAAAATTTCTACTAAGTCAATGTACGAGAACGAAACACAAGCTACAAGCGTAAAATTATCAAATTTCATTTCAAGTTCCAAATTTTTAAACACTAACCGAATGTTAATCTGTCTCTTTCCTTCTACGCATTTCTATGCATTACATAAGTAATCTGGGATGTAATGCTGATACGTCGGACAATTAATTCCGGATGTTTCGAAGGTTCTTAATGCCTCAGTCTTCAAATTTATGCAGCCCTGAACTGCCTGACCCTAGAGTTGAAGTCATTAGAATAATCTGAAATAACGGTAAATACTCGTCAAATGAATGAGTGTTACATCACAGACAATTTGTATCAGCACTAAGCAGATGGCCGATACGCTTTTTGGGATTAGCGCGTTGTACCTTATCCCATACGATTATCGTCTTCAGCAACACCTTGTTCGGAAAATCATTTCTCACATCCTTAGGAACACTTTTGGGCCGGGATAGCTCAGTCGATATAGCGACTCGCTACGGGCTGGGCGATACGGGCATCGAATCCCTGTGGAGGCGAATTTCTCGCACCCGAACAGACCGGCCCTGGGTCCCACCCACCCTCTTATATAATGGGTACCGGGTCTTTCCCGTGGGTAAACCGGTCGGAGCGTGGCGTTGACCAACAACCCTATCTAGCGCCGAGGTTAAACAAGGAGTAGAGCATACCTCTACTCCCCCTCTGGGCCTTCGTGGCCTGTTCTAGGGTGAAATTTAACTTTGCCTTTACATTTAGGACTAGTTTTAGGAAAGTGCAAATTCTACACAAGTTCACAGACATTGTAGAAGACTGGGCCATTGTGGAGCGAAGGTCCTTGCAGCACGCACAAAAGCGGAGAAAAGAGAGTGTCTTCTTTTGTTAACATACCGTATTTGTTAGTAGCTGCTGACACACTGGTAACTACTAAATTCATGACGTGAGTGATATCTATAAGTGAATACGAAGACAGACAATTTACGTATAAACGGAACACTGAGGAGCATTCGTGCAACCATTTTTGCATAGCACAAACAATAAGTATTATGCAACTCATGTGTGTGTGTGTTTTTTTTTACGTTTTGTTGACCGTGCATCTCAGTATATTTATCTCAGTATTTAACCAATTTGATGCACAAAATTTGTTTCACAATAAGTTTTATTTCATGCCTCTACATGTTTCGAGAACATGTGCTCATCATCAGGAGGTCAAAACTGCATTACACAGCCTCTGGTATCATCACACCTTGTGATGATACCAGAGGCTGTGTAATGCAGTTTTGACCTCCTGATGATGAGCACATGTTCTCGAAACATGTAGAGGCATGAAATAAAACTTATTGTGAAACAAATTTTGTGCATCAAGTTGGAAAATACCGAGATAAATTGTATGTGTGTGTTTGTATCCTTATTTATCCAGCGCATGCGCCTTATTATCATTTGTGGCCTGCCCAAGTCCACAATATTTTTCCACATTATCTCATAAGCAACACGATTTTAAGGAAAAAATTATTTAACTTAAAGTCTTCTTTTAGATTTTCTCTACAACATTTGTTTGAAACATTTTTCATTCTACAAGGAAATGAGCGATTTATGCTGAAATATGCATACTGGTCTTCATGTGAAGTACCATTTACTCTTGTTCGATTTTGATGGAACTTGAATTTGCTCGACAGTTTTTAAAAAATACTCAAATATCACGTTGAAGTTCTTGGGGACAAAAGCACCATGCAAATTAGGGTAACCTTATACTGAGGGTACTTGATTGTATTGTGACTATTTGTATTAGGTGTCCTGTACTGTTCTGTGCTTGTGCTGTGATTGTTTTAATTAGTTTTGTAATATGTGGTTGTGTGTGTGTGTGTGTGTGTGTGTGTGGGTTTTGTATTGTATGGGTGTGTGTATGTGTGGGTTTTGTGTTGTATGGGTGTGTGTATGTGTGGGTTTTGTTATGTGTAGATGTATGTATGTGTGGGTTTTGTAATGTGTAGGTGTATGTATGTGTGGGTTTTGTAATGTATGGGTGTGTGTGTGTGTGGGTTTTGTAATGTGTAGGTGTGTGTATGTGTGGATTTTGTAATGTATGGGCGTGTGTATGTGTGGGTTTTGTGTTGTATGTGTGTGTGTATGTGCGGGTTTTGTTATGTATGGGTGTGTGTATGTGGTGTGGGTTTTGTGTTGTATGGGTGTGTGTATGTACGGGTTTTGTGTTGTATGGGTGTGTGTATGTGTGGGTTTTGTGTTGAATGGGTGTGTGTATGTGTGGGTTTTGTGTTGTATGGGTGTGTGTATGTACGGATCTTGTAATGTATTGGTATCTGTATGTGTGTGTTTTGTAATGTATGGGTGTGGGTTTTGTAATATATGGGTGTGTGTATGTGTGGGTTTAGTGTTGTATGGGTGTGTGTATTTGCGGGTTTTGTAATGTATGGGTGTGTGTATGTGTGGGTTTTGTGTCGTATGGGTGTGTGTATGTGCGGGTTTTGTAATGTATGGGTGTGTGTATGTATGGGTTTTGTGTTGTACGGGTGTGTGTATGTGCGGGTTTGGTAATGCATGGGTGTGTGCATGTGTGGGTTTTGTGTTGTATGGGTGTGTGTATGTGCGGGTTTTGTAATGTATGTGTGTGTGTGTATATATGTTTGGGTTTTGTGTTGTGTGGGTGTGTATGTGAGGGTTTTGTGTTTTATGGGTGTGTGTATGTGCGGGTTTTGTAATGTATGGGTGTGTGTATTTGTGGGTTTTGTAATGTGTAGGTGTATGTATGTGTGGGTTTTGTAATGTGTAGGTGTATGTATGGTTGGGTTTTTGTAATGTATGGGTGTGTTTATGTGTGGGTTTTGTGTTGTATGTGCGTGTGTATGTGCGGGTTTTTTAATGTAGGGTGTGGGTATGTGTGGGGTTTTTGTTGTATGGGTGTGTGTATGTTTGGGTTTTGTAATGTATGAGTGCGTGTATGTGTGGGTTTTGTATTGTATTGGTGTGTGTATATGTGGGTTTTGTGTTGTATGGGTGTGTGTATGTGCGGGTTTTTAAATGTATGGGTGTGGGTATGTGTTAGTTTTGTAATGTATGGGTGTGTGCATGTGTGGGTTTTGTGTTGTATTGGTGTGTGTATATGTGGGTTTTGTGTTGTATGGGTGTGTGTATGTGCGGGTTTTTAATGTATGGGTGTGTGTATGTGCGGATTTTTAAACGTATGGGTGTGGGTATGTGTTAGTTTTGTGTTGTATGGGTGTGTTTATGTGCGGGTTTTGTAATGTATGTGTGTGTGTATGTGGGTTTTGTGTTGTATGGGTGCGTGTATGTGCGGGTTTTGTTATGTATTGTTGTGTGCATGTGTGCATTTTTTATTTTATGGGTGTGGGTATGTGTGGGTTTTGTAATGTATGGGTGTGTAAGTGTGGGTTTTGTAATGTATGGGTGTGTATGTGTGGGTTTTGTGTTGAATGGACGTGTGTATGTGCGGGTTTTGTAATGTATGAGTGTGTGTGTATGTGTGGGTTTTGTATTGTATTGGTGTGTGTATATGTGGGTTTTGTGTTGTATGGATGTGTGTATGTGCGGGTTTTTTAATGTATGGGTGTGGGTATGTGTGGGTTTTGTAATGTATGGGTGTGGGTATGTGTGGGTTTTGTAATGTATGGGTGTGTGCATGTGTGAGTTTTGTGTTGTATGGGTGTGTGTATGTGCGGGTTTTGTAACGTATAGGTTGTGTGTATGTGCGGGTTTTGTAATGTATGTTTGTGGATATGTGTGGGTTTCGTAATGTATGGGTGTGTGCATGTATGGGTTTTGTGTTGTATGAGTGTTTGTATGTGCGGGTTTTGTAATGTATGGGTGTGTGTATGTGTGTGTTTTGTGTTGTATGGGTGTCTGTATGTGCGGGTTTTGTAATGTATTGGTGTGTGTATGTGTGGGTTTTTTAATGTATGGTTGTTCTGGTAATATGTGTACTTGTATTTATTGTGTTTTGTATTGTTTATGTTGTGTTTTTGTATAGCTTTTCTATTTATATTTATTCTTATTTGTTACTGGTGTAAGTCCTTCCGGTGGGAGCCGAGTTGTTGAATGCGGACAGACTAAAGGACGGAGGGACAGACATGACGAAACCAACAGCCGCTTTTCGCAATTTTGCGAACGCACATAAAAATTATTCCACAAAAATTTTGAACGTTACACAAACCAGCTTTGTTCTACATTGCTTACATTAAACTTCTGAAACTTGTATGTGGGAGCTGCGATTATGAGACGTCTAAGAGCAACCTGAAGAGGGTGAATACAAAATAAGATACATGATAGCTACAGCAAACCGAGAATGCAGAAGAAGAAGAAAATGCAAAGAAATATAAATTAAATTGAAAACGATATGTAAATAATAGCAGAATACCGCCAGCAGCTTACCGGTGCTGTATATTCCCAAGACACATGCCAGAAATACGACAACCCAGAACTACATGAAAAAGAGTCTATTAAATTTCTGAACATTTCAGACATCTGCGGCATTCCTTGAGATATACAAAGAGTAACGTGGTGTTTAAAAATGCATTTCATCCCTTACAGTAATCAGAGTAAATTGAAAGGTTAAGCAAATACCAACTACTCAAAAAGACACAAACCTAATTAGAACTTCGTATAATAGAAACCAACAGGATGCACTGCTTCAACTTTATTTTGATAACTAGTATGACAAATAGCTATTGCTGTGAATACAGTATCAAGACTCCTGACGATGTAAAGTACGTCTGTCCGAAACATGTAGAGTTGTAGATTAAAAAAGTTGAGAAATTCTGCATCCAGTTGGATTCTATTATACGCGTATATCACGATGCACGGTCCGCAGAATGTCAAATTAATTAGGACTTTTCATTTCAATTTCAAAAGAATTCCGTTAATTGAATTCGGCGATAAAACGCGTGTACAGGAGGAGAGACAAAAATTCCATCCATAATTATGCCTTCAGTTTGCGAAATGATAAGGCATACAAACAATCCTATATAGCTTAATTTATCACTAATCCTTTGAAGAATAAAATTAATTCAAACTACATATATAAAGATTCATTTCGTACTCAACACAGAACATTGTTCTTCGATTAGTAAAACAAATCAAATAATGCTCTACAGTGAAACAATATACTGTTTATTGTAAGATGGAGCACATAAATATGCTGTGCCGGCAACATTTATATATTCTAATGTTAAAATTCTTTGTACATATAATAACACTAAAGTGTAAGAGCTGAAGACAGAACATTTTCTTTCTCTTTCCTTTTGAATTAAATTCAATAGACTATTCGACAAGGTTCTCAGAATTACTAAACCACCCAGTTTTTGGACTTTTTCCCTAATCTAGTGTTTAGAAATAAAGGCAAATTTATTCTTCCCTGTCCACACCCTAAAAATATGCAGAGCAGAAGAGGTATATCTTCACGCATTCTTAGATGCTGTACCAGTTGGAGGCGCGTGATTGTAGTCACAAACCGCCGCTTTTCTACCAGGAAAGAACTCAGGTAACCCTTAAAGAGGAAGCTGGATGACCTTCAGAGCAAGTCAGTACGCTTTGGAGAAGAGAAAACCTCTTTCTTTCAAAGGGCATTCGAACCCCAAACCGTCCAGTCCAGAGCCCACTCGCTAAACCTAACCTAACTTAACCTAACACGCTATCCCGGCTTACTCGTCCTTCAAAATACAACTGAAAACATTAAATAGTAATTTGGTTCTATTATCTCATTCAAAGATAAACACATCAGTATATTTACTCACCAACAAACAAAATTCGTCTTGGGGGGATTAAAATCTACATTTTCTGAACTTTCGAAGCCATCATCATATTTCTATCATAAAACTGTAGATAAAAGAAATGTTTCCTTTCAACCTTGAAGGTAAAGGTGGGGAGGCACTTTCTTAGGGAGGTCCGTTATTGTAATGCTACACTCAATATGCTATATATATACTTTTAGAGTCTATCACAATCTTTATTATGTGAATACAGTTGAAAGATAATTAAACAATTATAACAGCGAAATGTTTCGGCTTTTTTCACAAAGCCATCTTCAGGATATGGCTTAAAATGTTTTTTACTACACAATTAACAACTTCTCAGAAAATACGATATCTCGTTTACATGGTTACTTTGTTAGGAAGCAAAATAAAAATCTTCATTAATATCTCAACACACAATTCTCTACAAGAATACTCTCTCCCTCTTTCTCTCTCTCTCTCTCTCT
>Ga0131853_10015146_pt1 | contig 14110 bp, 16 predicted proteins | sample TergutLab28metaG_FD_92764 | JGI IMG/M metagenome (GOLD analysis project Ga0131853, IMG submission 92764) | Labiotermes labralis P1 segment gut microbial communities from Petit-Saut dam, French Guiana - Lab288 P1 (version 2) (version 2) | ecosystem: Host-associated > Arthropoda: Insects >... | reverse complement strand
CAATTGGATGCTGTATTGTACGCTTCTTGAATGGCATTTTGGTGGTCACGCTCGTGGGAGCGGTTGCCGTTGTGTGTGCGAGAGCCTACGAAATGCATGCATACATGACCGTTCATGCCGTTTGTGCCACTGCCACCACCATGCGGCATTCCGTTTATAGATGCTGCAAAAGTACGGTCGCCAACGATTAACACAATTGGGCGAGGTGTCCATGTCCAGCCACCAAAAGCTTGGCGCATTGTGTCGGTATCTTCGCGGGTTGCAGGCCAAACGTCGGCGTGATTGCCGTGCGAGAAGCTAATCATTTGCCATGTTAATCCTGTGCGAGTATCGATAACTGTTAGTGGTACGTTTTGCGGGATAATGTTGCGCACAACGCTCCACTCGATAAGTTCTACGCTGCCAATTTCGCCGGGGGCGGGCATTTCTCTTAAAAATTGTGATGCCATGTAACCAACGATACCGTTGAATTCTACCCTAAACCATTCGCCGTCCAAAAAGTCTAACACTTCTACTTGCCTGCCGGCTTGTACCAACATAATGCGTGGGTTGTCTGTGCTTGGGTCTTGACGGAAGTTAACACGATCGATAGTTATGTATGTAGTTTGTATTGCTTCGTATTCAATTTCGGACTCAACCGGTGCAGGTTCTTCATATTCTACCCTTGGAGCGGGCATTGGTATAAATGTTTGTTCGAATTGCAAAAAAGGTTCTATGGAAAAAGTATTAACAGCTGTGGTTGGTAGCTCCGGCCCCATGGCAAAAGCCGAAAATGTGATTAAAATTGCACCTGCCAAACCTAGTAAAGTTGCCTTAACGTACATATGTATTCCCCGTTTCAGTTTTTATGTTTAAAACTTACGAGGCACATGTTAATACTTTCTTAATATTTTGTCAACAATTTTTTATAATTTGGACATGTAAAAGAAATAAAGGGTGCGGAATGCTTTCGCCCAAAAGAACAAGGTAACCGGTTACCTATTAACAAAGCTGTTGGCAGCTTGTGCAAGTTCAATGGCGTTACTGCCTCTGTATATGGGCAGGCGCAATTCTAAAGCCGGAATGAATGTTAAGCCGTAGATAATACCGCAAATAAGCATGTAGAAAAGATATTTTTTTGCTACACCCCATCTCACAAGACGATAGATTAAGTAAAATATCACAAGTACCAGTGCTGATATTGTGACATACAAAAGCAAAAGGCGGTTGCCGCCCTCTGTAAATATAAACACATGCGGGAAGAAACTCATGGCTTGGAGTAATGCGAGTAAGATTACCACTGCAAGTAATTTTTTTAGATGCAAAGGCTGCTTTTTGATGAGATGATAGGCGATGATAATTGCTATAACCGCAAAACCCATAAGCGTTAAAATATTTAACATTGGTACATTGTCAATTACATTTCCTGTAGAAATATTTTCAATATCCAAATCAAACAATGTCGCCATAAACACGCTGGCAGCCAAAAAAGCGCCCCCATGGTTTGCATGTATTCCGTCTCTGGCATAAAGAGAAATCCCGGGGATAGTCTGGAATGCGTACACCCAAGCACCACCTACGTCTACTAAAATAATGTCATTTTCATAGGCAGCTTGCTTGAACATTTCTGAAGAAATGCGATGGAACTCCTCGTTGGGACGTCCGTCTACACCCATCCACATAGGGCTATATAGTACAGGTGTCGCCCCATTTTCCCTTACTATCTCGGTGAAATTTCTGATATTACTAAAAAAACCATCGATATCAGTAGTTATCCTGCCGCCACGCCCTGCGGGTTGTTGCATAACAACATAATCAAAGTTTCTGTTTTGCATTGCACTTATGGCGTTATCTCGTAACGCACCATCTAAGCCTGAGCCATTTATAGAGACATCTACATATGTCATTTCTATACCATGCATCCCTGCAAGTGTTTGCAATTGCCCCGGGATATTGCCGGTACGCACGTGGCTGTTGCCTACAAATAAAATGGATACATATTCCGTCGTGCCGTATGTATTTGAATTTGAACAACCAACAAGCACCAGCATAACTAAAACTCCAAGCACAAGTTTTCTGTGTATGTTCATCATATCTCTCCTAATGTAAAAAAAGGGCGTCTGGATTCCAAGCGCCCTTTTTTGTTTTACAGTGCAGACAGTACCTCTGCAACTTCTTTTAATTTTTCCATTACTTTTATTTGCTGCGGGCATTTGCTGTTACATACGCCGCAGTCTATGCATTCAGAAATAGGGGTTTTATTATTGTTCCACATTCTTTTTGCATGGTCGGATAGCCCGTACACATTGTGGTGGGTATAGGCGTTAAAAATATGCGGTATGTTGATATCTTTTGGGCAAGGCAGACAATAATTGCAACCTGTACAGTACAAGTCGGAGAACTTTTTCAACTCTTCCATCATTACTGTTGCTTTACGGAAGTCATCCTCCGTCATAGGCACTTCCATGTTGGCAACTTTTAAGTTGCTTTCAAGCATGTCCATATTTTCCATGCCTGAAAGTGAACAGGATACATTTTTATTGCCAAGTACAAAACGCATTGCCAGCTCTGGTGTTGAAATATCTTGCCCCAGCAGCCTTTCCGACAACACTGACGGCATGGAAAGCCGTCCGCCGGCAACAGGACCCATGACTACTATACCCAAACCTTTGTCAGCAAGATAATCTATGTTCGCTTCGTTTGCTCTGTCCAGCAAGTTGTATTGCAGTAGCACAGATGCAAACGTTTCAAAAGTTTCCACTACATAAGGGATATCTTTAAGGTCGCCATGGTAGGAGAATGACGGATGCTTTACAAGCCCTTCGTCAATTGCCTTTTGCATTTCCTTTTTTAGTCCGAAGCCGATTATTTTTTCGTCAAATACACCTTTGTTAATGCCATGGAAGTGGTAAAAGTCGATATAGTCCATATCCAGCAGCTTTAGTTGTAACTCCAGCATTCTTCTGAAATCGGATGTTTGGTGCACTTCGCCCAATGGCAGTTTGGTTGCTACCAATACTTTGCTGCGGTCCATAAGTTTTACCGCTTTGCCCAGTGTCGCTTGGCTTTTGAAGTGACAATAGAATTGAGCGGTATCAAAGTAGTTTACACCCGCATCGTATGCCGCTTTTAGCAGCGGTATGGCTTTTTCTTCGTCCACGATAAAGGTGTCATCTCTTTGAGAATCGTACCAAGAAAGTCCTTCTCTTGCTTTTTTTTCTTCCTCTGTGTGTTCGGCAATTTTTATCTCAGGCAGCCTCATGCAGCCAAAGCCCAGTGCCGAAATTTTGTGTCCGGTTTTGCCAAAGTCACGATAAATCATGTTAAACACTCCTATTGTGCATTTTTTTGCTAGTATACCATATTGTTACGGAGTGTTTGCAAAACTTTTTTTTCTATTCTGGAAACTTGCACTTGCGAAACGCCTACCACTTTTGCTACTTCCATTTGTGTTTTGTCTTGAAAATATCTGAGTTCTATCACTTGCCGTTCTTTGGGGGTTAATTTGTCTATCAATTCTCTGATGGTCATGGAGTTTATCACTTTTTCGCCATCGTCTTTGCCCATTGCCACTTTGTCTATAAGGTAAATAGGGCTGCCGTCGCCTTGGTAAATGGTGGCGTGAAGGGATTCCACTTCGTGTCCGGCTTCCATCGCAACCACCAATTCTTCCATAGGAATGTTAAGCTCTGCCGCAAGTTCGGAAAGCGTGGGCTGCCGCCCCAATTTTGATGTGAGTACTCCTGTGGCGTAACGTGCCTTGGTAGCAATTTCTTTCATTGGGCGGGAAACTTTTATCATGCCGTCGTCTCGCAAAAAGCGTTTAATTTCGCCAATAATCATAGGAACGGCATAAGTAGAAAATTTTACGTCGAAACTAGAGTCAAACTTACGGATGCATTTTAAAAGACCGATTGCCCCAATTTGATAAAGGTCATCCGGCTCGTAGCCTCGTTTGGCAAATTTTTTAACAACCGACCAAATAAGTCCGCTGTTTTCTTTTATAAGTTGCTCTGCCGCAGAGCCATCCCCCTCTTGGGCAAGTTTAATTAAATTTAGGGTTTCATTCATTGCAACTGTTTCTCCAAAACAACAGTGGTGCCTTCCCCTCGCACGGATTTTATTTCCACACTATCCATAAAAGATTCCATGACGGTAAAACCAAGCCCGCTACGCTCCATTTCCGGTTTGGTGGTGAACATGGGCTGCTTGACGGCTTGTACATCTTCTATGCCCACGCCATGGTCGGAAACTTCTATAGTTATTTTGCGCCCGATAGAAGCAATACGCAGTTCTACTTCGCCGTCGCTATTTTCGTAACCGTGGATGATGGCGTTTGTTACCGCTTCCGACACAGCCGTTTTAATGTCGGAAGTCTCGCTTACAGTCGGGTCTAGCGGAGCTATAAAACCTGTAGTAATAATGCGTGCAAGGCTCACGTTTTCGGGGATATTTGCCATTTTTACGCTCATAAAATTATCACGCACTGTAGCCACCTCCAAGCAGTTCCAGCGCATCGCCAACGGTTTTTGCACGGCGGATTATCTTTGCCAAACCGGAAATTTCAAATAATTTGGAAATAGTTTCGTTCATGTTTGCAAGGGCAAGTTGCCCGCCGTGTTTTTCTGCATTTTTATAACGCCCGATTATCATGCCTATGCCCGAAGAATCCATAAAGCTGACCTTTGCCATATCCAAAATAATGTGCTTGCATGGCGACTTTTCAAAGGCAGAATCTATTTGCGCACGCAGCCTTTCTGCCTGCAAGTGGTCTAATTCACCCTCCGGTGAGGCTATCAACACACGGTCTTGTATGTTTATTTGCAATTTCATATGCATCTCTCTCCCAACATTGGTAATAATTGTTATTGTAATAAAAAAGTAGAATACTTGCAATAGTTTTGAAATATTTATGCTATAATGAATTTACAACTTCTATTCATAGGAGGCATTACTCATGTTTTTTAAAAAAACTCAGCAGCATGTACCGACCGCAGACCTTGACGCTCCGGGTACGGTAATAGGAAAAGGAATTTATCTCGAAGCCATCCGTATGACAGGTCAGGAATCTATTCGTATAGACGGCACATTTAAAGGCGAGATAGATATCGACAGCAGCCTTGTGCTTGGCGACACCGGCAATATTATTGGCGATGTAAATGCAAACTATTTTTTGGTTGCAGGGCAAGTAGACGGTAGCATCAATTGCAATACCCAACTGCATGTGGCATCTTCTGCCAAGGTTGTGGGCGACATTCAAACCCCATCACTTGTTGTAGACGAAGGTTGCCAGCTTTTTGGGCGTTGCAATGTAATAGGCAACAAAAATCCTCAAGATTTGTTGCAGGATAGGGATGGAATTCTGCACATATCAACGGCAGAAGATGAGGATGACGAAGAATAATATGAGCGAAAATCCAATTTCATATGGCGGACAAGCCGTAATGGAAGGCGTGCTGATGCGTGGTAAAAAAGCCTACGCAATGGCTGTGCGCCGTCCGGACGGCGGAATTGAAATGATAGAAAAGCCGATATCCACCATATCCGACCGTTTTAAAATTTTAAAATGGCCTCTGATACGAGGTTTTGTAGCCCTGTGTTCATCTATGGCACTGGGCTTTAGTGCGTTAAGCCAGTCGGCAGAGGTTGCAATGGCAGGTGAAGCCGAACCTACATCCAAGTTTGAAAAATGGTTGCAAGATAAATTGGGCGATAAGCTGAATGATATTTTGATGACTATTGCCATGGTTTTTGCCGTTATTTTGGCAGTGGGTTTATTTATGCTGCTGCCTACATTTTTGGCGTCGCTGATAAATGCCCCGGACGCACTGCGTGGTGCTGTTGAAGGGCTTATTCGTGTTACAATTTTTGTAAGTTATGTATTTTTGATTTCACGCTTTAAAGATGTGCAGCGTGTGTTCCAGTATCATGGGGCAGAACATAAGGCGATAGACTGCTATGAAAAAAAATTGCCGCTTACGACGGAAAATGTGGCGGAATGCTCTCGCTTGCATAAGCGTTGCGGCACTAGTTTTATGCTGGTTGTAATGGTTGTAACCATGGTGCTATTCATGATAATTCGCATAGATGATATTTGGATAAGATTTGCTTCCCGCATTGCGTTATTGCCTGTTATTGCAGGTATTTCTTACGAAATTAGCGTGAAGTGGGCGGGTAGCCGCGATAATTGGCTGGTGCGTGCGATAATCTTCCCCGGTATGCTGATACAACGCATTACCACGAAAGACCCTGATGCCGACCAAATTGAAGTGGCGGTTGCCGCACTGGAAAAAGCAGTTGCGCAGGATGCGGAAGAAGCATGAACTTAACTTTGGGAGAAGCATTGCGCTTTGGCACAAGCGAAATTGGGCGGCGTGATGCAATGCTGCTGCTGTGTTTTGCAGCGGGTAAAACCGAAGCAGATATTCTTTTGCATGGTGGCGAACTGCTGCCAAGTGAGGAATATTTTTCGCTTGTAAGCCGATGCAAAAATGGCGAGCCTGTGCAATATATTATTGGTACGTGGGATTTTTTCGGGCGTACGTTCCGTGTGGATAAACGGGCGTTGATTCCCAGACCGGAAACCGAGTTGCTGGTAGAGCAGGCGTTGTTCTTTTTGGTGAAAGCGATTGACAGCAAGTATGTGCTGGATTTATGCACGGGTAGTGGCTGTATTGCTGCAAGTATCGCCGCCGCCGGACACTACAACGTTACTGCTGCCGATATTTCGCCCGAGGCATTGTCACTTGCAACAGAAAACGGCGAGGGGTTGGGGATAAACTTTGTTTTGTCCGATTTGTTCGAGAATATCGCCGGGACTTTTGACGTGATTGTATCCAACCCGCCGTATATAACGGCGGAAGAAATGGTGAACCTTTCTCCGACGGTGGCTGCACACGAGCCGCACTTGGCGTTGTTTGGCGGCACAGATGGCATGGATATTTATCGTAAGCTGATACCGCAAAGTTTAAAATTTTTAAAACCCGGTGGGGTTTTGCTTTTGGAAATAGGTCCTAAAGAAGTAAAAGATATTATGGTAGAAGCCGGATTTAAAGATGTAACGCTCAAAAATGATTATGCCGGGCTGCCCAGAATTGTATATGGAGTGAGATAAATGTTTGACCGTTTGAATGAGTTAGAAACAAAATTTGCAGAATTATCCGACCAAATAAGTAACCCGGATGTTATTGCTGACAACGCCCGCTGGCGTGTGCTAATGAAAGAACACAGCGACTTAACCCCTGTTATGGACGCATACAGAGAACACAAACGCCTTAGCGAAAGCATAGAAGAAGCAAAAGAGCTGCTAAATGATAGCTCTGACGAAGACTTGCGCCAGCTTGCAAAAGATGAGCTGAAAGAAGCACAGGCAGAAATAGAAAAAGTTGCGGAAGACTTGAAAGTTCTGCTGCTGCCCAAAGACCCTAACGACGACAAGAACGTTATCGTAGAAATACGTGGCGGTGCAGGCGGTGACGAAGCTGCCTTGTTTGCATACAATTTATACCGTATGTATGGCTATTATGCAGAACGCCGCCGCTGGAAAACAGAAATAATGAGCGTAAACGAAAATGAAATTGGCGGCTTTAAAGAAGTCGTGTTTATGATACAGGGCAAGGGTGCGTACTCTCGTTTGAAGTATGAGAGCGGTGTGCATCGTGTACAGCGTGTGCCTGAAACGGAGTCGCAAGGGCGTATTCATACGTCGACGGTAACGGTGGCGGTGCTGCCTGAGGCGGAAGACGTGGACGTTAACCTGGACATGAACGACGTGCGTGTGGACGTTTACCGTTCCAGCGGTAACGGCGGACAAAGCGTTAATACAACGGACTCTGCCGTGCGTGTAACTCACGTGCCAACAGGTCTGGTTGTGGCTTGCCAGGACGAAAAATCGCAATTGAAGAACAAAGATAAGGCGTTAAAAATATTGCGTACAAAATTGTACGATTTGGAGCTTGAAAAGCAGCAAAGCCAGCTTTCTGCCGAAAGACGCAGCCAAGTTGGCACAGGCGACAGAAGTGAGCGCATCCGCACGTACAACTATCCGCAAAGCCGTGTGACAGACCATCGGATAGGGCTTACGCTGCACAGGTTAGATGCCGTTTTGGCGGGAGACTTGGATGAAATTTTGGATACATGTATAACGCACGACCAAGCGAAAAAATTGCAGGGGGAGTAAAGTACAGGTTCTAACTCATCCCTCCCCGTGATACATTTATATAAGAATGTATCACGGGGAGGTTTTTTTATTGGATACGATTCAAAATGCCAAATGCTACGATAACGGCGACAGCATAAGGCTTACATTCGATTGGCCGACAGGGCTTAATCAAGTGTTGATAAACGATAAATTATTCACCCTGCAAGAATACAAAAAACAAGGCGGCTTTTTTTGTAAAAAGCATTTTGGGGAAAACATCTTCAATATAAACGATTGCACGGTTACTTTTATAGAAAAAGCGATAATAACTTGCCGCATTGCACCTAAACGCAGCTTTGGTTACAGCCCAAAATATTCGAGCTACGAGCTAACTTTTGACAGCAACTACATGGTCGAAAAAGAGACAGTGCATTACATATGTGGTAAAATGACCTACAAGTTGGACGAAAAAATAATACCCGGGCAACTGAAAAAATACATAATAAGAGCAGAAAAAGACGAAGAGCCAAACGTGTTTGTAGCAGACACAAAAAAATATGAAATAAATATATTGCGGGGTTGAATATGGGACTTTTTAAAAGCAAAAAAGCCGCTGTAGAGCGAAAGCGGCAGGATAGTATACACGAGATTATTTGCTTGTTTTGCTTCCGCAATTTTGCGCACGACAAGGTGCTTTTTCGTGCGCTGGAAGCAATAGAAGCGGACGGCTACTACGCCGAGTATGACGATATTTTGGACGAGTACCGTGAAAAATTCCATATGGGATCGGCAGGGGAGTTACCCGTTGTTTTAGACCCTGCCGACTTTGGCGAGGCTGATAAGGGCTACTTCAGAGGCATTTTGTCTTCCGTAAAAGATGACTTTAGCAATGTAACTACAAAGCGCATCTGCCCGCATTGCCATAACGATATCCCGCAGAGTGCAGGGTTTTCTCCGGGGACGATTATCTCCGTGGTTGGGGCAACGCAGTCGGGCAAGTCTGTGTTTTTAACATCGCTGATTCATACACTAAAAACTATTACGCCGCATCACTTTCCCATTTTTTGCACGCCAATAAACAATGCAATGGGGCGCAAATTTAAACTGGAATACGAAGACCCGCTGATAAACGAAGGGCTTCTGCTTGCGCCTACGCAACGGGAACGGCAGCAAGAGCCGCTTATTTTTACGTTATCATTTGCCGACGAAAAAAAGCCGGAGATAAATATTGCGTTTTTTGACGTGGCGGGCGAGGGCATGATGGACCCTGCTTACATGGATATTTATGCGGCACATATCCGCAATTCGTCGGGCGTTTTGTTCCTTGTAGACCCATTACAGTTTAGGTCTGTGGGGCAAAAAATCCGTGTAAAAAACGGCTTGGGCGAGGATGCCTATTTTTCCGACGAACCAACCGAAGTTTTGAGCGGGCTGGTAGAAGATTACATTTACAAGCAGGGCGGCGGTATTTCGGATATTCCTACGGCGGTTGTGCTAACCAAAACTGACTTGTTAGAGCCGCTTAGAAATGACGGCGAATATGTGCAAAACGCCAGCAATTTCTTTTACAATTACACGCATAAGGGATTTTTCAACCTTACCGAATTTGAAAATATTGACGGCGAAACAGAAGAATTTATCGCCCGTGTCGACCCAAACTTTGGCAATGCGCTAAAGCGCAGGTTTGAACATTTAGGATTTTTTGCGGTTTCGGCATTGGGGTCACGCCCAAGCGACGGGCGGGTGCATTCGTTTGCCCCAACCCGTGTAGATGAGCCGTTTTTGTGGCTGCTGTATCAGCTTGGCTTTTTGGAAGGCTATTATGCAGATTAGTTTGGTCGAGCAGCACATCTATACCCGTGCCGCACGCACCATGTTTTTGCAAACGGAAGGCTACGGCACTGTTGCCAAAACGGATGGGCTTTCGGAAGCGTTTGTAAAAGAAAAAATCCACCCGTATTGCGAATATCCAACGTCTCCGGCATTGAAAAATTATGCCGTGCACCCTAAAGCTGTAACCGTGGTTAACTACTTGTGCGGCAAAATGCTTTTGGGGCAGGCGAATTACGTGCCTGTAGATTTTACGGGGCAGCGGGCAGCTTTTTTTGCACATAATTATATTTTGCCGCCGGATGTAGCGGCAAAGTATATACAGGATGGTGTGCCGCAGGTTGAATTTTTGACTAAAAACGCAGATGTGCAGCCGCTTGAAAAATTACCTAAGGTTGCGCAGGGCAATTTCCCATTCGATGAATATCCTGCGTGGCTGGATTACATAGCCCGTTGCGCCACCGCAAGCGTATACAGTGCAAAAAAAACATATGTTATCCTACCACTCAACATTTGTGTTTGGAGTCTTCTGTCGGAAATTTACAGCCGCTTGGATGATGCGGTAAAACAAATCCTTGGCTTTACTACCTATGCAAGAGAGCCACGCAACAAAGAGGGTTTGCATCTGATTTTTTTGGAAGAAGGCGTTATAAGCTCAAACGATTCACGGCTTAAAAATGATTTCGTGATAGATTCCGATGCCGCTCCAAACCCAAAGGGCAGCATCACATCACTATCCCCCAAGAAATTTTTTTCCTACATGGAATTTTTACATATTCGTTTGCCTAGCCATACAGAATATTTACATTCACTAGAAACAGAATGGCTAGATGCAAATTTGGACAAATTATCGTTGTTGCAAATATCCGCTGTGCCGGATGACTTTGTAAAACGAGGCAAAAAAAATAATCACTGCGAATTGCATGTGATTATTGGTATACTAAAGGCATGTAGTTGCTTGAATGGCGAGTTAGATTTGCGTTATATTTCGGGCGGGTACATGCTTTCGGAAAAATACAAGTTACGGGCAGAAAAAAACATCAAACGCCTGTTTAGGGAGCAAGTACAATGACAATTTTACAAACGACATTTGAAAGGGCAGGGGAGCTGTACGTTCTGCTGTTTGGCGATTGGCTGCATGTGCATTTTATAATCCGCACGGCGGTGCTTATACTTGTAATGTGGCTGGCAGTGTATATTATTGCGCAGGTGTTTAAATTTTTGATAGCCCCTGTTTTGCTGCTGATTTTTTACCATACTATTTTCCGCTTTTGGAATTTTGTTATGGTGGAAACGCCGCAGGAATGGATATATATCAGGCATCATTCCAAGGATAGCCCCAAATTTGCCGCCACGTACGGTCGCCTTTCCGATAAAGTTAAACGAAATAGGCAAACGCTTACAAATGCAAAATATTCGGAAATTGTGCGGCGTGTGAAGCCGTTTACCTTGCGGGTAATGATAATCAGCGGAATTGTAGCCACTTTGTGGGTGGCTTCTTTCGGCCTGCACGAAGAATATTTTGTACCTGCCATGACCCCGCCCATAGCGGATAGCGGAGCGGAAACAGGCGCACCTCCAACTGAAAACCCTGTTGAAGATATGCCTGCATATGACCCGCATGAAGATAGGTATGCCGAATACGAACCGGACGAAACATATGCTGCCGGCACAATAGACCCGTCTTTTTGGGGTGGGGATGAGCATGTTGTTTTATACCTTAACGAACTTGGGCAGATGGGCGCACGCTTGCGGGATGGCCCGGGTATAAGGGGCTACAGTGTTATAGAAATTTTGTGGGATAACGACCAACTTGTGTATTTGGGCGATTACCAACCGGATATGTATGTAGAGGGGCTATACTGGCTGCGTGTGCTTTCGCCAAGCGGTGCAGAGGGGTATATCAGCAGTCAGGTGGTTGGGGTAAGATAGTTCCACATTTCGTCCACAATTTCATTTGGCGACATAGTATCAGAACCGACAATGATTATATTGTCGGTTTTTTTCATGCGCTCGAATGCTGCCATATATCTTTCATATATTTGTTCTAGCTCTTTCAAGTTTTCGTAGATGCTTATGTTTTCACCCCGTTTTTGTATGCGTCTCATACATTCTTCGGGGCTTACATTAATAAAAAATGTGATATCCGGCTTGCAATCTATCATGGCTGATTGGTTGTGTTGTACCACTAATTCCAAACTCTTGGCGTCTATACCTTGGTATGCCATATTAGAATAATAATATCTGTCGCATATAACATAATTGTCTAACAAAATTTTGCGAATTCCATTTAATTTCCAAATATGCTCATATCTATCCGCCGCAAATAAAAGAGCCATGGTTTCATTAGTAACAGCTTCTTCTTTGCCTGTCAAAATAGAACGTATAAGTGTGCCAATTGAGCCATTGGTTGGTTCATACGTACGATAACAATGTAGGTATTGCTCAGAAAAACGCTCTGCTAAAAGTTTTGCTGCCGTAGATTTTCCGCTGCCGTCTAAGCCTTCTATCACTATGAATTGTGGTTTCATTGGTTGTCATCCCTTTCGTGGTTATTTTATCATAGATGGCAACAAAATTTGCTGTCAAGTGAAATTGTGATATATTATTTCTAATTTGGAGAATGCAACTACACCTTGGATGCAGATGACTTGTATGGTGTAAGCTGTGAAGGGTATAAATAACGCTGTTCGTATAACTTAATCACAAAAACACAAAGTTATGATAAAATTGTTTTACTGGCTGAATAGTTAAAACAGAAGGCGCACTTATGTATCACACAAGAGTGGTACGTGCGCAAAACTTATGTTAGCGGAGGTAATACAATGATTGAATTGCGAAAAATAACTTGGGACGATTGGGAAGAATGTATGGAATTAGAAGTAACAGATAAACAAGACGATTTCATTGCGTCCAATGAATACAGCCTTGCGCAAGCTTATATTGGATTGCTTAACGATAAATACCCACCTATGACTTTCACCATATATCACAACGATTTATTAGTGGGCTTCACTATGCTTTATTATCAAGACTATGAATGCAACGACGGGTCGAACTATGAAGAAAAACCATGTTATACCATCCTTCGCTTTATGATTGATAAAAAGTATCAAGGACAAAGTTTGGGGAAACAAGCTATGGTAAAATTGTTGGAATACATTAGGACATTTCCTAATGGCAAAGCGGTCGCAGTACATTTGTCTTATAATCCCCAAAATGATGTTGCTCGAAAGCTGTATCAGTCTTTCGGATTTATAGAAACAGGGCAATTTACAAGCGATGATGAAGATGCGGAAGTTGTTGCTAAACTCGTATTATAATTCGGTAGCGTTATTTCAGCCTTTCACATTATATGTCGAATTATACATTATTTTGATAAGCGGTACCGTTTTGATATTAAAAATCGAGTGTTATGTCGATAATGCGCCAAACGTAGAAAATTTATACACTACGCAACGGTACGTTGCGCATTTTCCAACGCGTATCGCTAGATTGCAACGGTCATGTGCGGTATTATGTGCCTATGAAATTATTTTATAGAAAGGTGGCACATAGCATGACTTTGGGAGAAAAAATCCTATTGCTACGTAAACAAAATAGTATGACACAAGAGCAGTTGGCGGAACGCCTTGCCATAACACGGCAAACTGTTTCAAAATGGGAGTTGGGAGAGAGCGAGCCGGATATAACTTACCTAATACAACTGAGTGAAATTTTTCAAGTAACAACTGATCATTTGTTAAAAGATGCTCCCAATACGTCACCAACATCAGATTTTCCAAGCGAAAAAGAACCTATGCTACAAGGAAAAGTTAAGATGTGGATAGGTGGTATTTTCACAATAATTGGCGTGTTCGGTGTGCTTACGTTATGGGTGCTTTCGATTGTATATCCAGCCACATATGGTACAGGAGCTATTGGTGGAGAGTCTACAATATATACAGGATTACAAGGCTTTCTCAGAACTTGGAATGCAGTAGGGCTATTTGGGTTCATCGTAATCATCGGAGTTATTGGGGTTATACTTCTCTTTTTCCCGAACTTTGGAAAAGGTTCGGCGATAGATACCGCAGAAAAAGAGTTAGCAAGAGTTAAAGATGAAAAACAGAGAGTTGAGCAGTTCTTGAAAGATTTAGAACAGAATACAAAATAAGCATT
>Ga0131853_10015145_pt1 | contig 14110 bp, 3 predicted proteins | sample TergutLab28metaG_FD_92764 | JGI IMG/M metagenome (GOLD analysis project Ga0131853, IMG submission 92764) | Labiotermes labralis P1 segment gut microbial communities from Petit-Saut dam, French Guiana - Lab288 P1 (version 2) (version 2) | ecosystem: Host-associated > Arthropoda: Insects >... | reverse complement strand
TTTGTACTCCTCACCCAATATTGTGCGGGTGATAAAATCGAGAAGAATGAGATGGGTTGGGCATGTGGCGCGTATGGGTGAGGAGAGGGGGGTGTATAGGGTCTTGGTGGGGAAGCCGGAGGGTAAGAGACCACTGGGGAGACCTAGGCGTAGATGGGTGTATAATATTAGGATGGATCTCCAGAAGGTGGGATGTGGGTATATGGACTGGATTGGGCTGGCCCAGGATAGAGACAGGTGGCAGACGCTTGTGAGTGCGGTAATGAACGTTCGGGTTCCGTGAAATGCGGGGAATTTCTTGACTAGCTGCAAACCAGTTAGCTTATCAAGAAGGACTCTGCACCATGGAGTAAGTAAGTAAGTAAGTCAGTAAGTAAGTAAGTCAACAGTACTGCCAGGGCGCCTTACGTCTTGCATTAACATACGTCACCTACTTTACTTTCGAAGTTCTAATGAGTGCCATTCTGTCGTCGTTGTGATCCCAATCGTACTGTCTGTCTGCGCGACATTTAATACAGCATAATAACATTAAGCACTTCTTTTCAATTATGAACCGGACGTAGATGGGATGTTAATAGCTAAAGAGTTCCTCAAGGTGTGGAGTGGGGGAATGGATTGGATTTATGTGACTCACGATTGAGACATGTGGCGGGATCTAGCAAATGTTGTTATAAACTTCTGGTTTTCAAAATATTAGTGTAATTTTTTGACTAGCTAAGGACCTTTTAGCTTCTCAAGAATGACTCTGGTGCATGGAGTTAGATTTCAATTACGAATTTCCTAATACAGAAAAAAACGGTAAAGTCGGAAGACAAATTTATATTTGAAAATTACATAATCAAGTCAAGTAACATTTCTCCGAATCCTAGACTTTAATATTATCACAGCCAGACGCAATATCTTCTAATATTTTATCCATATTCTATAGAGTTATTCGCAATGTAGAGCTTATTAACTCCTACGTTCTGTGACATTGTAATGCGCGTTACGAATCCAGCGGTATTTGGTCTTGTAAATTGTGGATGAAATGGAAATGTCTGCATTGAGTCACAATACATTAATTTATTATCCTATGAAAGCGTAGCTGTGTGTAGTTGAAAGGGGATTATGTGAGCTCACGGGTCATTCTTGACATACTGAGAAGGTAAGTTTCAAATGTAATTGTTTCTTAGATCATTTGTTACATTTATCATTTAATTAATATAACTCATTATTGTTTTAATATCTATAATCAATATACATTAGACTTCAAATACATTCTAATAATTTCGCGGGGTTATGTGATAAATATGTGAAGTTCCGATCCTACAGTAATGGACAGACAATTATTTTACACACACAGTAATTTGCTGTTCAGAGTTTAAGGCGTTTCATGTACCCATTTTCATCGCTTACAACAGGCATGTCTGGCGGCTGGTAGGTTATGTGGTTGTGTGTGATTATATCAGCATGAAAAGGAAGTTGTTTCAGCCGTGGTCTAACATAATTCGTAACTTCCGTGTTGTTGAAACTTAAGTGCGAAGGCGAAGTGTGACGCTTAACGCCACAGCAGAGAAAGTCTTAGCCTTTAAGGGCTAAAACGTTCAGTTTAGAATGCAGCCGTCATTTTTTGTGTGGTAATTGAATGGATATGAAGAGGTGAGTAAGGTTACCAAATTCCCTCTATTAAACTGGAATGCCTTCATACGGACGCAATTAACTTACAGGCCTGAAGTCAATCAATTATGTTTCCTTCCAGGATATTTGTCACGAGACTTGTGTGTTTTTAAACAAGTATTCTAAATTTGACAGCGTCTGTCTTCTGACGTGTGATGGGGTGTAGATTCGAGTAGAGGTATCGACGTTCCGGAGAAACCTACTGTCTCAATGTTCATGGTGATCCACAAAGTAACTCTTTTCGTCTGCTTTGACATGACGCCATATAGACTGCGTTTAGAGACCAGCGTTTCGTAGCAGTTTGTTGTCTCCGTCTTTAACCTTTTGTCGCCTAATGTCAACTATAGTTGTCGTACCGCACCGCTAACCTTTAAAGTTGCATTTTATGTATTTATTCAACAAATATAGGTACTGAATATTTTAAACATGCTGTATACTCTCCGTCTTTTTTTCTTCAAAATGCAGTTTGTTTCATAATTCTAACGTATTTGGTTCCTGTATTATTCACATTTTATATACAGGGTGTGCTAAAATTAAAAAATAATTTCGGCGCCAAAAGGTTAAAGTCGGGGTGGAGAGAGGATGGAAGGCTTCATCAGCACTGTTCAGAGAATCTAAAATTTTATTACCCTTCTGTCTCATGGCAGAGAAATTAACACGTTACATTTTGTTACTATTAAAATGGGTCCTAGAGCAGGGGTACACAAATTTTTAAAAAATACAGAAGCCGCCTCAAATAGTCGCCGGAAGATTGATATGAAGCAAGTTCCATACTGAGAACCCAAAACAATTAGACTGCACCGTATTTTTACACCCCTCTCTTGGGGTAGTGTGATATGAGAATGTGAACTCGATACAGTGCCTCAGAGAGGATACTATGGTGTGATGTTCTATAGATGGCAGCAAAATTTCGGGGTCTGTGAAAGCAAGGATTTTTTTTATGAGTTCAATAATCGTCAATGACGATACATTCTGTGCCTCTGCGTAAATTGGACTACTACCACCCAGCCTATTTCCGGTTTTGCTACTTACTCTGATATGATTTGTTACAAGGCATGGAAACAATTTCATAGGTCAAATAAGGATTTCTTGTAATTGAGCTCTGTCTTTCAAGAAACTTACACACAGCGAACTCCAAATGTTGTTCTGCTAATTATTATAGTTATTCAGAGAACCGCTTTCAATCGTCCTTACACGACAGCCATAAACTAACGTGCTGAGAAGCAGAACGGAATAAAGTGAAAAACTTATTGCGTGTAATCGGTAACAATAGTATAATTTTAAGTTATAACTAACGTTCATTATACGTGTTTTGTCTTACTGCCAGGGTGTACGCTATTGCGGAGAAAGAGTAGGTCGTAGACACGGTGGTTTTAACACAGCCCTGACTTCTCTGATTGCCACAGATTTATTCGCAGTGAAAGCTTCAAATCTTGTACAAAGAAAGGAATAATTTACCAGAATTTTAAAATATTTCATCTCACAATTCTTGTTTAACAGTTCTGACTGCAATATTGGCAGGTCTTGAAACACAGATAACTTGCTGGCCTGAGACGACATTTTACTTCGACTTGGCAAGCAAAGAATTTATTACAATAATAATTTATTTGTTTAATATTATTGGACTTCTTAAGCCTTGAAGTTGGAGGCAAAATGATCCTCCGACCTGTCAGTGACCATTTACCATCGAAACATCATCATTCTGGGAGACATGAAATTTCTATTTTGCCTTTAATCTCCGTGTTAATAAGTTGACATCAACTTTTCATAATTTTCTCTTACTTCATTCATAGTGGAAAATAAGTATGACTGAAACGCATACCTGCACATGAATGTCGGCCCACAGGAACATATTACACTGCACAGTACATTATAGAAGACAATTTTTGGCACTGTTTTCCTCCAGAGAAAGACTGTTGGAACTTGCACTTCCTTCTAACGACGGAGCAGGTTGTCTCCCAGAGGAAATGGATTTAAGGATATGAACTCGACTGAATACACTGGTGGACGCTTATGGAGGTACATACGTTTCTGACTTGTACCTGTCCTAATTTTCCTAGTCCCTTGAGGTAAATTCCGGTGTAGTAACTTAATTAGGCGATGATCACTTTCTTTCACTTTCTTTCCATTTCATTTATCGCTTCCATTCAGTCATTTGACTCTATATAATCTCAGTCACTGAGAGTTAAGGTTAATAGCAAATAAATAAATAAATCCATATTTTTCCCTTCCATTGTTCTTAATTAAACACGTACAGGTCTTTACCTTTCTTGTATTGTTACTGAATGTATTCGCGGGTACATTTAACTGGAGACGTTCCAGTGATTTTATAAGTACCCGTAAAAGTGCTTTTGTGGAGGTAACTGTTGAAAGGGTAAGCGTTGACTTATGATGATAATGATGATTATGATGATGATGATATTTATTATGCTGAAAATAACTTTTAAAAAACAACTATGTTGCCAAAGTAATGTTAGCATGACGAGAACAATTTGGCATCTTTTTCAGCCCCTGAATATTAGTAAAGTCTGTACCTGCATCCAAATAAAAGCCCTCAGAAGCTGGCTAAACTGACCCTCAACAATGCAGTCAATTTCTTACCGAACTTATGTTTGACAGTTCAGAGATGTCACATTTTTTTGTCTGAAACCACCCAGCCTGTTGTGATCGTTAACTTATTTTAGTGTACATTGTGAGGATGTGAGAAGGAACTGTGCCGTCATTGAGTATTTTCTGTCCCCCCCCCCTTTTCCCAATTCGTTGTGGACAGTCCCTACTCCACTTTAGGCCTACTTGTTGACTAATTGCTCTCGAATTCCAGGATTACCTGGTCTTCTCGTCTCGCCAGTTCACGTGCTGAAAATCAAGAAGGGCATTAGCAGCAGTAAAACCTTAATTTCTCCAGGTCGTTATAAAGTGTGGTAAATTCAGATCACTGGTATAACTACGAGCATACTGTAGACGTTCCATCGGTACCCACTTCATGTTGTTATGCGATCAGTTGCTGAGACTGCGCTGAAATCTTATCACGCGTATTTGTACTGAAAATTATTTAATGAAATACTGTGTGACTTCATACTGAAAAAAAAAAAATCCATGATTCTTGAAACTGTTTCAAAAGGGAAACATTTCTAGCATTTACTGAGAAACAAACCTAGCATTGGCAGAGTATATTTCTCAGCCTTTTACACATTGTAGCTACCGGCTGTGAAGGCAGTTGTATCAATCTAATATGCATATAATTTATCAGTTTCTGTTTTTGAAAAATTAATGGAAATGAATTTTTATTGTGAATCGTAGTATTAGCTTTACATTAGCTGAAATTGTGTAAAATTAATATGCTCAAGAATTAAACTAGGAAGTTAAAAAGTATAGAAATTTTTAAAAAATGAAAAGAGGGAAAAAAGAGATATGTGCAAAAAATTGGCGGAAAGCCTGATTACAAGGCGAAGACCGCGATTTACACAACTGCATTTCAAAATATTGTGATCTTAACACCTGATCCTGCTCTGCCAGGATTTTAAGCTTTTGTTTCCATTAACGTAGCACAAGATATTTAACCTCTACAACAACAGACTGTTTTTGTCCTCTGCTCCCTACTGGACAGTGACAGTCGCAGGCGATATATTATTTCAGTTCATGCATTGTAAAGAAATGCCGCTTTCGCATTCATCGCTGAAAGACAAGGGAGACGTGTTTGTCTGCTTCGTGTATGGATGAGTTGACTGTTCATTCCAGTGCACAGAGAAGAGTAGGGACGTGCGTCTTCATCACGTCAACAGAGCTCTCATATTCATGACTGTGAAGATAAAAGTATTCCTCACCTTAAAGTTCTTGAATGAATAGCTTTCTGAGAAGAGGAAAGTAAGAGTAAATCATCACTAGACCGTCAAGCACTCGTGTCTGTGTAGACACTGTAGCGTCCTGTCCCCTTTGTATAGGTGCCTGTCAGGTACGCAACCTGGCCGTCTTTGGTGACTAAGCTGTTCACCCTCATAAGCCTTGTCTAAAATGTCTCCGTGAGGAAGTTTCGTGATTAGCGAGAAAATAGTTGCATATTTAAAGTTAATAACCCTGTCAATTGGAAGTGATAGTTGATTTTCGGGGGAAAAAAAAAGAATATAAGATCAGGCATCGGTGGAAAAACAAGGGGAGTTTTGATCACTCTTTCACCTACAAGACAGCTTATACCGTTGGCATGTAAACAAATTATACCATACCTGTACGTACAACCGTCTACCTGAAGACGAACCCTCGGTTTCGAAAGCATATAGAAGACATCGCAAATATTAAAATATTAGTTTAACAAAGGTGCATTTTGTTGGTTTATATTATAAGATTAACCTTTTGACGCCTAATGTCAACTATAGTGGTCGTACCGCACCGCTAACCTCTAAAGTTGCACTTTATATATTTATTCAACAAATATAGGTACTGAATATTTTAAACATGGTATGTACTCTCCGTTTTTTTTTCTCTCTTCAAAATGCAGTTTGTTTCATAATTCTAACGTATTTGGTTCCTGTATTATTCACATTTTATATACAGTGTGTGCTAAAATTAAAAAAATAATTCCGGCGCCAAAAGGTTAAGGAGACAGTTGTTATAACGCAGGTTCGCGAATAGGGAGTAGTCCCTCAGGTAGGTGGGCTCATTATGTGTTTACTTTGAAAGTTACTACGAACAGTAAATGAAATATTGTTGCCAGTAACAGCGTACTGCCGAGCCGAATACTCATAGAGTCACACAAAATTCTTGTTGTACCTTACAAGAGAGACGTCAATGCGAATTTTCTTTACACGCACTGTCACAGTAAAAACTATTATCTCTGCCTTGACAATGTGTAATGTGTTCAGCTGACTAAATAAATAAATATCTCCGCCCTGAGCCAGATGTAGCCCGTTTGCGCCCTCCATTTTTATTTGTTATCCATTAACCTCCCATCTAGGCTTAGATCTATCATGCAGTCTCTTTGCTTAAGGTCTCCTCACCAAAATTCTGTACGCATTTCTCTTCTCCCCCATGCGTGCCACATGCCCCATCCGTCTCATTCTCCCTTATCATCCATATAATATTTGACGAGGAACGTAAGAAGTATCTCAGAGTGAATTGATTCTTGGTTTTCACTTTCGCTTTACCCCATATGCTACGAATGATCTCTGCTATCACTCAAATCCATGTCTTTAAGTGTTCATTAGTGTCGCGTTTGACAAAAAAGCCATACTAGTGGAATGAACAATAAAGCTAAAGGTGCAAACCTTTTGGGGTCTTAATTTGTGTTTTTGAGCCAGTAGTTCACGAGATTCGAAGGGACGTAGTAATTTCATTTTCAGGGTCACGCAGTCACAGAAGACAACTTGATAACGATTAATTGGAGTGAATCGCGCTGACGTGACATGCATAATTACAGTCAACTAAAGCTTCGCTCACATTCAGCTGTTGACACTATAGAGTTCCGTACACAACAATGAGGCCTGAGAGCGTCCGGAAGTATTCGGAATCTGATTAGTCTTTTGATTGTTTACATTTTCTGTAGACCCTCATACACACTGCCTACCGTTTGTTCTGATATTTCCTCCTTTCGTGACACTAAAAATAATAGTGGTGCCAGTCTTCTGGGTTACGACGCAGTGTAGATTGTCACGTAGATGGAAATATTTTAGATGAGGTATTTCCCTCTATTTTCAGCAAATTCAACTACCCTGAAGATGGCAGCATTTAGTCTCTCCAGTACGTTGGTACATATGTACCAGTGTACTCTGCATCATATTCCTGGGCGCTTGACTGTTACCAGTACCACACCGAGAACAAAACCATGCAAAATTTATGCCGTCTGGGAAATCTTCCATTTCCGAATATGGCAACAGCCTGTAACTGAAGTTTTACATTTTTCTGTTAAACAAGTATTCACTGCAAGTTAACATTCACTTGGTAGTTTTCCAGATTTCTCAGAAGGTAGAGTTTGATCTTGAAAGGTATTTTTACAAACTTTAAGCTTTATCCCCCCAAAAAATTTCTTTTCTGTTTTTGCCTGCTGAACATCAGAATAACATTTGCATGGCTCTTCTGGCATTAATATTGCGAGGGTTTTATCAATTTATATTTTAACTTTCTAAAATACACATTATTTATTCTTTATTTTATGGGGTAGTTTGGTAATTCCAGTACCATAAGCAACAGCGAGCACAAATGCGCCATGAACTCATGGTTCCATGTTAATACGTACCAGCATGTGGAAATGATACTAAAGAAAAGTCCCTAGAGATAATGAATGTTGAAATATTCGAGGAAAAACTAGTTTATGTGAGGAGATGTCCATGCAACAAATAACACATTGGTTTGTCTGGAATGACAAGATGCATCCTGGTAACACCCTAAAAAACCTCGCGTTAAATAATACAATTAAACTTTCAGATTTAAGGTTTTTCTTAAATTTGTTAACCACTCTGAGTGAATCTGGGAGTTTAACAGCTCACACTCTTTCGAGCTTTTTAATTTGCTCTAAGTAAACCTAAGAGACGGGGCGACGTCTGCTCCCTTCACGCCCAGCTTGATAGAATTAACCTTTAGACGCCTAATGTCAACTATAGTGGTCGTACCGCACCGCTAACCTCTAGAGTTTCATTTTATATATTTATTCAACAAATATAGGTACTGAATATTTTTAACACGGTATATACTCTCCGTTTTTTTCTGTTCAAAATGCAGTTTGTTTCATAATTCTAACATATTTGGTTCCTGTATTATTCACATTTTATATACAGGGTGTGCTAAAATTAAAAAATAATTCCGGCGCCAAAAGATTAATGTACCCTACATAGTAAACACATTATTGTCACATGCGAGAAGAATCAATCTTGAACTGCAAAACTGGGCGGTTGCCATTCATCGAAACTGCAAATTTTGTCAAGCTGCAATACGTGTATAGATAAAAGCATCGTGCTGTTGAGGGTGTAGAAAACCTGTTGCAAATTCCACACACATTTCCACATGGACAGTTCAGTTTCACGCACCAACCGATATGTACTACCACGAAAATCGAAACTTATAAAAAAAAATCCTTTGTCATCTATAGGCTTACCTTTTGAATCCGTCAAAACGAATATTATTTCAGTTCGCCGAAGTGATATTTGTTAGTATTCCTCATTTTTGCTGGAGTTTGAAATTCGCGAAATTGAGACCTGTGAATATTGAACCGATATGGATCTTTATGACCTGTTTTAAATTACATTAGACGCTTCGGATACCAAAGAGTATAGGGCATTCAATCCAGGATTTTTCTCGACCCCTGAAATTGTTTCGGCCATCTGCAATTCAAGACTGCTGCTTGATTGCTCTTGTGGTAGGGAGCTTTGGCCACATTGTGGGCGACATAGCTATCGTGAATGGATTTTGCAACTCGCTATTTCTTCCTGCGGGTATCTGTTAATTCCCTACCTAACCTCAACCTGGAGGATCGTCTATTTTCTGTTGTCCGCGACTGTTTATTTAATCTGGAGGCTGACTCCGTCATCGGTGTGACAGAGTTTATGGAATACAAACTGCTGTTTTGACAATTATTACTGTCTAGAAACTCTCACATTGTGGAGTGTTAATGTGACCTGATACAGTTCTGGGTTTAAAGAGAAATGTATAGCAGGTGCTCTTCTTTGTTTACTTTAGCCTTACTTTGTCCTGTAGTTTATTTTCTTGGAACTTTTTCCTTACTGCTTTGAAAGCAACGTGACTTTTCGACACATTTTTGTGTAGGATGACTGAAACCCAAGCCTCTGTAACCACCCACCCACACCAGCTCTCAAGCAAACGTTATTGTTCAAATGTGACATCTGAATTGGTTACGGTTCTTCTCCATTGTATTGGTGCTGGAAGGGTCTCCCATCAACTGCTTTTCATTTCTGTTTTTTGCTGCCCTATTCAATACCAACATTCTGTGTGCACCTTTCAGCTCTCCCTCCTCTCAACTTTGTCTCCCTGTTTTATTCATGTGTATCGCCGTGGGTGTGGAAGAGATGTGGTAGATGAAGACGTTTTATCTGAAAGAGATGGACCTCGTGATAGGCTTATTCTACTACCTGTTTCCAGCTGAGTTTTCCTTAGTATTTTCTCAAAGACAGGGCTGTGTAAAATAAGATGGCGAACTGTGAATTTTATAAATGCCAGAACATTGTTTCAAGCATTACCATTGTTATGACACCTTGTTCCGTGTTCAGTTTTAACGCCCAGGATATTATATATATATCAGTGCCTTTTTAACTTATATTTCTTATATCCTACAATAAGGCATTAGCGATAAACATAGACTGTTGTTAATATAACGATGTCACGTATCGTTCCTTGTACTTGTGTATCCCTGATAGTATTCTAAAATCAGATGTTATACCCTGTAGGTTGGTAAGTGGTTACTGAAGTATCGAAATCACGAAGAGCCTTCGAAACGTCGGAAACTGTCACGAGTGTGCACGGCACATCCTTTCCGCGAGAAGCGAATCTTCACCAAACAGTGACGATAACCACAGATCTCACAGAGTCTCTCATTTTCTTTGTAGAGACTCCATTCTCATATTTTCTTATATTTTTTAGCGTGTTCTGGAAAGTCTTGCTCCGTATTCTCAAAACTAATTCCTTAGTGGGCTATCCCAGTGTCCGCGTGGCCTGAGGCGCGGGTCTGCAGCCTCCCACTTGCTGGGATTGATTGTTCGAATCCCGTCGTTAGCGTAGATGTCTGTTGTGAGTGTTGTGTGCTCTCAGGTACTGGTCTGTGCGACGGGGCGATCGCTCGTCCGGAGTGTGGTGTGTCTGAGTGTGATCTTGAAGCCTCGACATTAAGGAGGTCATGTTCCACTAGGGATTGTCGAACCATGACAAAAACCTTGATGCAGGAGCCCTTCTTAAGAAGCTAGTTGTCACTGAGTTAGTGAAGAAATTCTCCACCTTATGTGGATCGCGAAGGTTTACTGACATGCTCACAAGAAATCGCCACCAGAACCTTTTCCACCTTTCTAAATCAATGTGACCTCCTATTTTCACATTTTCAATCAAAATTTTGTGTTTGAACATCTAGTTTTTTTTTTTCCTTTGAGCGTTACATAAAGGTAAAGGTAAAGGCCACGAAGTCCAAGAGGGGGAGTATGAGTATAGTTTTACTCTGTCTTTAACATCGACGACAGCAGGGAGTGGCTTGCCAGCGCCACGCTCCGGCCGCTTTACCTCCGTGGAAAGAACCGGTACCCATTTTATAGGAGGCTGGGTGGGCCCCAGGACCCTGATGCAGGGGTGTGGAAATTCCGGACCCCACCAGAATTCGATTCCCGCAACGTCCAGCCCGTAATGAGTCGTTATACCGACTGCGCCATCCCGGCCAACTTTGAGTGTTACATACTTCACCCCTCTCATCCTTCTTTGTTTTATTTCTGCCAGAGTCTTTTGTAAATTGTGTACTATTTATGTAGCTCTACGTAATGCAACTTCCCCTTCGCTTGCCCTTTTTTCCTCTCACTTAATTCCAATAACTGACCGTTCTCTCGGGCACTCCACTATCTAGTGTACATTATGGACACCGATGATGACTTAGTTTTGTACCCATGCAAAATAAAATAGCTTCCAGTTGTACAGACTAATTAAATATTACACGTAAACTAAGTATGGAAGCAACTTAAGTTTCCTTAGTCGCTGACTTTTCACCGCAGAGGACCGGTTTCAGTCTTAGGCCGGTCCACATGATATATGTGAAGGACAAAAGATAATGGGATGAATTTTTTCTCCAGTTCATTAGATTTTCCCTGCCGCCATTCCATCCTCTCACACACGCATTCCGCCCGGTGTGGACTGTGCTTCCGTGAAGGGCACTGGACCACAGAGACGTAGACTCCCCACTGCGAGTATATGAATATAAGACTCCTACTTTCACTTAAACGGGAAATTGGTGAATGTATTAAGGACATTCTGCTGTAACTAGTTCAGCGTACTAAGATTATTTGGTGGTGGGGGGGGGGGTATAGAGAGAAACAGACATAACGAATAATAGTAGAGTAGATGAAAGAAGTTACGGGAGAAGAAGAAAGAGATATTTCTTGTCGGGGAGGGGATGGGTGGGAGCGAGGGAGAAAGAGCGTAATTTCATTAGAGGGGTCCCAGGATTCGCCTGCTCGTCCTTCTGATGGCAGTAGTATGTAAATGACATTAGAATAGTTTAAGGCATTTAATTTTGATGAATTTAAGTCGGGAGGGCTACATGAGAAGCATGCGGTGGCAATTCTGGACTTGGCAACCACATTAGCAATTGCTTGAAAATAGAGGACCACCAGAGACCTTGTGCCGAGATAGGAGGTCGTAGAACGTCTCGGGTGTTTACTGGTTTTCTAACCTATATTTCAGCAAGAAAACATGTAAATCCCCTAATTGTTTCTTCAAGTACGTGGTCTGTCTTTATTAATAACTTAAATTGCATGTGCAGTACAATGGATAGCTAATTTGAGCTGCATGTTAAATACCAGTACGTTTTTTAAACTCACGGTTCCGTGCATCACAATTCATTGTTAATAAAAATCCAACCAGATACAACAGTATGCAGATATTTATTTACTGCAAAGTCACTCTACATGTTTCGGGTGTCACAGCACCCATCATCAGGAGTACTACAAACTGTAACCGCAGCCTCCGGTACTGGTCATAATACTGGTACAGCTACTTCCCTCCAACGTGGTCTGTAGGCCATAATAAAAATCTAACCAGATGCAGCAGTATGCAGATATTTATTTACTGCAAAGTCACTCTACATGTTTCGGGTGTCACAGCACCCATCATCAGGAGTATTAAAAACTGTAACCGCAGCCTCCTGTACAGGTCATAATACTGGTACAGCTACTTCCCTCCAACGTGGCCTGCAGGCCACGTTGGAGGGAAGTAGCTGTACCAGTAGGTCGAACATGTTAACCTAATCGTATCTCCACAACATAGCCTACTCTTCTCCTTATCGTATAGTCGATTCTGCTGAGTGATTTTTTAAATGACCCCATTCGGTCTTAGGGCTCTTTTATAAGGTATGGGATATTGAAATACACTTAACATGGTTATAGGCGTATGAAGAAATATTCTGTTAACAGCACCGAACTTATCGGTGCGTTAGTTAGCACTACTGCTGTATATATATATATATATATATATATTTTGCATTTGCGTGCATAAGGTGCCCGTCGACCCCACGACGTGGCGCACCCTTGGGTCAGAGTGGCTCCAGAAGTACAAAATTCTAAAATGTTTTGTGGATTTATTCGGACTGGATTCGAATGGAGGTAATCACGAATATTGTACCAAAATATATGTAGAGAAAGCTGTGCCGATAAAGAATCGATACACTGAGATAAATGTGCCATTTCGTTGAAAATGGCCCCGACAGTGTTTAAAATTTCTGCATAGATTTCAGATAAAATGATTTACGTTAAGTGTTTGTTGTAATTCCTTAAATATTAAGAGATATTTCTTGTACTGGTTTCCCTCGGTGTTCTACTATGTACTGCCTTACGGACGACACTGTGGTTCAACGTCCCGTAATCCTGGAATGCCTGGTGATTGGTGGTTTGGGGCAGATGTTATCGTCCTGTGGTTGAACTGAAGTGTTAACCACACGGTACACCTGCAGAGTCTGCGTGATTTTTTTCTCGTCTAAATGAGCTTACTTATTACTTTGAATAACTCTTAAGGTCATGTGATTCACACTGTATTGTCACCACGATACTTAAAGCCGATAAATTCACAAGTGTATTTGGCAGGACTTGCACAAAACCGTATTTTCCATCGTCCAGAGATTTTATTCAAGACCGAATTCCATGGCGACACGGCAATCCACGGTAGTACCTGACGCCTGTCACTGCAAATCTGACACGCTCTTGACGTTACCACACTGCGGCGCTTCTCACGCTAGTGCATCAGCGCAAAGAACCGTGCAGTCATCTCGTGACGACGCACCAGTACTTTGCCTTCTTCTTTACAAGAACTTAATACTCGTATTAATAGAAACGTTAGCATCCTAATAAGTTCGATGTGTAAATTCAGTCAACACGTTAACTGGCCTTAGATTTGTAACAGGAAGTTTGCCGTCTGTTGTTGAGATTATATCTACATGTTTTCGAGGCAGGCTTTATCTCCATCTCGACTAAATATGATGGGCAATGTTCAGGTATCTGTATGTAATATGTTTTCTTTTGGGTAATTCCCCGGCGTCTGAGTTCTAATAGCCGACGTTTCGGAACCCTCTATCAGTTCCATCTTCATAGGCAGGTGGATTAAGTACTTCATCCACCTGCCTATTAAGATGGAACTGATAGAGGGTTCCGAAACGTCGGCTATTAGAACTCAGATGCCGGGGAATTACCCAAAAGAAAACATATTACATATAGAACACGGCGAAAGCTTAAAATCAAGAATTTAGGTTACCTGCTTGTACTGAATCTGCCTC